>Ga0209051_1000205_pt1 | contig 104781 bp, 92 predicted proteins | sample AraplaCvi_mMS_r2_2_FD_184286 | JGI IMG/M metagenome (GOLD analysis project Ga0209051, IMG submission 184286) | Arabidopsis root microbial communities from North Carolina, USA - plate scrape MF_Cvi_mMS_r2 (SPAdes) (version 2) | ecosystem: Host-associated > Plants > Roots > Endosphere | place...
CTCGGATCGATGATGTGATAGTCGTGATTCTTCTGATGAGCATCGGCCATGTAGCTATCCCCGGATGTCTTCCTTCACTCCGCTCCCGGCATAGCCGGAAACGAGCCTTGATCAAAGTTTCTTTTCACTTTTTACCGCTCCACCCTCATTCGAAGCCACAGGCTTCGGACCCTCTTTCGGGTAGAACGTATATGACAGCGTGACCGTGTGGATGTCCTTGGACTCCACGGCCTTGACGATTTCCGGGTCGATGTAGAACACCACCGGCATGTCGAGCTTCTCGCCCGGCTTCAGGTCCGTTTCCGTAAAGCAGAAACATTGCACCTTGTTGAAATAGACGCCGGCTTCGCCCGGCGTGACGTTGAAAACCGCCTGGCCGCGCTGGGTCTCGTTCGAGCGATTCTCGGCGGTGAAATTGACCTGGATCGTTTCGCCGATCTTCGGATTGACCTGGCGCTCGACCGGCTTGAAGTCCCATTGCAGGCCGGGCGCGACATTGGCGTCGAAGGTGACGCGCATCGTGCGGTCGAGCACGACGCTCGACACCTGGTCGACGCGCTGCGTCGTGCCGTTATAGCCGGTGACCTGGCAGAAGATGCGGTAGAGCGGCACGGCGGCGTAGCTCATCGCGCCCATGCCGAAGACGAAGCTCAGGCACATCATGACGACGGCGCCGTTGTTGCGGCCCTGCTTCTTCGGTGTACCGTTTTCGCTCATCCGGCCATTCCTCCGCCGATCTTCACGATGGTGATCGCGTAGAAGAGGACGACGAGGCCGGCAAGCACCAGCCCAAGGGCGATGTTGCGGTTGCGGCGCGACTTCATCTGCTTTTCGGTGAGCTTGACCGTTTCCATCAGAACCAACCTCCCGCATGCGAGAACAGTACCGACGCCAGCCGGTCGATCATCAGGGCGGAGAACACGGCGAAGAGGTAGAAGATCGAGAAGCCGAAGAGCTTCTTCGCCGGGATCATCTTCAGATCGCCGTCGGGCATACGCCAGACGGCGATGGAACAGTATATGAAGATCGCGCCGAGGGCGGCGGCGACGAGGCCATAACCGAGGCTCGCGAAACCGAGGAAGGACGGCAATACCCCACAGACGGCGGTCAGCACCGCATAGGCGACGATCTGATGCTTGGTCACCCGCTCGCCGGCGACGTTCGGCAGCATCGGCACGCCGACGGCCTCGTAATCGCGCATCTTGAACAGAGCCAGAGCCCAGAAATGCGCCGGCGTCCACAGGAAGATGATCATGAAGAGAACGGTGCTCTCGACCGTCACGCTGTTGGTGACGCAGGCCCAGCCGATCATCGGCGGGAAGGCGCCGGCAGCACCGCCGATGACGATGTTCTGCGGCGTCGAGCGCTTCAGCCACATGGTGTAGACGACGGCGTAGAAGAAAATGGTGAAGGCAAGGATGCCGGCCGAGAGCCAGTTGACGGCAAGGCCGAGGATGACGACCGAGAAGCCGGAAAGCACCAGGCCGAAGGCCAGCGCCTCCGAGGGGGCGATGCGGCCGGCCGGGATCGGACGCTTGGCGGTGCGGCTCATGATGGCGTCGATATCGGCGTCATACCACATATTGAGCGCTCCGGAGGCGCCGGCGCCCACGGCGATACAGAGAATGGCGATCAGGCCGAGGACGGGATGGATGTGGCCCGGCGCCAGCACCAGGCCGGCAAAGGCGGTGAAGACCACGAGCGACATCACCCGCGGCTTCAGCAATTCGAAATAATCGCGCGCACTCGCTTCCGACAATTCGCCGTCCTTTGCAAGCACCCCGTGATTGTCGATAACCGTCATCATTCCGTCCCGAATGTCAGAATACCAGGACGCCGTAACGAATGCGGCGTCCTGATACCCGCGCAATTACTTGATGCGCGGAAGCTGTTCCCACTGGTGATAGGGCGGCGGCGAAGGTAGCTGCCATTCGAGCGTCGTCGCACCCTCACCCCATGGATTGTCGCCGGCGACGCGCTTCTTGGCGAAGGCTTCGAAGACGCCGAAGAGGAAGATCAGCACACCGAAGGCCGAGATGTAGGAGCCGATCGAGGACACATAGTTCCAGCCGGCAAAGGCATCCGGATAATCGATGTAGCGGCGCGGCATGCCGGCAAGGCCGAGGAAGTGCTGCGGGAAGAACACCAGGTTGACGCCGATGAACATGATCCAGAAATGCAGCTTGCCGACCAGCTCGTTGTACATGTAGCCGGTCATCTTCGGGAACCAGTAGTACCAGCCGGCGAAGATCGCGAAGACGGCGCCGAGCGACAGAACGTAGTGGAAGTGGGCCACGACGTAATAGGTGTCATGCAGCGAACGGTCGAGACCGGCATTGGCGAGCTGGACGCCGGTGACGCCGCCAACCGTGAACAGGAAGATGAAGCCGATCGCCCAGAGCATCGGCGTGCGGAACGAGATCGAGCCGCCCCACATCGTCGCGATCCAGGAGAAGATCTTCACGCCCGTCGGAACGGCGATGACCATCGTCGCGAAGACGAAGTAGCGCTGCGCGTCGAGCGACAGGCCGACCGTGTACATGTGGTGGGCCCAGACGACGAAGCCGACGGCGCCGATCGCGACCATGGCGTAGGCCATGCCGAGATAACCGAAGATCGGCTTCTTCGAGAAGGTCGAGATGATGTGGCTGACCATGCCGAAGCCCGGCAGAATGAGGATGTAGACCTCAGGGTGACCGAAGAACCAGAACAGGTGCTGGTAAAGGATCGGGTCGCCGCCGCCTTCCGGAGAGAAGAAGGAGGTGCCGAAGTTGCGGTCGGTGAGCAGCATGGTGATGCCGCCTGCCAGAACCGGCAGCGACAGCAAGAGCAGGAAGGCGGTGATCAGCACGGACCAGGCAAACAGCGGCATCTTGTGCAGCGTCATGCCGGGAGCGCGCATGTTGAGGATCGTGGTGATGAAGTTGATCGCACCAAGGATCGACGAGGCGCCGGCAATGTGGAGCGCGAAGATCGCAAGATCGACCGCCGGTCCCGGCGTGCCGCTCGTTGCCAGCGGCGGATACATCGTCCAGCCGCCGCCCGTGCCGTAGGCGCCTGCCGGGCCTTCGACGAACATCGACAGCAGCAGCAGCGCGAAGGCCGGAACGATCAGCCAGAAGGAGATGTTATTCAGGCGCGGGAAGGCCATGTCGGGGGCGCCGATCATGATCGGCACCATCCAGTTGGCGAAACCACCGATCATCGCCGGCATGACCATGAAGAAGATCATGATCAGCGCATGCGCTGTGGTAAACATGTTGAACATCTGCTTGGCGCCGTCGATCGCGGCATCGCCCTCATAGCCGTAGACCATCGAGGCCAGGCCGTGGAAGATCTGGATACCAGGCTCCTGCAGCTCCATGCGCATGGCGACGGACAATGCACCGCCGATGATGCCGGCGATGATCGCGAAGATCAGGTAGAGCGTGCCGATGTCCTTGTGGTTGGTCGAGAACAGCCAGCGATTGGCAAAGCTCGGCTTGTGCCCGTGATCGTGATGATCGTGGTCATCATGAGCGTGGTCGTGATGGGCGTGATCATGAGAATGATCGTCGTGAGCGGAAGGTCCAGCCATTGTCCCGATCCCCTTAATTACTGTGCTTCGGCGACGTCGAGGGTCTTTGCGGGACCATCGGTTGCGGCCATGAGTGTCTTGTAGGCGCCGGGCAGGTCGCTGGCGGCTGTGGTCAGCCACTGCTTGTACTTGTCCTCGGAGACGACGCGGATGGCGATCGGCATGAACGCATGGTCCTTGCCGCAGAGCTCGGAACACTGGCCATAGAACAGGCCTTCGCGCTCGGCCCGGAACCAGGTCTCGTTCAGGCGGCCCGGCACGGCGTCGATCTTGACGCCGAAGGACGGCATGGCGAAGGCGTGGATGACGTCGGTCGGGGCCGAGGTCACGAGAACGCGCACCGTCTTGTTGACAGGCAGGACCAGCTCATTGTCGACGGCCAGAAGTCTCGGATAAACCGACTTGTCTTCCTTGCCGGCGGCAGCACGGTCCTGATCCTTCAAGAGGTAGCTGTCGAAAGCCAGCGGGCTGTCGCCCGAACCTTCATATTCGTAATTCCACTGCCACTGGGTGGCGGTCGCCTTGATCGTCACGTCGGGGTTTTCAGGCAGCGTCAGCTGCGCCGTCAGCAGGTTGAACGAGGGAATGGCGAGAAGAAGCAGCACCAGGACCGGCCCCACAGTCCAGGCAATCTCGATCAGCGTGTTGTGGCTCGTCTTCGAAGGAACCGGGTTGGCGCTGGCGCGGAACTTGACGCAGACGACAATGAGCAGCACCAGCACGAAGAGCGTGATCGGAACGATAAACCAGAGGGTATATTGTTCGAACCAATGGATTTCCCGCATGATCGGCGTCGCCGCCGGCTGCAGCGTTGCCTGCCACGGCAGCGGCTGGTCGGCATATGTGCCGGAAGCAAAAAGCAGACAGACCAGCGTGGTCAGGGCTGCATAAGCCTTCTTCATCACCTTATTATCTCCCTCGAGCGCTTGACCTGCAGAATAGAACGCAGAATCCTTGCCATCTTCAGCGCTTCAAACCACAGTTTGGCATTTGCCGCAACAGGCCAGAGCAATTGTCTATGCGGCATTTTTGCTGAAAGCATAGGCAGGCCGGAAGGGCAAAACATCCCAAGTTTTTCATCAGCATATGAAAAATCGGCTTTCCGGCCAATCCGCGCGCCGCACATTCTTGCCGAAAGGTCCAATTTCCGCCGCAGTCCCCCGGTTTTCACGGGGTGGGGCTTTTCATTTTTGGTGGGCAGCTTCAACAATAGCCGCAATGATTCGATATCCAGAGGTTTCCATGGGTTTCCGTTCCCTCGCGCAGTCGCTTCTCGTGACTGCCAGCATCGCGGCCGCGGCGACGACGCCCGTTTTCGCACAGCAGCAACCGACGCCGGCGCCGGCCAAGCCGCCGGCTGCGGCCCCTGCTCCTGCTGCAACGCCGCAGCAGCCGAGCGCGGCCAATCCGAATATCCAGGTGACACCCGGCCAGACCCAGCCGCAGGCGCCGGGCACGGTGAAATCCAATCACGGCGCATGGTCCGTCGTCTGCGACAAGCCGGCAGGGGCTGCGACCGAACAATGCGCGCTGATGCAGAACGTCATCGCCGAGGATCGGCCGGAGGTCGGGCTTTCCGTCGTCGTTTTGAAGACGGCCGACCGCAAGTCGAAGATTCTCCGCGTGCTGGCGCCGCTCGGCGTGCTGCTGCCGAACGGCCTCGGGCTTAATGTCGACGGCAAGGATATCGGCCGCGCCTATTTCGTGCGCTGCTTCGCCGATGGCTGTTATGCCGAAGTCGTCCTCGAAGACGAGCTGCTGAAGACCTTCCGCAGCGGCGCCCAGGCAACTTTCATCGTCTTCCAGACCCCCGAAGAAGGCATCGGCATCCCCGTCGACCTCAAGGGCTTCGCCGAGGGTTTCGACGCGCTGCCTTGAGATCAGGTGATGTGTGCCGCGGCCTTTCGGCTCCCTCTTCTCCCCTCGGAGAGAAGGTGCCCGTAGGGCGGATGAGGGGGCCGCAAAGCCAGAGCGTCCAACAAGAAGAACGTCCATCCAGCTTCGGCCGCACTGGCATGGTCTTGGCTGTCTTCAAGTCGCTTGCCGTGAGCGTCGCCGGACAGGGATTAGGAGAGGGTGTGCCGCGTGGCCCTCTCATCCGCCTGCCGGCACCTTCTCCCCGCGCTTCCCGCTCTTTGGAAGCATTCCCTCTCCTAGATATCCTGCCCAACAAAGAATATTCCGCCGCAGGGCTTCACTCCTTATCATGAGGAGCCCTATCTAGATGCGTAAGCGCATCCCCGAACGCATGCCCATTGGAGCCAGACCATGACCACCGATCTCCTGACGCTATTCGATGCCGACGAAGCCACGATGCGTGGTCTGGTCGCCGAGGCGCTCGCCGGCGCCGATGACGGCGAGCTGTTTATCGAGCATGCGCAGGCCGAAGCGCTGACCTTCGACAATGGCCGGCTGAAGGGCGGCAGCTTCAACACCGAGCAGGGATTCGGCCTGCGCGCCGTTGCCGGCGAAGCGGTGGGCTACGCCCATGCCGGCGATCTCTCGGTGGCGGCGCTGAAGCGGGCGGCGGATGCGGTGGGCGCGGTGACGCGCGGCTATTCCGGCTCCTATGCGGCCGCCCCGCAAGGCACCAACAAGAAATTCTACGGCGACCAGAACCCGATCGGCCAGCCGAGCTTCGAGGAGAAGGTCAAGGTCCTGCAGGATATCGACGCCTATCTCAGGGGCAAGAACGACAAGGTGCGGCAGGTGACGGCGTCGGTGGCGGCGAGCTGGCAGGTGGTCGACATCCTGCGCGCCGACGGGCATCGCGTGCGCGACATCAGGCCGATGACCCGCATCAACATCTCGGTCATGGTCGGCGAAGGCGATCGCCAGGAAAGCGGCTCCTACGGCAGCGGCGGGCGTATCGGTTTCGGCGATTTCATCGCCGAGGGCAGCTGGCAATACGGCGCCGACGAGGCGCTGCGCCAAGCGCTCGTCAACCTCGAGGCGATCGATGCGCCGGCAGGCACGATGGATGTCGTTCTCGGTTCCGGCTGGCCGGGCGTGATGCTGCACGAAGCCGTCGGCCACGGGCTGGAAGGCGATTTCAACCGCAAGAAGACGTCGGCCTTTGCCGGCCTGCTCGGCCAGATGGTCGCCGCGCCCGGCGTCACCGTCGTGGACGACGGCACGATCGACAACCGCCGCGGCTCGATCACCATCGACGACGAGGGCACGCCTTCCGGCTACAACGTGCTGATCGAGAACGGCAAGCTCGTCGGCTATATGCAGGATCGGCAGAATGCCCGGCTGATGGGCATGGCGCCGACCGGCAACGGCCGCCGCCAGGGTTATGCCCATGTGCCGATGCCGCGCATGACCAACACCTATATGCTCGGCGGCGACAAGACGCCCGAGGAAATCATCGCCTCGGTGAAGAAGGGCATCTATGCCGTTTCCTTCGGCGGCGGCCAGGTGGATATCACCTCAGGCAAGTTCGTCTTCGGCTGCACCGAGGCCTATCTGATCGAGAACGGCAAGGTCGGCGCGCCGATCAAGGGCGCGATGCTGATCGGCAATGGCCCGGATGCGATGAAGCGGGTGTCGCTGATCGGCAACGACATGAAGCTCGATACCGGCATCGGCAATTGCGGCAAGGGCGGCCAATGGGTTCCGGTCGGCGTCGGCCAGCCGCATCTGCGCATGGATCAGATCACCGTCGGCGGCACCCAGACCTGAGGCGAAAGGAGCCTGTCATGGCGGAGGTCGAGATCAGGCGTTTTGCGGAAGGCGACGCCGATGCCGTGCTTTCGGTGATCCTGCCGATCCAGCGCGAAGAGTTCGGCATCGACATCACCGCCGATGCGCAGCCCGATCTGAGGGTCATCCCGGATTTCTATCAGTCCGGCAAGGGAGAGTTCTGGGTCGCCGTCAAGGATGGCGCCATCGTCGGCACGCTGGGCTTGAAGGACATCGGCAATCATCAGGCGGCCCTGCGCAAGATGTTCGTTGCCGCTGAGGTTCGCGGCCGCGAACATGGGGTGGCGGCGCTGCTTCTCGACCGCATGTTCGCCCATGCCAGGGATGCCGGCCTGACCGATATCTTCCTCGGCACGACCGACAAATTCGTCGCCGCCCATCGCTTCTACGAAAAGAACGGCTTTACCGAGATCGCCAAAAGCGCCCTGCCCCGCGCCTTCCCGCTGATGGCGGTCGACACCAAGTTCTATCGGCATAAGGTCGGCTGAAGGCCACCGGCATGCTTCAGCTCTTCGGCGCCTCCGCCGGCTGAAACAGCCACTTGCGTTCGATCGCCGCGGCAAGGTCGATATCATTGCGGCGGGCAAATAGCAGCAGATGACCGAGAAGGTCGGCGGTCTCGTCGGCCAGATCGCGCCGCATCTCGTCAGGCGAGCGGCCTTTCGCACGGCCGCGGCCGGTCAGCCGGTTCCAGGCCTGCGTCAGCTCGCCCATTTCCTCCTGCAGCTTCAACAGGAACCAGTCGGCATCGCGTTCGATGCCGTTGGCGGCGACATGGGCGGCGGATGAGATTTCGAACTGATCGGCAAGACGACGCAACATAAGCGTTCTCCTTTTGTTTATGAAGGAGACGCTGATTCCAGATGCTTGTCCAGAGTCGATTGCCTGACTGCGGCGATCAGCCGTGGTCAGGCAGCAGCATGCAGTCGTAGGAGCGCTGCTTCAGCGCATCGCAGGCGGAAACGGCAGCATCCTTGCTGGCGAAACCGACGAAGCGGGCACGGTAGATCTTGTTGGCGCCCTTGCCGACCGCTTCGGTATAGGGCGAGGCTGAACTGAGCGGCGCGCCGCCTTCAGACTTCGCCTGGGCGAGAAGTGCACGCGCAGCATCGGCGCTCGGGGCGGCCGAGATCTGGATCTGCCAGTCGCCGTCGGACTTTTCTGCCGACATTTTCGGCGCCTTGCCGGCGTTCAGGATTTCGTCCATTGCGACGGGACGCTCCAGCGGCACGACGGCGTCATCGGCATAGGCCAGGCTCTTTGCTGCAAGATCGTCGGCCGGGCGCGGTGCGCTGAGCGGCACCGGAACATCGGAATCGTCGGCGGCAGACGCCACTTCGACAGGCTCCCTGGCGCCGACGCTCGCCACCAGCTTGGCGCCGCCGGAAGAGGAGGCACGGCCGAGATAACGGTCGAGCAGACCGGCCATCTTGTCGTCACGGCTGCGGGCGGTGCGGCCGCCGAGCACGACGCCGACGACGCGGCGGTTGCCGTCCCGAACAGCGCTGACGAGATTGAAGCCGGAGGCGTTGGTGTAACCGGTCTTGATGCCGTCCATGCCCTGGTAGCGGTACATGAGATTGTTGTGGCCGCGCACGGTGCGGCCGCGGAAATTGAAGCTTGCCACCGAAAACAGCCGGTATTCGTTCGGATAATTCTTCATCAGCGCGATGGCGAGCGTCGACATATCTCGCGCGGTGGTGACCTGGCGGCCGTCCGGCAGGCCGGAGGCGTTGACGAAGACGGTGCGGCTCATGCCGAGCTGGCGGGCCTTGGCCGTCATCATCCGGGCAAAGCCGCTTTCCGAGCCGCCGAGCTTCTCGCCCATGGCGGAGGCGGCATCATTTGCGGATTTGATGATCATGCCATAGACCGCCTCGCGCACGGTGATCGTGCCGCCGGCCTTGACGCCGAGCTTGGTCGGCGGCCGGGAAGCGGCGTATTTCGACATCTTGATCGGCGTATCCCAGGCGATCTTGCCGCGTTTCAGCGCTTCGAAGGTGAGATAGAGCGTCATCATCTTCGTCAGCGAGGCCGGATGGTTCAGCGTATCGGCGTTCTCGGCGGCGAGAACCTTGCCGGTGCGGGCATCGAGGACCAGTGAAGCGCTGCCGGCCAGGGCCGCAAGAGGCGCCGAAACGGCCAGCGTTACGGTCAAAACAGCCGCCAGAAGCGTTCTCATGCAGTTCCCCTTGATGCGTCGGCGCTCGATCGGATCGGCGTTGTGCCGTAACGTGACAGAAGCGGTAAGTTTGGCGCGACTTTGAGGCAACTCCCACCATTTTTCTAGTCTTTTCATTGCCTTGGTTAACAGGAAATGAAAGGAGCCGTGCGAAATCGGGATTCAGCAAGGCTTAAGTCGCGCTTGCTAGTTTGCGGCAAAAAGCAACGGACGGCGCATGATGGGACAATTCCGGCGACTGGCAAAACGCGCGGCGATTGGCGCCGGGCTCGAGCTTTCCTGGCTGATTGCCGCCGCCGGGCTGATGCGCCAGGCGCGCGGACGCGGCGTCGTCTTCACGCTGCATCATGTCCGCCCGTACGTGCCGGAGGCCTTCGAGCCGAATGCGCATCTCGAAATCACCCCCGGCTTTCTCGATACGGCGCTGCGGCGGCTGAAGCGGGAGGGCTATCGTTTCGTGCCGCTCGATCAGGTGCCGGCGCTGCTGGCCGAGCCCGAGGGCGGAACGCCGTTTGCTGCCTTCACGCTCGACGACGGCTACACAAACAATCTGGAGCACGCGCTGCCGGTGTTCGAACAGCATCGGGCGCCGTTCACAGTGTTCGTTGCCAAGGGTTTTGCCGAGGGCTCGCACAGCATTTGGTGGGAGACGCTCGCCGCCCTCTTACGCCGGTCAGGCGAACTTCACTTCGACTTCGGCCGTGGCAGCGAACGGCTGGCGCTCGACGATCCGCAGCAGCAATGGGATGCCTTCGACCGATTCGCCGCCTTTATCCACCGGTCCGACGAGGCGCGCGCCGTCGCCGCGATCGACATGCTGGCGCGGGAAAACGGCATCGAGCCAACCGATCTCACCCGCGCGCTGGTGATGGAGCCCCGCCAGTTGCAGCGGCTCGCGGCCCATCCGCTCGCCACACTCGGCGCCCATACGATCAGCCATCGGGCGCTGGCCCGCCTGCCGGAGGCCGAAGCGCGGATAGAAATGCAGGTTTCGGCCGATTACGTCGAGGCGGTGAGCGGCATTCGCCCCAAGACGATCGCCTATCCCTACGGCACGCCGGAGGCTGCGACCAGCCGCGAGGCGGCGATCGCCCGCAATCTCGGCTTCGAGCTTGCGGTCACCACCCAGCCGGGCCTGCCGGAGGCGAGGAAAACCGGCTATCTCAGCCGCATTTCGCTGAACGGCTTCTACCAGAAGCGACGCTACGTCTCAGCGCTTGCCTCCGGCATTCCACTGAAGCTGATGGGCAAATAGCGCCGCTTACGGATACATCCTGACCTTCTCCCATGCGCCTTCCGCCAAGGCCCGTCGAAATTCGATGCGGTCATGCAGGCGGAAATTCTGGTCCTTCCAGAACTCGATCGAGGTCGGCCGGATGCGGAAGCCCGACCAGTGGGCGGGGCGCGGAATTTCGCCGATGGCATAACGGGCGGTATATTCGGCCACCGCCTTTTCAAGCGCGAATCGGCTTTCGAGCGGGCGGGATTGTTTCGAAGCCCAGGCGCCGATGCGGCTGCCGCGGGCCCGCGTCTTGAAATAGGCGTCGGCTTCGGCGTCGGTGACGATCTCGACCGGGCCGCGCAGCCTGACCTGGCGGCGCAGGCTTTTCCAGTGGAAACACATGGCGGCCTTTTTCTGGCCGAGAATTTCACGGCCTTTCTGGCTCTCGAAATTGGTGTAGAAGACGAAACCGTTGTCGTCGAATCCCTTCAGGAGAACCATGCGGACATTGGGAAGACCATCCTCATCGACCGTTGCCAGCGCCACGGCGTTCGGGTCATTGGGTTCGGAAGCCTCCGCTTCGCCAAGCCATTCGGCAAAGAGCTTGAAGGGTTCGCCACTTTCGGTAAAGTCACCGCTTGTTAACTCGTTTGCCGACATATTGGTTCAAATGCCCCGGATTATTCAAAACTCGCCCAGCTTTTGATAACTGGACAGGATGCAGGGTGGAAGTCATAGCAAAGTCATATCGCCATACAAAGGGCCTGCGGCGTCGCAGCAGCACGTTCTTCGTCATCGGCGCCGCAATGCTTTCGCTTTCCGGCTGCCTGGCAGGCGGTATGGATTTTCTCAGCGAAGCCAAGGTCGACCGATCGGTGGCAACCGGCACGGTGCCGCAGACGCCGCCGAGCACCGATACGCTGTCGGACGAGATGACCGTGCGCAATGCCGTGACCTCGGCTGATGTGCAAAGGCTCGAGGGCCAACCGCTTCCCTGGGCGAATGCATCGACAGGCAGCGCCGGCGTCATCGATACGATCGTCGAGAATAACGAGTCGGGCCAGGTTTGCCGCCAGTTCCGCACGACGCGGCATTCCTATGTCGGCATCGCCAAATTCTACGGCAAGACCTGCCTCGTCGGCGGCGGCAACTGGCAGCTCTTGAGCTTCCAGCCGGAAAGCTGATCCGGCGGGAAAGCTGATCCGGCGGGAAAGCTGATCCGGCTCGCCGACAGGTTAACGCCCGACACCTTTCGGCCGAATGCTTAGCAAAGAGCTAACCATTCGGCGCAAAACACCCCACATCTCTCCATAGAAATAAGAAGTGATTAGCAACTCCGACGCACGATCAGCGTTGAGAGTGGTTGTCCCTGCCTGTGCGACGGGATGGCGCGAATTGTTATTGGGCTTTTGATTTCGGAATTTCGGGATGCCGGGCAAGGACGTGGCTTCCCGCATCGCAACACCGGCGGTTTGACATGCGCGATCCTTATAAAATTCTGGGCGTCAAGCGCGACGCGGCAGCGGACGAGATCAAGGCGGCCTGGCGCAATATGGCCAAGTCAGCCCATCCCGACCACAATCAGGGTGACCCGACGGCAACCGCCCGGTTCGCCGAGATCGGCCGCGCCTATGAAACGCTGAAGGACCCGCGCAAACGCAGCCTGTTCGACAATGCCGTACGGATGGCGGAAGCCAAGAAGAACGAACAGACGATCATGCAGCAGCGCCAGGCCGCACGTGAGGCCGCAGTGCGCGCCAAGGCGGCGCAGGCCAATGCCGAGCGGGTGATGGAAGAGCTTGCGCGCGCCGCCCAGAAGGCCGCCGCCGACGGCTCCAGACAACAGGCAGGATCGGCCGAGCCCGCCGACGAGATGGTCGATCGCATTTTCGGCGCTCAGGCCCGCGCTGCGGCCGGCGGCCAGGCGCAGGCTCGCGCGCAACAGGCGCAATACCAGCAGGCCCAGAGCCAGCAGACACAGAATCAACAGGCGCAAAACCAGCAGGCTGGCGAGGCCGGCAGGCGCGTGGATGGCGACGCCGCCGAGGGTGAAACCAAGGGCGACGAGGAGGCCGGCGAGGCTGGGCCAAATGCCGGCGCCAACCTGCCGCTGCCGCTCAGCATCCTGACATCCCTGGTGCGCCGGTTCACCGGCGCCAAGGATACCGGCCTGGAAAAAGCCCCCGACGAGGTGGCGACGGCGACGGTGACGATCGACGACGTGCTGAAAAGCGGCTGGATCACCGCCTCACTGCCGGAGGGTCGCGAGATCGGTTTCGCGTTGCCGGCCGGCACCAAGGATGGTCACGAGCTGCGGCTCAAGGGACAAGGCTTCAAGCTGCCGGGCATGCAGCGGGGCGATGCCGTCATCAACATTCGCATTGCGCCCGATCCACGCTTCACGGTCGCCGGTTTCGATCTGCATGCGGTGCTGCCGCTCAGCATCGAAAATGCCGTGCTCGGCACCGAGGCGCGTATCGAAGGACCGAGCGGGCCGCTGAACGTGACGATCCCCGCATGGTCCGGCTCGGACAAGACGATTAGAATTCCCGGCCAGGGATTGCCTCGCGAAGAGGGCGGCAGAGGCGATCTCGTCGTCGAATTGCGCATTATCCTGTGGGAAAAGCCCGACGACAAAGTCACCGATCTAATGCGGAGCATGCGCGAAGGCCTGTTCCTGTGAAATATTTATGACTTTCGCACCCTTTGTTACGAAACCTAACAGTTGATGATCCAGGCCAAGCTTGAACCGATTAGCGGCCTATGCCATAGGCAGGATCAATCAGAATTCCTAGGGAGCGAAATATGGCTCAAGCATCCGGCCTCATGGCAGGCAAACGCGGCGTTATCATGGGTGTCGCCAACAATCGCTCGATTGCGTGGGGTATTGCCAAGGCCATTCATGCGCAGGGCGGAGAAGTCGCGCTCACCTACCAGGGCGATGCGCTGAAGAAGCGCGTCGAGCCGCTTGCCGCCGAAATCGGCGCAACGCTGGTCGGACACTGTGACGTTGCCGACGAAGCCACCATCGACGAGGTTTTCGCAAACGTCGAAAAGCTCTGGGGCAAGATCGATTTCCTGGTGCATGCGATCGGCTTCTCCGACAAGGACGAGCTCACCGGCCGCTACGTCGACACCTCGGCCGACAATTTCGCCAAGACGATGCAGATCTCCGTCTATTCCTTCACCTCGGTCGCACGCCGCGCCGAGAAGCTGATGACGGATGGCGGCGCTATGCTGACGCTGACCTATTACGGCGCCGAAAAGGTGATGCCGAACTATAACGTCATGGGTGTCGCCAAGGCCGCGCTCGAAGCGAGCGTCAAGTATCTGGCCGTCGACCTCGGACCGCAGAACATCCGCGTCAACGCCGTCTCGGCCGGCCCGATCAAGACGCTCGCAGCCTCCGGCATCGGCGATTTCCGCTATATTCTGAAGTGGAACGAATACAACGCGCCGCTGCGCCGCACCGTCACCATCGAAGAAGTCGGCGATGTCGGCCTCTATCTGCTGTCCGATCTCTCGCGCTCCGTCACCGGCGAAGTGCACCATGCCGACAGCGGCTATCATGTCATCGGCATGAAAGCGGTCGACGCCCCTGACATTTCGGTCGTCAAGGACTGAAGCATTCCCGGAGCAGAGACCGTGCTTATCTACGTGATCAGACACGGTCAGACCGACTGGAATGCCGAGCGCCGCCTGCAGGGCCAGAAGGACATCCCGATGAACGCCACGGGCCTGGAACAGGCCCGGCAGAACGGGGTGGCGCTTGGCGAAATTCTCGGCGACACGGTCGATGAATTCGATTTCGTCGCAAGCCCGCTGCAACGCACGCGCGCGACCATGGAAATCGTCCGCGGCGCCATGGGCCTGCCGCCGTTTGCCTATCGCACCGATCCGAGGCTGGTCGAGATCTCCTTCGGTGACTGGGAGGGCTCGACGCTCAAGGAGTTGAAGGCCACGCAGCGCGAGCGGGTGGCCGAACGCAATGCTTCGAAATGGGATTTCATCCCGCCCGGCGACGACGCGGAAAGCTACGAGATCCTCTCCTGGCGCACCGGCTCATGGCTGCAATCCGTCGACCGCCCGACCGTCTGCGTCACCCATGGCGGCGTCATCCGCACACTGTTCCAGATGATCGCCGACCTGCCGAAGAGCAGCGCTGCCGAAGGCGGGATCCCGCAGGACCAGATTGTCAGGATCGATACTACTGAGCGGACGATCGTCTGGCTTTAGGGCGTTGCCGCATCTTAGCCCGCGATAGGCTCACTTTGTGGGATTGGGGATGCCGACGAGTTGTTCGGCTATGATGTGGATCGGGATTTCCGGCTGGTTAGAGGTAAAGCCGTTCAGCTCGAGAAGGCCGGCTGCAACAGCGATAAGTTTAGGCTTGGGGGCTTCGAAGGGTACCGGCTTCAATGGCCAGTCCTTCGATATCGTTGCTGCTGGCGACCCAAACGCCAGCCTCTTCATCCCAATCAGCACGCACGACGATCGAAGCATGCTTCATGCCATCCTCCGCGGACCCGCCCTACTTGACGATATCGAGATCGTTGATGACGCGCTTGCCGTCGACCTCGGTATAGAAGACGATCACCTTCACGCCGGCTTCGAGGCCGTCGAAATTGAATTCCTCAGGCGCCTGATAGGTTTTGCCGTCGTCGAGCGTCAGCACCAGATTGGCGGTATCGACCTTCTTGATCGTCGCCTCGACATCGGCGCTCTCGGCAAAACCGCTCATCGGCGACAGGAAACTTGCTGTTGCCAAAAGCGTGGCGACGACGAAACGCATGGCGACAATCCTTTTCAGACGCTGCACGAGAACATGACTGGCCACAGATAGCCTCCTGAATATGGCGAAAATTGCCCGGAAGAATGGCTTTTCCCGCCTAATTGATGAATAGGATTTTAAATATAATCAAGACGCCGTGTTAACCGCTGCTTTTGCCTTCCCATGATTTTTGGCATCGCTTGCGGGCAATCGTAAATTAACCCCCACGCCCTAAAGTCGCCCGGAAGACGGGAGTTTCATTTTGCTATTCAGGCTGAGCGACAACAAGCAGTTACGGCGCGTGTTGAAGAATACCCGCGTTTCGTTTCTGGTTTCATCGCTTGTCGCCCTTGTCGTCATCATGGTCGGCTTCGGCCTCGACCGGGCCAATACTCAATCCTATGAGCGCGAACTTCATATCCGCACCGAAAGCGAGGCAAACCTCATCCGCGCCCGGGTGATGGCTGAGATCAATATGGACCTCAGCATGGTCCGCGATCTTGCCAATCTGATCTCCGTCAGTGCGGCAAACGGAGAGGAGATGGAGCGGCAGATCAACTGGCTGCTGATCCAGAATCCGTCCTTCATTCACATCGCCGTCGCACCGGATTTCATCATCGACAACGTCTATCCCCGGCTACCCGGCAATGAGGAGATCGGCCGCGACGTGCGCGCAACGCTGTTTTCACGCCAGGCGATGACGCCGGCGGCCGCCGATCTGTCGGCGCGCTTTTATGGCCCTGTCAGCACCGACGGCCGGGACGGCTTTGCCATATTCTTCCCGGTTTTCGTCAAGGAGAACGGCCAACGGCGGCTCTGGGGGGCGGTCGAGCTCGTCATCGACCAGCAGATGTTCTACGAGGCGACCGGGCTGATGCCGGCGCGCGACCGCGAGAACCGGGAACGTTTTCCGCATCTCAACCATCTATCGATCGCCCTCCGGGATATCGGCTCATCGGCGAGGGCCGCGACAACCGCGCCGTTCTTCGGGTCGTCCGAGATCGATGACAAGGATCCTATGCGCCAGAAGATCGGCTTTGCCGGCGGCAAGTGGGAACTTTCCGTCGTTCCGAACAGCGGCTGGCACGCGATACCGGAGAACCAGACCGAGCTGCGGCTGATCGTCGTTGCCGCCGGCTGCATCATCATCGTCCCGATCTTCTTCGCGACCCTCCTGCTTGGGGAGCGTAATCGCAATATCACCGAGCTCGAGACGCGCGAAGCGAAACTCAAGGAATTGTCGCAACGGCTCGATCTGGCGTTGGAATCCTCGAATATCGGCATCTGGGAGCTGGATGATCATTCGAGCAGCCTGCTCTGGGATGCACGTGCGGCGGCCCTGCACGGCAAGCCGGCGCAGGAAGGAAGCCGGGCGCTCGACGAATGGCTAACGGCGATCCTGCCCGAGGACCGCGAGATCGCCGAAGTGCATTTCTTCAGCTGCAGCATCGCCGGTGCCGCCTGCACGGCGCAGTACCGTATCGTGCCAGCCGATGGCGGCATCCGTCACCTGCGCTCGGTCGGCGCCTTCTATACCGATGCCGGCGGCGTCAGCAGGACGATCGGCATCGTCTGGGACGTGACCGCCGATGCGGAGACGACCGATACGCTGCGCAAGGCGAAAGACATGAGCGAGGTCAAGAATGCCGAGCTGGAGCTGGCGCTTGAAGAGCTTTCCAGCCGCGAGGGACAACTCGCCGAGCTGTCGAGCCGGCTCGACCTGGCGCTCAACTCCTATCAATGCGGCATCTGGGAAGCGCGGCCCGACCGGGGCGGCTCGATCTGGAACGAGCGCATGCACGAGCTCTATGGGCTTGCGCCGCGCAACGGCTTCATGACCGAGGAGACCTGGCTTGGCTGCATCCACCCCGAGGATCGGGGTCTGGCGCTCGAAAGCGCGCGCCACTTCAAGAAAAATGGCGATACCCACACCCTCGTCTGTCGGGTGATCGTCGATGGCGGCGCGGTGCGCTATGTCCGCTCCGTCGGCAAGGTCCACCAGACGGGGACCGGCGAGATGAAGATCATGGGCATCGCCTTCGATGCCACCGAAGACGTGCTAATGACGATCCGGCTGAAAGCCGCCAAGGACGAGGCGGTCGCCAAGAATATCGAGCTCGAGCTTGCCAAGAACAGGATCGAGCACAATTCGCTGCACGACCCGCTGACCGCGCTTGCCAATCGCCGCAAGCTCGATATCGCGCTCGAAGAATTGACGAATGACGGCCGCCGGCAGCGGCAGAAATTCTCGATCCTGCACATCGACCTCGACCGCTTCAAGGACATCAACGACACGCTTGGCCATGCCGCCGGCGATGCCATGCTGGTGCACGCCTCGAAGGTGCTCGCCAAGAATGTCCGCGGCAGCGATATCGTCGCCCGCATCGGCGGCGACGAATTCGTCATCCTCGCCCTTGATGTCGGCGACACGGAGATGGCACAGCTTTCGGCGCGGATCATCGAAGAGATGCGCCAGCCGATCGATTTCCAGGGTTTTTCCTGCCGCTGCGGCGTGTCGATCGGCGTGGCGCTTGCCAACGGCATTCACGTCGATGCGCGCAAGGTGCTGATCAATGCCGATATCGCGCTCTACCGCGCCAAGAGCACGGGCCGCAACCGCTTCGAATTCTTCAATCACAATCTCCAGGCCGATATCGTCAACACCAAGCGCACGGCCGATGAGATCCTCGCCGGCATCGACAATGGCGAGTTCACCGCCTGGTACCAGCCGCAATTCTCAGCCCGGACGATGGAACTGACGGGTGTGGAGGCGCTGGTGCGCTGGAAACATCCGACCAAGGGGTGGCTGACGCCAGACAAGTTCCTGCGCATCGCCGACGAGATCAATGTCGTGCAGATGCTCGACAGGATCGTGCTGGAAACGGCGCTGCGCGACAAGATGCGCTGGACGGCGCAAGGCATTGCCGTGCCCAAGGTCTCGGTCAATGTTTCGGCGCGGCGGCTGCATGACGGCAGCCTGCTGGAATCGCTCGCCGACCTGCATATCCGCCCCGGCGAGCTTTCCTTCGAACTGGTGGAATCGATCTTCCTCGACGAGAGCGAGGACGTCGTCTCGCACAATCTCGAGCACATCAAGGCGCTCGGCATCGATATCGAGATCGACGATTTCGGCACCGGCCATACCTCGATCGTCAGCCTGTTGAAGCTGAAGCCCAAGCGCCTGAAGATCGACCGCCAGCTGGTGCAGCCGATCGTCGGCGCAACACAGGAGCGGGCGCTGGTCCGCTCGATCATCGACATCGCCCGCTCGCTCGGCGTCGAGACGGTGGCCGAAGGGGTGGAGACGGCGGCCCATGCCGAACTGCTGCGCGATCTCGGCTGCGACATCCTGCAGGGCTATGCCTTCTCGCGGCCGCTCTCCTTCGACGATTTCACCACCGAGGCCACCGGCACGGGATGGCGGCTGGCATCCTGACCGCCTTCCTTTGATAGGGACGGAAATAGCATTTCCGCCACCGCCGGTTTGACGCAAAGAAAGGCTTTTGCCTCGACGGTTTTTTGGCCTATGAGTGTCGCGCCTTTTCAAGCAATGGCGCAACCGGCTTTGGCGCGCCACCGTGGGAACACATGTCGCACAATACATTCGGTCACCTCTTCCGCGTAACCACCTGGGGCGAAAGCCATGGTCCGGCGCTCGGCTGCGTCGTCGATGGCTGCCCTCCGGGGCTGCGCTTCAAGCTCGAGGAACTGCAGGTCTGGCTCGACAAGCGCAAGCCCGGGCAATCCCGCTTCGTGACGCAGCGGCGCGAGGACGACCTGGTGAAGGTACTCTCCGGCGTCATGCTCGACGCCGACGGCGAGACGATGACGACAACCGGCACGCCGATCTCGATGCTGATCGAAAACACCGACCAGCGCTCCAAGGATTACGGCGAGATCGCCCGGCAATTCCGCCCCGGCCATGCCGATTTTACCTATGACCTCAAATACGGCATTCGCGATTATCGCGGCGGCGGCCGCTCCTCGGCGCGCGAGACCGCAGCAAGGGTCGCCGCCGGCGGCATCGCCCGGCTGGTCGTGCCCGGTGTCACGGTGCGCGGCGCCCTGGTGCAGATCGGCAAGCACAAGATCGACCGCCGCAACTGGGATTGGGATCAGGTCGGCCAGAACCCGTTCTTCTCCCCCGATGCGGCGATCGTGCCTGTGTGGGAAGAATATCTCGACGGCATCCGCAAGACGGGCTCCTCAATCGGCGCCGTCGTCGAAGTGATCGCCGAAGGCGTGCCGGCCGGCCTCGGCGCGCCGATCTATGCCAAGCTCGACCAGGACATCGCCTCGCTGCTGATGTCGATCAACGCCGTCAAGGGCGTCGAGATCGGCAATGGTTTTGCCGCCGCCGAAACCTCAGGCGAAGACAATGCCGACGAGATGCGCATGGGCAATGACGGCACGCCGATCTTCCTTTCCAACAATGCCGGCGGTATTCTCGGCGGGATCTCGACCGGACAGCCTGTCGTGGCACGTTTCGCCGTCAAGCCGACTTCGTCGATCCTGACCGAGCGCCAGTCGATCGATGCCGACGGCAAGAATGTCGATGTCCGCACCAAGGGCCGGCACGACCCCTGCGTCGGCATCCGCGCCGTGCCGATCGGCGAGGCGATGGTCGCCTGCGCCATCGCTGACCATTATCTTCGCGACCGCGGCCAGACCGGCCGCCTGAAATAGGAGCGCCCCATGTCGTATGATCAAAAGCGCGTCGTCGACGCCATCCGGGCTTTCGAGGCCGGCGAGATCGTCGTCGTCATGGACGACAATGACCGCGAGAACGAGGGTGACCTGATTGTCGCCGCCGTGCACACCACGCCGGAGAAGATGGCCTTCATCGTGCGCCACACATCCGGCATCGTCTGTGCGCCGATGCCGAAGGAAGAGGCCAAGCGCCTCAACCTCAACGCCATGGTGGCGGAAAACGACTCGGCCCATACGACGGCCTTCACCGTCTCGGTCGATTTCAAGCACGGCACGACGACCGGCATTTCCGCCGACGACCGGACCCTGACGGTGCGCAACCTCGCCAATCCGAATGTGGGCGCCGCCGATTTCGTCCGGCCCGGCCACATCTTCCCGCTGGTTTCGCGCGAAGGCGGCGTGCTAATGCGCTCCGGCCATACGGAAGCGGCCGTCGACCTCTGCAAACTCGCCGGCCTGCCGCCGATCGGCGTCATCTCGGAACTCGTCAATGACGACGGCACCGTCACGCGCGGCCCGCAGGTGGTCGATTTCGCCGAGCAGCACGGGTTGAAGCTCGTCTCCGTCGCCGATCTCATTGCCTATCGCCAGCGCAAGGAAACGTTGGTCGAGCACGGCACGAGCTTCGACATCGACACACCGTTCGGCAAGGCCAAGGCTCATACCTATTCCCTGCCCTGGGACCCGATGCAGCATCTCGCCGTCGTCTTCGGCGACATCCGCGACGGCGTCGACATCCCGGTGCGCCTGCATCCGGAAAATGTCGCCGAGGATCTCTTCGGCAAGAACAGCCCGGTCGATTTCTACATGCAGAAGATTTCCGAGGAAGGCCGCGGCGTCATCGTCTACCTGCGCGAAGGCTCGGTCGGCGTCGGCCACCACGACAACGGCCGCAAGGCCCGCAACCAGGGCCGCGAAGCCCATGCCGAAGCGCAGAGCCGCGACAGCGAATGGCTGGAAATCGGCCTCGGCGCCCAGATCCTCAAGGACCTCGGCGTCAGCTCGATCAAGCTGCTCACCAGCCGCGAGCGCCACTATGTCGGGCTGGAAGGTTTCGGGATCAAGATCAGCAAGACGGAGATTTGCTGAGGCTCGGAGAAAGCCCCCTCCCCACAAGGGGGAGGGGTTGGGGAGGGGTTTTATCCTCTCCAGCCGTCGAGCAACACAACCTTCTCTACCCCCGCAAACCGCGCCAGCCGCTCCAGCTCGGCTTCCAGCCTCTCAAGCCGCGCGGCTGACGGCTTCACGCCAGGCTCCAGCCAGAGCCGCTTGACATCGAGCGTCGACTTTTTCCGATCCGCCTTCATGTCGATGCGGCCGATCAGCCTGTCACCTTCGAGCAGCGGGAAGACGTAATAGCCATATTCGCGCTTCGGCTCGGGGACGAAAATCTCGATGCGGTAGAAGAAGCCGAACAGGCGTTCGGTGCGGTTGCGGTCGCGGATCATCGGGTCGAAGGGGCTGAGTACGCGGATGCGCGGCGGTGCGCCGGGGTAGTTGTCGAGCGTCGAGAGGAAATCGGCAAAGGCCCAGGAGGGGCGCGGCTTGGCCCCGAGCGCCGGTTCGATCAGCACTTCGGCGAGCTCGTCGCGATGGGCTGATACCCAGGCCTTGGCTTCCTCAGGCGAGACCAGGTTCCAGAAGGCCGATATCTCGCCATGGGTGGCAAAGCCGAGGCGGGAGAGTGCGCTGCGGCAGGCCCAGTCGATAAAGTCCTCCCGGCTCACCTCCGGTTCACGGAATTCGGCCGGGATGACGCGCTCGGTGAGATCGTAGATCTTCTGGAAGTTCGAGCGGCCGGCGATGGCGAACTTGCCGGTGTGCCAGAAATATTCGAGCGCCGTCTTGTTCGGATGCCAGTTCCACCAGCCGCCGGAAACATGGCCGTCGGCCTTGATGTCGCGCGCCAGGATCGCCCCGTCGCGCTCGACGCGCTGATAGGTCTCCTCGAAGGCCGCCTCGAAGCCCTCGCCGCGCCATTTGCGCCAGCGCTCGACGATGACCTTCTCCTGATGGCGGAACTTGTGCTTCCAATAGACGAAGAAGGCGCTCGGCAGGATCGAGGCGTCGTGCGTCCAGTGCTCGAACAGCGCGCCGTCCTTTTCGAGCAGTGCCGTCAGATGCTCGCGCCGATAAGTCTGGTTGCGGGAGAACAGGATCTGATGATGCGCCCGCTCGACCGTCTGGATGCTGTCCACCTGAACGAACCCCAGCTCGCCGATCAGTTGCAGCAGCCCCTGCTTGGTCAAAGCGCGGTTCGGCGGGGCGCTGAGGCCCTGCTTGGCGAGGAAGACCCGGCGGGCGTCGGAATTGGAGAGCAGATTCGTCATGGATACATCATAACGCGGAAAATCTTCCTAGCCACCCGATATCGCTATCGGATGTCGACAGCGAGGTTTGCTCTTTGTAGAAGCACTGCTGTCAGGTCGGCGCCAATGACTGCCCCTCACCCTAACCCTCTCCCCGTTTTGACGTGGAGAGGGGACGTGCCAGACGCAGCGTCGAGGTAGAAGGAGATGGTGCGGCATATCCCCTTCTCCCCGCCTGCGCGGAGAAGGTGGCGGCAGCCGGATGAGGGGCCGGGATCGGCAATCTCCTCCGATGAAAAATGCGAGGAACTGGTTTGGACATACACTTCGAAGGCGCCGGGGTTAGTTTCGGAACGCGGGTGGCGCTCGCGCCGCTCACGCTCGGCATCAGCGGCAAACGCATCGGCGTCATCGGGCTCAATGGCTCGGGCAAGACCACGTTTGCGCGGCTGATCAACGGGCTGACCAAGCCGACGGTCGGGCGGGTCACCGTCAACGGCCGCGACACGGCCGACGAGAAGACGGCGGCAGCCGATGTCGGCTTCATCTTTCAGTCGCCGCAGAACCAGATCATCATGCCGATCGTCCGGGACGACATCGCCTTCGGGCTGAAGCGGCGCGGCTTCACCAAGGCGGAGATCGAGGCGAAAGTCGAGGGCGTGCTGGCCCGCTTCGGCGCCGAGGCGCTGGCCGGGCGGCGGGCGCACGAGCTTTCCGGCGGCGAGCTGCAGGTGGCAGCCCTCTGCTCGGTGCTGGCGACGGGGCCCGGTATTCTGATCCTCGACGAACCCACAAACCAGCTCGATCTCAAAAACCGGGCGCTGGTCGAAGGAATTATCGCCGGACTTGCCGAAAGCGCCATCGTCATCACCCATGATCTGGAGCTGATCGCCGGTTTCGAGCGGGTGCTGCTGTTTCATGAAGGGCGGCTTGCCGCGGATGCGCCGGCGACTGAGGCGATCGCCCGCTACAGGGAGATCGCCCTCTGATGCAGTCGCTCTATGTCGAAGGCAACAGCGCAATGCATCGGCTTTCGCCGCGGGTGAAACTGCTGTCGCTTGCGATCTTCAGCATCGTGCTGTTCATCACCGGCAATCTCGTGCTGCTGTCTCTCGCCTTGCTGGCGGCGGCGATCCTCTATCGCATGGTCGGCCTGCCGATTGGCGCCGCGCTGAGGCGGCTCCGGCCGATCTTTCTGACGATCGCGGTCGTCGCGCTCTTCAACCTGCTCTTCAATCCCTGGCAGCAGGCGCTCGTGCCGCCGCTGCGGCTGACGGCGCTGATGCTGCTTGCCGCCGCCGTGACGGCGACGACGTCGATCACCGCCTTCATCGACGAAGTGACGGCACTTGCCCGCCCGCTGGAGCGTACGGGCCGGGTGCGGGCCGACGATATCGGCCTGGCGCTGGGCCTGGTCTTGCGTTTCGTGCCTGAAATCGTCGACCGTTACCAGGCGATCCGCGAGGCACACAGGGCGCGCGGGCTGAAGGTCCGGCCGGCGAGCCTGCTTGCGCCGCTGATCATCCTGACGCTCAAGGATGCGGATAATATCGCCGCGGCGATTGACGCGCGCGGCATTCGACGGCATGGAAGTTAATCAATTTTAACCACGGAATTCATGATGAGCACCCGCGACCTCGTTCTCACCGCCCTCTTTGCCGCAATCATCGTGGCGCTCGGCCTGCTGCCGCCGATCCCGCTCGGCTTCATTCCGGTGCCGATCACCGCGCAATCGCTCGGCGTCATGATGGCCGGCGTCGTGCTCGGCGCCCGGCGCGGCGCCATTGCCGTGCTGATCGTGCTCTTGCTCGTCGCCATCGGCCTGCCGGTGCTTTCCGGCGGCCGCGGCGGGCTTGCGATCTTCGCCTCGCCGACGGCCGGCTTCCTCATCGGCTGGATCTTTGCCGCCTTCGTCACCGGTTACCTCAGCGAGCGGCTGATCAACGACCGGCAGTCCGGCCTGGTGCAGACGGTCAGCTTCTTCCTCACCGCCATGGTCGGCGGCATCGTCGTGCTCTATGCTTTCGGCATCACCTATCTCGCGACGGTTGCCGGTCTCGGCTTCCCGAAAGCCTTCGTCGGCTCGATGGCTTTCGTTCCCGGCGATGTGATCAAGGCCTTCGTCGCCGCGCTCCTCGGCCGCGCCGTCATGGTCGGCTATCCCCTGCTGCCGGCGCGCGCATAGCCGTCCCAATGGCAAATACTGGCAATGGCCGTCTTCGTCAGAAGGCGGCCATTATGCGTTAATGGCCGCGTCAATCCATCGCCCGCCGTCGGAAGCGAGCCACGCGTCTTTATGCCGGTACGTTGGGATAAGGGATCGTCCGCGTTGCGATCTCGGCATACCCCCGGAATCCGGGCAACAAAAAACCGCCTTGAGGCGGTCGGGCATTCTATCGATTTGAGATTGATTTAGTCTCCTCCACCTCCGTCGCTGCCGTCACAGCCGCCGCCGTCGTCTGAGGCGTCGAAGCCACCGCCATCGCCGGAGCTTCCTGAACTGCGCTTGCTGCTCGCGATTAGCAGGGCAACAAGCAGGACAAAACATGCGAAGGGCATGGCATCCGAGAAAAATGTGTCCAATCAGTATCCTTTCGTTTGCATCGAGAAATCTTGTTTCCCCATGAGAATAATAGATTATTTTCTCGATCCGGACAATTGCTCCAGTATAAAACTTTTATGACATCCTGGATCGCGTCAAAACGCCCTCTCTTGTCACCGCCCTCCCGACCCTGCGCTGCTGTCGCTGCAGCGCAGGGTATCCGGCCCCGGGATGATTCAAGCTACCGCTCTTTGTGGGAAGAGCACGGCTTGCGGGGCAGCCTTGGCCCCAGCCACGATCAGCGGATCCCGATAGAGCCGAGGAGACGGTATTCCCAGCCTGGAGTGCAGCGTTGCGGCCGAGCCCGGCAGCAACGGGAGCAGGCAGCGGGCAACGATCGCAAGGCCGCAGACCTGCTCCGCCAGGCAAGCGCCAAGACGTTCGGCGGTCACCTTGCGATCCTCCGGAGCGGGATCGCCAAGCAGCGCTTTCGCATCAGCCCATGGTGCACCTTTTGTAAATCGCCGGTTCGCCTCACCGACAAACTCGAAAATATCAGCGAGGCCGACATGCAGCTCGTAGGCATCGAAGGCCTCCGCCACCTTGCCCGGAAGGCGGTAAGCTTTCTGCACGAACTCGCTCTCCGGTACGGGCGGTACGATGCCGCCGAACGACTGATATAAAAGGGTAAGCACCCGGTTGGCGAGATTGCCGAGCTGGCCTGCGAGCTCTCCCGCCCATGCGGCTTCGAGACGCTCGCCCGAGAAATCGCCGTCGTCTCCCGAGCGTATATGCCGGAGCAGGTAATATCGCAGCGCGTCCGGCGTTCCGTAGGCGTCGATGATGCCTTCGGGATCAATGCCGTTGCCGGCCGACTTGCCGATCTTCCTGCCGTCCACCGTGACATAGCCGTGCACCAGGATCGACGACGGCGGCGGCAGGCCGGCGGACAGCAGGATGGCCGGCCAGTAGATGGCGTGGAACTTGGAGATGCCCTTGCCGACGACGTGGATGCTTTCTCCGCGATTCCAATAGCGCTGCTGGAGCACCTGATCGGATCCGTGCCCCAGACCTGTAAGATAGTTCGCCAGGGCGTCGAACCAGACATAGACGACGTCACCTGCTTCGGGGCCACCCCCATCGGGAACCGGAACGCCCCAGCCTCGCGCCCGTTCGGCGCTGCGCGACACGCTGATGTCGGTCAGGCCACGCCGCAGCAGGGCAAGGACCTCGTTGCGCCGATGGGCTGGAACGATGCGAAGCTCACCAGTTTCGACGAGTTCACGGAGTTTGCCGCCATATCGGGATAGACGGAAGAACCAGTTCTCCTCACGGACGATCTCAAGAGCGATCCCATGTTCCGGGCAGCGCCCGTCATCGAGTTCCGATGGCTCGTAGAATTGCTCGCAGCCGACGCAGTAGAGGCCCTCATAGGCCTTGCGATAGAAGTCGCCGGTGTCAGCGCAGGCCCGCCATAAGGCGTGGACACAGGCGACATGCCTTGGATCACGGGAGGTGCAGACGAATTCCTGGTTGGAGATATCGAGCCGGCCGCCAAGGCGCTCGAACCTGTCGGCGTTGGCATTGACGAAGTCCCTCACCTGCAGTCCCGCGGCTTCCGCGGCCCTGACATTCTTCAGGCTGTTGTCATCGGTCCCGCACTGGAACCTGACGTCATGGCCGAGGAGCCTGAGATGACGGGCATAGGCATCGGCCTGGACGAGTTCCAGGGCAAAACCCACATGCGGCGCGGCATTCACATAGGGGATGGAAGTGGTGATATAGATATCCGCCTTGTTCATCGGTGTTTCCTTTCGAAGGCTGTTATTGCCGGCGAGACGGATCGACCCATGAAAAAACCGCCTCGAGGGCGGTTGCTGGTGCATTATGGACGCACGAAACCCGCCACGCTATGAGCGCGGCATCATCATCACGAAAGTGCTGATCACGTTGTTGTCCATACCATTTTTCTAGCATCAAGCGTGGTTTCGAACAAGCGCGCTGTTTGGGCCGGCGCGCTTTGCCCTCCCGTTGAGCGCCCGCCTTGGCGGAGCTTATTCAATGATCGGTGAGCCGGCGGATCGGCATTCCTTCGTGAACCACTCCGTAAAACGACGCACCGGCTTTTTCGCCCAGGAACTGGTGATCAGGTAATATCCCTGGGTCTCGGCGGTCGAGATGTCCGAAAGCACGACGAGGTCGCCGCGATCGATCTCTCGCCGAAACACTTCGACCGGGCATAATGCCACCCCATGCCCGGCGATCACCGCCGTGGCAAGGATGTTGAAGTCCTGAAATATCGGCCCGCGAACCGGCTCGGGCGCCTTTATCTCAGTCTTCCGGAACCATTCTTTCCAGCCGTCGACGGATTCGTCGTGCAGCAGGTCGGCCGTGGCAAAGGGCACGTTCCCGATCGTCCAATTCCGCTTTGCCAGATAGTGGACGCTCGCCACCGGCTGGTTGCGCCGGGAGAAAAGCAGACGGCTCTCCCGTCCTCCCGACAGGTCTTCCCCCATGGTGATGAGAACATCCAGGCTTTCGTCATCGAAGCGTTCCTCGGCTCTGGCGTAAACGATCCTGACGTCGAGATCGGGATCGCTCTCCCGGAACGACGGCAGTGCCGGAACCAGCCAGCGCGACGCGATCGAAGGAATGCAGCCGACCGTGATCGAACGCATATTGTGGTCTCTGCGCATGTTGCCGGTTGCATGGGCGATGGCTGCCAATGAGCCGGAGACGGCAAGATAATATTCGGCACCCGCTGGCGTCAGCGCCACGCCGCGTCCGGATTTTTGGAGCAGCTTGCGCCCCAGCCACGTCTCCAGATGCTTGATCTGGTGGCTGATCGCGGCGTGGGTCACATGCAGCTCGTCTCCGGCCTTTGAGAGGCTCATGAGCCGAGCGGTCGCTTCGAAGGCCCTCAATGCGTTCAGCGGCGGCAGCTGCATCTGTTTGAATTCCTCACATGAGAGCCAGGATAGGCTCCTTTATCTACATCAAATTCGGGCATCTACATCAAATTCGGGCGAAACATGTAAATTATTCTAACAGTTTTCTCAATTTAGATCATTTGAAGCAGGCGTGGATTTCAGGGCCTAATGGATCATGGAGATCGAGCTATCTCCGCCATTTTCGAGGAGAACAACATGTTTGTGAGAAGCCTGAAAGACGTGGAGCAGACCGAGCGCTTCGTCGATTGGGGCAATGGCACGAGCCATCGCCTGCTGACGAATGATGACGGGATGGGGTTCACGGTCTGCCACACGGTCGTTCGCGCCAACACGCAAGCCCTGCTGCAGTATCGCAACCACCTGGAGGCCTGCTATTGCATCCAGGGCGAAGGCGAGGTCGAGGATATGGACGGCAACGTCTTCCCCATCGGCGTCGGCGACATCTACGTCCTCGATAAACATGATCGCCACTATTTGCGGGGTGGCAAGGACAAGGACCTCATTCTCGTCAGTGTCTTCAATCCACCTTTGAAAGGGACGGAACGTCACGATCTGAACAACAGAAGCGGTTCCGAATACTGAGCCGAGCGACGCGGCGGGGATGCTGCAATCTTCCTGAGCGGCTCACGATCCTCATCATCCGCCGATCTCCGGCAGGGTCGCCCGTCCTTGGCGAACAGTTTGGCGATGTGCTAGCAAGGATCGGAATTGCACGCTCTCGGTGCGGCGTGCCCCGGCTGGGTGGAAGGGTGCTGCCAGTGATCCGCACGAAGATCGATATGCTGTGGTTCAAGCGGTGCTGCGCGTTTCACCTGCAGTTCCTTCCCGATCGCGAGGCGCTGTCAAAGCTCTGCGTCCTGCAAGACAGCATCGAGCGAGACAGCGCCGCGTCCCTCTCACGCGTCCCGGCCACAAGCCTGCACATGACGGTCGTCACCCTCGTTAATGCGGCAGCCCAATTCGGCATTCCGAACGAGGAGGTCTGGAAGCGGAACGGGGAACAATGGACGGAGATTGTCGAGAGACTGATCGACGAGACCCCACCCTTCGACGTTCATTTTCACGAGGTGGCGGCTTCGGAAGCGGCTATCTTCGTAAAAGCCGAGGAGCCGGCGGAATTGCACAGACTTCGCTCGGCCATTTCACAGGCCGTCTGCTTCGAACAGTGGCGTCCAACCCCGCCCCGCATAGCGCATATAACGCTGTTCAGGTTTTTCGCCCAAGAGCCGGTGCCGGCGGTAAGTTTCGACGCAGGCTGTTTACCCATGGGAATGCGAGCTGGATCCCTCACCTTGCTGGAAGAGCACGTTTATCCAAACGTCGATATCAATATCCTCAGCGAACCGGTCCTCCGCGGCAAAAGCGCGGAATGCTAAAATGGTTAGCCCACCGGCTCCAGCCGGCTGATGGCAATCAGCGCATAGCGGCAGCACCAAGCCGAGCCGGCTCAGCGCGCGGCTGCATTGCATCTCGTTCTTCATACAGGAGGCCTGCGGCGGCAGGCTCCGCCGCAGGTTGGGTTCTGTCGGTTCCAAACCGTCTGACACACTAGCGAACGGCTGCCAGTCTGGGGGCTCTCGCCGACTCCTCGCCTGGTCTGCGTGCCCAGGCTACGTCCGGCTCGCGGACCTGGGTGCGACGATTGAGTTTAAAACGGCCAACCAGTTCGGTGAGCATTTGGGAATCTACTGCAAGGGAGTGGCCGATCGCCGTACTCTCTTCGACCATCGCCGCATTCTGCTGCGTCATCTGATCGATCGAATTCACTGCGCCGCTGATTTCCTGTAGGCCGATCGACTGTTCGCGTGAGGCAGTGGTGATCGCATCGACTTTGGCGTCGATTTCGGTGACGTAGCTAGCGATTTTTGAAAGCGCCTTGCCCGTTTCGTCGACGAGTTGAACGCCCGAGGCGACCTCATCGGTCGAGTTGCGGATCAGCGCAGTGATCTCCTTGGCTGCACTTGCCGAGCGCTGGGCAAGCTCGCGCACTTCCTGTGCCACGACTGCAAAGCCCTTGCCTGCATCTCCGGCTCGCGCCGCCTCGACGCCGGCATTAAGCGCCAACAGATTGGTCTGGAAGGCGATCTGGTCGATGACATTGATGATCTGGCTGATTTGGCCTGAGGCGTCCGCGATTCGTTTCATTGCCTGGACGGCTTCGCCGACCACTTGGCTGGAGGCGGTGGCGCAGTCCTTGGCTTCGCGAACGAGGTCGCGGGTTTCGGCTGTGCGTTCGGCCGAAGAACGCACCGTTGACGATACCTCTTCGAGGGATGCGGACGTCTGCTCGAGCGCTGCGGCCTGCTGTTCCGTGCGACGTGCAAGATTGTCTGCGGCACCGCGCATCTCCTGCGCCGAGGCCGAGAGATGTCCGGTCTTGGCCAGTACCTGTTCGAGCGTGGCCTGGAAGGTGGCAATCGAATTGTTGAAGTCGTGCCGCAGCGGTTCAAAGTCGGCGGCAAAGGGTTCATCGATCGTGGTACGGATATTGCAGTCCGCCAGTCGACCGAGGCCCGCGCCGAGTGTCTGAACGACTTGCTGCAGCAATTCTGCCTGCTGCGCCTGCAGGCGGCTGCGTTCGGCTGCGTCGCGTTGCGCGACGGCGCGGCTGTCGTCCATTTCCTGCTGCAAGCGCTGACGCTCCATACCGGCATGGCGGAAGACTTCCACGGCGCCCGCGATCACGCCGATTTCATCCTTTCGCGACAGGAACGGCACAGATTTCGTGTAGTCGCCGCCTGCAAGCTCCTGCATGTTGTCGGCAATCGCGAAGAGCGGCCTGATGGCGCGACTGCGGACGAACCACAGGCCAAGCAGAAAGAGTGCAACCGAAACCGCGCTGCCCGACAGCGCAAGCGTCCTCGCCCGAACGCCGGCGGCCTCAGCGGCGGTCTCTGACTTTGCCAACCAGACATTGCTAAGCTGCGCCAGAACATTGACCTGCGCTTCATGCGCATGAAACGCGTCCTTCAGGTGATCAAGCGCTGCGTGAACGGCGTGTTCGTCCTCTTGGGAGACGGCAGAGGCATAGGTGCGCTCTACCTCGTCCCAGAAGACGTCCGCCGAGCTGTAGACACCCGACAGCCTGGCGCGGACTTCCGCGGGAAGGTCGGCCTTTGCCCAGAATGCCTTGCGATCCAGGTATCCCTTGTGAAGCTCGACAATGCGGCCGAGATTGGGATGCAACAGCTCGGTATGCACCGCACCCTCCGTCGCCAGCATATAGGCTTCGACGACGAAAATTGGCGGCGGCAGGATATCGGCAACCAGATCCTTGCCCTCGACGAGGCCGTTATAGACCGGACCCCTGACCCTTAACTCCTCGAAGGCCTTAGTCTGCAGACCGACAGCCAGGATCAAGCCTGCCGTAACGATGATTCCAAACAGCATGATGAGGCGGGAGACAGATAGATTTGGCACAGCGGCGACCTTTGTTTTGTTGGGGAGGAGTTACACAGGAGCGGAAAGCTTGGTCGTGGAACCTGCAAAGTATCTGGAGTTGCTTTGCGCCAGGAACTTGTTGGCAAGTTTGACGACGAAAGAGACGAATATTTGCCTGCGGCGCAGATTTTGCGGGCAGTAGGAGCATTGCGATTTCGACGGCCACCACGATCATTCACCGGCAATATTTTGGAATTCGCGATCCGATCCCGAATTCCTGAGCTTCCACGTTTGAAGTATAGATTAGCGCTAGCGAGTAACTCGTCAGTAAGAACGCGGCAGCTAGCCAACATATTTCTAATGAACAATAATTGCTCACATCAGAGACTTTGAGCAATTAATGCTCATTAAGCTGCGAATATCTGCTCACTTGGCGAAATCCTGCTCAAATTGATATATGTCGTCTTCACTGCCTTCCGAAGGCCGTAAAAGACGGCTCTGGGCTCGCCAAAAGAGGATGCGCGCGGCAATGCCACTCCGGAATGCAAAAACACCTGAAAAACGAGCGCAACTGATTGAGGTATTCCTCGGAGCGGGAACCTGGACCTATGATCTGATCACGCGGGAACTGACGTGGTCGGACGGGCTCTATCGTCTCGTCGGACTCGATCCAAAGGCCATTGCGGCAAGTTTCGACCTCTATGAATCCCTTGTGCATCCCGACGACCGTCTAGCGCACGAAGAAATTGTAGAGTTGGCACATGCGAACCAACTGTCCTCGCGCCGCTTTCGCGTCATCCGGCCCGACGGGCATCTTATTTGGCTCGAAAGCAGATTTGACCGCCAATATGACCGCAGTGGCCGGCTGGCCATCCTCCACGGTGTCGTTCAGGACGTAACCAATGATCACAAGGCGCAAATTGCACACAACCGCGCCGCCGCGGCCAATGCGTCGTTGCGTAAGCTTGTGGGTGGCGAGTTCTGGCGCGCCGACAGTCAGGGTAAGCTGCTCGACTATACCAACTGGATGCGCTTCACCGGTCAGACGGCGGAGCAGCTCAGGGATTACGACAGGCTTGCAGCGGTTCATCCTGACGATCGGCAACATTTCCGCACGACTTGGCAGGGAGCGATTGAGGGCAAGTATAAACTGGATCTCTCCGTTCGTGTCCGACGGCATGACGGCGTTTTTCAGCGTTTCGAAAATACGGCGGTTCCCCTACTCGATAACGATGGCGAGATCGTTGAATGGCACGGCGTCTCCAAGTTGGTTGAGGATATTCCCGCGAAACCCAATCTGCAGAATGCGGTCTGCGAAGTTCACATCAGGGCCGCGCGCGCAATGCTCGGTTGGACGGCTCAGGAACTGGCAGAGCGATCGGGCATTTCCTTTTCCACAATACGACGTATGGAAGCGGATGCTCACTCGGTCAAAGCTGAAAACGTCGAGCGGGCGCGCGAAACGCTGGAGAACCATGGCATTACATTCCTGTCTGAACCAAAGGATGTTGTAACGGTGACATTCGCAGCCAAGAGGTAAGCGGTTTCGGTATCGCAATCATGCCGCCGAACCGCTGCCGCGACCGAAGATTTCAGTTTAACCGGAACCAATGGCAACTCGGGGATAGCGACTATCGTCTCACGAGATGGCAGCTTGGGGCGCCATCGGCCTCAAAAGCATGAAACGCGATAAGCGGTAGCCCAACAGTTCCAGCCAGCCGATACCAATCAACGCATCAGCAGCGACACCAGGCCGGCCTGGGAGTTGACCCCGAGCTTGGAATAGATGTTCCGCAGATGAGTTCTGACGGTCTCGTAACTGATCTCGTCGGCGATCGCCACTTCCCTTGCGGAATGACCCGATGCGATGCTCGATGCGATCCGGACTTCGGTTGCGGTCAGCTTGTAGAGCTGCATCAGCAAATCGCGCCGCTCCCTGAGGGGGCTCGCCAGCATCGGCTCGGCAATGAGCGCCACGGTCGGCCCCTCCAGAAACTCGGTAAACGCATCGGACTGAAGCCGGACGAGCGTGAGGCGGTAGTTATCCTGGTCCCTGCCGTTGACGATTGCCGTGTGCGGTTTGGTCTGCATACCGTTTCGGGAGGTCAGGAATTCAAGAACGGCAGCCGACTTCTGGCATTGCAGTCCGAGCTTGCCATCTGCGGTGATCCGCACCGGCAGGCCGGCTTCCATCAAGGCCTCCGCGCTATTATTCCAGCGACGGACTTTCCCTTGCTCCGAAACATAGATCAGGCCGACCCCGATGCTGTCGAACAGGGTTTGGGTTACGTGTTCGTGCGGCGCAAACAGATCGCGCTTGCGAATGAAATCGAACGCCCTCTTCAGATGCGGCGCGAGGATCGTGTAGCGTTGGGCCGCTTCCCTGTTGAGATCGGGGTCGGCCGAAGATGTCGAGGTCGACAAGATGAAGGTGCGGTCTTCCTCGCGAATGATGGAAACACCCACACTCGTTTCGCATCCGGCCTGTCGCTTCAGCCAGTCGTTGTAAAATTCCGATTTGATCAGCTCTTCGCGCGGAAAGATCTCGTCGCCGCACAGGCCCTGGCCGACGGGCACGAGACCCAATCTGGGGATCCAAGGATTGACCGCGGCAAAGTGGCTGCTGAACTGGTCGACCTCGGCCTGCGAAAAGCCCGACATGAAGGGAACATGGGCAACCGACGAGGTCAGATCGTGGTAATGCAGCGCGGCCTTGCCGCCCGGCGACGTTTGCGCAACGCGATCGAGGAAATCCTGCCAGCTGCACTCGCCGAAGAGACTTCCATATATCAAATCCGTCAAGTGAGATGAGACGTCAGTCGATTGAACCATGATCGATTTTCAACTTCAGCGAATGAAAGCATCTTCGAATAATCAATAGCGTTGAATTCGGAAATGCAACGGAATTCGCGCGTTCAAATCCGGTAGCTGCCGGCTGCGCAATACTACAACCGAAGCATGCTTCAACTTCGACCGTCGTTACATTTGGCGACTGGCGCCTTCCAGCCGGGAAACGCATGGAACTGCGAATGCCCGCGCGCGGCATGGACATTTTGACGCCGCGGGCGATGCCCCGCGGCGTCAAGCAATGGCTGCGGCTGCCCGTCGTCAAACCAGCCCCGGCACGACGAAAACCAGCCAAGCGACGATCGGGCCGATGATGGCAATCAGCGCGCTGTAGATCAGCAGTTGCCTGAGCACCTGCTCTCGACTGTCATCCGGGGCATTGGCGACCACAAGCGCGCCATTGGTGGAGAACGGGCTGGTATCGACGATCGTCGTCGAGATCGCGATGGCGGCGACCACGCCGATGGCACTGACATGTCCCTGCATGAGGAACGGAACGGCAAGCGGGATGATCGCGCCGAGCAGCGCGGTCGAGGATGCAAAGGCCGAGACGATGGCGCCGGTAAAGCAAAGCAGCAGCGCCACCAGCAGCGGCATGCCGAGACTGGATATGCCATTCGCCACGTAATCGACCGTGCCGGCCTTCTCCATGACGCCGACATAAGTGATGATGCCGGCAATCAGCAGCACGGTCGACCAGCTGACCTTGTCGATTGCCGCCTTCTGCGTTTTCGGGGATAGCAGCGCGAGAGCGACGGCGACGGTCATGGCGACGAGGCCGACATTGAACTTGAAAACCAGGGCGCCGATGCCGAGCGCCGTCAGGCCGATCAGGGTGGTAATTCTCTCATTGTTCAGGCGCAGCGTCGCGGCGGTATCGGCCGCCGTACCGTAGGCATGCTCCCGGATGGGTTTTGCCGGCGTGCCGCCGTGACCTCTGATCGACGCCGACACGCCCTCGGGATGCAGTTCGGGCAAAGGGCCAAAGGACGATGCGGGTACCTGCCGCATGACCTTTGCGCCCCCGAAAACGAAGAAGACCAGCACCGCGATCGCCAGGTTGAAGAAAAAGCTGGAGAGAAACAGGGAGGTCGGCGCGAAAGGCAGGCCGGCCTTGGCGACGATCTGGTTGGTGATGCCGCCATAGATGCTGATCGGCGAAAAACCGCCCGCTTGCGCGCCGTGGATCACCATCAGGCCCATCATGACGGGGTGAATGCGGTACTGGATGGCAAAGCTCAGCGCGACGGGCGCAAGAATCGCGACCGCGGCAGGCCCAAGAGCGCCGAAGCCGGTAATGACGGCGGCGACGAGGAACATCACCCAGGGGATCAAGCCTATGTGTCCACGCACCAGGCGGACGGCGCATTCGACCAGCCAATCGATGGTGCCGTTGATCTGCGCGATGGCGAAGAGGTAGGTGACGGCGACGAGCGTCAGGAACAGATCGCTCGGAAAGCCGGCAAAAATGTCGGTGGTTTTCATGCCGATGGTCATCGAGCCAAGCACGAAGGCGCCGGCAAAGGCGAGCGCGCCCATGTTGATCGGCTGGATCGTCGCAACGATGAACATGGCGACCAGCAGGCCTATGGCCAGAATTTCAATACCCATGGATTCCCCTCCCTCCGACGCCTCCGGCGCCGTCGCTGCTGTTTGCAATATTGATGCGGATACCGACGCGCCCTCCTCCCAGAGGGCGGCCGTCTTACGTCCCTGTGTAGAGATCGGCGTATTGCTGCCGCAGGATGTTCTTCTGAACCTTGCCCATTGTGTTGCGCGGCAAGTCCTCGGCGAAGATGATGCGTTTGGGCTGCTTATAGCGCGCGAGGCGATCCTGGAGGGCGCGGACTATGGTCTTTTCATCCAGGCCGGCGTCGGGTCTGCATACGACGACGGCCGTTACGCCCTCTCCGAAATCGGGATGCGGCACGCCGATCACAGCGCTCTCGACGACGCCCTCGATCTGGTCGATCTCGCTCTCGACCTCTTTCGGATAGATATTGTATCCCCCCGAAATCACCAGATCCTTGCCGCGGCCGACGATGTGCACATAACCGTCCCGGTCGATCTTACCGAGGTCGCCGCTGATGAAGAAGCCGTCCGCGGTAAATTCGGCCGCGGTTTTTTCCGGCATGCGCCAATAACCCTTGAAGACGTTCGGCCCCTTGATCTCGATCATGCCGGTTTGTTCAGGCGGCAGCACTTGTCCCGTGGCGGGATCGGTGACGCGCACCGTCACATCAGGCAGCGGCAAGCCGACCGTCCCGGCGATCCGCTTCTCTTCATAGGGGTTGGAGGTGTTCATGTTGGTTTCCGTCATGCCGTAGCGCTCGAGAATCGCGTGGCCGGTCCGCGCCTGGAACTGGGTGTGCGTTTCTGCAAGCAGCGGCGCCGAGCCTGATATGAACAGGCGGATGCTGGCTGCCGCCTCTTTACCGAAGTGCGGGCTTTGCAGGAGGCGGACATAGAAGGTCGGCACGCCCATCAGCATGGTTGCCTGCGGCATCAGTGAAACGACCTCGTCGGCGTCGAACTTCGACAGCAGGAACATCGAGGCGCCGGCGAGCAGCGTGACGTTGGTGGCAACGAACAGCCCGTGCGTGTGGAAGATCGGCAAGGCGTGGATCAGCCGGTCATCGGGGGTGACGCGCCAATAGTCGCGCAAGGTCAGAGCGTTCGAAAGCAGGTTCCCATGCGTGAGCATCGCCCCCTTGGAGCGTCCCGTCGTTCCCGAGGTGTAGAGGATCGCGGCCAGATCATCGGCGGAGCGCGAAGCGTCGACAAAGTCGGCCGGCTCGTCACGCGCCAGATCGAGCAACGAGCCGCTGCCGTCAGCGTCGAGCGTTTCGACGATCGCGCCGTAATGCTTGGCGATTTTCTCCACGCCCTCCCGCGCAGCCGAGGCAACGACCACCAGACGCGGCTCGGCGTCGCCGATGAAGTAATCGAGCTCGGCCAGCGTATAGGCGGTATTGAGCGGCAGGTAGACCGCGCCGATTCGAAGACAGGCGAGGTAAAGGATCAATGCCTCGGCGCTTTTCTCGACTTGCACCGCAACCCGATCGCCGGGGCGAATGCCGAGCGTGTCCATGGCGCCGGCGAGGCGGCCGGAAAGAGCAAAGGCATCGCCATAGGTCCAAGTCTGAGCGCTGCCGATCCGAATGAACGGTGCGTCATCGGGTGCGGCGGCCCGCATGGCGTCGAAAAGATGGTTGCTCACTTTCGCCCTCCTCCAAGCGTTGAGTTCATGATCTGTGCGAAGGCTCGAGAGCCTTGCTGGCCGTTGCCGCCGCGACGGCCTTCGTCGCTCTGGTTGAGCAGGCTTTTGACGGCTGGCGAGGCGATCACTTCGCCGCGCTGCGCTAAGGCCTCGTGGTTGGCCACGATGTCGTCGAGCTTATAGAGGTAGTTGACCATCAGGCCATGCGCCTGCCGGACTGCCTTCGGCGATCGGTCGCCGAGAAAATTCACTCTTTCAAGCCGAGCACCGTTGCCGAGATGGAAGCGGGCCACCGGATCGACCGGGCGGCCCTCCGGCGTCCGTTCGGTCAGGAAGTAGCGCGCCGCAAGCGGCAGCAACACGCGCTCCAATTCGGCGCTGCTCTTGTCCTTGTCGGGCCAGTTCGGGTCGTCCAGCAGGCTCAGCGTTTCCAGGGCCGCTTTGGACAAGGACCGGGCGCCGGCCGGATCGCGCGCCTTGGCAAGCCAACGGGCGAAGCCCGGGACAGGCGACAGCGTGACGAAATTCTTCAGGCCCGGCAGGTCTCGCCGCAGGTCTTCCACGACCTGCTTGATCAGGAAATTGCCGAACGAGATTCCGCGCAGGCCATCCTGGCAGTTGGAGATCGAATAGAAGACAGCCGTCGTCGCCTCATCGGCATTGATCTGCTCCCTCCCCTCGTCGAGTACATCGGCGATCGCATTCGGCAAGGATCGGGTGAGCGCCACCTCGACGAACACGAGCGGTTCGTCGGCCAATCGGGGATGGAAAAAGGCAAAGCATCGACGGTCGGCCGGCGCCAGACGGCGGCGCAACTCCTCCCAGCTGGCGATCTCATGCACGGCCTCGTATTTGATGATCTTTTCGAGGATGTTTGCCGGCGTCGACCAGTCGATCGGCCGCAGCGTCAGAAAGCCGCGATTGAACCAGGAGCCGAACAGATGCGTGAAGTCGGCATCGAGCGCGTGATAGGCTTCGGACCGGTCCTTGGAAGCAAGCAGCTGCTGACGCATACGGACCAGCCTGGCGGTGCCGTTGGGCGCATGATTCAACCGGCGCAGGAGCTCCTGGCGCCGCGGCTCCGCGGCCTGATGGAGCGCGATGACGGCGGCAGAGCTTTTGTCAGCGCGGTAATTTTCCATCGCCTGGTCGAGCCTCACCGTGTCGGGCCCGAACGTTTCGTGAAGCAAATGGAAGAATTGCTGCGCGCCCGCGCTTTCGAGCGCGCCCCAGCGATCGAGTATCTCGGCCGCAAGGGCGATGCCTGATGCTTCACCCCGGCGCGACAACAGCATCTCGCAGAGAGTCTGCAGATCGGCTTTGGCCGCAGCCCGGGTATTGCGCGAGCCGGAAAACAGAAGCTGGCGTCCGTGATCGGTGATGCTTTGCAGCATGTCGGTGAAGAAAGAAGCTTCAGGCATGTCATTCTCCCCTCTCTGCAGGCCCGCCACATTATGCGCGCCTTGGACCCCTGCTTCCCATCGAAGGGCTTGGTCTGTAGTATGTAGACTGTCATTCTTCGTACACGAAGTCAACGATCGTGTATACAAGAATGGTATTTATGTATGAAGGATGCGAGAAAAATGTCCGAGAATGTCGGCCGGTGGCTCCGGGATGAGATTGAAAATGCAATACTTTCCTACGAATTCGCCCCCGGCGAACGGCTGGATGAAACCGTGCTTGCCAATCGGTTCGGCGTGTCGCGAACGCCGGTGCGCGAAGCCTTGATGCAGCTAGACGCGATCGGCCTGATAGAAATCCGGCCGCGCCGGGGCGCTGTCGTGATCGATCCGGGGCCGCACCGCATTTACGAGATGTTCGAGGTGATGGCGGAGCTCGAGGGCCTGGCTGGAGCGCTCGCCGCACGCCGGTTGGACAAGACCTCCCGGGAAGCGATCACCGCCACCCACGGCCGCTGCGAGCAGTCCGCCGGCGCTGGCGACAGCGATGCCTACTACTACGACAATGAGGAATTCCATAAGGCCATCTACGCCGCAAGCCGAAGCGATTTCCTGCAGGAGCAATGCGTGCAATTGCATCGGCGCCTGCGCCCCTATCGCCGTCTCCAATTGCGGGTGCGCAATCGCCTGTCGACGTCCTTCTTAGAACATTGCGCCATCGTCGATGCGATCTTCGCCGGCGATGGAGATGAAGCCCGCCGCCTGCTGCGCACGCATGTCGGCATTCAGGGAGAGAGGTTCAGCGATCTGGTCGCCAGCATGGCGGCGAGATGACCGGAGGGCGTGACATAAGCCGGATCGCGTTGGTTTGCTGTTCCTGACGCAAGATAGGGCCGCTACCGATCCCTTATTTAACTCTGCCCGGATCTCCGGCTCACCCAGTCGCCTTCAGAGATCAGAGCTGGACCAACTCCGGGATCAGCGCTGACGGACACAAGCAACAGGCCAGTTGCGAGCATTGAAAGTCGCGTCACCGGATGGCTCCTCTAATCCAAGAACCCATAAAGCCAGTCCCGCGTCTCCTCCGGCAAAGACACCGGCTGCTGATCCTCGCCGCTGCGGGCCTGCCAGATGATCTCCACCTCGGCGGCGCGTTCCTCCCCCGTATCGATCGAGACGATGAAGCCGATGGAACGCACGCCGATCTTGTCGACGGCGGCGGTAAAAAGGGCCGGCTCGTCGTAATGCAGCGGGCGGTGGAGAACGCAGGTAATCTTGCTGGCGATATAGACCGGTTCGTCCTCGACCTCGGGCCGCGCTAACCAGAAGCTCGCAATGACGGACTCGGCATAGGAAATATAGGAGGCCAGAAACATCTGGCCGGTCATATCGACATCGCGAAACGGCACATGTATTTCCGTTACACCCGGGCGTTTCGACTGACTCATCAACAACTCTGCCTACAAAATTCCCCGTTGACGACAGTAGCACGGGGTTTTTCGAAGTAAACCGCTGAGATGACAGGAATTTATAATGCCGGCGGCGACGAGATGGGGCGCAGGCGCGCTTGTTGAAATCGTCGGGCGATGCCCCATCTGCTGTGGAACATGACATAAGCGACCGATAGAGTGTCTCCATGAGCACCCGTCTTTATGAGCATCCGATCTTTCTGGAACATGTGACGCCCACTGGTCATCCGGAGCGATCGGACAGGATCCGCGCCATCAATGTCGCGCTCGAACATCCGAATTTCGAGCGGCTGGAGCGCCGGCAGGCGCCTGAAGCGAGCGCGGATGCGGTGCTGCTGGCGCATCCGGAGGAACATCTCAAAGCCGTGATGCGGGAAATTCCTGAGGAAGAGGACCGGATCAACCAGCTCGAAGCCGATACCTATGCCAGTCCCAAAAGCCTGCAGGCGGCGCTGACCGGCATCGGCGGTGCGATGGCGGCGGTGGACGACGTCTTTTCCGGCGCCGCCGACAATGTGTTCGTCGCCGCCCGTCCGCCGGGCCACCATGCCGAGAAGATGACGGCGATGGGCTTTTGCTTCTTCAACAATGCGGCGATTGCCGCCCGCCATGCGCAGAAGCGGCATGGCGCCGAGCGCGTCGCCATCATTGACTGGGATGTGCACCACGGCAACGGCACCCAGGATATCTTCTGGGACGACCCCTCGGTGCTGTTCTGCTCGACGCATCAGATGCCGCTTTATCCCGGCAGCGGCGCCAAGGACGAGAAGGGCAAGCACAACACCATCGTCAATGCGCCGCTTTCGCCGAATGTCGGCAGCGACCATTTCCGCGAGGCGTTCAAATCGCGCGTGCTGCCGGCCGTTGCCGATTTCAGGCCGGATCTCATCATGATCTCCGCCGGCTTCGACGCGCATCACCGCGACCCTCTGGCGCAGATCAACCTGACGGGCGAGGATTTCGACTGGGCAACCGGCCGCGTGCTCGAACTGGCCGACCGGCACGCGAAGAACCGGGTCGTCAGCCTGCTCGAAGGCGGTTATGATCTCGAGGGGCTCGCCGAATCGGCGGGCATGCATATTCTGCGAATGATGAAGGGTTGAGAATGACTGACAGCGCCAAGCCGGAGGTATCCGGCCTTTCCTTCGAAAAGGCGGTCGCCGAACTCGAAAGCATCGTCGCCCGGCTGGAACGCGGCGACGTGGCGCTGGATGAATCTATCGAGATCTATGAGCGCGGCGAAGCGCTGAAGAAACATTGCGAGACGCTGCTTTCGGCCGCCGAAAACCGCATCGAGAAGATCAGGCTCGACCGCGCCGGCAAGCCGCAGGGCGTCGAACCGCTCGACGGGGCCTGAGGGTCAGAGCAAAGCTGCCTTTTGGCGCTTGGCGATCGGCTCGCGGCCGATCTATGATCCCCTTCCAATATCATGAGGGGACGGAAACATGACGGACAGATTGAAGGGCAAGGTCGCCATCATCTCAGGCGGCGCGACCGGCATGGGCGGTGCCGCCTCGAAGCTGTTTGCGGCGGAAGGCGCGCGTGTCGCGATCATCGACCGCAATGGAGAAGCTGCGGCCGAGACCGTCAAGCAGATCCGTGATGCCGGCGGCGAGGCCGACTGCTGGACGGCCGACGTCTCCGATGAAGCTGCGGTCAATTCAGCCGTCGCTGGCGTCGAGGAACGCTACGGCGCCGTCACCGTACTTTTCAACCATGCCGGCACCATCGTCATCAAACCCTTCCTGGAAACGACGCTTCAGGAATGGGACTGGCTGCACGCCGTCAATGTGCGTTCGATGTTCCTGATGACCAAGGCGGTGCTGCCGAAGATGATTGCCGCGGGCGGCGGGTCGATCGTCTGCACCTCGTCGATCTCGGCGGTCGCCGCCACGCCGATGGAAGTGCTTTACGACACGACCAAGGGCGCCGTGCATATGTTTGCCCGCGCCATCGCCGTGGAATTCCGCGACCGCAACATCCGCTGCAACGCCGTCTGCCCCGGCTTCATCCGCACGCCGCACGGCCTGCGCGAGGTGGCCGACCTGCAGGCGCTCGGCGTCGACGTCTCCGATGCCGCCATCGCCGCGCAACAGGGTCGGATCGGCGAGCCCGAAGACGTGGCGCGGGCCGCCCTTTACCTCGCCAGCGACGAGTCGAATTTCGTCAACGGCGCCCATCTGTTCGTCGACAACGGCTTTACGGCAATCTGAGACGGGCCGGCTCAGCGCGTGATTGGACGCGCGGCGCTCCAAGCGCTATCTGTGGGCAGTGCAAAGCTGCATCATTCAAACTGCTGCAACGGCGCCTCAGATCGGAGAGTTCCATCATGTCCTTCTTTCCCGGTAAAGATCCGCTGCCCGGCGATGCCTTCGCCTGTGATGCGATCGAGAATCTGATCATTCCGCGCACCAGCGATATCGGCGGCTTCCAGGTGCGGCGGGCGCTGCCGACGCGGCAGCGACGGCTGGTCGGGCCGTTCATCTTCTTCGACCGCATGGGGCCGGCGATCCTGAAGCCCAACGAGGCGCTTGATGTGAAGCCGCATCCGCATATCGGGCTGTCGACGGTTACCTATCTCTTCGACGGCGAGATCCGCCATCGCGACAGCCTCGGCACCGAAAAGGTCATCCGTCCGGGCGATATCAATCTGATGACGGCAGGGCGCGGCATCGTGCATTCCGAGCGCACGCCCGACAATCTGCGCGGCCATCCGCTGCTGATGTCGGGCCTGCAGACCTGGCTGGCGCTGCCCGACGACAAGGAGGAAATCGATCCTTCCTTCGCTCATACGGAAAAGTCTGAAATGCCGCTGATCGAGACTCCAGGCGTGCGCGGGCGCGTGGTCATCGGCTCGTTCGAAGGCATGACATCGCCTGTCGGGGTTTTCTCCGACACGCTCTATGTCGATCTCGACCTGCAGCCGGGCGCCAAATTTCCTTTCGGCGCAGCGCATGAAGAGCGCGCCGTCTACGTGCTCTCCGGCGAGGTCGTCATCTCAGGCGACCGCTTCGCCGCCGATCAGCTGCTGGTCTTTCGGCCCGGCGATCCGATCACGCTCGAAGCCGGCAGCGACGGCTGCCACCTGATGCTGTTCGGCGGCGCGGCGCTGAATTCGAAACGTTACATCTGGTGGAATTTCGTTTCCTCCTCGAAGGAGCGGATCGAAAAAGCCAAAGAGGAATGGCGCAGCGGCCGCTTCGATATCGTTCCCGGCGACGAAGAGGAATTCGTGCCTTTGCCGGAAGGCTGACGGCGGCAATGATCGGCCGCCGCCGGTCACCTGTCCCCGAATTTCAACCCGCCGCGAAATACCGCGTCAGTGCGCCCTTCGTGCGGTTGATATAGCCATCCTGCCAGCTGTCGTCGACGTTGAGAAAGCCCGACCAGCCCTTCTTGCCCTGGCGCTTCAATTCAGCCTCGACGGCGCGGAAGCGATAGTGGTCATAGACGTCGAGGATGTGGACGGCATAGGCTTCGGCCAGCGCCCGGTCGCCTTTGACGATCAGCATGTTTTCGTCATTGGCATAGGAGGCCTTGAAGCCGAGATTGTGGCTGCCGAGGACGACGACGCATTCGTCCGACAGGGGATCGATCACCAGCACCTTGTCGTGAATGATGGCGCCCACCTTCTTGGCCGTCAGTTCCTCCGCACCGAAATCCGCCAGCAACTGGCGGTCTTCGATGCGCGACGCCCGAACGATCGATACATTGGCCTCGTCGAAAGTATGGGGCGAAACACCCTCTTCATCGTCATCCGGATCGTCGGGATCGTTGTCCTTGCCGGGGACGTAATTGGGCATGGCCTGCGGGCTGGAAACGGCGCCGGTGACGATCAGCTTCTGATCCTTCAGGCCGATATCGATCGCCTCGCCGACGATGCAATCCCGGCCCGACTGACCGGGATAGAAGGCAAGAAAGAGCACCGCATGCTCGGCACGGCGCATCAGGCGATAGACCTCGCGAAGGTCGGGCGGAATTGCCTTGCCTTTTCTGCGGCTTTGCATGTTCGGCGAGAACCAGGTTTCAAGCGAAGCCCCGTTGACTGTGGGTATAATGGACGGCGTCTCGTTGGAGCGGCGGAATTCCTTGCTCTGCTGGTTGTCGGGCATGCCGTCATCGAATTCGACGGGCGCTTCCAGCGTCTTATTGTCTTCCAGCATCCGATCCCAATAACCGACATAGGCCGCGGCGACCGCATCGTTCCTGACGATCAAGGCGTTGTTGGACTGGCCGGCAAGTCCGGTGGCCGTCCAGTTGGTGCTGCCGGTGAAAACGCTGCGCGGAGCGTCATCCGCCGGTAGGTGCACGACAAATTTGTTGTGGCCGATCTGGCTCGAATTGTTGAACATCCGGTGGTGTATCTCGACGCCCGCATCGATCAATGCCTTGCGCGCAGGCGCATTGCGCACATCCCAGGCATCCCCGACCTTTCCGGTATTGGCGAGGATGATGCGCAGCCTGTTCTTGTTGGCAAGCAGCAGCTCCAGCAGTTCCTCGTCCTCCAGCTCGTAAAGCGCGACGAGGAAACGGCCCGGTGTACTCATGAATTCCCTGAGCATCGGAATGACATCGCCGGCAAGATATTTGCGGATGCCGTTCGACGGATTGGAAATCATGTCGATCAGCTCATTCGGCTGTTTCATCCCGTCTTCGAGAAGGACGTTGCGCAACCACTGGGCGGCGAGAATACCATTGGTGAAGGTCGACTCGAACTGGCCGCGCTTGCGCGTCACATGGACGGGGTTGGAGGCGACCGCCGGTCCGAGATAACCGAGCGGCCGCGGAGGACCGTCATAGGCCTTGACGGAGATTTTCTCGAAGGTGCCGTCGGCCTTCTTGATCGGCCTGCCGTTGGCGTCGCGCTTGTTGATCTCGACAAGCTGAGGCGTCGGGTCGGGGGCAGCCGCCATGCCCGGCTTCAGATCGCCGAGCGGACGGATCTCGTAGCGCACCCGCACCTCGTCCGGCCGCCGCCGCATTTCATTGCGCCGCTTGCGCAGCGTCAGGTCGCGCCAGGAGAGCTTCTGCACTGGCCAGAGCGATGTCGTCTGCGGCAACCAATGCGGATTGCGCTGTCCCTTGAAGGCGACCCAGGCGGCGCACGTCACTCGGTCATCGCTGCCATCGGGTCTTTTCGACGCGTTTCCCTGTTCGTCGAGATAGACGCGAACGACTTCGAACCCGAGGCATCCATCGATCTTGGCGTCTATGTGCCAGGCCACATAGGCGACCTCGTTGTTCACATAGGCATGCGCTGCGACAATCGTTCCCATGGCCCGTCTCCCAGTGAGCGCGGCAACTCTGCTACCATTCCGTGTCATATTCAAGCTGCTCGCCGGCCCTTCGCGCGTTCGGCCACCGTTCGGAAAAACAGGGCGGAACCGGCCAGGATCAGGCGAATGCAACGCGCAGAAATAGAATGTGATATCTCCCGAAACCGCTCACACATTTTTCCGCCATGCTCTAAGGTGAAAACCTTCGGTTCCTGAAAATCACTTGTTTTGCCTCGTTCTAATCGAATAAAGCGGTACAAGGAAAAGTAAGAAAGAGCGCCCGCCCGTGACACAACTGCCGAAGACCCCCCTGCTCGATCAGGTCACCTACCCCGCCGACCTGCGCAAGCTGGAGGATCGCGACCTGCCGCAGCTTGCCCGCGAAGTGCGGGACGAAATGATCGATGCGGTGTCGCGCACCGGTGGTCATCTCGGAGCCGGTCTCGGCGTCGTCGAGCTGACGATCGCCATTCACAGCGTCTTCGACACGCCTGACGATCGGCTGATCTTCGATGTCGGCCATCAGTGTTATCCGCACAAGATCCTCACCGGCCGGCGCGACCGCATCCGCACGCTGCGCCAGGAAGACGGGCTTTCCGGCTTCACCCGCCGGGCCGAGAGCGAATACGACCCCTTCGGGGCGGCGCATTCATCGACCTCGATCTCGGCCGGCCTCGGCATGGCGATCGCCGCCGATCTCGACAAGAACGACCGGCGCGTCATCGCCGTCATCGGCGACGGGGCGATGTCGGCCGGCATGGCCTATGAGGCGCTGAACAATGCCGGCGCGCTCGATGCGCGGCTCATCGTCATCCTCAACGACAACGACATGTCGATTGCGCCGCCGACGGGCGCGATGAGCGCCTATCTCGCCCGCCTCGCCTCGGGCCGCACCTATATGGGCTTCCGCGACTTCGGCAAGAAGCTGACGGCCTATCTCGGCAAGAACATCGATCGCGCCATCACCCGCGCCGTCGAGCATGCCCGCGGCTACGTCACCGGCGGCACAATGTTCGAGGAGATGGGCTTCTATCATATCGGGCCGATCGACGGGCATTCCTTCGACCATCTGCTGCCGGTGCTGCGCAATGTGCGCGACAATGCGCGCGGACCGGTGCTGATCCATGTGGTCACCCAGAAGGGCAAGGGTTATCCACCGGCAGAAGCCGCCGCCGACAAATATCACGGCGTCAACAAGTTCGACGTCATCACCGGCGCCCAGGCCAGGGTCAAGCCGAATGCGCCGAGCTATACCAGCGTCTTTGCCGAAGCGCTGGTGCAGGAAGCCACCCTCGACGACAAGATCGTCGGCATCACCGCCGCCATGCCAAACGGCACCGGCCTCGACAAGCTCGCCGAAGCCTTTCCGTCGCGCTGTTTCGATGTCGGCATCGCCGAACAGCATGCCGTGACCTTCGCCGCCGGCCTTGCCGCCGAGGGCTACAAGCCGTTCGCGGCGCTCTATTCCACCTTCCTGCAGCGCGCCTACGACCAGGTCGTGCACGACGTGGCGATCCAGGGACTGCCGGTGCGTTTTCCGATCGACCGCGCCGGCTTCGTCGGCGCCGACGGGCCGACGCATGCCGGCTCCTTCGACACCGCCTTCCTCACCACCCTGCCCGGCTTCGTGGTGATGGCGGCGGCCGACGAGGCCGAACTCAAGCATATGGTGCGCACCGCTGTCGCCTATGATGCCGGGCCGATCTCGTTCCGTTATCCGCGCGGCGAAGGTGTCGGCGTCGACATGCCGGTGCGCGGCGAAATCCTGCAGATCGGCAAGGGCCGCATCGTCAAGGAAGGCACCAAGGTGGCGCTGCTCTCCTTCGGCACCCGGCTTGCCGACTGTCTGCTTGCCGCCGAAGATCTCGATGCCGCCGGCCTTTCGACGACGGTTGCCGACGCGCGCTTCGCCAAGCCGCTCGACCACGACCTGATCCGCCAGCTGGCCCGCCACCACGAAATGGTCATCACCGTCGAGGAAGGCTCGGTCGGCGGCTTCGGCAGCCAGGTGATGCAATATCTCTCGAGCGAGGGCCTGCTCGACAACGGCCTGAAGATCCGCTCGCTCGTCATGCCCGATATCTGGATGGAGCAGGCAAAGCCGGAAGCGATGAACGCCCATGCCGGGTTGGATCGCGCCGGGATTGTTTCCACGGTGTTCCGGGCGCTTGGGCGCGGTGTTGCAGTCGGGGTTGCGGGATAGGTGAAGTGTGAGGGTGTGCCGTGCGGCGCCCTCATCCGCCCGCCGGCACCGACCGGGGTTGAGCCACTGGTCTCAACCCGTCCTTCGGACCCCCGCTGCGGAGAAGAGATTTGCGGCGATGTCTCGACCCCCTCTTCTCCCCTCGGGGAGAAGGTGCCCGTAGGGCGGATGAGGGGGCCGCGAGGTCGGACAGACCTAACAGAAGCTTATTCCCATAAAAAAAGGCGGCACTACCGCGCCGCCGTCTTCACTTGACATTCTTCCCTTCCAGGAAAGCGCCCTCTCAGAACTCCGTCCAGTCTTCCTGAACCGCGACCGCAGCAGCCGCTTGCCGGCCGCCGAAGGCCTTGGTGACCTTGTTGGCGAGCGCGCGGGCCGGAGAAGCGACCGGGCGGGCGTTCGCAACGGCCGCGCGCGGTGCTGCATCCGGCCTCGTCTGGCCGAGCTTGAACTGGTGCAACAATTCGTCCAACGCGTTTGCCTCCTGGGCGAGCGCATGGCTTGCCGCCGTTTGCTCCTCGACCATGGCGGCGTTCTGCTGGGTGCCCTGGTCCATGTTGTTGACGGCGGTGTTGATCTCCTGCAGGCCGATCGACTGTTCGCGGGTGGCGGTGACGATCGCGCTGACGTGGTGGTTGATCTCCTGCACCTCGGCGACGATTGCTTCCAGGGCCTTGCCGGTCTCGCCGACAAGCGAAACGCCGGCAACGACTTGTTCGCCCGATGTAGTGATCAGCGCCTTGATCTCTTTCGCCGCCTTGGCCGAGCGCTGGGCAAGCTCGCGCACTTCCTGGGCAACGACGGCAAAGCCCTTGCCGGCATCGCCGGCGCGGGCGGCTTCGACGCCGGCGTTCAGGGCCAAGAGGTTGGTCTGGAAGGCGATGTCGTCGATGACGCCGATGATGTTGGAGATTTCACCCGACGACTTTTCGATCTGCTGCATGGCGGAGACCGCCCTGCGGACGACTTCGCCGGATTTTTCGGCGCCAAGGCGGGTGCGCTCGACGAGATTGCCGGCGTCTTCGGCGCGCTTGGCGCTGTCGCGGACGGTCGTCGTCACCTGCTCGAGCGCTGCGGCGGTCTGTTCGACGGCGGCGGCCTGCTGTTCGGTGCGGTGGGCAAGATCGTCGGCGGCCGAGCGGATTTCGCCGGCGCCGGCATTGATCGCCGAGGCGTTGCGGCCGACCGATTGCAGGGCCGCCTGCAGCTTTTCAACGGCATGGTTGAAGTCATTGCGCAGGCTGTCATATTGCGGCGCGAACGGCGTCTGGATACGGCCGGCCATATCGCCATTGGCAAGCTCGGCGAGGCCGCCGGCCAGCGCGTCGATGGCATGGCGGATCTCGCCTTCCTCGCGGGCCTTCTGCTCGTCGCTTGCCCGGCGCTGGCGTTCGGCGTCGCCGCGCATGCGGTCGGTCTCGCCGGCAAGCCGCAGCTTCTCGATCGCCGCCTGCTTGAAGACCAGCACAGACTGGGCCATGCGGCCGACTTCGTCGCCGCGGTCGGTTGCCGGGACCTCGATATCGTTTTCACCGCCGGCGAGGCGATCCATGGCGCTCGTCATGCCGACGATCGGGTGGACGATGGTGCGCGACATCAGCCAGGCGAGCACGGCGGCGGCAAACGAGGCGACGATACCGCCGGCCAGCAGCGTCGTCTTCAGATCGCTGTTGGCATCGGCGCGAATTTCAGCAAGCGCTTCGGATTTTTCGCGGGCGCTGGCCTTGATCTTCGCCGAGGCCTGGCGGAACCCGTCGAGCTGGCCCTTGGTGGCGTTGACGCCGATCTTGACGACCTCTTCGATCGGCATGTCGGATTCCTTGCGCGCCTTGGTCTGCGGCTCGGCCAGTTCATGGAAATAGAGGTCGGCTGCCTTCTGCATGCCGTCGATCATCTCGACCAGCTGCGGCTCGCCGGCCGCTGTCTGCTTGGCGGCGGCAATCGCCTTCAGCATGCGCTCGCGGTTGGCAAAGACATCGCCATAGGTGCTGTCGCTGCGGAAGAGGATGAAGCCGCGCAGATTGACGGCCTGCTCGAGCATTGCCTGCATCGCATCGTCGATCTGGTTAACGAGCAGCTCGGACTTTTCCTGCTCGGCAGAAGCAGCCGCAGACGCCGTCGCCTTGGAATAAACAAAAGCGGAAATGGCGACGAAAATGAGAATGAGGGCTGCGAACGTGGCCGCAAGCTTACCGTTCAAGGATATGTTTTTGGCGGACATCGGTGATTTCTCCTGACGACAGTCGACGCGGCGAGAGGCAGGTCGCGTGAGACGCAACCGCCGGGATGTTTGAAGCTGAAAACATGATCGGCGTGGAAACGCTTGCGCCTTCATGGCGCCGAGCAGTTCAGATGAACCGCTGCAATCGCGCTGAACCTATATGGGCAGGCTTTAAATTTGTTTAAATTTGTGCGGCGCAACAGCGGCGGGGCCTGCGGTTTATTGTGCCGTTTCCGGCGGATTGAGGATCAGAATGTCGAAGTCCTTGGCGGGATCGAAATCCTCTGCTGTCATCCGGAAGGTCGTCGGGCCGATCTTCTCGACATTGCTGCCGCAGAAGCTGATGAGGCTGCCGGGCTTGCCCTTGTCGATCGTCAGCTGGAAGCGCCGGATCGGCCCCGCCCAGTTGGCGCCGGTCGACAGTACATAGGAGATCCAGCTTTCGGTGTAGTTGGCGCCATTCGTCTCGGCTTCCGCGGCACGCTGCTGCGCGACCCGGACGAAGTCTGCGTCCAGGCAGTATTTGCGGGAATATTCCTCGAAGCGCTCGCCCTTCGGCTGGCCGTTTTCGAGAAAGCTGATGGCGACGGTGCCGCCGACGGCTGGCTGGTAGCGGTGCTCGACGCTCACTTTCTTCTTCGCGGGAAAAGTGGTGCGCCACCAATAGGTCGAGCGCAGCGTCCAGAGCGGCACCAGATCGGCCTCTGCCATCGGATAGATCAGGCCGCGGGCGATCCAATCCTTCCGGATGGTCTGGGGAAGTTTGGCGAGCGCGTCGCGGGTCTTGTCGCTGTAGGGCAGGACCGGAATGTTATTTTTGGCAAGTTCGTCGGTGACGTCGATGCCGAGCGAGACGACACGCTGCTGCAGCTTGGCGGTGATCGGCTTGCCGTCCTGCACGGTGGAGAAATGCAGGAAATTGTCGCTGTCATAATCTGCGATGGCGGAGTTGTTGTCCATCTGACCCGATATATCGGGCATCGGGAAGGCGACCAGGCTTTCGACATCCTTGTCGGACGTGTTCTCGAACACGTAATCGACCCGCACCTCAGAAGCGGAAATGAAGAGATCCTCTTGCACCATGCTGACATCGTCGGATTGGGCAAAGATCAGCCCGCCGGTCTTGACCTCGGCCATGGTATCGTTTGCCAGCGCCGGCGATGCGATCCCTGCCGCGACAAGAAGAGTGAAGAGCTTCAGCATAAAACACCCCCGTGCCTGCGGCCGCCCCGTAATCGCCGCGGCAGGATTATCGCCGAAAGCTTTCGAGGGTCAATGACGCTGTCTGGAACAAAATGCTTGCAACCGGCGGCTTTGCCGGTCATTCACAGCCGATGTCCGATCAAAACAGCCAACGCCTCGACCAACTTCTCGTCTCCCGCGGCCTCTTCGCCAGCCGCTCGCGGGCTCGCGACGCCGTGCAACGCGGCACCGTGCGGATCGCCGGCCAGGTGGTGACGAAAGCCGGCGCGCTCATCGGCGACGACGCCAATATCGAGATCGACGATCCGGCGCAGGACTATGTGTCGCGCGCGGCATTGAAGCTTGCTAGCGCCCTCGAGCATTTTCGGCTCGATCCCGCCGGCCATCGCTGTCTTGATATCGGCGCTTCCACCGGCGGCTTCACCGAGGTGCTGCTGCAGCGCGGCGCCGCGCATGTCACGGCGATCGATGTCGGCCATGGCCAGATGCATCCGCGCATTGCGGCCGATCCGCGGGTGACGAACAAGGAAGGCCTCAACGCCCGCCACCTGACGGCCGAGGATATCTGCAAGCCCGCCACATTCCTCGTCTCCGACGTCTCCTTCATCTCGCTGAAGCTGGCGCTGGCGCCGGCTCTCGATATCGCCGAAGCGGGTGCGGTCGCCGTGCTCTTGGTCAAGCCGCAGTTCGAGGCGGGGCGCGAGGCGATCGGCAAGGGCGGACTGTTGAAGGACCCCTCGTCCGCGCCCGCCGTCGCTGCGGAACTGGAGCGCTGGTTCATCGAGGATATGGGCTGGAAAAGCCTCGGCCTCATCCCCTCCCCGATTGCTGGCGGCGACGGCAATCAGGAATATCTTCTGGCAGGATCGAAACCGTGAGCACCGAAACCGTCACCATCGAAAAGCTCGGCGCCCAGGGCGACGGCATTGCCGGCAGCGCCGGCGGGCCAATCTATGTGCCGTTTTCGCTACCCGGAGAAACCGTGGCGATCGCCCGCGTCAAAAGCCAGGGCACGATCATGTCGATCACGACACCCTCGCCCGACCGGCAGGAGCCGCCCTGCCGGCATTTCGGTCCGGATGGCGTCAACGGCACCTGCGGCGGCTGCACGCTGCAGCATATGACCGATAGCCCCTACCGCGCCTTCAAGCGACAGCTGGTCATCGATGCACTCAGATCGAAGGGGCTGACGCCCGATGTCGGCGAGATCGTGCCGGCCCGGCCGGGCGAGCGCCGACGCGTGGTGTTTGCGGCGCGCAAGACCGAGAAGGACATGCTGATCGGTTTCAACCAGGCCGAAAGCCATCATATCGTCGCGATCGAGGAATGTCCGATCTCGTCGGCGGGGATCGTCGCCCGGCTGCCGGCGATCCGGGCGATTGCTTCAGCACTCGCGACCAATGCCGAACCCTTCCGCGTCTCCGTGCTGGAAACGCTGTCCGGCCTCGACATTGCGGTCGACGAGGTGAAGAAGCTCTCCGACCCGCAGCGGCGCAAGGCGGTCGAAACCGTGCTCAGCCTGCGCGGCATTGCCCGTGTTTCTCTGAACGGCGAAATCCTCATCGAGCCGTCGAAGCCGCTGATTGATTTCGGCGGCGTCCAGGTTTCACCGCCGCCGGGCGGCTTTGCCCAGGCAACCAAGCCGGCGGAAGAGGCAATGGCCGAGCTGGTGCTTGCCCATGCCGGCAAGGCCAAAAGGATCGCCGATCTTTTTGCCGGCGCCGGCACATTTTCGCTGCGGCTGGCGCGTGTCGGCCGCGTGCATGCTGTCGAAGCCGAGGCAAAGGCGCTCGCCGCCCTCGACCATGCCGCCCGCAACACGCAGGGGCTGAAACCGGTCAGCATCGAGAAGCGCGATCTCTTCCGCCGCCCGTTGATGACGCAGGAGTTCAAGCCCTATGACGCCGTCGTCTTCGATCCGCCACGCGCCGGCGCCGAGTTCCAGTGCAAGGAGCTTGCCCGCTCGAGCGTGAAGAAGATCGCCGCCGTCAGCTGCAATCCGCTGACGCTGGCGCGAGACCTCGCGATCCTCGTCGAGGGCGGCTACCGGATCACCGGCGTGACGCCGATCGACCAGTTCCTCTGGACCTCGCATGTCGAGGTGGTGGCGACGCTGGAGAAATAGGGGCTGCCGTCGGCTGCTCCCTCCGTATCCATGTCGAGGGGCGACGCCCCCTCTCTATTGGTCGCCGGATTCTTGTTCTTGACCAGCACTCAGCCGCATTGCCCGGGTTCCGAGTTTTGCACCCGTCACCGCATCGATGGCGATCGGCTCGATCTCCGAGCCCGTCTCGACATCGACATAGCGGGCGAGTTCGCCGTCGCAGTGGCGGTGCGCCCACGCCCCGATCATCATCAGCACCGGCAGGAAATCCCGGCCTGCTTCCGTCAGCACGTACTCCTCGCGGGGCGGTCGCTCGGAATAGAGGCGCTTTTCCAGCAGGCCATCGTCGGTCAGCGCCTTGAGGCGCTTGGTGAGCATGGTCGGGACGATGCCGAGGCTCTTCCTGAACTGGTCGAACCGGGTAAGGCCGGTATGGGCGTCCCGCAAGACCAGAATGCTCCACGCATCGCCCACAGACTTAAGACCGCGGGCCACCGGGCACTGGAGGATCGAAGTATTTTTCATTAGGTATCTTTTCGATAGTGACATGATATCTAAAAGATAGTAACACAGCGTCAGCCAATGATCCACTTCAAATGAGAGCTGACAGCATGATCGACAGAACCAAAAACATCGCCCTGGTCACCGGTGCTTCCTCCGGCATTGGCCTTGTCACCGCCCAAACCCTGGTGAAAGCCGGTTATCGCGTCTATGGGACCAGCCGCAAACAGGTTGCCGGCAAGCCCGGGATTACCATGCTGGTCTGCGACGTGACGGATAAGGCCTCGGTGGAGGCGATGATTGCCGAGATCATGCAACAGGCCGGCCGGATCGACCTCGTCGTCAACAATGCCGGGATCGGCCTGCTCGGCGGCGCGGAAGAATCGTCGATCGACCAGGCCCAGCGCCTTTTCGACGTCAATCTTTTCGGCGTCGCCCGCGTCGTCAATGCCGTGCTGCCCATCATGCGCAAGCAGAAGAGCGGCCGGATCATCAATATGAGCTCGATCCTCGGACTTATCCCATCCCCGTACAACGCCTTCTATGCCTCGACCAAACATGCGATCGAGGGCTATTCCGAATCCCTCGACCATGAAGTGCGCAACTTCGGCATCCGTGTCGTTCTCGTCCAGCCCGGCATCACCAAGACATCCTTCGAGGAGAACCTGACGCGCGTCGATCAACCTCTTCCCGTCTACGACTCGGAGCGGACCCGGAGCGAGGCTCTGATGCGCAAGTGGATGGAGACGGGCGACGCGCCACAGGTGGTCGCCGACATGGTCGTGAAAGCCGCAACCGCCAAGAAGCCGAAGCTGCGCTATTCCGCCGGCAAGCAGTCGCGCCAGGTCCGCTCGCTTCGCCGCTTCCTGCCGGAGCGGCTGGTCGACAGCCTCCTGCGCAAGGTCAACGAGTTTCCTGCCTCCTTGTGAGTCTTTAATTTGGAACAGGTTCAGATCCCGGTCGACCTGGCCTAAAATCCGAACCTGTTCCAGGCGAAGGAAACCGCTTCCGAATGCGCAAGACCAAACGACGCAATCCCTATTATACCGGCCCGGTGTCCGATCATTTCGACGGCACGCATTTCTTCAATCCCGACGGTATCGAGCCGCTTGGTTTTCGCGATTTGCTGCGGTGGCAATTCGGCGGCGGCCGCCAGCCTTGGCCGAAATCGGTCCCAAGTCCATACGCGGCGGCCAAGCCGGATACACGTGTCGAAGGTGAGGATCTGCGGGTGACCATGGTTGGCCATGCAACCATGCTGGTGCAGGTCGCCGGGCTCAATATTCTCACCGACCCGGTGTGGTCGGAGCGCGTCAGCCCTTTCACCTTTGCCGGACCCAAACGCGTCGTCCAGCCGGGCATTGCGTTCGATGATCTGCCGCCGATCGATCTCGTGCTGATCTCGCACAATCATTATGATCACCTCGATATCGCAACGCTCAAGCGGTTGCATGCAAAGCATCGACCGCATGTGGTGACGCCACTCGGCAACGACACGATCATCCGCCGCGCCGTGCCCGATATGGAGACGACATCGATGGACTGGGGCGAACGCATCGCGCACGCCGGAATCAGCATCGATGCCGAACCCGCCCATCATTGGTCCGCCCGCGGCGGCGCCGATCGCCGGATGGCGCTCTGGGCAGCGTTCGTCCTCTCGACCCCGGCCGGAAAGATCTATCACATCGGGGATACGGGCTTTCATCACGGCGTCAATTACAAGGCGGCACAGCAGAGGCATGGCGGCTTTCGCTTGGCGATTTTACCCTTCGGTGCCTATGAGCCGCGATGGTTCGTGAAAGGCCAGCACCAGAATCCGCAGGAAGCGGTGATGGGGATGAAGCTGGCGAATGCGGCCTATGTGGCCGGGCATCACTTCGCGACGTTCCAACTGACGGATGAAGCGGTCGACGCACCGGTAAGGGCGTTGCAAGAGGCAATGGGCGAGCACAATATTGCCGCGGACCGGTTCCGGCCGCTCAGGGCCGGCGAGGTCTTCGATGTGCCCATGCTCTAGCGACGCATGAAGGCTTCGAAGGCGGCCCGGGCCTCGGCGCTTTTCAGACGGGCGGAGAAGTGGCGGGCCTCCTCGTCGATGCGGGCGATGATCTCGTCCCTGTCGCCGCGGACGAGATCGCGGGCGATGCGCATCGCTTCCGGCGGTTTGGCGGCAAGCCGAGCGGCAGTCGCCAGCGTCACAATATCGACCTCGCCGGGTTCGACCACCTTCCAGATCAGACCGGCGTCCTTGGCCTCTTCAGCCGAGAAGGTTTCACCGGCCGCCAGCAGGGCGAAGGCGCGCTGGTGGCCCATCAGGCGCGGCGCAACGAGACTGGACCCCGCCTCCGGCACCAGCGCCAGATCGACGAAGGGAGTGCGGAACTGGCTGCGGTTCGAGGCGATCGCCAGGTCGCAATGGAGGTGGATCGTCGTGCCGATGCCGATCGCCAGACCGTCGACGCCGGAGATCACGGGTTTTTCGGCTTTCACCAGGGCATAGAGGAAATCGAGGATCTCCTGCTCAAGGCCGCCGCCGCCGACTGCGGCGGCAAGGAAATCGTTGAGATCATTGCCGGCGGAAAAGCAGCCTTCGGTGCCGAGGAAGGCGGTGGCGCGGATGGTCGTATCGGCATCGGCCGATTTCAGGGCATCGGCCATGGTGCGATACATGGCGCGGGTGATGGCGTTCTTCTTCTCCGGCCGGTTGAAGCGGATGATCTGGACGCCTGGATGTGCGGAAGGCTGCTCGACGATGATGTGATCGGTCATTGGATGTCCTCAGGCAAGTAGGATGCGGGCGGCGGCAAGGCTTGCCGCGCCATTGACGACGCGGTCGCGAAGGGCTGCGGTCTCGGCAAGCAGGTTTTCGGCGGCGAAGCGGCTGAGCGCGATGCGGCCCTCGCCCCTGCCATCGCCGCTTTCGGCGAGAGCACCCTTGGCGAGATAGCAGCCGGTGAGCACGAGGCCGAACAGGCGCTGATAGGGCGTCGCGCCCGAAAGCGCCTCGGCCGCCTTGCCGTCGGCAAGCATCTTCATGAGCCAGCCAGTTGCCGCTTCGAGATCTGAAATTGCTGCGTCGAGCCTGACTGATGTCTCGCCGAAACCATCGAGATTGGAGCGGCGGGCGCTATCGGCGATCTCCTTCAGCTCGGCGATGAAACCCTTCACCTGCTCGCCGGCGGAGAGCGGCAGCTTGCGGGTGACGAGGTCGATCGCCTGGATGCCATTGGTGCCCTCGTAAATCGGCGCGATGCGCGCGTCGCGCAGGTAACGCGCCGCACCAGTCTCCTCGATGAAGCCCATGCCGCCATGCACCTGAATGCCAAGCGAAGCGACGTCGACGCCGGCATCGGTCGAAAAGGATTTGGCGATCGGGGTCAAAAGCGCGGCGCGCTCCTGCCAGTGGCGGCTGACGTCGCCGGCCCGGTGGGACATGTCGATCGCGTGGGCGCAGGCATAGGAAATGGCGCGCGCGCCTTGGGTCAGCGCCTTCATGGTGAGGAGCATGCGGGCGACATCGGGATGTTCGACGATCGGGCTCATGCCGGCGCCGCTCCAGCCGGGCGCCCTGCCTTGGGTGCGTTCCTTGGCATAGGCGACAGCCTTCTGGGTGGCGGCCTCGGCGATCGCCACGCCCTGCATGCCGACGGCCAGGCGCGCATTGTTCATCATCGTGAACATGCAGGCGAGGCCCTTGTTCTCCTCGCCGACCAGCCATCCCACGGCCCCCTTTTCGTCGCCGAACCGGCCGTCGCCATAGATCATCGTGCAGGTCGGCGAGCCGTGGATGCCGAGCTTGTGCTCCAGCGAATGGCAGAAGAGATCGTTCCGGGGCCCAAGCGAGCCGTCCTCGTTCACCAGGAATTTCGGCACCAGGAAGAGCGAGATGCCGCGAGTGCCGGCCGGCGCATCCGGCAGGCGGGCGAGCACAAGATGGATGATGTTGTCGGCCGCGTCATGCTCGCCCCACGTGATGAAGATCTTCTGGCCAAAGATGCGATAGCTGCCGTCGGCGCGGCGCTCTGCACGGGCCTTGAGCACGCCGAGATCGGAGCCGGCATGCGGCTCCGTCAGGTTCATGGTGCCGGTCCATTTGCCTGAGACCATCTTCTCCAGATATTTTTCCTTCAGCGCGGCGCTGCCATGGGTGCTGACCGCCTCGATCGCGCCCATTGTCAGCGTCGGGGCGAGCGCAAAGGCCATGGAGCCGGAATTCCACATTTCCAGCGCAGCGACGTTCAGCATATGCGGCAGGGCCTGGCCGCCGAAAGCTTCGGGCGCCGTCAGACCGTTCCAGCCGCCGGCGATCCAGCTGCGGTAGAGATCGCGCCAGCCATCCGGTAGCCTGACCTCGCCGCCTTCCAGACGGGCGCCCTGGCGGTCGCCGATGTCGGCGAGCGGCGCCACTTCCTCTGTGGCAAACCGTCCCGCCTCGGAGAGGACGGCATCGACCAGATCTTCGCCGAGATCGCCGAGAAGCCCTAGTGAAATCGCTTCGCCCATGCCGGCTACATGCTTCAACGTGAACGCGATTTCCTCGACGGGCGCCTTGTACATTGTTTCCTCCGCAGGACCGGCCTGCATCCCGCGCAAAGCCCTCCGGGGCAAAGGGCTAATTGATTTTTACGTAAACGTCAATTTCGATTTGCCGGTCTGCCATGCCATAATTCGACTGAAACGGCGCCGAGCTCTTGCACCGTCGCACAAATAGCCGTCATGAAGACTCTCTAGGGGGGAACCTCTGAAAACGACATCGCCTTCGCAAAGGATCGGCGACCAATGGATACATTGCCCGTCAACATACCCGGTTTCGTCTGGGCTTATCGCTTCTCCCCGGATGAAAAGACCGCAGTGCGGCTGAACAACAGTGCGACGGTGGCGGATCTGACCGCCGACAATTGTTTCTACTGGCTGCACCTCAACCTTGTCGACGCGCGTGTGCCGGCATTGCTCGACACACTCACCGGGCTGACGGAGGACGCGAAATCGGCGCTGACGACGCGCGACACGCATGCGACCATCACCGTCGACGAGCAGATGCTCTACGGCACGCTCGTCGACTGCCAGCGCGATTTCGCTGAGGACACCAACAATCTCGGCTGGCTGCATTTCGCCATGTCCGACCGCTTCATCATCACCACCAGGCTGCAGCCGCTGCGCAGCGTCGAGCGGGCGCGGACACTGATCGACAAGAATCCGGGCAAATTCTCGCGGCCGGTCGATCTGTTCGAACTGCTGGTGATCGAGTTTCAGCGCACGCTGATCGCGATCGTCATCGAGCTCACCGACGAGCTGAACCTGATCGAGGATTTCGTCTACGACAATGCGCCGCGCGACGAACGGCGGCGGCTGGCACCGGTGCGACGAACCGTGGTCAGGCTGCATCGGCATCTGCGCACGGTGCTGGCGCTGATGCGCCGCGCGGCGGCAACCGACGAGGACGAGATGCCCTTCGGCTTCGACGACGTGGCGCGGCGGCTGACGAGCCGGCTGGAAACGGTCGATCACGACATCTATGCGCTGCAGGACAGGGCGCGCCTGCTGCACGAAGAAATCGATTCGAAACAATCCTCCGAAACCAACCGCCACCTCTATCTGCTATCGATCATGACGGCCTTCCTGCTGCCGCCGACCCTGGTGACCGGCTTCTTCGGCATGAACACCGCCAACCTGCCCTTCGCCGTCGGCGACTACGGCACCGAATACGCCGTCGCCCTCATCGTCGCCTCGATTGCCTTTGCCTGGTGGCTGCTGCGGCGGGTGGATATTCTTTGATGTGAGAAGTGCGGTGGCGCTGCCGCCCCTCATCCGCCTGCCGGCACTTTCTCCCCGTAAACGCTTCGTCCCTTGATGTTTAGCCTCCACAATAGTGGGCAATCCCGCGGTCGACGCTCAGGGGTGAGCTGTTTCATGCCGCCGCCTCGCCCGGAACGGTTCTTGCACGGTTACTAATACATTTACCGTGGGGAGACCAATTGTCATGGAATGGTGCATATCCGAAGAGTTTGTCCCTCTGATGCTCGTTGTGAGTGGGCCGGAAAAATACAAGCTTGTTGCAAGCCTCGTACAGGCTGCCGAGATGCTGACGGTTGGCTGGCCAATCGACGATGGAGACGAATATCTGATTGCGATCAGGGCGTGCCGGGCTGCGATCCATGGGGAAATTTCAGCGCAGGACGCGCGAGCAGCGCTCATCCGTGCCGCCGACGAAGCTGGCATTTCGGTGATTACTGCCGTTCATTGAGTTTCGCAGCCTACGATGAAATGGTCCACGGGCTTTCATGCCAGCGCCCTCTCGTTCCGCTGCATGCGCAGGTCCATGAGTGATTGCTGAGTCCCTGCGCATCGCATCTCGGGCCACGGGCGCTTCTGACCCGGATATCTCGCGGAATTAGGCGCAGAGCTTCCCCCCATCCCCCGTCATCCTCGGGCTTGACTCGAGGATAACGGGAGGCGGGGTGATGTTCCGGCCAACTCCTCGGCCGAAGCAACTGGCGTCGCGCTTGCCCTACCTCAACTCAATACGGCGAATAGCACTGCTGGCGCGGGCCGTTATAGGGCTGGAACGTATTGTCGTAGGCGCGATAGGACCGGTAGCGGCTGGCGCACCAGGCGACGTGGCTTGAACCCATGCGGGGCGCGGGGGCGACGTAGCGCGGCTGGGCGACAACGGCGCCGCCGATGACCGCGCCGGCGCCGAAGGCGGCGAGCGGATACCAATAGCCGTTGTAGTGACGATAGCCCGGGCGGTAATAGGAATATCCGCGATATCCGCCGTAATAGCCGGGGCGGTAATAAGCGCCGGGGCGATAGCCTGGCCGGTAATAATCGCCGCGATAGTAGCGGCGGTATTGAACGTTCTCGACGGTGGAGGATTTTTCCACCTGCGGGGCGGTCGGCATCTGGATTGCCTGCGACGGCACGAAGCCTGTCAGAACCACGGCGGCAGCCAGAACTGCAGTCGCGATCTTGTTACTCAAACCGAACATTCTTCTCTCCCATTCAGCAGCGATAACCGCCTGCTCAGCAACGCTTTCGTGCCGGAATGGTTCCGAAAGCGGCCGGGGCCCGGCTGCTTTCGTATTTTTAAAGAAATCGATCTGAACCGGGCATTAACCGGGGCGAACCATCTTCAATGCCTCACGTCCGACGTGTGTTCAGGCCACGGCGGAGATTTTCGCCTGATCGCCCTGCAGACGGTTGACCATGAAGTTCGAATACCATTCGAGGAACTGCATGACGCCGCCCTCGTGCAGGGAAGAATAGGGGCCGGGTTCATAGGCCGGAGAGTGAATGCCGAAGGCGTTCTCTTCGACGATGCGGCGATCCTGGTCGTTGGTCTCGGTCCAGACGTGGGTCAGTTCCTCGAGATTGTAATCCACGCCTTCGACGGCGTCCTTGTGGACGAGCCATTTGGTCGTCACCGCCGTCTCGTTGGCGCTGAGCGGCAGCACCCGGAAGGAGATGGCGTGGTCGCCAAGCAGGTGGTTCCACGTCGTCGGATAGTGGAAGAGCAGCATGGTGCCGATATGGCTGATCGAGATATCGTCGGCGAGCGGACGATTGACCGCGCGCTTGCCCGACATGGTGTAGCTCTCGGCATCTTCGATCAGCGGCATGCGGGCGGTGCGGAATTGGCCGTCCGGCGAAATCTGGAATTTGCTCGGCAGGCCGGCGGCCTCGCAGCGCGCCCAATGGCCGGCGATCTCCGGATCGTCGGCGCCGCCATCCGTGCCGGTGACGCTCGGGGCTTCGGGATAGGTGCGGCAGAGTTCGGGATGATTGGCGGCGCAGTGATAACACTCGCGGTTGTTTTCCCAGACGAGCTTCCAGTTGCCCTTCTCGATGATCGTGCTCTGGAAGGCGACCTTGCTCTCGCTGATCCGGTGCGGCGCGACATAGGGCTCGATCTTGTCGCGCACCGGCTGGAAGTCCGGAGCGGTGTTGGCAAGGCAGATGAAGACATAGCCTGCGACGACTTCGCAATGGACGGGCTTCAGGTTGAAGCCGGTCTTGTCGAAATCATCGCCCATGTGGCGGGCGAAGGCGAGCTTGCCTTCGAGATCGTAGGTCCACTGATGATAGGGGCAGACGAGACGCACGGAGGAGCCGTGCTCCTTGGTGCAGACGCGCGAGCCGCGGTGACGACAGCTGTTGTGGAAGGCGCGGATGACATTGTCGCGGCCGCGGACGACAACGACGGGATAGGTGCCGATCTGGACGGTGAAATAGGCGCCCGGCTTCGGCAGTTCGCAATCATGGCCGATGAACAGCCAGTCGCGATAATAGATCATCTCCATGTCGAGCTGGAAATAGTCCTCGTCGATATAGAACGGCCGTTCGAGGCTGAAGCCCTCCCGGCGGTTCTTGAGCTGACGCAAAACGTTGCTGCGAATATCCATCTTCATGTCCTCGTGCACCCGGTTGCCGCCCTTACGCAGAAGGCCGGCGGAAGCGCGCCCGCTTCCTTCTCCTTCGGGAGAATTGTTCATGGCAGCCATTTAATCATCTGGGCTGGCTGCCGCTCGGTTGTAATGCGACATCGGCTTCGAAATTGACGACAGGATGCAAGCGGCCCGTCTAGGTCGATCGCATCTGCCGACTCTGCAGCAATTATCGTCAATTGCGACATGGCGTAAAGACCCGCTGCGTAAAGAGGTAAGCCGGCCGGCATAGAAGTCCGTCGCGTTTGCGACATCTGTCGGCATTTGCTTTTGCCGGCCGGCCGCCGGGTGATTTTAACATCGCCTTAAGCATACCGCCCTATCCTACTGTCGATTCAGACCGACCGAAGAACGCGAACCATGGCCAAACTCCGTTATTTCGACGCGAAAGATGCAAGCAGATCGCAGGAGCCGCAGCTGGTTGCCGCGCATTCCGAATTCCTGCGCACCGGCCGCATTCCCCGCGAGCGACGGCACTGGCTGGCCGAGGAAAAGCGCTATTTCACCCATGACGAGGTCGCTGCCAAAACCGGCCGCAAGCTGCAGGTGGCCGGCGAGAAGACGCATCAGCACATCAACGGCTTTCACCACTCGATCCAGTTTCCGAAAATGATCTTCCATCGGACGCTGGAGGACAGCCCGCATCTCGGCTATTGCCACGTCACCGCAGCACGAACGAAGTTCGCTCACTACGAAGAGGTCAGCTGGGCCTTCTACATCGCCAATTTCTATTCCGACATCGGCGAGAACGACAACTTCTTCGAACGGATCGATGTCGGTTATTCCCGCATGTATTTCGCCGTCGCCATCAAAGCGGGCGAGAATTCCCAGGAAAAGATGACCATCGACCGGTCGGTGCGCGGCAACGGCCTGCTGTTCCGCACCCATGATCCGCAGGCGGCAATCCGCAACATCCTTCTGCTTGGCGCCCGTAACGAACAGCTGCGCGAAATCATCCGCCAGCTGTGACGCCCACCGATGGGTGAGGCAAACATCGCGATTGATCGCAGGCAGCGGAAAGCCTAATGACTGCCGGGACCAAAGCATCGGGCAGCACATGGCACGCATCATCGATATAGAGGCAGACAGGCGGGCAGCACTTGAAGCGGCCTCAGCCGCTCTTGCCGACGGCTTTGCCATCGCCATTCCGACCGAAACCGTCTACGGCCTTGCCGCCGACGCCACCAATCCGGCGGCCATCACCCGCATCTACGAAACCAAGGGACGGCCGCGTTTCAACCCGCTGATCTGCCATATGGCCGATCTTGCCATGGCCGAAGAGCATGCCGAATTCGATCCTGTCTCGCGGGCGCTCGCCGCAGCCTTCTGGCCCGGCCCGCTGACGCTGGTGCTGCCGCTGAAACCGCAAAGCCCGATCCATTCGCTGGCGACCGCCGGGCTCGACAGCGTCGGGGTGCGCGTGCCGAAAGGTTTTGCGGGCGCCCTGATCGGCGCCTTCGGGCGGCCGCTCGCAGCCCCCAGCGCCAATACCTCAGGCGCGATCAGCGCGACGAGTGCGGCTCATGTCGAGGCCGATCTCGGAGCGAAGGTCCCGTTGATCCTCGATGCGGGGCCAAGCACCGTCGGCGTCGAATCGACGATCGTCAAGGTGGAGGGCGACCGGGTAAGGCTGCTGCGGCCCGGCGGTCTGGCAGCACGCGAGATCGAGCGTGTCGCAGGCCGGCCGCTGCTCAGGGCGAAAACGGCATCGGCGGCGATCGAAGCACCTGGTATGCTTGCCTCGCACTATGCGCCCGGCGCCTCCGTGCGTCTCAATGCGACGAGGGTCGAACCCGGCGAAGCGCTGATCGCCTTCGGCGGCGCGGCAATCTCCGGCACAAACGGCGCCCGGATCGTGCTTGATCTCAGCCCGCGCGGCGACCTTGCCGAGGCGGCGGCCAATCTTTTCGATTATATGAAGCGGGCCGATGCCAGCGGGGCTTCGAGCATCGCCTTCTCGGCCATTCCCGAAGAGGGGCTCGGCGAAGCGATCAACGACCGCCTGCAGCGGGCGGCGGCGCCACGCGACTGACAGACCCGATCAAATCGACCGAGGAGACCGACCCCGATGAGCAGCACCGGCATTTCCACCGCACTTCTCGACCGTTTCGCAGCCATCGTCGGCGATAAATACGCGCTTCGGGGCGAGGCCGATCTTGCGCCGCACCTGGTCGAAAACCGCGGCCTCTATCACGGCTCCTCCCCTCTCCTGCTGAAACCCGGCTCGGTCGAGGACGTCTCTGCTATCATGAAGCTTGCGACGGAGACCGGAACGGCGATCGTGCCACAGACCGGCAATACCGGCCTTGTCGGCGGCCAGACGCCGCGCGCCGGCAAGTCCGATATCATCCTGTCGCTCGAGCGCATGAACAGGATCCGTGACGTCGATCCGGTGGCGAACGTGCTGGTCGCCGACGGCGGCGCCATTCTTGCCGATGTGCAGAAGGCGGCCGAAGCGCATGGGCGGCTGTTTCCGCTGTCGCTCGGTTCCGAGGGCTCCTGCCGCATCGGCGGCAATCTTTCCACCAATGCCGGCGGCACGGCGGTGCTGGCTTATGGCAATATGCGCCAGCTCTGTCTCGGCCTCGAAGTGGTGCTACCGACCGGCGAGGTCTGGGACGGCCTACGCCGCCTGAAGAAGGACAATACCGGCTACGATCTGCGCGACCTCTTCATCGGCGCCGAAGGCACGCTCGGCATCATCACCGGCGCTGTGCTGAAGCTGTTTCCCCAGCCGCTCGGCCATCAGGTGGCATTCGCCGGCCTGAATTCGGTCGAGGATGCGCTTGGTCTCTTCAACCTAGCCTCCAGCCTCTGCGGCACCTCGCTCACCGGTTTCGAGCTGATGCCGCGTTTCGGCGTCGAAATTACCACCCGCCATATCGAGGGCGCACGCGATCCGCTCGACGCGGCCTATCCCTGGTATGTGCTGATCGACATTTCGACGTCTGACTCGGCCGAGACGGCGGAGCGGATGATGAACGGCGTGCTCGAACAGGGTTTTGCGGCCGGGCTGGTGCTCGATGCGGCGATCGCCTCATCGGTGGCGCAGCAGCAAGCAATCTGGCACATGCGCGAAAGCATGTCGGATGCCCAGAAGCCCGAAGGCGGGTCGATCAAGCACGATGTTTCCGTGCCGGTGTCGCGGATCCCGCATTTCATGGCCGAGGCCGCGGAAGCGGTCCTGGCGGCAATGCCCGGAGCCCGCATCTGCGCCTTCGGGCATATGGGCGACGGCAATATCCATTACAATATTTCCCAGCCGATCGGCGCCGACAAGGCCGCCTTCATCGGCCGCTGGCGCGAAATGAACCACATCGTCCATGGGCTGGTGCTGGCGCATGGCGGCTCGATCTCGGCCGAACACGGCATCGGCCAGCTGAAGCGCGACGAATTGGCGGCGATTCGCCCGGCAATCGAAATCGAACTGATGCGCCGCATCAAGCGGGCTTTCGATCCGGCTGGTATCATGAACCCGGGAAAGGTGGTCAGCCTCGAGGTTTGAGGGTGGCGGACGGGGAGAGCCCCTCATCCGCCTGCCGGCACCGACCGGGGTCGAGCCACGGGTCTCGACCCGTCCTTCGGACCCCGCTTGCGGGGCGAAGGGGACTTGCCGCAACCCTCCGTTCCTCACCAAAGTGGCGCGGGGCACGTCCCCTCGCCCCGTTTTTACGGGGAGAGGGTTAGGGTGAGGGGCAAATCATTGAAACTGACTAGCAATTAGGACGACTGCGTGCCGCCGCCGGTCAGGATCTGCAGCGCCGGCGATTGCTGGGTGGCGTTCTGGACGTCGTACATGGCGGTGAAGCGGCGCAGCAGCTTGTCGACCTTCTTCGGATCCTGGAGATCCTCGAGCTTGACGAAGCGGTTGAGGAGGTCGGCCTGTTTGGTGACATCCATGCCCGACATCTGCGAGGGCAGGCTGTAAGCTGTGGTGATAACCTGATAGAGCGCCTTGTCGCCGAGGATAGAATAGATCGAGGTGATGCTCGGAGCCTTGCGGCTGAAATAAAGCGCCAAGCGCACGCCATCGTTGCTTTCGCCCTGCTGGGCTTCCATCGTCTGCTGGACGTAGAGCTCCTGGGTGTGCTCCTCGGCCGCCTTGTTCTGGATGGTGCCCATCTTGGCGCGGGTGAGATTGCCGTCCTTGTCGAAGTTGAAGGCGGCGACGATATCCTGGAAGCGCGCATCGGCCTTGGCGTTCAGGTAGCTCTTCTTGTCGTCGGGATCGGAGGTGAAGATCTTCTTCAGCGTCGCCTTGTCGTAATCCTTCGGGTCGAGGTTGTTGGCCTTCAGCACCAGATCCGTCAGGCGGCTGTCGTCGAGGAAATCGTCGAGCGACTTCACCTTGGCCATGCCCTTGGCGAAATAATCGACTTCGGCAGTCGCGTCCTTCGATGCCTTGTCCTTTACCGGGCCGGCCTTCAGCAGCATGGTCATATGCGCCTTGTAGTCGGTGGCGTATTTGGCCATGGTCGCGTCGGGCAGCGCCTGGAAGGGTGATGCCGCCTTGCCGTCCGGGCCGAAATTGAAGGCGCGGGCGAGATTGGTGATGCGTTCGTCCTTCAGCGAGGCGATATAGCCGTCCGGATCATAGGCGTCGCTCGTCAGGATCTTGCGCATCATCGAGCGCGGCACGTCCTGGTCGGTCAGGCCGAAGGCCTGCAGCGCCACATGATAGGGATCCGGCAGATTGTCGTTGCTCTTCTTGAAATCGGCCGTGGCATTGGTGCGCAGGAAATCGTTGACGGATTTGATCTCGGCAGTATCGAGCAGGCTCGTACTGTCGGCCATCATGCTCGAGTAGTTGGAAGCAACCTCGTCGATCGCCTCTTCGCGCTCGTCGTCATAGCGCGCCATATAATTGTCATTGGTGGTCTGCGCCTGATCGGCCGTCTGGACCGAGCTTACAACCGGCAGCGATCCATCGGCGGCGAAGTTGAAATCGGCGTTGAGATCGGCATAACCGGCGGCTGAGGCAGCCGTCGCATCGGTCAGGTAGCTCTTCAGGTCGGCGTCCGAGATATTCAACGGCAGATTATAGGTGCTCTTCAGGAAATTGGTGATGGCGGGATCGGCGATGAGATCGTCGACATTGGCGATCGTCGCCATCCGGGCGGAATAGTCGTCGGTGCGCGCTCCGGCGGCAAATTTCGTGTTGCGGATCTGGGTGTCCGTCTGCGCCGCCAGTCCGTCCTTGAGAGAGCCGTCGGCCTTGAAATTGAAGGCGGCGGCGACGTCGGCATAGGTGCCGGTGCCGCTCTGATCGGTCAGGATGCTGCGAAGAGCGACGTCGGTAACGGTGGACGGGATGCCGAAGGCGTTGCGCACGAAATTGTTCAGCTTCTGGTCCGCCAGCAGCTGATCGACATTGGCGATGCCTGCGATGGTCGCCTGGTAATAGACGGCCGCATTGTCGGCCTTGCTGGCGGTGCTGGCACTTTGCGCGGCCGTCTGCGAGGCGTAGAGGGTGGCGATCGAACCGTCCGTCTTGAAATTGAAGAGATCGTGGACGTCGCTATAGCCCTGGGCGCTGGCAGCGGCGGGATCGACGAGGAAGGTCCTCAGCGTCGCATCGGAGACGCTGTCGGCGACCTGCATGCTGGTTCTGAGATAGCTGACCGCAACGGGATCGGACATGATGTCGTCGACACTGGTGACACTGTCGATCATGGCGTTGAAGTGGGCCGCGTTCGCCGCCGATTTGTCGGTGGTCGACTTGCGCTGCGTGTCCGTCTGGATCACCGACCCGTTGATCGAGCCATCCGCCTGGAAGTTGAAATCGGCGTTGAGATCGGCATGGCCTTGCGCGGCGGCATAGGCGGAGTCGGTCAGGATGTTCTTCAGATCGGCATTGCTGAAATCCGTGCCGAGACCATAGGCATCCTTGATGTAGCGCGCCATGTTTCCGTCGGCGAGCAGGGCGTCGACATTGGTGATGCCGCTCGATTGAGAGGTCACCTTGTAGTAGTTGGCAGTCTGCGACGCCGCCGACGACAGCTTGTTTGCCTGATCGAGCGTCCGGACGCGCGCCGTGCTCGAGGTGGAGCCGTCAGCCTTGAAGTTGAAGGCGTTGTAGACATTGGTAAAGCCCATCAGCTGGGCATAGCCGGGGTCAGTCAGGACCGTGCGCAGTGCTGCCGCGGTGAAATCGGCGCCCATGCTGTAGGCGGTCTTGATGTAGGAGGTCAGACGTTTGTCTGCGACCAGATCGTCGACATTGGTGATCGTGCCGATCTTGGCGGTATAATAGGCCTGGTTATAGTCGGCCGCCGTCTTGTTGACGTAGACGACGTCGGAACCGACCGAATTGTCGATGATGACCGACTGGGAATTCAGCGTGTAGGTTTCGATGACCGAAGCCTTCTGCGCCGCGGTCTGGGCCGTGCCGGTAACCGTGCCGTCGGCGTTGAAGCTGAACTGGGCGGCAAGCGCCTTGTACTTGTCGCCGCCCTGCGTGTTGACGACGCTCGTGGGGTCGCTCAGATCGCTCGTCAGCACCTGGCGCAGAAAATCCTTCGACGCATAGGTGGGATCGATGTTGAACGTCTTCAGCACGTAGGTGCGAAGCCTCGTGTTGTTGACCAGATCGTCGACGGTCGTCACGCTGTCGATATTATTGCCGTAATAAGTGCTCTCTGCGGACGTCGCCTTGTCGGCATCGATGAAGGACTGCTTGTAGAGGCCGATCAGATCGTCCTCCTGCGCGTCCGTCTGCACGTCCTTCTCGGGCGCATTAAAATTGAAGGCGGAAGCGAATTCGCGATAGCGCGTATCAGAGAGCTTGTTGGCGTAGCTGTTGGGGTCGGTGAGATCGCTTTCCAGCACCTTCTTCATGAAGGCCTTGGCATAGGTCATATCCTCAAGACCATAGGCTTTCATCGCATAGCTGTAGAGCTTGTAATCGCCGAGGAAGTCGTCGACCGAGGTGACCTTGTTGATATGATCGGCGTAGTATTCGGCGTCCTTCTTGACCGTCGCCTGCGACGCGACCTTGTTCAGGCTCGACGTCATATCCTTCGACAGGATCGTGTAAGCGAGGGAGGCCGTAATCATCAAATGCGCCCTTTTCGGCAAAATCTCTAAAAGAACGAACTGCTGGTAAGCATATTTTGCCACGAAAAACTTACCTGAGCCTTACCTCAGGATGCATCACTTCAGCACAGCATGGCGTTCACCTTCCGGAAACCCTGCCGGATTCGGTTTTGATAACCATCAGAGGACGCAAAGTTTTCTTAACCGCAATTTTTAAGCTGTACGGAACGGCAGGCCCCTATTGTCGGCCATAGAGGACGAAAAGTCCCAAGGAGAAGACCGGAAATCGGCTCTCAGGTAAGACAAGGGTAGAATGACATGAACAATCCCGTAATGAAGCCCGCCTGGGCTGGTACGACGTTACGCCTCGATCCGTCCCGCTTTCCGCAGCAGGTCAGCTACGCCATCCATGATTGTTCGGATGACGTGAATATTACCATAGACGAACGCGGCGCGGTCCTGCGCAAGGTCCTCCCCTCCAGCGGCCTGCCGCTCTCGATTGCGCTGCCGAAGCGCGTCTTCCAAGGTGTCGCCGCCCGCGCCATCGACCATGGCGACGGCGAGGTTACCGTCACCCTCGAACTCCATCATGCCGATCCGGAACTGTGCATTCCGCTGCTCGTCGCCCATGATCTCAGCGATATCGCCGCCGACTGGCGCGGCTGGTCGGAAGCATTCCGCATTCCGATGCTGATGGTCGAGGCCGACGGCGTCGCCCGGCCGCTCGAAGACCATATCGGCGGCTTGCGCACCAGCGATCTCAAACCGCGCCGCCGCCATTCCTACTTCGCCAACCGCCGCCCGCGCTTCCTCGTGCGCCGCACCACCGGCCGGCTCGGCGTCGCCATGAAGATCGAAGGCAAGGAAATCATCGCCCGCAACTGAGCGATTTCGCGACACTTCGTTTCGCACGCATTTGAAACCCGGCGCCCGCGCCGGGTTTGTCTTTTCACGCATCGCCCCATTCAGGGAATGGCGAAGAGCAGCGAGACGAAGAGGCCGAAGAAGATGATCAGGCCGACGCGATTGTTCGACTTGAAGAGCGCCAGGCATTGGGCGGCATCATTGATATCGAGCCGGACGATCTGCCAGGCGAACATGCCGGCGGCCCCGAACAGGGCCAGGAAAGCGATCAGATTGGCGCCGGCAAGCGCGAAAGCGGCAAACATCAATACCAGCGTCAGCCCATAGAGGCCGATCAGCCATACCCGCGTCCTGTCGCCGAACAGGCGCGCGGTGGAACGGACGCCGATCAGCTCGTCGTCCTCCTTGTCCTGATGGGCGTAAATCGTGTCGTAACCGATCGTCCAGGCCACCGAGGCGGCATAAAGCAGGACAGCGGCAAAGGAGAGGCCGCCCAAAATGCCGGCCCAGCCCATCAGCGCGCCCCAGGAGAAGGCAAGCCCCAGGTAGAATTGCGGCCAGTCGGTGAAGCGTTTGGCGTAGGGATAAAGCGCCACGATGCCGAGCGAGAGCACGCCGAGCAAGACGGTGAACCAGTTGAACTGCAAGAGCACGAAAAGCCCGACGAGGGCCTGCAGGCCAATGAAGATCTTCGCGTGGGCGCGCGTCACTCGGCCGGAGGGAAGCGGACGCGAGCGCGTGCGGGCCACCTCCATGTCGATCTGGTGGTCGACAAGATCGTTATAGGTGCAGCCGGCGCCACGCATGGCCACGGCGCCGATGAAATAGAGCAAAAGGTGGGACACCAGCAGGCTGCCGGAATAGAGCCCCTCGCCGATCGCCGCATTGGCGGCAAGGGTTGCCGACCAGAAGCACGGCCACATCAGCAGCTGCCAGCCGATCGGGCGATCCCATCGCGCCAGCTGTGCATAGGGCCAGAGCCATGGCGGCAGGATCCGGTAGACCCAGTTATCGGAAGGTGCGTCGGAAACGCGATCGTGGAAGTCGCCGGTATCTTGCATGCCGCCATCTAGCGACCGGCCGGCGATCCGGTCAAGAAGCGATCTCTTGTCTTATGCGTGTCGTTATCCCGGACCCGCTGCACACTTCTGGGCGACATGCATTGGATGTTTAATGCATGTCGTTATCCCGGAACCGCTGCACACTTCCGGGCGACATGCATTGGATCACTGCAGGGAGAAATTGAACTTGTAGGTCGCCGAGACGCCGATCAGGACCTGGTTCTTGGAGCCGCGGTCGCGCACCAGGCTGCTGTCGGCGGCGGGACCGGCCAGCCGCTTATATTCGAGGAAGGAGCTTGCCGAGAGATTTTCGGTCGCCTTCCACGTCAGTGCTGCGCCGGCGCCGTAAGACTGCATGCCCGCCGTCGGCTTGTAAGGATCAAGGCCGCTTTCGGCGGCGTGCTTGGCGCTGACGCCATAATAGGCGTCGTAATAGCCCCTTGTCGCAAATGTCGCGCGCGGGCCACCTGACAGCTGCAGGTCGGGCGCGATATCGGTGAAGGCATCGATCGCCAGATCGGCGACAACGCCGTCATGCGAGCGGATGCCCTGGCGGACTTCGGCGCGGGCGCGCAGGAAATCGGTGGGGTAGACTTCTAGGAATCCGCCGGCCTCAGCCCCCCATTTGACCTTCCTCAAGCCCTTCAGCTCATGGCCGTCGCCCTCGTCGCGCGATGGCACGAACTTGCCGACGATGCCGGCGCGGAAGGCGCCCTTGTCGATCAGGGCGAAGGAGGGATTGTCGTTGCGCGATGAAAAACGCGGGCCGGCGCCTTGGCGGCCGACCGAGATCAGTGGGCTGAACTTGAATTCATTGTGCGACGAGCCCTCGAATTTTGGCGCCGAGAAGCCGGCGACGCCGACGTTCAGATACCAGTCGCCCGACCAGAAATGCTGGCCGCTTTCCTGCGCCGCCGCTGAACCGAAAGATAAAAAGGCAATAGCCAAAGAGATCGATACGACTGATCGATGAGACACGTCCGCACTCCAGAAAACGCAAAAACAAAGCCGCGGAGAGCGGCGACGGTTACATTTATAGTGGGGTCGTTACCCCAATGTTAACCACGGGGGACAAAGGGCGCTAATGAAAGTCATGTCGTCGGCCCCACACGGCTGATGGCATCCTATCTCTGATTCCACCGGCGAATGACCGGTTCCGTCAGATCGTGTTCGTAACCGAGCACGCTGATGCTGGCCGTATCCAGCACGAAATGCGCGCCGCCTTCCGGCGGCAGGCCGAGCCAGCGGGCGGCGAGCACGCGCAGGAAATGCGAGCTGGAAAAGATCAGGATGCTGTCCGCCGCCTCGCGAAGCGCGTGGATGATGCTATCTGCGCGAGCGCCGGCGTCGGCCGCCGTTTCGCCATTCGGGCAACCGTCGCGAAAGAGCTGCCAGCCGGGGCGCTCCGCCAGGATTGCCTTCGTGGTGACGCCTTCATAAGCGCCATAGTCCCATTCGGCGAGATCGTCGCGGATCACCGCGCCCGATCCGAAGCCGGCGAGCGCGCAGGTTTTACGGGCACGCGCCGACGGGCTCGACCAGACGGCGGAGAAGGCGTGGCCGGCGAGTCGCTCGGCAAGCTTGCGGGCGGCGGCCTCACCATTCGCCGTCAGCGGAATATCGCTGCGGCCGGTATGGCGCCCGGACAGGCTCCATTCGGTTTCTCCGTGCCGAACCAGGTAGATCTCGGGAAACGCACTGCTCATCGGCATGTCCTTTCATCGCGTCCGGCTGCCGCTCAGAAGGTCACCTTTTCCAACGGCGGGCGCCTCGCCTCGAATTCCTTCAGCTTGGCTTCGTTGCGGGCGATGTAATTGCGGTTGTCGGGAACGGTGAACTGGTTCTTGGCGATCTGGATCTGCAGGATGAAGAGCTCGTCCCAGCGAAAACCCATTTCCGAGCCGGCCAGGTAGAATTCCCACATGCGGAAGAACTGCTCGTCGTAAAGCGCCACCGCTTCGGCCTTGCGGGCCACGAAGCGCTCGCGCCAGTGACGCAGCGTATAGGCATAATGCAAAGGCAGGATTTCGACATCCCTGACCAGGAGCCCGGCCTTTTCGAGCGGCGGCAAGACTTCGCCGACCGAAGGGATATAACCGCCGGGGAAAATATACTTCTCGATGAAGGCATTGGTGCCGAAACTCGGCTTCGGGCGGCCGATCGAATGCAGCACCATGACGCCGTTGTCGTCGAGCAGATCCGACACCTTGCGGAAGAAATTGGGGTAATTGCCGATCCCGACATGCTCGAACATGCCGACCGAGACGATGCGGTCGAATTTTCTGCCCGTCAGGGTGCGGTAATCCTGCAGCTCGAACCGCACGCGCTCGGCAAGGCCGCGCTTTTCAGCACGAGTGCGGGAGACCTTCAGCTGTTCTTCGCTGAGCGTAATGCCGGTGAAATCGGCTCCCTCCGTCGCCTCCGTCAGGTACATGCCCATGCCGCCCCAGCCGGAGCCGATCTCCAAGATGCGTTGGTTCGGCTCGAGCAGGAGCTTGGCCGCAATATGGCGTTTCTTGGCGAGCTGCGCCTCGTCGAGCCCGATGCCCGGGGGTTCGAAATAGGCGCAGGAATATTGCCAGTCCTCATCTAGGAAGAGATCGAAGAGCTTGGCTGACAGGTCGTAATGATGGGCGACATTGTGCTTGTTGCGATTGACCGGCACGCGGCTCTTCAGCTGCTGCCAGGCAATTCGGCCCAGAAGCAGTGCTGCCATCTTGAAATCGAAGATCTCGTTGGTGGTGTTCTGTTTCACCATCGACAGGAAATCGTAGATATTGCCCTCTTCGAGAATGAACCGGCCCTGCATATACATCTCGCCGAGCTTCATCGTCGGGTCGCGCCGGATGGCGTCCTCGGCCTCCTGATCGGCGAGGCGGGCGGCAACCATGTCTCCGCTACCGTCGCCGATCAAATAAGTGTCGCCATTGGCAAGGGTAAGTTTCAACGAACCCTTGCGGATGATTTGCTGGACGATCGAAAGGAAAGCCGACGCCATGGACGCCTCGCAAATGTGACAGGATGGTCACATCAACTTAATAACTCTCCTTCGCCTTACAAGCGCCGGATTTAGCACTCCGTTCAGAACGTTGCCAAACTGTTGCATTTTTGCCGAAATACGGGCTAAACCCTTATTTTCGCTTCATCGCTTCGGCCAGTGCCGCGCCAAAAGCACCCTGGCTCTCCGGCTTGGGAGCGGCAGGCCGGCGCTCGTTCTGTGGCCGCGAGCCCTGGTTTCCGCGAGAATCACCACGCGGCGGCGGCGCTGCAGAACCGTCGTCGCGCTTCATCGACAGAGCGATGCGCTTACGCTTGGCGTCGACCTCGACGACCCGCACCTTGACGACATCTCCCGCCTTGACCACCTCGTGCGGATCCTTGACGAAGCGGTCGGCAAGCTGGGACACATGCACCAGACCGTCCTGGTGCACGCCGATATCGACGAAGGCGCCGAAGGCGGCGACGTTTGTCACAGTGCCCTCCAGCATCATGCCGGGCTTCAGGTCGGAAATTTCGTTGACGCCCTCGGCGAAGGTGGCGGTCTTGAAGCTCGGACGCGGGTCGCGACCAGGCTTTTCCAGTTCCGAGATGATGTCCCTGACGGTCGGCAGGCCGAATTTCTCGTCGATGAACTGGCGCGGATCGACCGATTTCAGCACGGCGCTGTCGCCCATCAATGCGCGCAGGTCACGGCCGCAGGCGGCGACGATCTTCTTAGCGACGCCATAGGCCTCCGGGTGAACGGAGGAGGCGTCGAGCGGCTCCTTGCCGTTGGGGATGCGCAGGAAGCCGGCGCATTGCTCGAAGGTGCGGCCGCCGAGGCGGGCAACCTTCAACAGATCGCGGCGCGTCTCGAAACGGCCCTCGTTGTCGCGGTGGCGGACGATGGCGTCGGCGATCGAGGGCCCGAGGCCGGAGACGCGGGACAGCAGCGGCGCCGAGGCGGTATTCAGATCGACGCCGACGGCGTTCACCGCGTCTTCGACCACAGCATCGAGCGAACGCGACAGCTTCTGCTGGTCGACATCGTGCTGATACTGGCCGACGCCGATCGACTTCGGCTCGATCTTGACGAGTTCGGCGAGCGGATCCTGCAGACGGCGGGCGATCGAGACGGCGCCGCGCAGCGACACGTCGAGATCGGGAAACTCGGCCGCTGCGGTTGCCGAGGCTGAGTAGACCGAGGCGCCGGCTTCCGAGACGATGACCTTGGTCGGCTTCGGCGCCGGCAGTTCGGCCAGCATGTCGGCCACCAGCTTTTCGGTCTCGCGGCTGCCGGTACCGTTGCCGATCGAAATCAGCTCGACATTGTGCTTGCGGATCAGCGATGCGAGCTCGATCTGGGCGCCGCGCACATCGTTTCGCGGCTGGAAGGGATAGACCGTCGATGTCGCAACCACCTTGCCGGTGCCGTCGACGACGGCGACCTTGACGCCGGTGCGGATGCCGGGATCGAGACCCATGGTGGCGCGCGAGCCGGCGGGGGCGGCGAGCAGCAGGTCCTTGAGATTGCGGGCGAAGACATGGATCGCCTCCTCTTCGGCCCTCTCGCGCAGCTCCCGCATCAGGTCGAGCGACAGCGACATGGAAAGCTTGACGCGCCAGGTCCAGCTCGCGACCTCTATCAGCCAGCGGTCGCCGGGGCGGCTTGCGCCGATCTCATAGGCCGCAGCGATCATGCGTTCGACCGGCTTGTTCGGCGAGGCGGTCTCGGCGTCGGCCTCGATCGTCAGCGTCAGCACCTCCTCGTTCCAGCCGCGCAGCATGGCGAGCGCGCGGTGGCCGGGGGCGGTCGCCCAGCGTTCGGAATGGTCGAAATAATCGGAAAATTTTTCGCCCGCCGCCTGCTTGCCGTCGACGACCTTGGCCTTCAGCAGCGACGCCTGGCGCATATGGGCGCGCAATCTGCCGAGCAGATCGGCATTTTCGGCAATGCCTTCGGCGATGATGTCGCGCGCGCCTTCGAGCGCCATCTTCACATCGGGCACATCAGCCGTGACGAAGCTTTCGGCAAGCGCCGCCGGTTCCCGGCCGCGCTCGGCAAGGATCGCCTCGGCAAGCGGCCCGAGGCCGCGTTCGCGGGCGATTTCGGCGCGGGTGCGCCGCTTCGGCTTGTAGGGCAGGTAGAGGTCTTCGAGCTCGGCCTTGGTTTCGGCGCCTGAAACCTTCGCCATCAGCTCGTCGGTCATCTTGCCCTGGCCGGTGATCGATTCGACGATCGCGGCGCGCCGGGCCTCGAGTTCACGCAGATAGACCAGCCGCTCGGCGAGATTGCGCAGCTGCGTATCGTCGAGCCCGCCCGTCACTTCCTTGCGGTAGCGCGCGATGAAGGGCACGGTGGCGCCTTCGTCGAGCAGCTCGATGGCGGCTTTGGCCTGTTCCGGACGAGCGTTGATTTCGGCCGAGATGCGGGCTGCGAGAAAACGGAGGTCAGCGGCCATAGGATTTCCTATTTCGACGAAAGTTGCGGGACCATAGCGGCGAAAAGCGGCAAGGCAATGCCCGACTGTGGTTTCCACAGCGGAAGTTATTGGATTGGGGGATCATCGGCATTGCGCCGCGTAGCCCCCTCATCTGCCTGCCGGCACCTTCTCCCCCAAGGGGAGAAGCGAAATCGTAGCAGCGTCTCGCCCTCCTGGAGGTACTGTTTGCGGAGCCGAGGGCAAGCGGCCTGCTCCTGTCTTCTCCCCAGCGGGGAGAAGGCGGCCCGAAGTGTCGGATGAGGGGGCCACACGGCACAACGCCTACCAACCGTTCACCCCATTGCTCTCTTCCGTTTTTGCGGTTGTGCAGATGCGGCATTCTTTGATAGCAGAAGCAACGTTTTGGATCGCCCTGCCCGCGGGCGCAAGGAAAAGTGTGACATGCCAAACCTTCTTCTCGAACTCCGCTCCGAAGAGATTCCGGCCCGCATGCAGCGCAAGGCTGCCGGCGATCTGAAGAAGCTCGTCACCGATGCGCTCGTCGAAGCGGGTCTTTCCTATGAGGGCGCCCGTGAATATTGGACGCCGCGGCGGCTGGCGCTCGACATTCACGGCCTGACGGCGCGCTCGGCCGACGTGCGGGAGGAGCGCAAGGGGCCGCGCACCGACGCCAATGAGAAGGCGATCGAAGGCTTTCTGCGCGGCGCCGGCCTTTCGTCGATCTCCGAGGCGCAGGTGGTCAGCGATCCGAAGAAGGGCGATTTCTACGTCGCGGTCATTTCCAAGCCCGGCCGCGCGGCGGAAGAGATCGTCGCCGAGGTGATGCCCGGCATCATCCGCGATTTCCCCTGGCCGAAGTCGATGCGCTGGGGCAAGGCGTCCTCCAAGGCCGGTGCTCTGCGCTGGGTGCGGCCGCTGCAATCGATCGTCTGCACCTTCGGCCCCGAGCATGAGGAAACCACCGTCATCCCCTTCGAGATCGACGGCATCATCGCCTCCAACATCACCTACGGCCATCGTTTCCACGCGCCCCAGGCGATCACCGTCCGGCGCTTCGACGATTATGCGGCAAGCCTGGAAAAGGCAAAGGTCATCCTCGACGCCGAGCGGCGCAAGGATATCATCCTGCACGACGCCCGCGACACCGCTTTTGCCAACGGGCTGGAGCTTGTCGAAGACGAGGGCCTGCTGGAGGAAGTCTCCGGCCTCGTGGAATGGCCGCAGGTGCTGATGGGCAGTTTCGAGGAAGATTATCTCTCCATCCCCTCCGAGATCATCCGGCTGACCATCAAGACCAATCAGAAGTGCTTCGTCACCCGCAAGCAGGGTGAGGAAACGCTGTCGAACAAATTCATCCTGGTTTCCAATATCCAGGCACATGACGGCGGCAAGGAAATCGTCCACGGCAACGGCAAGGTGGTGCGGGCCCGGCTTTCGGATGCGCTGCATTTCTGGAAGCGCGACCAGGGCGACCTGCCGGATCTGGAGACTTTGAAGGCGTCGGCAGCAAAATTCGACCTCGACCTGAGGAAGCCGCTCGACCAGCGCATGGCCAAGCTCGATGCGCTCGACGTGACCTTCCATGCCAAGCTCGGCACGCAGGGCGCACGTGTCGCCCGCCTCCGCGCGCTGGCGGAGGAATTGGCAAAGATCACCGGCGCGGATGCGGCTCTCACCGATCGCGCCGCCGTGCTCGCCAAGGCCGATCTGCGCACCGAAGCGGTCGGCGAATTCCCCGAACTGCAGGGCCTGATGGGCCGCAAATATGCGGCGCTGCAGGGTGAGAATGGCTCGGTTGCCGCAGCAATCGAAGACCACTACAAGCCGCAAGGCCCGTCGGACCGCGTTCCCGCCGACAAGGTCGCGATCACCGTCGCGCTCGCCGATAAGCTGGACACGCTGATCGGCTTCTGGGCGATCGGCGAAAAGCCGACAGGTTCGAAGGATCCCTTCGCGCTGCGGCGTGCCGCCCTCGGCGTCGTCAGGATCCTGCTGGAGCGCAATGTCAGGCTGCCGCTGCTGAAGATCATGAGCCGGACGTCGCTGCTCGCCAAGACAGGCGGCGAGTCCGTGTTTTCATTCGCAGGCGATCCGGCCGAGACTTGCTTCGACCTCCTCTCCTTCTTCCACGATCGCCTGAAGGTCTATCTGCGCGACCAGGGTGCCCGCCACGATCTGATCGACGCCGTGCTGACGGCCGATGCCGACGATCTGTTGATGGTGGCCCGCCGCGTCGAAGCGCTGACGGCCTTCATCACCTCGGAGGACGGCAAAAACTTGCTTGCCGGCACCAAGCGCGCCACACAGCTGCTCGCCGCCGAGGAGAAGAAGGGCACTGTGATCGCCGATGCCGTTTCGCCGGCGCTGCTGAAGCTCGATGCCGAGAAGGAGCTGTTCGCGGCAATCTCCAGTGCGTCGACGGAAGCGGCCAATGCCGTCGCCGGAGAAGATTTCCGCTCGGCGATGGCAGGGCTTTCCCAGCTGCGCGGCCCGGTCGACCGCTTCTTCGAAGACGTGCTCGTCAACGACGAGGACGCGGCCATCCGCGCCAACCGCCTGGCTCTGCTGCGGCTGATCCGCGAAGCGACGGGGACGGTGGCGGACTTCTCGAAGATCTCGGGGTGAGAGCGGGTTGGGTCGGTAATCTTTCTACCTCTCAAGTTGGGCCTACGGCTGCCGGGTTAGCACCGGAATTTGCCCCTCACCCTCACCCTAACCCTCTCCCCGTTCTGACGAGGAGAGTCGAGGTGCCCTGCAAGAGCTTGTGGGGAACGGAGAGGTCGCGGCATATCCCCTTCGCCCCGTTTACGGGGAGAAGGTGCCGGCAGGCGGATGAGGGGCTGCTCCCGCCGGGCGATTTCATCCATGACGACGCCGGCGCCGGCATTTTATCAGATCACGAGATCAAACGCGTTGCTGAATGTTTCCAAAACAGTACGGCCGCCGGAAACCGGCGGCCGCACAGGCTCTGGTGATGGAACTCGCGGGGCCGTTTAAGCGGCGCGACGACCCTGATGCATGGCCGGAGCCGCGCCGGACCTGCCGACGCGGAAGCCGCGGATCAGATCAAGCAGCTCGTCGGTGTCGCTGGCCAGCGTTTCGGCCGATGCCGTGGTTTCCTCGGCCATGGCGGCGTTCTGCTGGGTAGCGGCGTCGAGTTGGTTCATCGACGATGAGATCGAGCGCAGCGTCGTGTCCTGCTCGGAGGCGCTGTGGGCGATCTTGGCGACGATCTCGTTGGCGGCCTTGATCTGGTCGGAGATGCGCTTCAGCGCCTCGCCTGCCTCGCCGACCAGGCGGACGCCGTGCTCGACCTGGCTGGAGGAGCGGGCGATCTGGTCCTTGATCTCCTTGGCCGCGGCGGCGGAGCGCTGGGCGAGTTCGCGCACTTCCTGGGCGACGACCGCAAAGCCCTTGCCGGATTCACCGGCGCGGGCCGCCTCGACGCCGGCATTCAGCGCCAGGAGGTTGGTCTGGAAGGCGATTTCGTCGATGACGCCGATAATCTTGGTGATCTCCGACGACGATTTCTCGATGCCGCTCATCGCCTCGATCGCCTGGCCGACGATCGCATCGCTGTGGGTGGCCTCGTTGCTGACCGAGTGGACGCGCTTGCTCGCCTCATGGGCCCCATCGGCCGTCTGGCGGACGGCGACGGTGAGTTCGTCGAGGGCCGCCGAGGTTTCCTCGAGGCTCGCCGCCTGGCGCTCGGTGCGCTGCGACAGCTCGTTGGAAGCGCGGCGGATTTCTTCCTTGCTGGTGCCGATATCGGCGCCCTTGGCGCTGACCTTGGCCATGGCGGCTTCGAGATGCGACAGCGCATCGTTGAAGTTGTCGCGAAGGGCGGCATATTTCTGGCCGAGATCGGCGCAGCGGACGGTGAGATCGCCACGGGCAATCATCTCCAACGCCTGGCCGATCGTCGCCATCACGCGGACCTGGAGTGCCGTCTCGTCCTGTTGCTGGCGCTGATTGTTTTCGCGCTCGTTTTCCAGCGCCAGCTGCTGGGCCGCCTCGCGATCCGACATCGCATGGCGTTCGCGGATCTTTTCCTGCAGCGACTGCGTGGCTTTCGCCATCAAGCCGACCTCGTTGTTCATGGCCGTATGCGGGATGGCGATGGAAACATCCTCTTCGGCGACAGCCTTCAGCGCTGCGTGGACGCTGTTGAGAGGGCCGGAAATGCCACGGATGACGACGTAGGCGGCCGCCATGGCAAGGAAGAACAGAACGATGCTGCCGGAGAGCGCGGTCAGGATCGTGCTGTGGATCTGCGCATCGAGATCGTCCATATAAACCCCGGTGACGACGACGACTTTCCATGGCTCGAAGGCCTGTCCATAGGCCGTCTTGCGATAATCGCCGGCCGGCTCGCCCGGCTTGCTGGTGGAATAAAATTCGACGAGACCGCCGCCCCGCTGGCCGAGCTTGACCAGTTCCTCGCGGTAGAGCTTGCCCTTGCTGTCCGGCTGGCCCTTGAGGTTCTGCCCGACTTTCGCGGCGTCGTAGTGGAACAGCATCTGGACGTCATAGCTATAACCGAAGAAATAGCCGTCCGGATCGTATTTCATGCCGTTGACGGTGGCGTAGGCCTGCTTCTGGGCATCTTCGAGCGTCATTTCGCCCGCGGTGACCTTAGCCTGGTAAAGCTTGAGAACGGAGACCGCCGACTGAACCTCGGCGCGGAGCATGTCATAACGCTCCTTGTAGATCGCATCGACCGAGGAACGGATTTGCAGGGACGTGGCAACTGCAAAGGCGATCATCAGGCCGACGACCAGCAGTATGAGCTGCTTCGATATTTTCAGATTTTTCATGACGCCTCGCAACGGGAACGGTGAGTGCAGTCCGGTGCGGTTTCCTACCGCCTGTGCGAGCGCGCCAAAACGGCGACGCATCTACCGCTGCTCAAACAACATGCTGCGACCGGGTAAATAACCATTGAGGCTCACCCCATAAGAAATGTTTAATTTTATTATAAGTGACGGGAATTTCCCTAAAATTTCAGGGGTCGACTGGGAAGCAAAACGCTCGATGTTCGCCGATAATTGGATCTCATTTGCTTGAAGTTCTTGAATAAATTGTTGTCTGCGAGCCGGACGCAAACCGCCTAGGTTTTCGCCATCACGCACAAAAGAGAATGCACCCCCGCTTCTCTTCGAGGGTGCATTCGGTCCACCTGAGGTGGAACCCCAAACGATCGAAACCTTGATCGGGCAGGGGCAGGGAACTTTAGAAACGCAGCTTGAATTCCGAAACGTTCAGGGCTGCCGGTTGTTCCGCCATGCCGGCCACAACAGGCTTGGCATCGCCGCCGATGACGGCCGCGGTCGTCGCGCTCATATCGATGCCATCCGCGGATGGGGCTGAAGGCGCGGCAGCGATCATCGCTTCCGGTGTCGCCTTGCTGACGAAGACGACGGGCGAGCCGCCCATCCAGCCTTCGGTGCGATAGATTTTCTTTTCGCCGCCGACATCGCGGACTTCACTCGCCTGGAGGACACCGGGCTTCAGCTCCGGCACCGTATAGTCCTTCTTGACGAGTTCGGCCTGGAGCGGCGGGCAAGCGGCACAGCTTTCGGTGATGATGCTGCCTTCAGCCGGCGCCGCGGTCTTGCCGATCACCTCGATCGAGGAAGCCATCGCCGAACCTGCCATCAGCAGGATTGCCGCACCGAGGAAAATCTGACGCATCAACGCAACTCCGTCTCACTATGAGAGCGGTATAGCGCAGCTTTGTTTCCATCCCGTCAGGGGAAAGGGTAAAAATTTAAAGAACGCGGCGGTTTATACTGTGTCCGCACCTGTTTCGCGCTCGATCGCCCGCCAGCCGATGTCGCGCCTGGAGAAGCCGTTTTCCCACTTGACCCTGTCGAGCAGCGCGTAAGCGCGATCCCTGGCCTCGGCGACCGTGCCGCCTGACGCGGTGACGTTCAGCACGCGCCCGCCGGTCGCAACCAGCGCGCCGTCCTTCAGGCCCGTGCCGGCATGAAACACCTTCTCGCCCTCGCCTGCCTCAGGCAGGGAGAGGATCGGCGTGTTTTTCGCGTACGCGCCGGGATAACCCTTCGAGGCCATGACCACCGTCAGGGCCGGATCGTCGCTCCATTCGGCGCTCACCTGGTCGAGCGTGCCGTTGGCGGTGGCGAGCAGCAGCGGCAGCAGATCGCTCTTCAGCCGCATCATCATCACCTGGCATTCGGGATCGCCGAAGCGGACATTGTATTCGATAAGCTCCGGCCCCTTGCTGGTGATCATCAGCCCGGCGAAAAACACGCCAGAGAAGGGATGGCCGCTCTCGGCCATGCCGCGCATCGTCGGCTCGATGATTTCCTTCATAGTGCGCTCGACCATGTCGGCGGTCATGACCGGCGCCGGCGAATAGGCGCCCATGCCGCCGGTATTGACGCCGGTATCGCCCTCGCCCACCCGCTTGTGATCCTGGGCGGTCGCGAGCGGCAGCGCATTCCTTCCGTCACAAAGGCAGAAGAAGCTCGCCTCCTCGCCGTCGAGATAGGCTTCGACGACGACTTCGGCGCCGGCAGCGCCAAAGGCGCCCTCGAAACAGTCGTCGACGGCAGCCAAGGCTTCATCCAGCGTCATCGCCACCGTCACGCCCTTGCCGGCGGCAAGGCCATCGGCCTTGACGACGATCGGTGCGCCCTGATCGCGAATATAGGCCTTGGCCTTCGGCGCATTGTTGAAGCGCTGATAGGCGCCTGTCGGAATGCCGTAGCGGGCGCAGATATCCTTGGTGAAACCCTTGGAGCCCTCGAGCTGGGCGGCGGCTGCCGAGGGTCCGAAGACGGTCAGGCCATCGGCGCGCAGCCGGTCGGCAAGGCCGGCAACGAGCGGCGCCTCGGGGCCAACGACGACGAAATCGATCGCCTTGTCCTTACAGAAGGCGGCAACCGCTTCATGATCCTCGATGTTGACGGGCGCGAGCACGGCGTGTTCGCCAATGCCGGGATTGCCGGGCGCGGCATAGAATTCACTCAGCAACGGCGATTGCGCCAGCTTCCAGGCGAGCGCATGCTCGCGTCCGCCCGATCCGATCAACAGAACCTTCATGCGCCACCCTTTCCTTTTGCCTCTGGCGGTTAAGGGCCAAGGGGCGAAAGGTCAAGCGGGAAAGCTTACCAGCCCCCGCCTCCCCCGCCTCCGCCACCGCCCCCCGACGAACCGCCGCCGCCAAAACCGGAGGACGAGCTCGACGGCGGCGGCGAGGGTATGGTCGAGGCGATGGTCGAGGCCATCGACGAGGAAAAGCCGCCGACGCGGTCGGAGAAACTGCCGCTGTTGAAATTGCCGGAATACCAGGCGGGCGCATAGGCGGCGGCCGCACCGGCCGCGGCGGCTGCAAGCCAGGTCTCGAAGGTGCGCGACCAGGGTTTCTCGACACCGAGCGCCACCGCATAGGGCAGCAGCGTCTCGAAATGCTGCGGCGACATTTCAGGCGCGCCTGCCGTGTTCATGCGGTCTTTTTCGGCCAGCGTCAGATATTGGCGCAGGCCGTCTATGCCGTCCATCATCCGGGCGCCAAGCGGGGTCGGCGCGCCCATGATGAAGAAATAGAGGATGTTGAGCAGCACGATGCCGCCGACGGCAAAAAGCATCGGCGTTTCGTGCAGTTGCACCAGCGACGAAGCAAGCGCCAGGACGACGACGGCAAGAATGCTGATGCCGACGAAAACACCGACCGCCGTGGCAATGATGGCGACGATCTTGCCGAACAGCGAGTTACCGCGATGCATCGACCTCATGAAACCGGCGACGAAGACGGCAACGAAAACCGCGATCGCCGTCGGGACCAGCATCAGAGCGATCGTGTCCGGCTGCAGCGAGCCGAAAACGAACAGCGCCACCAGGGAAGCGGCGCTGAGCGCGATGCCGCCTGCGGTATAGGCCAGGTTGGAATTGTAATATTTGCCGCGATGCTCCTTCTCGATCGCCGAACGGAAGGCCTGGCCGACGGATTTGACGCGCTCGCCATTGGCCTTGTCGATCGTCAGCGTCCTGCCTGCGCCACCGACAGCTTTCAGAAGCTCGGTCTCGCCGGCCCGGAATTTCTCCTTGCCGAGCGCTTTGCCCGTGCCCTGGATGACGATCGAATTCTTCAAGTCTTCGAGCTTGACGTAGCCGCGGACCGCAAGATTGAGCGCGGTTGAAGCAAGCGCCGTCCAACCTCCGCCGGAGAAACCCTTGTTGTCGATGTAGTTGACCAGCGCCGGCGAGATGCCCTCAGGCGCGTCCCAGCGCGGCACGACGACGCCGCGGGCGGGATCGCGGCCGACCTTCAGCCAGGAACGAGTGTAATAAGCGAAAACCAGGATCAAGCCGCCGAAGCCGATGAAATAATTGCGGTTATCCTTGAGCCACCAGGTGCTTTCCATATCGGCGCTCGGCGGATCGATCGAACCCTTCGGCATGCGGATCGCGAAGGTCAAGCCCTCGCCGGCGGCAAGCGGCGCGGTGGTGGCAAAGACCAGGCCGGCGCCGGCTTCATCGACGCGGGCGTTCTTCCCCGTAGCGCCCTGAGGGCCGGTAAAGAAGACCGTGTCGGTGGCGGCAACACCCGGCGGCAGTTGCACCGTCGCCGTGGCCGACCGGATCGGGAAGATCCAGCCATTGCCGGTGACGTTCCAGTAGAGTTCGGCATGATCGTCGAAATAGCGGATCTGGCGGTTGGTCTTGTAGGTGAAGACGTAGCGGTGACGGCCCGGCGTCACCGACACATCGGCGGAACCGGCATAGATGCGGATGCCGCCGGAAATCGATTCCGTGTGCCAAGGCTCGTCTTCGCCGTCGCGGGTGACCGACACCATATCGAAATCGACGCTACGGCGACGGCCTTCGGCGTCGGTGAAATAGAGCGGGAAGTCACGGAAGATGCCGTGATTGATCCGGTTGCCCTCGGCATTGACGGTGATCGTTTCCGCCACCGTCATCGCGCCGCTCTTTTCGAGCGTGATGGCGGAGGCGAAACTGTCGATGACCTCGGCGGCGAAAGCCGCCGGGGCCGCCAGCATAAAGAGCAGAGCAAAACAAAATCCGAAAAACCGACGCCCCATCCCTGTCTCCCCGCCGGCAGCCTCGGCTGCTTCTAGTCAATCCTTGTTCTGATATGTCACGCCGAGGGCGGCGAGCGTCCGCCAATAGGCGGGGAAGGTCTTGCCGACGCAATCGGGATCAAGAATGGTGATGCCGTCGATCTTCAGGCCGGCGAGCGCGAAGCTCATGGCGATACGATGATCGGCGAAACTGTCGATCTCGGCCGGAAGACGCTTTCCCGCAAGGGCCGGATCGGACTTTACGATCAGATCGTCCCCCTCTTCGCGGGCAAGGCCGGGGAGAATGCGGTTGAGGCCGGAGGAAAGCGCCCGGATGCGGTCGCATTCCTTGACGCGCAGATTGGCGATGCCGACGAAGCGCACCGGCGTCTCGTTGAAGGCGGCAAGCACGGCCAGCGTCGGAACGGCATCCTGCATCTGCGAGCCGTCGATTTCGGGGGGCAGCTGCGGAAAGCGGGCGATCATGTCGTAGGCGCGCGCGTCCGGCTGCGAAAAAGCGTCGGCGGGAACGCCGAGATCGATCGCACCGCTGGTCAGAACTTCGGCGGCCCAGAGATAGGTCGCAGCCGAGGCATCGGGTTCGACGATGAAGTCGGCGGCGCGGTAGCCGGTCGGCTCGACCCGCCAGGTGACCGGGCTGGTCTTTTCGACCTTGGCGCCGAAGGCTTTCATCGCCGCCGTGGTCAGATCGATATAACCGAGTGCGCCGATATCCTCGCCGACGAGCTCGATATCGACCGGCCGGTCGCCGCCGGCCGCCATCATCAGCAAGGCCGAGACATATTGGCTGGACAGGCCGCCATCGATGCGGATGCGGTCGGCCTGGAAGCGGCCGGTGCCCTTGACGGTGACCGGCGGGCAGCCGGTCTCGGCGGTCGCATCGATGCCGAGCGTGCGCATCGCCTCAACCAGCGGGCCGATCGGGCGCTTGCGCATATGTTCATCGCCGTCGACGATCACGGTGCCATCGACCAAGGCGGCGGCCGCCGTCAGGAAGCGTGTCGCCGTGCCGGCATTGCCGAGGAAGAGCGGTGCTTTCGGCGGCTGGAGCCTGCCGCTGCCGGTGACGACGAAGGTTGTGTCGTCGGGCTCGTCGATCGAAACGCCCATGGCGCGCAGCGCATCGGCCATATAGCGCGTATCGTCGCTCTTCAGCGCGCCGGTCAGCCGGCTCGTGCCCTTGGCAAGGCCGGCGAGCAGCAGCGCCCGATTGGTGATCGACTTGGAGCCCGGCGGCATGGCGCGGCCCGAAAGCGGCTTGTCCGGCGGGATGATCGTGAGTTTGGCTGTACGTGTCATGCTGTTCTTCCGTCCATCGTGCCGCTGCACAGTTTTGCGCGACATGCTCTTGCCGGCCGCAGTCTGCCCCTGCTCTTAATCGCTTTTTCGCAAAGGCAAAATGCCGGATCGTCAGAATTTAACGCTGGGGACGGCGCGATCGGCCTCGTTGGTGATTTCGAAATAGTCCCGCTTGGCAAAACCGAACTGGCCGGCGACGAGATTGGAGGGGAAGCTTTCGACCTTGACGTTGAGGTCGCGGGCCGCACCGTTGTAGTAACGCCGCGCCATCTGCAGCTCGCCTTCCATGGTTTCGAGCGAAGCCTGCAGCTCGGCAAAATTCTGGTTGGCCTTGAGATCGGGATAGGCCTCGGCGAGCGCGATGACCCGGCCGAGCGCCTGGCCTAGCAGCCCTTCCGCCTGCGCCCTGCCGGCGACATCACCTGCTGGCACGGCCTGCGCCTTGTTGCGAAGCGCAACCACCTCTTCGAGCGTCGACTTTTCGTGGGCGGCATAACCCTTGACCGTCTCGATCAGGTTCGGGATCAGATCGGCGCGGCGCTTCAGCTGCACGTCGATACCCGACCAGGCTTCTTCAGCCATCTGCCGCGAGCGAACCAGGCCGTTATAGATGAAGACGACATAGAGTGCGATGACGACGACAATAGCGAGTATCACAAACATGCAGATGGGCTCCCCGATTTGATGAACGCACGTTAGTGATTCGGCATGACAAAGTCATCTTGGCGAAACAATTCTTCAGCCGGTTTCGGCGAGACTTTGATGGATCTTGCGCTGACTAAGAGGTTATCAGCCAATCCGGAGCATAGGCATCCATCTTTTGGCTCTGTCGCCAGAGATGGAAGCGTTCAGTCCAACGTTGCTCGACGTTGAGCGCGACGGCAAACGGCAGATAGTGCTCGTAGCATTCGACAGACATTGCCGGGCCGCCGATTTCGCCGCGAAAATAACGGCCCAGACTCAGCACATTATTGCGAATCTGGCGCTGCTTCGAGGTCGGCACACGCAGCATTCTACCGACCACGATAGTGCCGGCAATATTCAGCAATATCGCCACCAAATATGGCTGCTGTTCGCTGATCACCTCAGTCGTGCCAATGTAATAGAGCGATGCGATCGTCACCAATGGAAGGCCAAGATATGCACCGATTACTCCCCTGAGGTCCTGAGGTCCTGAAATCCGCTCAGAGTGCAGCAATGCCGTGACGACACCCAGAGATATCAGCAATAGGCCGCAGATGGCGGCCGAAAAAATCAAGAGGCCCGCGAAATAGGCGATAGCAACGCCAAGAGCAAAAATGCAGGAAATGGTTCGCAAAATCCACCGATCTCTGCCTCTGATTTTTTGATACTCCGCAACAGCTGCCTTATGCAGTTCATCTTCGAGGCCATACCAAGCGTATAGTACCGTGTACCGATCACCAACAGGCCGTTCTTTTTCTATCTGCTCAAATACCAGGCGTGTTGCATCGGGAAGGCTGTACCATCTGGCGCCGGTCACCTTGCGTTTCGCGCGCGCTTGCTTGCCAGACAAATCCAAGGCCTCGGCATCCTCGCCAAGGCTGGAAATGCGAAACTTTCGCTTCACGGCGAGATGGCAGACGGATGCCATAAAGGCTGCTTTCGCCGCGCCTGTCTTCCAGTTCCGGAAAAGATAGGCTGCCAGAGCCGGTGAGATGCTCTCCGTCATCTTGCTGTCGACAGCGGTCACAGTTCCACTCGATTGCCATAGGGCGGCCGATCGCTTGGATACGAAAATACAGGCGATCACCGGCCCAAGAATACTTAGAAAAGCGAGAAAGTGATCCGAGAGCCACCAGAAAATCAGCCTGTCGCTCGTGGCGTCTAGAAAGGTTCCGCCGGGATAGTCGATCTCGATGTTCGGCAGGATCCGATCCCCCTTACCTGCCGCGATAGATACAGTGATCTCGTTCAATGTATTCTGCATGATCTCGTAGGGAGGTGGGTCAAGCTGCGAAAGGCGCAGTTTTCCACCTGGTGGGATCATGACAGTTACTGTTTTTCTCGCGGTCTGATCATGAATGCGACCCATGTAGGCCGGCAGGAAAAAAACCTGGCGATCACCTTCCTGACGGACCAGACGCCCCAGCCGATAATCGACCTCTATCTTGCGAGCGCCCACAGGCAGGTCCGCACGGCAATTCTTGCAGTGCATTTCTCCGACATAGATAGAATAGCCCGGTAAATTGTTTTCCTTGAAATAATGTTCGTCAAGGCCGTCACGCCGGACCGAAAACAAGCTGAAATCCCGCCAGTGAACACCGCCTGAAGCATCCTTGAAACGTTGAGGTATATCAACGTAAACGCCGCCGTAGTTCTTTGCCCTCTTGACCAGAATATCGAAGCGTTCAGACACAAGAGCGGTGCCATCGGAAGAGACGTCAATCGTGGTTTCTGCCGACTGAACGGTAAATTCTTTATCGAAATCGCTGCACGAGGTCAGCAGCACGAGAATTGCGCATGACATCAGCCATGACAACAAACGCGGCACGCTGGCGGCGCAGTTTTGAAATGAGATTCTGATTTAGGAAATGCCGCGCGTCAAACGACAGACCGATTCTATACCTGATCGAAACAGCCGATAAGATAGTGCTCAAGCGGTTCGCGCAAAAGGAGCACAATCTCGGAAGCGATAAATTTTTAAGAGGCTGCTTTTACGCCGACTCTTTCGCGAGATTGACGCTGCCTGCGTCTGTCGCAGGAAGCTTCGTGCGGGCCTAGGCTCATCGCTAATCCCCTGCAACGAGGTCAATGTTTGTGTAAAGACTACGCAGGACTCCGGTTATCATCAAACACCGATGTGCGCGAGAATTCGAGCCGCCGTCTCTTCCGGCGAAAGCTTCGTCGTATCAATTTCGACGGTGTGTTCAGGCAGTCCGCGCAGCAGTTTATAGTCTGCCCGGAGCTGTTGCAGCCTCGCCGTATCCGTCAGCTTGAGCGCCTCGGACCGGCCCGGAGAGATGAGGCGCCTGGCATTCTCCTCCGGCGCGCAATCGAGGAGTACGGCGACCAGGTCCGCGCCTCTGGCGGCAGCCAGATCGAGGTACCAGGAGAACATCGCACTATCATGCTCGTCATCCGCAAGAGCATCGGTAAAGACGAAGCTTTCAGCCGGATCGGCGCGCACGGCATGGTCGAAAACCGCTCGCCGAATCTGCTCACGCAGTGATGCATGCAGAGGGTTGCTGCGGGCGAAAAGAGCTTCGGCCGGATTGAGCAGCATGTGATTGTCGATGAGGCGGGCGCCGAGCCTTTTCGCCAGCAAGCGACCGACAGTCAGCTTCCCGGTGCCTGGCCAGCCGTTGATATGGACGATGCGGCTGGCAGGCTTTTGCGTCACGCCGCCTCTTTCGACAGATTGACGCCGCCGGCGTCGGTCAGCAGGAAGGCTTCGCCGCAGGCCTTGGCGAGCGTGCGCACGCGCAGGATATAGCTCTGGCGTTCGGTGACCGAGATGACGCCGCGGGCATCGAGCAGGTTGAAGACGTGGCTGGCCTTGATGCACTGGTCATAGGCGGGGAAGACGCATTTGTGCAGGCGCTGGTTGGCGTTGTCGCCAGGCGCGCCGGCATCGAGCAGCGCCCGGCATTCCTTCTCGGCATCGACGAAGTGGCGATGCAGCATCTCGGTATTGGCGAATTCGAAGTTGTGACGCGAATATTCCTGCTCGGCCTGCAGGAAGACGTCGCCATAGCTGATCTTCTCGTCGCCTTCGCGGCCGTTGAAGTTCAGGTCGTAGACATTGTCGACGCCCTGGACATACATGGCGAGGCGCTCGAGGCCATAGGTCAGTTCGCCGGCGACCGGCGCGCATTCGATGCCGCAGACCTGCTGGAAATAGGTGAACTGCGAGACTTCCATGCCGTCGCACCAGCATTCCCAGCCGAGGCCCCAGGCGCCGAGCGTCGGGCTTTCCCAATCGTCCTCGACGAAACGGATGTCGTGCAGCAGCGGGTCGAGGCCGATCGCCGCGAGCGAGCCGAGATAAAGCTCCTGCAGATTGGGCGGGTTCGGCTTCAGGATGACCTGATACTGGTAATAATGCTGCAGGCGGTTCGGGTTTTCACCATAGCGGCCGTCGGACGGGCGCCGCGACGGCTGGACATAGGCGGCCTTCCAAGGCTTGGGGCCGAGGGCGCGCAGCGTGGTGGCAGGGTGGAAGGTGCCGGCGCCGACCTCCATGTCGTAGGGTTGCAGCACCGCGCAACCCTTGTCCGCCCAGTAGCTGTGCAGGGTCAGGATCAGCGCCTGGAAGGAGCGCTTCGGGTTCATATGGTCTGGGATGGCTGACATGAAACGGCACCGATTGCGTGGGGATTATCGGCGCGACAGGTGCCATGGAGGGCGGCGGGGGTCAAGGGTTTTGCGAGAGTGGACCGGCCCGTATGGAGAGGGTCTCTGCCCTCACCCTAGCCCAACGGGGACGTGCCCCGTGAGGCGTCGGTGCGGGACGGAGAGGTCGCGGCATATCCCTTCTCCCCAGCGTGGAGAAGATGCCGGCATGCAGATGAGGGGGTAAGCGGCAAAGCCGCGAATGCGCTGAGCGCAACCGAAGGGCAATTAATGCCGTGCCGTGCGGCCCCCTCATCCGACCCTTCGGGCCACCAGCTTGGGCGAGCCACCGGTCTCGCCCGTCCTTCGGACCCCCGCTGGGGAGAAGGGAAAATCGACGCCCTATTCCTCATCCCGCTTCAGCCGGTATTCGCCGGTGACAGGATCCTTGACCAGCGTGCCGATTGCGCCGGTCTGGCGCTCCCTTTCGGCGCGGCGTGATTTTTCGGCGAGCTTGCGGGCATCGGAGACGAAGCGGCGGTAGAGCCACCAGGCCGAGAAGACCAGGACCAGGATGGTGATAAGCTGCGCCATTTCCCTCTCTCGCTCCCCTCAAAGCCCGAAACGGCTCCACAATGCTCTTTCTTCGGCCGCTTCGACAAGCCCCGTCGCGAGACCGGATGCCGCACTTTCGAGCGAGACCGGCGACACGCCGGGAACACGGCGGCCGAACAGGCCGCGGCCGGCGGCGACGAGTTCCAGCTTGGTCTTCTGGCCGTAGCGCCGCTTCAATTCCTGGCGCATGTCGCCGAGACCGTCGACGAGGCCGAGTTCGAGGCCGCGGGTGCCGCTCCAGAACAGGCCCGAGAAGACCGCCGCATCGTCCCTCAGCTTGCCGGCGCGGCGCTCGCGCACCATCGAGATGAAGACCTGGTGGATTTCGAGCTGCAGGCTCTTCAGATATTCGATGTCCTTTTCCTTTTCCGGCTGGAACGGATCGAGGATCACCTTGTTTTCGCCCGCGGTGTAGACACGGCGCTCGACGCCGATCTTCTTCAAAAGTTCGGGAAAGCCGAAACCGCCGGAGACGACGCCGATCGAGCCGACGATCGAGGTGGCGTCGGCAATGATCTCGTCGCCGGCGAGCGCGATCATATAACCGCCCGAGGCGGCGACATCCTCGACGAAGACCAGGACCTTCTTCTGCTTCTCGCGGGCGAGTTCGCGAATGCGGGTGAAGATCAGGCGGGACTGGACGGGCGAACCGCCCGGCGAATTGATAGTTATGGCAACCGCCGGCGCGTCCTTCATGGCGAAGGCCTTTTCCAGAACCGGAGCGACATTGGCGAGATTGAGGGCCGGCCGAAACGGGCCGCCGCCGCTGACGATCGGCCCCTGCAATCTGACGACCGGGATGGTGATGCCGTTCTTGCGGAACCGTTTCGGCAGCAGCTTTCTCCAGAATCCGGCCATCTCTAATCCTTCGCTTTCGGGTCGCACGATCACGTCAATGACGATCGGCATCCATGTATGCGCTGGAACGACAAACGCAATGGCCGCGTTCTCGAAAACATCGGCCCTGAAAACAGCGGATTGATTTTCTTGTTGCGAATGACTTGCATTATCATTCTAATTCGTCATAGTGCCACTCACGACTAATAGGTGGAAATCGTATGGATGCCCTGAATCCGAATGCAAACCGCGGCTGGCGGCACGAACGGGGAGAGGCGTCGCTATCAGATGTCTATCGCACCGTCGGAACCGGGCGTCATAGCTCAAGGTGGCGGCGGGCGGCAGCTTTTGCCGGACCCGGCTACATGGTCGCCGTCGGTTACATGGATCCCGGCAACTGGGCGACTTCGCTCGCCGGCGGCTCGAAATTCGGCTATGCGCTGCTCACCGTCGCGCTGCTTTCCAACCTGATGGCGATCGTGCTGCAATCGCTCTGCGCGCGCCTGGCGATCGCGTCCGGCCGCGACCTGGCGCAGGCCTGCCGCGACGCCTATCCGAAATGGGTTTCGGTGCCGCTCTGGGCCTTTGCCGAAATCGCGATCATTGCCACCGACATCGCCGAGGTGATCGGCACGGCGATCGGCCTCAACCTCTTGATGGGCATCCCGCTCGAACTTGGCGTGCTGATCACCGCGCTCGACGTCTTCGTCATTCTCTTCCTGCAAAAGCTCGGTTTCCGCTGGGTGGAAGCCTTCATCATCGCGCTGCTCGGCGTCATCGCGATCTGCTTCGGCGTGCAGATCCTGCTGGCCGATCCGCAGTGGGGCGCCGTCGTCACCGGCTTCTTCCCGACGACGGAGATCGTCACCAATCCTGAGATGCTTTATCTGGCGCTCGGCATTCTCGGCGCGACCGTCATGCCGCACAATCTCTATCTTCACTCCGGCATCGTGCAGACACGGGCCTATGGCCATACGGTTCCCGAAAAGAAAGAGGCGCTGACCTATGCGACGATCGACTCGACGGTCGCTCTCTGCTTCGCGCTGCTGATCAACGCCTCGATCCTGATCCTGGCGGCTGCCGCCTTCAATGCGCATGGCAGGACCGATGTCGTCGAACTCGGCGAGGCGCATTCGCTGCTGTCGCCGCTGCTCGGTCTCGCCATCGCGCCGACATTGTTCGGCATCGCGCTTCTCTGCTGCGGCCTCAACTCGACGGTGACGGCGACGCTTGCCGGCCAGATCGTCATGGAAGGTTTCCTGAAAATCAAGCTGCCGCCATGGATGCGCCGGCTGATAACCCGCGCCATCGCCATCGTGCCGGCGGCGATCGTCACCATCTGGTATGGCGACCAGGGCACGGCGCAGCTTTTGATCCTGACACAGGTAGTGCTCAGCCTGCAGCTTTCCTTCGCCGTCTTCCCGCTCGTCATGTTCACCGCCAACAAGGCCAAAATGGGCGAACTCGTGGCGCCGCGCTGGCTGAGCGGCATCGCCTATCTGATCGCGGTTGTAATTGCCGGCCTGAACGTCAAGCTGCTTTTCGACTTCGTCACCGGCTAGCTGCTGGGGATCGAAGCCTGGCATAGGCGGCCCGGCCATTGTTGAAATCGTCGACGAGAGGGGAGAACTTGTGGCTCCCCTCTTCGTGCATGATGAGGGCCGCGCGCAGCGACAACCGCGCCCGCGATCCCTTGATCGCGGTCACCAGGATACGCACGGCGTTTTCACCCTGTCGCGGATGGATTGCGGTGATCTCGATGCCGCCGAAGCGCCGGCCGCAGGCATCGATGATCTCGGCGATCGATTGGGGTCTGGCGATCAGCGACAATTGCCCGCCCGGGATCATGACCGCACCCGCCGTGCGGATCCAGCTTTCGAACAGGTCGTCGGTCATCGCATGGGCTTCGGCTTTCAACGCATCCGGCGTGCGCCGATCGCCCACATGGTTGAACGGCGGGTTCATGATGACGTGGTGGAAACTCTCATCGATGAGGCCGGCATCGTTGCGTGCTCTGGCAGTCAGCGTCACATCGGCTTCGACGACGCTGACGCGGGTAGCAAGATGGGCGTTTTCAGGCAGCAGGATGCTGCGGCGGGCGTAATCGGCCATTTCGGCCGAGCGCTCGAACAGCACCACCTCAGCATCGGCAAGCCGCGAGGCGACGGCAAGGCCGGCAGCACCGGCGCCGGCGCCGAGGTCGGCGACCTTGACCGGACGGTCGTCGGCAACGAGGGCGGCGAGCAGCATCGCATCCATGCCGGCGCGATGGCCCCTGCCCTTCGGCTGCACCAGGTGGAAGGCGCCGCGATGGAAGGCATCGATGGTTTCGGCGGGCTCCCCGGTCATCCTCCCCTCACGTCCTGTCGCGCAATTCGTCGCCGAGGCCGGCGTCGATCAGGATGCGGCGGGCCTGATCGGCCATCTCCGCATCCACCAGCAGGCGGCGCGGCAGCATGCCGAGCGAACCTTCCAGCACGCTCATGCCCTGATCGGCGATGAAGCAGTGAATTCCGGCATCCTTCATCAAGCTCTCGGCAAAGGAGAGCAGAACAGCGTCGTTGGCGCGGATAAGTTCATGCATTTGCCGTCGTTTTCCTTCCAATTTCGCCTTGCGCGACAATTCACCCCTTGCCGCGTCCATCGCCCCTTTCTATTGTCAGATGCAAAGAATGAACAGGAGTCCGGGTCGTTGGGCGTGGTCATACCGCTTGAAGAAAGCAAAAACAAACTGGCATCCATCAAGCCATTGGTCGATCTCACCAGGGCGGACATGGAGCGGGTGAACCAGCTCATTCTGTCCAAGGCCGGCTCCGACGTGCAGATGATCCCCGAAGTGGCGAACCATCTGATATCGTCCGGCGGCAAGCGGCTGCGGCCGATGCTGACGCTGGCGGCCGCCTCGCTGTTCGACTACCGGGGCGAAAACCACGTCAAGCTCGCCACCTCGGTCGAGTTCATGCACACCGCAACGCTGCTGCATGACGACGTCGTCGACGAAAGCGACCTGCGCCGCGGCAAATCGACAGCGCGGATGATCTGGGGCAACCAGGCAAGCGTGCTGGTCGGCGACTTCCTGCTCGGCCAGGCCTTCCGCATGATGGTCGATGTCGGTTCGCTCGATGCGCTCGACGTCCTGTCCTCCGCCGCCTGCATCATTGCCGAAGGCGAGGTGCTGCAGCTGTCCGTCGCCAAGAACATGGAGACGACGGAGGACGACTATCTCTCCGTCATCCGCGCCAAGACGGCGGCGTTGTTTGCCGCCGCCGCCGAAGTCGGGCCGATCGTCGCCGAGGCCGGAAAATCCGGCCGCAACGCGCTGAAATCCTACGGCATGAATCTGGGGCTCGCCTTCCAGCTGGTCGACGATGCGCTCGATTACGGCGGCAAGGCGGCCGATCTCGGCAAGAATGTCGGCGACGATTTCCGCGAGGGCAAGATCACCCTGCCGGTCATTCTCGCCTATCGCCGCGGCACCGGAGACGAACGCGCCTTCTGGCGCGATGCGATCGAAGCCGGCAACAGCACCGACGCCAACCTCGAAAAAGCGCTGGGGCTGATCACCAAATACGGCACGCTCGCCGACACGATCGGCCGGGCGATTCATTACGGCACGATCGCACGGGACGCGTTGGCGCCGCTGCCCGATACCGTATGGAAATCCTCCCTGATGGAAGTGATCGACTTCTGCATCGAGCGCGTCAATTGATCAAACGTCCTTGATCTTAGGCTGAATTTCTTGCGGCGCCGCTTCAAAAAAGCCATCCTGTTATGAATCAGTGAACACAACTGGTTTTGCGACCGGCACCATTGTCGGGACGCTGTCGAAGAAAGGTTTCCTAATGCGGCAGAGAATTGCCATCCGTCTTCTTACGAGCGCAGCGCTTGCCGCTGTCCTTTCGCTGGGCGGTGTCGGCGGCGCGAATGCCGAGGATGCGGCCAAGCCGAGCGATGTGGCGAAGACCGATAGCTTCGATGCCGATAGCGTTACCACCTTCTCCGGCGCCTTCCTTGCGGCGCGCACGGCCGATGTCGATCATGACTACGAGACGGCGATCGAACTCTACAAGAAGGCGCTGCAGATCGAGCCCGGCAATCCCGAGATCCGCCAGCGGCTGATGATCTCGCTGCTGCTCAATGGCGACATCAAGGACGGCGTCAAATATGCCAACGACCTGAAGGGCGATCCGTCCGTCGAGCGCATTACCACGATCGTGCGCGGCATGGATGCCGTGCGCCGTGATGACTACAAGACGGCCGAGAGCATTCTCAAATATAACGGGCCGAACGATCTCGACCGGATGATGAACGACCTGCTGCTCGCCTGGGCACGCGTCGGCGCCGGCCGCGGCAAGGAAGCGCTCGCCATGGTCGAGAAGATGAAGGGGCCGGACTGGGTCCGCATCTTCCAGAATTACAATGCCGGGGCAATCGCCATCGCCACCGGCGACGTGAAATCGGCCCGGAAGCATCTGAACGATGCCGTGCTCGACAAGGAGGGAGGTGCGACCGCGCCCGACACCTTCATGCGCGCGGTGATGGCGCTGGCCCGTCTCGAAGCGACACAAGGCAATAAGCAGAAGGCGCTCGACGCCGTTTCCGTCGGCGACAATCTGCTGCCGAACTACGCGCCGCTGAACGCGCTGCGCGACAGTATCGAAAAAGACGAGAAGCAGGAGCAACAGGTCAAGACGGCCGAAGAAGGCGCTGCCGGCGTACTGTTCTCGGTCGGCGGGGCGCTGAACCGCGATGGCGCCGAGGACATCGTTTCGCTTTACCTGCAGACCGCCAATGCGCTCGACCCGAACAGCGCCGATACGCTGGTGCTGCTCGGCGGCATCGCCGAGAAGCAGAACCAGATGGACCGCGCCATTGCGCTCTACAAGAAGGTGCCGGAGAATTCGCCGATGCGGCGCATCTCCGAGCTGCAACTCGGCCTTGCCCTTGCCCAGGGCGGCAAGGTGGACGAGGCGCGCAAGCACCTGCAGGCGCTGATCGCCTCCGACCCGAAGGACATCCGCAGCTATCTCGCCTATGGCAGCGTGCTCTCCGACGCCAAGGACTACGAGGCGATGGCCGCCAATTACGACAAGGCGGTCGACGCGATCGGCCCCATTCCCGGCCGCGCCAACTGGAGCGTCTTCTTCCAGCGCGGCATTGCCTATGAACGGCTGAAGAAGTGGGACCAGGCGGAACCGAACTTTCGCAAGGCCCTCGAACTCAATCCCGACCAGCCGCAGGTGCTGAACTATCTCGGCTATTCCTGGATCGACATGAACCGCAACCTCGACGAAGGTCTCGGCATGATCAAGAAGGCCGTCGACCTTCGCCCCGACGACGGCTACATCATCGATTCGCTCGGCTGGGCCTATTTCCGCCTCAACCGTTTCGACGATGCCGTCGACGAGCTGGAGCGGGCCGCCCAGATCAAGGCTGGCGACGCGACGATCAACGACCATCTGGGTGACGCCTACTGGCGCGTCGGCCGCAAGCTTGAGGCCGTCTATCAGTGGAACCGGGCGCTCGCCTCCGAGCCAGAAGCAGCCGAGATCCCGAAGATCAAGGACAAGGTCGCCAATGGCCTGCCTGCCGTCAGCGACGATGCCAAGGCGGCCGACAAGAAGCAGCCGGATCCGGCCCCGGTCACGCCGCCGCCGGTCGACAAGAAATCCTGACGGGCGACAAACATGCCTGAAGCAGGCCTGGCCGAGGCGTTCGGCGTCACCGAAGAGGCGCGCGCGAAGATCAATCTCGCCTTGCATGTGACGGGCCAGCGGGCAGATGGCTATCATCTGCTTGATATGCTGGTAACCTTTGCCGATTGCGGCGACCGGCTGGGCTTCCTGCCTGCCCAAGTCGACGCCTTCACCCTGTCGGGCCGCTTCGGCGAGATGCTTGCCGGCGAAGGCGGCACCAATCTGGTGCTGCGGGCACGCGATCTCCTGCGCGAGCAGTTCGGCGCCCTCGCCTTCCCCGTCCATATCCACCTGCAAAAGAACCTGCCTGTTGCCTCCGGCATCGGCGGCGGCTCGGCCGATGCGGCCGCGACATTGCGCGGGCTGATGCGGCTCTGGGGCATGAGCCTGCCGGTGGAGGCGCTTGCCAGCCTGGCGCTGAAGCTCGGCGCCGACGTGCCGATGTGCCTTGAAAGCCGGCCGCTGATCGCCCGTGGCATCGGTGAGGAGATCGAGGCCGTGGCTGATCTGCCGGCCTTTGCCATGGTGCTTACCAATCCGCTGAAGGGTGTTGCGACGCCCGAGGTGTTCCGCCGGCTGACGACAAAGAACAACGCGGCCCTGAGCCTCGCAGCCGGTGTATCCGGGAGTGCCGGCTGGCTGGCAGTCATCGATGCCGCCCGCAACGATCTGGAACCGCCGGCGCGCCAGCTCGTGCCTGAGATTGCAGTCATCTCTGAGATGCTGCAGACCCGCGGCGCGCTTTTGACCCGCATGTCCGGCTCCGGCGCTACCTGTTTCGGGATCTTTGCCAACATGGCTGAGGCGCAAGAAGCGGCTGCAGCCCTTCACGGCGAGCGGCCCGACTGGTATTTCCAGGCGACGGAAACGGTTTCGGGAGGCATGTGATGGCAGGTCTTGACGAGAAGCGGCCCTTCATCGCCGTCGGTATTGCGGTTCTCACCGTCTCGGATACGCGCACGCGGGAGACGGACAAGTCAGGCGACACGCTGGCGGCGCGAATCACCGAGGCGGGCCACCGGCTGGTCGACCGGGCGATCGTGCCGGATGATCGCGAGAAAATCGCCGCCCGGGTGAAGGCCTGGACCGAGCTGGATGAGATCGACGTCGTCATCACCTCAGGGGGCACCGGCTTTACCGGCCGCGATGTGACGCCCGAAGCGCTGGAGCCCTTGTTCGAAAAGCGCATGGACGGCTTTTCCGCCGTCTTCCACCGCATCTCCTACGACAAGATCGGCACGGCGACGATCCAGTCTCGCGCCACGGCGGGCGTTGCCAACGCCACTTTCATCTTCGCGCTGCCGGGGTCGCCCGGCGCCTGCCGGGATGCCTGGGACGGCATTTTGAAAGCACAGCTCGACTACCGCAGCCTGCCGTGCAATTTCGTCGAGATCATGCCGCGTCTGGACGAACACCTGAAACGCGGCGCGATGAAATAGGCTACCGAACCCGGCTCGCTATGTGGCAAGGCCCGGCAGAGTGGGCATCGTTTCCCAGCTGTCACCCGACAGCAGGATGCAGCTTATGCCGTGAACATCCGTGACGACGAGCGTCCAGGTGCCGCTTTCGGCGGCATAGACCTCAAGAACGGCGTTCTCGTTGACCAGTCCGACCGCTGTCAGCTTTTCGGCGAAATTCTTGTCCAGGAAATTGACGACCTCGGATCGGCCTGCGCAACTGAGCATCGTCTGCGATGCTGCCGAATGCGGATGCGCGATCACCAATGTCGGCAATATGACGGCCAGCATGCCGTAGAGCATATTGCGTACCATGACGCACCTCCTTCCGCCGGGAACCCGGCAGAAGAGGAGATTGTCGCCGACCTGTTCTGCCGTCCACCGGCATCCATGGCCATCCGTTGCGAAGCGAGGCGCTTCGGCGGCGCCATGGAAGAATTATAGCGCAAAATCCGATTGGGCGCCATCTTTTGCGCGATGGTGGGTTGCAATCGCCGACGTTATTGCGGGACCAGCCCCTCATCCGGCTGCGGCCACCTTCTCCCCGCTTGCGGGGCGAAGGGGATATGCCGCAACCTCTCCGTTCCCCGCTAACGTCTCGCAGGGCACGTCCCCTCTCCCCGTTCTTCACGGGGAGAGGACGTTTTCGGCGCCAACCAGATATGCGCGGTCAAGCCCAGCTCAAGATTGAGAGCGAAATCGTCTACCGAGCGGCGCGCGCCACCCAGGAAGGAATCAATTCACTGGCGAGCTTGCGCGGCTTCTGGCCCTTGGCGAATTCGGCAAGGGCCATGCCGCTTTGGGCGGCGGCGAGCGCCTGGTTCTTCGGCATCAGCAGACCGAGTTCCAACGGCGGCGCGGCGCGACCGATGCGCTTCAGAAACGGGCGCCGGTAGCCGCGCGAGGCGGTGAAGCGCGCCGGCAGCTTGTTCAGCGCCATATATTCGGCGATCTCGTCGATCCAGCCGGCCTGAGGCCGCGCGCCGGGCTCGACGAAGAGCAGCCATTCGCCGCGGGCGGAGCGGACGATGTCCTTGATATCCCAGTGCAAATAAAACCGGCAGCCAGCGGCGTCGGCGACCCGCGAGCTGCCGTCGCGCGAGCCGTGATCGAGCACGACCACATCGCTGACCAGCCCCTCTACCGCGCCTGCCACCAATACCGATAAAGTCTGGGCCAGCTCAGTTTCCTGATCCTGACATTCGAGAACAACCGTCAACATCGCCCATTCATAATGCGCCGTACAAATTATTGCCAGCGACGTTTTCCGCATTTTGTTCTTGCATTGTTCTTGTTTTGCGGATAGGAATTTAATCATCAAAACGGGCGGAAGCGATGGCTTTTGCCGCGGGAGAATCCGATGAGAGAGCAGTCCTTGGCAGGGCAGGCCGCATTCGCGCCTGCCAATACGGCAGATATTGCCGATGCGATGATCGTGTCCTCCGGGCTGCGGATCGAGGTCGATCGGCGCCGTGGGCGCGGGGCGGGATTGAACCCGACAGGCAGGTTCGAGGCGCTGCAGCGCGAGACCTTCGACGATGGCTGGCAGACGCTGGAAGAGCTGCCGCCGTTCAAGACGGACGTGCAGATCGAGAAGCCGCGCACGGCCATTACCCGCAACGAATCGCCTGACATTGGCTTCGACCGCTCGATCAATCCCTATCGCGGCTGCGAGCATGGCTGCATCTATTGTTTCGCCCGGCCGACGCACGCCTATATGGGGCTTTCGGCGGGGCTTGATTTCGAGACGAAGCTCTTCGCCAAGCCGGATGCGGCAAAACTGCTGGAACGGGAACTTGCCAAGCCGGGCTACAAGGTGCGGGCGATCGCAATCGGCACCAATACCGACCCCTATCAGCCGATCGAAAAGGAATGGCGCATCATGCGCGGTATTCTCGAGGTCTTGAACAAGGCGAACCACCCGGTATCGATCGTGACCAAGTCAGCGATGATCCTGCGGGATCTCGACATTCTGCGGGAGATGGCGGCGAAGAACCTGGTGCGCGTCGGCATCTCGGTCACCACGCTCGACCGCAAGCTTGCCCGGACGATGGAGCCGCGCGCCGCCACGCCGCCGCGCCGGCTGGAGACCATTCACACACTGTCGGAAGCCGGCATCCAGACGGCTGTGATGGCTGCACCGCTGATCCCGGCGCTGAACGATCACGAGCTGGAGCGCATCCTCGAATCGGCCAAGGCTGCCGGCGCTGCCGAGGCGAGTTATGTCATCCTGAGACTGCCGCTCGAGGTCAGCCCGCTCTTCCGCGACTGGCTGCTGCAGCATTATCCCGATCGTTACCGGCATGTGATGTCGCTGGTGCGCTCGATGCGCGGCGGCAAGGATTACGATGCCGAATTCGGCAAGCGCATGAAGGGCGCCGGTCCCTATGCCTGGCAGATCGCCCGACGCTTTGAAATGGCCGCCAGGCGTTTCGGCCTGACGCGGCGCGGCATGCCGCTGCGCGACGATCTGTTCGTGCCGCCCGATGGCAGCGGCGTGCAGCTGTCGCTGCTCTAGGCTTTGTCTTACGCAATTCTTGGCTTCTCGCTTTGTCTGGAATTGCTTTTTGACTTTTTACGCAATTCCGGACGGAAAACCGTGCCGCACTTTTCCCGGAATTGCTTCAAGCTTGCGCATCGGCTGCTCAGAAAAACCGCCCTGTTTTCGAGCCCCGAGCGCAATTCCCGCGGATGGCACTGACCGCCACCATCCGCCGGACCCGGTCCCCGACCGCCGCCCTGATCGGGGACTTGCGGGCAATCGGGTTGGCGTGCGAGGCTCAGCCGCATGAAACCTCGCACGCCACCCGATTCTCCCCAGCTGTTCCAAGCGGTTCCCCTCGTGCCGGATTTCCGGCTGGAGCTCAAAGCCCGCAAGGCCGGCCACTGGCCGGTCGCCGGCGCCGACGAGGCCGGCCGCGGGCCGCTCGCCGGGCCGGTCGTTGCTGCCGCCGTCATCCTCGACCCGAAGCGCATCCCGGAGGGGCTGAACGATTCCAAGCAGCTTTCGGCGCAACGGCGCGAGGAGCTGTTCGTGCAGATCCTGGCGACCGCCACCGTCTCGATCGCCTCCTCCAGCTCGACACGTATCGACGAGACGGATATCCGTAAGGCGAGCCTCGACGCCATGCGCCGCGCCATCTGCAGCCTCGCCATCCCGGCAAGCTACGTGCTGACCGACGGGCTCGACGTGCCGCCCGGCCTCGATTGCCCCGGACAGGCTGTCGTCAAGGGCGATGCCCGTTCGGTCTCGATCGCCGCCGCCTCGATCATCGCCAAGGTCACACGCGACCGGATGATGGCGCGCGCCCATCACGTCTTTCCCGATTACGGCTTTGCCGCTCATGTCGGCTACGGCACGGCGCAGCACCGCGCCGGCATCGAAAAACTCGGCCCCTGCTCCCTGCACCGGATGAGCTTTCGGCCGCTGCGCAAGGTCGAGGACGGTCCTGAGATGGACGAGCTGATCTCGGAATAGGTCTGGACTCCAGACTGCCGAGAGCTGCTTTAGGCCCCCTCCCCAACCGGACAGGCTCGGATTTCATAACAGGAACTATCAACAAGAAAAGGCCGGGACATGCCCGGCCTTTTGCTCATTTCATTCGATACTGCTCAGTTGAGCCGCGTCTTGACCTGGCCGACGGCGTTGCCGAAGAGCTCGGACTGGACCTTGGCGTCGGCCTGCTTGGCGAGCACCGTTTCGGCAGCCGCGATCGCGAGATCGACGGCGGCGGAACGGACCGCCTTCATCGCTTCGGCCTCGGCCTGCTTGATCTTCTGCTCGGAAAGCGCCGTTCGGTTGGCGACGAATTCTTCCGTCTTCTTCTTTGCTTCGGCGGTCAGCATTTCGGCTTCGCGCTCAGCGGCGGCAACGATGTGGGCCGCTTCGGCTTCGGCTTCCTTGCGCTTGCGCTGGTATTCGGCCAGCAGGTGCTGGGCCTCCTCGCGCAGGCGCTTGGCTTCGGCCAATTCGTTGCGGATCTGATCGGCGCGGTCGTCGAGCGACCGTGCCATCATGCCCGGAACCTTCAGGTAAACGACCAGCGCCAGGAACAGGACGAGGCCGACAAAGGCGAAGAAAGTTGCGTCTAAGGCAAATTCCATCGATCAAGCCTCCTTCTTGGCGGCTGCGACGGCAGCGGCGACATCGGCCTTGGCGACGGTGCCGCCGATCAGTTGATCGACCACGGCAGCCGCGGTTTCCTCGGCAATGGTGCCGACATCGGCAAAAGCCTTCGCCTTGATTTCGCCGATGCGGAGCTCGGCAGCCTTAATCTTTTCAGACAGGCTCGCCTCGACAGCGCGGCGATCCTCTTCGGCCTTGGCCTTGGCGGCGTCGCGTGCGGCGGAGCCGATCGCGTTGGATTTGGCGCGGGCAGCAGCCAGTTCACCTTCATAGGTCTGAACAGCAGCGTCGGCTTCCGCCTTCAGGCGGCCCGCTTCTTCCAGATCCTGGGAAATGCGCGTATGACGCTGGTCGAGGATCGCCCCGATACGCGGCGCGATGACCTTTTGCATGAGCAAATAGAAGACGGTGAACGTGATCACCAGCCAGAGCAGCTGGGACGCGAAGGTCGTCGAATCGAAAGGCGGGAAAGGGCCACGGGCGTGCTCGCCGCCGGCAACACCAGTCTCGGTATGGACCTCGCCTGCGGCCGGAGCGGCATGCGCATCCGTACCCGTCGCTGCCGCCGGTGCTTCTTCAGCGTAAGCCGGGGTCACAAAAAACATTCTCACCTCCAGGTGGACTGCAAATGCAAAGGATCACGGCTTGCGGTGGCAGGCCGTGATCCATCTATTCGCCGATATCAGACGGCGAAGAGGAGGAGGAGAGCGACGAGCAGCGAGAAGATGCCCAGAGCTTCCGTAACGGCGAAGCCGAATACCAGACG
>Ga0209051_1000206_pt1 | contig 104064 bp, 90 predicted proteins | sample AraplaCvi_mMS_r2_2_FD_184286 | JGI IMG/M metagenome (GOLD analysis project Ga0209051, IMG submission 184286) | Arabidopsis root microbial communities from North Carolina, USA - plate scrape MF_Cvi_mMS_r2 (SPAdes) (version 2) | ecosystem: Host-associated > Plants > Roots > Endosphere | place...
ATCAGCTACTTCCTGGCTTCGATGAACTGAAGCCCGACCCCTTCGAAACCTACTTAACTCATTGAATCTCAAGGAGTTTTTCGTTTCGACTGCGCCGGAAGTGGGGCGAATTATAGACGTCCAGAATCTGCCGTCAACACCTATTTTCACAATTCTGTCACATCAGTCAAAAAGCCCCGCAAAAGCAGAGGCCGGCGCCCCAGGGCGCCGGCCTCTTCTATTACCCGTTACAAGCTGGGGAACGCAAACTGCGAAGCCTCATGGCTTGCACGCTGCGGCCAGCGCTGGGTAATGGCCTTGCGACGGGTGTAGAAACGCACCCCATCCGGGCCATAGGCATGCAGGTCGCCGAACAGCGAACGCTTCCAGCCGCCAAAGCTGTGATAGGCAACCGGCACCGGCAATGGAACGTTGACGCCCACCATGCCGACCTCGATCTCGTCGCAGAACAACCGCGCCGCCTCGCCATCACGGGTAAAGATGCAAGTACCGTTGCCATACTCGTGATCGTTGATCAGTTGCATGGCCTCTTCCAGGCTGTTGACCCGGACGATGCACAGCACCGGCCCGAAGATCTCTTCCTTATAGATACGCATCTCAGGTGTCACGCGATCGAACAGGCAACCACCCAGGAAGAAGCCTTCCTCATGCCCGGCCACACTCAAGCCACGACCATCGACAATCAGCGAAGCACCTGCCGCCACACCGTCTTCTATATAGCCACTGACCTTATCCCGATGCTGCCCCGTCACCAACGGCCCCATGTCCAGTCCGCAAGATGTACCAGCGCCGATCTTCAGCGCCTTGATCTGCGGCACCAGCTTGGCCACCAGCGCATCCGCGACCTGGTCACCGACACACACCGCCACCGAAATCGCCATGCAACGCTCACCGCACGAACCGTACGCCGCGCCCATCAGTGCGCTGACGGCGTTGTCCAGGTCGGCATCGGGCATCAGCACCGCATGGTTCTTCGCACCACCCAGTGCCTGGACGCGCTTGCCACGCCGGGTGCCCTCGGCATAGATGTACTCGGCAATCGGCGTCGAACCAACAAAACTCAGCGCCTTCACTTCCGGCGCCTCGATCAATGCGTCCACAGCAGTCTTGTCGCCATGCACCACGCTCAATACGCCCTTGGGCAAGCCGGCTTCCAACAGTAACTGGGCGATCAGCAATGTTGAACTTGGGTCCCGCTCGGATGGTTTGAGGATGAAGCAGTTGCCGCAAACGATCGCCAGCGGATACATCCACAGCGGCACCATCGCCGGGAAGTTGAACGGTGTGATACCTGCGACCACGCCCAAAGGCTGAAAGTCTGACCAAGCATCGATGTTCGGTCCGACGTTACGGCTGTATTCGCCCTTCAGAATCTCCGGTGCCGCGCAGGCGAACTCGACGTTCTCGATCCCGCGCTTGAGTTCACCGGCCGCGTCCTCCAAGGTCTTGCCGTGTTCTTCGCTGATCAACTGGGCGATTCGCGATTCGTTCTGCTCCAGCAATTGCTTGAAACGAAACATCACCTGCGCACGCTTGGCCGCAGGTGTGCTGCGCCAGGCAGGGAAAGCCGCCTTGGCGGCGTCGATAGCCTGCTGGATGGTCGCGCGATCAGCCAATGGCACCTTATGAATCGCCTGGCCAGTGGACGGGTTGAACACATCGGCGGTGCGAGCGCTGTCGCTCAGCAGTTCGCCATTGATCAAATGCGGGATGAGGCTCATGGGGACTCCAGAATTATCCACAGGCGCCCATGACCGAACGCCTGTAATTGAAAGCTATATAGAAGAACGGATCAGTCGAGCTTGTTCAGCACTTCACCGACCGCGTCGAACAGACGATCCAGATCCTGCGGCTTGCTGTTGAACGTTGGCCCGAACTGCAAGGTGTCGCCGCCGAACCGCACATAGAACCCGGCTTTCCACAACGCCATGCCGGCCTCGAACGGACGCACGATGGCATCGCCATCCCGCCCGGCGATCTGGATCGCGCCGGCCAGGCCATAGTTGCGAATGTCGATGACGTTCTTCGATCCCTTCAAACCGTGCAGCGCATTCTCGAAATGCGGGGCGATCTCGGCCACGCTCTGCACCAGGTTTTCCTTCTGCAGCAGGTCCAGCGCTGCCAGGCCAGCCGCGCACGCCACCGGGTGCGCCGAGTAGGTGTAGCCGTGGGGAAATTCCACTGCATACTCGGGGGTCGGCTGGTTCATGAAGGTCTGGTAGATCTCGGAACTGGCAATCACCGCGCCCATGGGAATCGCGCCATTGGTGACTTGCTTGGCGATGCACATCAGGTCCGGCGTCACGCCAAAGCTGTCGGCACCGAACATCGAACCGGTGCGACCGAAACCGGTGATCACTTCGTCGAACACCAACAGGATGCTGTGCTGGTCGCAGATTTCCCGCAGACGCTTGAGGTAACCCTCTGGCGGCACCAGCACACCGGCCGACCCAGCCATTGGTTCGACGAACACCGCCGCGATGTTGGACGCGTCGTGCAATTCGATCAGCTTCAACAACTCATCGGCCAGTGCCACCCCGCCCTCCTTCGGCATGCCACGGGAATAGGCATTGCTGGCCAGCAAGGTGTGGGGCAAGTGGTCGACATCCATCATGGCCTGGCCGAACAGCTTGCGGTTGCCGCTGACGCCGCCGAGGCTGGTGCCGGCGATGTTCACACCGTGATAGCCACGGGCACGGCCGATCATCTTGGTCTTGGTCGCCTGGCCCTTGAGACGCCAGTAGGCGCGGACCATCTTCACCGCGGTATCGGCGCACTCGGAGCCCGAGTCGGTGAAGAACACATGATTGAGATTGCCCGGGGTCAGGCTGGTGATTTTTTCCGCCAGTTGGAACGACAACGGATGGCCGTACTGGAAACCTGGCGAGTAATCGAGGGTGCCTAACTGTTTGGCGACCGCTTCCTGGATTTCCTTGCGCGTGTGCCCGGCGCCGCAGGTCCACAAGCCCGACAGCGAGTCATAGACCTTGCGCCCCTTGTCATCCGTCAACCAGCTGCCTTCGGCGGCGACGATCAGGCGCGGATCGCGCTGGAAATTGCGGTTGGCGGTGTAAGGCATCCAGTGGGCATCCAGCTTGAGCTGGCTGGCCAGGGAACCGGCAGCGTGTTCGGGCATGTTCATCGACAAAACCTCGCAGGTCATAGGCGGCAGGGATCGAAAGCGTTCTTGCAGCTAAGTTGCCACGGCGATAAAGTCGGTGAAATCCAACTTTTGTAACCTTCAGTCGGTGGATCACTAAACTTATGAGCGCTCGTCGTCCCGATCCACTGGCCCAGGTCAGCGACTTTGATATTCGCCTGCTGCGCATTTTCCGCAGTGTCGTGGAGTGTGGTGGATTCTCCGCCGCTGAAACCGTGCTTGGCATCGGTCGCTCGGCCATCAGCCAGCAGATGAGCGACCTTGAGCAACGCCTCGGCCTGCGTCTGTGTCAGCGTGGGCGCGCGGGCTTTTCCCTGACCGAGGAAGGTCGCGAGGTGTATCAATCAGCATTGCAACTATTGAGCGCACTGGAAAGCTTCCGCACCGAGGTCAACGGCCTGCACCAGCATTTGCGTGGTGAATTGACCATCGGCCTGACCGACAACCTGGTCACCCTGCCCCACATGCGCATCACCCATGCCTTGGCGCAATTGAAAGAACGCGGGCCCGACGTGCAGATCCAGATTCGCATGATCGCCCCCAACGAAGTCGAGCAAGGTGTGCTCGACGGACGCCTGCATGTCGGCGTAGTCCCCCAGGCCAGTGCCCTGTCCGGGCTGGAGTATCAACCGCTGTACAGTGAGCGATCGCTACTGTACTGCGCGGTCGGACATCCGCTGTTCTATGTGGATGACCAGCAACTCGAAGACGCTCGTCTCAATAGCCAGGACGCCATCGCGCCGACCTTCCGGCTGCCAGCCGAGATCCAGGCCCACTACCAGGCACTCAATTGCACCGCGAGCGCATCGGACCGCGAAGGCATGGCGTTCCTGATTCTCACCGGGCGCTACATCGGTTACCTGCCCGATCATTACGCCAGCCTGTGGGTGCAGCAAGGTCGGTTGCGGGCCCTGAAACCTGCGGCACGGTTCTATGATTTGAGCCTGGCATCGGTCACGCGCAAGGGCCGCCGGCCTCACCTGGTGCTGGAGAGTTTTCTCGAGAGCCTTGCGGCGACTCGCTGACCCCTTGTGGGAGCGAGCCTGGCTCCTCCCACATTGGTTGGGTTGGCCAGACCACTCGCGAAAAGCTTTTAGTGTGATGGCACTTGTCGGATCGTTGCCGGTGCGCTATCAACGCAGTTGCTCGCCCCACAGACCAGCCCGGAAACGTCCATGACCTTTGAAGTCCCTGCCCACGGTGGCAAGCCCACCAGTCGCATTCGTCAGAAGAACGAAGAGACCATCCTCAAGGCCGCCGAAGATGAATTCGCCCGTCACGGATTCAAAGGCACCAGCATGAACACCATCGCCCTGAAGGCCGGTCTGCCCAAGGCGAACCTGCATTACTACTTCACCAATAAACTCGGGTTGTACGTGGCGGTGCTGAGCAACATCATCGAATTGTGGGACAGCACCTTCAATACCCTCACCGCCGAGGATGATCCGGCCGAAGCCTTGACCCGCTATATCCGCGCCAAAATGGAGTTCTCTCGTCGCCAGCCCCAGGCCTCGCGACTGTTTGCCATGGAAGTGATCAGCGGGGGCGAATGCCTGACCGAGTATTTCAACCAGGACTACCGCACCTGGTTCAACGGTCGGGCGGCCGTATTCCAGGCCTGGATCGAGGCTGGCAAGATGGACCCGATCGACCCGGTGCACCTCATTTTCCTGTTGTGGGGCAGTACCCAGCATTACGCCGACTTCGCCACCCAGATCTGTCGTGTGACCGGTCGCAGCAAGTTGACCAAGCAGGACATGGTCGAGGCTGGCGACAACCTGATCCGTATCATTCTCAAGGGCTGCGGCCTGACACCAACCCTCTAAGATCGCCATGCCCTTTACCCTTGCCGGCTTTTGCGAATACCGCGAAGAAATTCGCAAAAGCCGCTTCATCACTTTCGCCGCGCCCATCACCAGCCCCGCTGACGCCCAGGCCTTTATCGAACAGCACAGCGACCTGAATGCCTCGCACAATTGCTGGGCCTGGAAACTCGGTGATCAATACCGCAGCAACGACGATGGCGAGCCGGGGGGCACCGCCGGGCGACCGATCCTGGCAGCGATCGAAGCGCAGGCTTGCGATCAGGTCGCAGTGCTGGTGATCCGCTGGTACGGCGGAATCCAACTGGGCACGGGCGGGTTGGCCCGGGCTTATGGTGGCGGCGCAAACAAATGCCTGCAGAACGCCGAGAAAATCGAACTGATCAGCCGCGTGGCGCTGCACTGCAGCTGTGGGTTCGCCGAACTGGCCCTGGTAAAACTGCGGGTCGCCGAATGTGGCGGACTGGTCAATGAAGAACGCTTTACGGCCAATGGTGTCGACCTGCAGTTGGCCGTGGGTGAAGCGCAGATCGAAACGTTGCAAACGCAACTGGCCGACCTGAGCCGTGGACGGATTCTGTTAGGGCGTTGAGCTCCAACGCTTGCAACCTTTCAGGGCGCCTCGCAATCGTTCAACTTGCCCACATCCACTGTGCACCCGACTGTGGATAACCTGAGCACATCCCCCTGTAACCCTTCTATCATGCGGGTTTGAGAGGGTTGCTCATTTTTCATCCAAAGTCCTGCCAAAGCGACAAATCCATCCACAAAACAAACGCTTGCGACGGTTTATCACCTTTAGAAGAAAGCCCCGCAGTGCTTATGCCCGAGTTTTCGGCTTGCGCACAATAACTGTGGAGCAACCTGTGGATAACCCGTTCATGGCTCCTTCCACCCCAAGAAAGGCATGGCTCGCAGCCGCTTGTTCAATTTTTAACCACCCATTTCAGGGCAAACCGGTGCCTGCATTCAGCCTGCGCGCTCCAAGCCAGTGCAGAAAATTCCTATGACAAGTTTCCAGGCCTCACGCAGAGGGCTCTAGGGACAGGGCCAAGGCAATTTCCTGACCTTATGGCCAGGAAATTGCTTTATCCACAGGCATTCCTGTCCTTCGACCCGAGCTTGTCATGTCCAACCCCGACTCCACCGCGCGCCTGCAGTTGCGCAAGATCAGCAAACGCTATCCCGGTTGCCAGGCCAACGACGCCATTGACCTGAGTATCCAGCCTGGCGAGATCCACGCCCTGCTCGGGGAAAACGGCGCGGGTAAAAGTACCCTGATGAAGATTATCTACGGGGTTACCTCTGCCGATTCGGGCGAAGTGATCTGGCAAGGCCAGCGCGTCAACCTGCGCAACCCGGCCCAGGCCCGCAGCCTGGGGATCGGCATGGTGTTCCAGCATTTCTCGCTGTTCGAAACTCTCACCGTTGCACAGAACATTGCCCTGGCAATGGGCGCGGCGGCCGGTTCGCCGGCGCAGTTGGGACCACGGATCCGCGACGTTTCCCAACGCTACGGCATGGTGCTGGAACCGCAGCGGCTGGTTCACAGCCTGTCGATTGGCGAGCGCCAGCGGGTGGAGATCATTCGCTGCCTGATGCAGGACATTCGCTTGCTGATTCTCGATGAACCGACCTCGGTGCTCACCCCTCAGGAAGCCGAAGAACTGTTCGTGACCCTGCGTCGCCTGGCGAGCGAGGGCTGCAGTATTTTGTTCATCAGCCACAAGCTCGGGGAGGTGCGAGCGTTGTGCCACAGCGCCACGGTGCTGCGCGGCGGGCGGGTGTCCGGGCATTGCACTCCGGCGCACTGTTCGGATCGGGAGCTGGCGCAGTTGATGGTTGGCCAAGCGGCCGGATTGATCACGGACTACCCGAAAGTCAGCGCAGACAAGGCCTTCCTGCAAATCGACAAGTTGTCCTGGCATAACCCGGACCCGTTCGGCTGCTCGTTGCGGGACATTGACCTTGAGGTACGCAGCGGCGAAATCGTTGGTATCGCCGGGGTCGCGGGCAATGGGCAGGACGAGTGGCTGGCATTGCTCAGCGGAGAAACGCCACTTCCCCGCCAGCAAGGCGAAACGATCCGATTCGACGGGCAACCCGTGGCGCACCTGCGCCCCGACGCCCGGCGCCGGCTCGGGCTGGCATTTGTCCCCGCCGAACGCCTGGGCCATGGCGCCGTGCCGCAATTGAGCCTGGCGGATAACGCCTTGCTCACTGCTTTCCAACAGGGCCTGGTCAGTCACGGGCTGATTCGACGTGGCAAGGTCGAGCACTTGGCCGAGGAGATCATCCGTCGTTTCGGCGTGAAGACACCTGACACTCGAACCCCGGCACGCAGCCTTTCGGGGGGCAACTTGCAGAAATTCATTCTCGGCCGAGAAATCCTGCAACAGCCGAAGCTGCTGGTGGCCGCTCACCCGACCTGGGGCGTGGACGTCGGCGCGGCCGCGACTATCCATCGCGCACTGATTGCCCTGCGCGATGCCGGCGCGGCCATTCTGGTGATTTCCGAAGACCTCGACGAACTGTTCCAAATCAGCGATCGCCTCGGTGCCTTGTGCGGTGGACGCCTGTCCGCCTTGAGGCCCACGCTCGAGACCCGCCTCAGCGACGTCGGCGGCTGGATGGCCGGCCAGTTCGACGCCCCTCAATCCCCCGCCCCCGCGTCGGCGTAACGGAGTTCTACATGCTGCTTTCTCTCGAACCTCGCGGCCAGCAATCGCGCCTGATGCTCTGGTGCTCGCCGCTGCTGGCCGCCGTGTTGACTCTGGCCTGTGGCTCGCTGCTGTTTATCGCCCTGGGGCACGACCCGTTGCAAACCTTGTACACCTTGTTGATCGCGCCGATCAGCGACCTGTACGGCGTGTCCGAGTGGTTGGTCAAGACCCTGCCGATCCTGCTCTGTGCCCTCGGCCTGGCAGTGGCCTATCAGGCGCGAATCTGGAACATCGGCGCTGAAGGCCAACTGCTGTTGGGCGCCCTGGCCGGCAGCGCCTTGGCGGTGAACATCATCGGCATGCAAAGTCGCTGGGCATTGGTGCTGATCCTGCTGACCGGCACCCTGGCCGGTGCGGCTTGGGCCGGACTGACGGCGTGGCTGCGCACGCGCTTCAATGCCAATGAAATTCTCACAAGCATCATGCTCAATTACATTGCGTTGAACCTGCTGCTGTTTTGCGTTCACGGGCCGTTGAAAGACCCGGCAGGGTTCAACTTTCCGGAGTCGGCGATGTTCGGCGAGGCCAGTCGCCTGCCGTTGTTGCTGGAGGATGGCCGGGTACATGCCGGGTTGTATTTCGCCCTGCTGGTGTTGGTGGCGGTGTGGGTATTGCTGCAGAAAAGCTTCGTCGGCTTTCAGATCAAGGTGCTGGGCCTCGACGCCCGCGCCGCCGGTTTCGCTGGTTTTCGCCAGAAGCCGCTGGTGTGGCTGGCGCTGTTGATCAGCGGGGCCCTGGCCGGGCTGGCCGGTGTCTGCGAAGTGACCGGGCCGATCGGCCAACTGGTGCCGCAGGTGTCGCCGGGCTACGGCTATGCGGCAATTACCGTGGCATTCCTGGGACGCCTCAACCCCATCGGCATTCTGTTTTCCAGCCTGTTGATGGCGCTGTTGTACATCGGCGGCGAAAGCGCGCAGATGTCGCTGAACCTTCCCCAAGCGATCACCCAACTGTTCCAGGGGATGATGCTGTTTTTCCTGTTGGCCTGCGACGTACTGATCCTGTACCGGCCACGCCTGAATCTGCGCTGGGCCCGGCGCACCCAGACCACCGCCGTACAGGCAGGAGCGCTGTGATGGATATCGACCTGTTGAGCAACATTTTCTACGCCATGGTCCGCTGCGGCACGCCTTTGCTGCTGGTGGCCCTGGGGGAATTGGTCTGCGAGAAAAGTGGCGTCCTCAATCTGGGCCAGGAAGGCATGATGCTGTTCGGCGCGGTGATCGGTTTCATCGTCGCGTTCAACAGCGGCAACCTGTGGCTCGGCGTACTGCTGGCGATGGCCGCCGGGATGCTGTTGTCGGCGCTGTTCGCCATGGTGGCGCTGGTGTTCAACGCCAATCAGGTGGCCACCGGGTTGGCGCTGACGATTTTCGGCGTGGGCCTGTCGAGTTTTGTCGGGGCGGCCTGGGTCGGCAAACCGCTGGCGGGCTTCGAGCCGCTGGCCATTCCCTACCTGAGTGACATCCCATTGATCGGGCGGATGCTGTTTGCCCAGGACCTGCTGGTTTACCTGTCCTTCGCGCTGTTTGCCCTGGTGGCCTGGGTGATCGTGAAAAGTCGCGCCGGGTTGATCATCCAGGCCGTCGGCGAGAATCCCGATGCCGCCAGCGCCATGGGCCTGCCAGTGTTGCGGGTGCGAACACTGGCGGTGCTGTTCGGCGGCGCCATGGCCGGGTTGGCCGGCGCCTACCTGTCGCTGGCCTACACGCCGATGTGGGCCGAGAACATGAGCGCCGGACGCGGCTGGATCGCCCTGGCGCTGGTGGTGTTCGCCAGTTGGCGAGTGTGGCGCCTGCTGCTGGGCGCCTACCTGTTCGGCCTCGCCAGCATCCTGCACCTGGTGGCCCAGGGGTTGGGGCTGGCGATTCCATCGAGTCTGCTGGCGATGCTGCCGTACGCCGCGACCATCGTGGTGCTGGTGCTGCTGTCGCGGGATGCCGTGCGCACCCGGCTGTATGCGCCGGTGTCGCTGGGGCAGCCTTGGCAGGCAGGGCATTGAGGTAGACCGCGGCGAGCCTATCGCGAGCAGGCTCGCTCCCACACTTGACCAGAGGCTCAGGTTCGACTCAGGTCCCCCTGTGGAAGCGAGCTTGCTCGTGATGAGTCCCGAACAGGCAATACCTGAACCAAACCCCACGCCAACTCGAGAAACAGGAAAACCCACAACACCGCATTGGCCCCATGAAGCAATGCATACAGCATCCAGGTCGAAAACAAAAACCGCCCCGCCGCGTCATAGCGCCCATACAGCGGCTGCGGATCCCGAATCCGCAGCACCGACCACACGCAGACTATCGAGCCCAGCAAATTCACCATCAGCAGATGCGCCGGCGCAAACGGCGGCAATTCTCCAGGCAGGTCAAGCAGCTGAGTCAGGCTCATCAACACACCATGCAACGCCGCAAAGCTCCACGGCGTCGCCAGCACGGCCGACACGATAAGGTCGTACCAGGCGCTGCCGCGCACCACCCGGCGATATTGCATCGAAGTCCACATACACTTTGCTCCAGATAATTGGGGGGAGCGAAGAGGCTAAAGCCTGGGGTATGCTCCAAGGTCAAGTCCTCTGGAGCTCCACAATGCGCATCGGTGAATTAGCCCAGGCCTGCGCCGTCAGTCGAGACACCCTGCGCTTCTACGAACAGCGCGGCCTGATCGCGGCGCAGCGTAGCGCCAACGGCTATCGCCACTACCCCGCCGATATGGTGCAACTGGTGCTCTACATCAAGACGGCCCAGCGCCTGGGCTTTACCCTGAGCGAAATCGGCGCCAGCGTCGCCGCCTTGTGGCAGGCGCAGGACCCTGACTGCGCCGTGACGCAACTGCTGCAAGACAAGCTGAACCTGATCGAAACCCGCATCACCGAACTCGACGCGTTGCGCCACGAGCTGAAACAACGGCTCGGACAACGTTGTCCATTAAATCCGTGACCTTTTCACTCAAGGATGCCTTCATGAATTCGGCAAGAAACGCATTGATCATCGGCGCCTCCCGGGGCCTGGGCCTCGGCCTGGTGAAGACACTGCTCAGCGACGGCTGGAACGTGACCGCCACCGTGCGCAACCCGCAGAACGCAGAGACGTTGAAGGCACTGGGCCCGGTGCGGATCGAAAAACTCGACATGGACGACCAGCAAGCCGTCATCGTCCTGAGCCAGCAGCTCAAGGGTGAAACCTTCGACCTGCTGTTCGTCAACGCTGGTGTCAAAGGCCCGGACAACCAAAGCCCGGGCGGCGCGACGCTGGCCGAAGTCGGTCAGTTGTTCTTCACCAACGCCGTGGCTCCGATCAACCTGGCCCAGCGCTTCATCGGCCAGATCCGCGATGGCAGCGGCGTGCTGGCGTTCATGAGTTCGGTGCTGGGCAGCGTGACCATGCCCGACGCGCCGGAACTGGCGCTGTACAAGGCCAGCAAGGCGGCGCTCAACTCCATGACCAACAGCTTTGTCAGCCAACTGGGCGAGCAGGCATTGACCGTGCTGTCGCTGCATCCGGGCTGGGTGAAAACCGACATGGGCGGCGAAGGCGCGGATATCGATGTCGAGACCAGCACCCGCGGGTTGATCGATCAAGTCAACGCCTTCGCCGGCAAGGGCGGGCATCACTTCGTCAACTACAGGGGCGAAACGATTCCCTGGTAACCCAGCCTTCCCCTTGTGGGAGCGAGCCTGCTCGCGATTGCGGTCTAACATTCACCATGACGTTGACTGACACACCGCTATCGCGAGCAGGCTCGCTCCCACATTGAGCCTCAGCGAACCCTGGAAATGTGCCAGGCAACCTGAGTAAACTCCGCACCTCGCCTCCAACGGCGACCCTGGATCAGCAGACAGGGCATCACTGAGCTGGCTAACCTGAACCCACTTTCAGAGGAGCCGGCCACCATGCCTGCGACCCGTACCTGGTTAAAAAACCCCCTCGCCATTTTCACCGCCAACGACCTCGACGCCCGTGGCGGTCTCGTCCTGCAGGACGGTGTGATCGTCGAGCTGCTGAGCGCCGGCCAGCAACCCGCCCAGCCTTGCGACAACATCTTCGACGCGCGCGAACATGTGATCCTGCCGGGGTTGATCAACACCCATCATCACTTCTACCAGACCCTGACGCGTGCCTGGGCACCGGTGGTGAACCAACCGTTGTTTCCTTGGCTGAAGACCCTCTACCCGGTGTGGGCGCGGCTGACCCCGGAAAAACTCGCACTGGCAACCAAAGTCGCGCTGGCCGAGTTGCTGCTGTCAGGCTGCACCACGGCGGCCGATCATCACTACCTGTTTCCCGAAGGCCTGGAAAATGCCATCGACGTACAGGTGCAAAGTGTTCGTGAGCTGGGGATGCGCGCGATGCTGACCCGCGGCTCCATGAGCCTCGGCGAGGACGACGGTGGTTTGCCGCCACAGCAGACCGTGCAGCAGGGCCAGGTGATTCTCGACGATAGCCAGCGGTTGATCGGCCAATACCACGAGCGCGGCGACGGCGCCCGGATCCAGATTGCCCTGGCGCCCTGCTCGCCGTTTTCGGTCACCCCCGAGATCATGCGCGCCAGCGCCGAGCTGGCGGAAAAACTCGACGTACGCCTGCACACGCATCTGGCCGAAACCCTTGATGAAGAAGACTTCTGCCTGCAACGTTTTGGCCTGCGCACGGTGGAATATCTGGACAGCGTCGGCTGGCTCGGCCCGCGCACCTGGCTGGCCCACGGCATTCATTTCAACCCTGAAGAAATCACCCGTCTCGGAGCCGCCGGCACCGGTATCTGCCATTGCCCAAGTTCCAACATGCGTCTGGCCTCGGGCATTTGCCCGACCCTGGAACTGACCGCCGCCGGTGCTCCACTGGGCCTGGGTGTGGACGGCTCAGCCTCCAACGACGCCTCGAACATGATCCTCGAAACCCGCCAGGCGCTGTACATCCAGCGCCTGCGCTATGGCGCGCAAGCGATCACCCCGGAGCGCGTATTAGGCTGGGCGACCCGGGGCTCGGCGCAACTGCTCGGGCGCAGCGATATTGGTGAACTGGCGGTGGGCAAGCAGGCAGACCTGGCGCTGTTCAAGCTCGATGAGCTGCGTTTCTCCGGCAGCCACGACCCGGTCTCGGCCCTGCTGCTGTGCGGCGCGGACCGGGCGGATCGGGTGATGGTCGGCGGACAATGGCGGGTGATCGATGGACAGGTCGAGGGCTTGGACTTGAAAGGCTTGATTGCCGATCACAGCCAGGCGGCGCGGGAACTGATTGCCGGCGCCTGACCGGACACCATCGCGGGCAAGCCTTGCTCCCACAGGCTCTCGGCGAGGCTGCCTGCATAAACACCCACCCTTCACTGTGGGAGCAAGGCTTGCCCGCGATGCTCTTCTAGAGGCCTAACAGCGACAACATGATAAACGTCGCGAACAACACAAAGTGGGTCATGCCTTCGATGGCATTGGTTTCACCATCATTGAGGTTGATGGCGCTGACGATCAGGGTGATGAAGATCATCACCGTCTGTACCGGGGTCATTGCCATCTGGAACGGTTGGCCGGTATAGAGCGCCATGGCCTCCATCACCGGCACCGTGAGGATAACGGTCGATAGCGAAGCACCCAGCGCGATGTTCACCACCGATTGCATGCGATTCGCCAGGGCGGCGCGCAGGGCGGTGAGGATTTCCGGTGCCGCGGAGATGGCCGCCACCAGAATCGCAGTGACCACCGGCGGCGCACCCGAACCCTCCAAGCCCAGGTCGATGGCCTTGGACATGACTTCGGCCAGCGCGCCGATCACCACCACGCCAAACACCAGCGCACTGATGGAGAATGTCAGGCTGATGGGTTTCGGCTCGTTTTCCACCGGTTCTTTCTTGCGGCGTTTTTCCGGGTAGCTGTAGCTGAAAAAGTAACTGTGGGGCCCGACCTGCATGCGCAGGAACAGGGTGTACAACACGATCATCGCGCCGATGGTAAATGCCGAATACATTTTCCAGCTCTCGCGGGGAATGAACTCCGGCACCACCATCGATACGCCCATGGCGGTGAGGATCATCACGCTGTAGGTGCGCGCCGAATCGTCGTTGTAAGCCTGCTCGCCATGCTTGATCCCGCCCATCAGCGCCGCGAGCCCGAGAATCCCGTTGATGTCGAGCATCACCGCCGAGTAGATCGTGTCCCGCACCAGGGTCGGCGACGCTTCGTTGCTCATCATGATCGCCAGGATCACTACTTCGACCAGCACCGCCGACAAGGTCAGGATCATGGTGCCGTAGGGATCACCGACTTTTTCCGCGAGCAGTTCGGCGTGATGGGCCACGCGCATGGAAGCCGCGACGATAAAACCGATCAGGACCAAACCGCCAAGCAACGCCACGATCTGCCCGCTGCCCAACAGCCAGTGCTCCAGCGGATAGGTAACAAGCGCGGCGATCAGCGCCAGCAACAGCAGTTTTTCTTGCTTGATCAAAGTGAGCATCGCGGGCCTATCACCGTGGGCGGGGTCATGAGCTACTGACTATGGGGGGACGCGAACGTTTCGTTCGGTGTGATGCACCAGGGGGTGGCAAGCGGAAAGCAGGCGCACCTTAATCGTTCTCAGCGGCCTCGTCGCGGGCAAGCCTTGCCCCCACAAGTGCAAGGCCAAACCCACTCAGTATCTGTGGGAGCAAGGCTTGCCCGCGATGGCGGCATCAGGACATCGAGCATTTGTTGTCCTATTGGTCAGCATTTTGCATTGAAGCCGTACAGCCAACCTCACAACAACACGGAGTTCGAGTTCATGCACAAACGCCCCTTGAATAAGTTGCTTTGCGCCGTCGTCGCAGCCGTCGGCCTGGGTGCCGGCCTGAATGCCAGTGCCGCCGATCCGCTGAAGGTCGGCTTCGTCTACATCGGCCCGATCGGCGACCACGGCTGGACCTATCAGCATGAACAAGGGCGCAAGGAGCTGGCGGCGAAGTTCGGCGAGCAGATCACCACCAACTACGTGGAAAACGTACCGGAAGGCGCCGACGCCGAACGGGTGATCCGCAACATGGCCAAGGACAACTACGACCTGATCTTCACCACCTCCTTCGGCTACATGAACCCGACGCTGAAAGTCGCCAAGCAGTTTCCCAAGGTGATCTTCGAACACGCCACCGGCTACAAGCAGGACAAGAACCTGGGCACCTACCTGGCTCGCACCTACGAGGGCCGCTACGTCGGCGGCTTCCTCGCGGCCAAGATGACCAAGACCAAGAAGATCGGCTACGTTGCCTCCTTTCCGATCCCGGAAGTCATCCGCGACATCAACGCCATCCAACTGGCCCTGAACAAATACAACCCCGGCAGCGAGATCAAAGTGGTGTGGGTCAATTCCTGGTTCGACCCGGGCAAGGAAGCCGATGCCGCCAACGCGCTGATCGACCAGGGCGTGGACGTGGTGTTCCAGCACACCGACAGCCCGGCACCAATCCAGGCCGCCGAGCGTCGCGGCGTCTATGCGGTGGGCTACGCTTCGGACATGGCTCACTTCGGTCCCAAGGCGGTGCTGACCTCCATCGTCAATGACTGGGGCCCGCATTACATCCAGGCGACCCAGAGCGTGATCGACCACAGTTGGAAATCCCAGGACTACTGGGGCGGCCTGAAGGAAGGCACCGTAAAACTGCCGATCAGCGACCTGGTGCCGGCGGCGGTCAAGGGCGAGGCCGAGCAGATCATCGCCGACATCGAGAGCGGCGTGTTCCACCCGTTCACCGGCCCGATCAAGGATCAGGCCGGCGTCGAGAAAATCCCGGCGGGCGTGAGCGCCACCAATGCGGAACTGGCGTCGATGAATTACTACGTCGAAGGTATGAAGGCTGAGATTCCGAAGTAATCCCGGCCTCAACACATGATCCAATGTGGGAGCGAGCCTGCTCGCGATAGCGGACCGACATTCAACAGGCATGTCGACTGACAGATCGCTATCGCGAGCAGGCTCGCTCCCACAGGGATCTTCATTCTTAAGTCAGGAAAGCCGCATGAACAGCCTTCCCATCATCGACATCAGCCCCCTCTACACCGAGGATGCCAACGCCTGGCAATCGGTCGCCGAGCAGATCGACAGCGCCTGCCGCCAGTGGGGCTTTTTCTACATCAAGGGTCATCCGATCAGCCCGGCGCGCATCGCCGAGGTACTGGACAACGCCCAACGCTTCTTCGCCCTGCCCGTGGAAGAAAAACTCAAGATCGACATCACCCAGACCCGCCATCATCGTGGCTACGGCGCCATCGCCACCGAACAACTGGACCCGACCAAGCCCAGCGACCTGAAGGAAACCTTCGACATGGGCCTGCACCTGCCGGCCGATCACCCTGATGTGCTGGCGGAAAAACCTCTGCGTGGTCCCAACCGCCACCCGGACCTGATGGGCTGGGAAAACTTGATGGAGGAGCACTACCGCGACATGCAGGCACTCGCTCAAACCCTGCTAAGGGCCATGACTTTGGCCCTTGGCATCGAGCGGGACTTCTTCGACACACGCTTCAACACACCAGTGAGCGTACTGCGCCTGATCCACTACCCACCACGCCAGACCGCCAGTAGCGCCGAGCAGCAAGGTGCCGGCGCCCATACCGACTACGGTTGCATCACCCTGCTCTACCAGGACGCCGCCGGCGGCCTGCAAGTGCGCAACGTCAACGGCCAGTGGATCGACGCGCCCCCCATCGACGGCACCTTCGTGGTCAACCTCGGCGACATGATGGCGCGCTGGAGCAACGACCGCTACCTGTCCACGCCGCATCGGGTGATCAGCCCGCTGGGGGTAGACCGGTATTCGATGCCGTTCTTTGCCGAACCACACCCCGACACACTGATCCAGTGCCTGCCCGGTTGCCAGGATGACGCCCATCCGCCGAAGTACCCGACCACCACCTGCGCACAATTCCTGTTGTCACGCTTCGCCGACACCTATGCTTATCGGCGGGAGCAACAGGCGGTGTAGTGGATCAGCCGGTCAGGTTTTACCAGACATTGCGGCCAGCCCCTGTAGAATGCCCGCCATCGATTCGCTGATGAGAAAAGACCATGTACGACTGGCTGAACGCCCTGCCCAAGGCTGAACTGCACCTGCACCTGGAGGGTTCGCTGGAGCCCGAGCTGCTGTTCGCCCTGGCCGAACGCAACAAGATCGCCCTGCCGTGGAGCGACGTCGACACCCTGCGCAAGGCCTATGCCTTCAACAATCTGCAGGAATTTCTCGACCTCTATTATCAAGGCGCCGATGTGCTGCGCACGTCCCAGGACTTCTACGACCTGACCTGGGCCTACCTGCTGCGTTGCAAGGCGCAGAACGTGATCCACACCGAACCGTTCTTCGACCCACAAACCCACACCGACCGTGGCATCCCGTTCGAAGTGGTACTCAACGGCATCGCCGCCGCCCTCAAGGACGGTGAGCAGCAACTGGGTATCACCAGCGGTTTGATCCTGAGCTTCTTGCGTCACTTGAGCGAAGAACAAGCCGAGAAAACCCTCGACCAGGCGCTGCCGTTCCGCGATGCCTTCGTGGCCGTGGGCCTGGACAGTTCGGAAATGGGTCACCCACCGAGCAAGTTCCAGCGCGTATTCGACCGGGCGCGCAACGAAGGCTTCCTGACCGTCGCCCACGCCGGTGAAGAAGGTCCGCCCGAATACATCTGGGAAGCCCTCGACCTGCTGAAAATCCAGCGCATCGACCACGGCGTGCGGGCCATCGAAGATGAGCGACTGATGCAGCGGATCATCGACGAGCAGATTCCGCTGACCGTCTGCCCGTTGTCCAACACCAAGCTGTGCGTGTTCGACGACATGTCGCAGCACAACATCCTCGACATGCTTGAGCGCGGTGTGAAGGTGACAGTGAACTCCGATGACCCGGCGTACTTCGGCGGCTACGTTACCGAGAACTTCCACGCGCTATACACCCACCTGGGCATGACCCAGGACCAGGCCAAGCGCTTGGCGCAGAACAGCCTGGATGCGCGGCTAGTAAAACCCTAAGACTCGTGATGAACCCTTGTGGGAGCGAGCCTGCTCGCGATAGCGGTATGACATTCAACATTGATGTCGACTGACTCATCGCCATCGCGAGCAGGCTCGCTCCCACAAGGGGTTGGTGTTTAACCGGCCACCGTGCCCTCACTCAACTCCTCCAACGTCCTGCCCCGCGTCTCCATCCCGAACAACCAGACCACCCCCGCCGCCACGGCGAAGCACAGCGCGCCGAGGGCGAACACACCGCCCTGCCCAGTGATGGGGAATACCAACCCGGTCACCAGCGGACCGAGCAAAGAGCCGATGCGACCGACCGCCGAAGCAAACCCCGATCCCGTGGCTCGGGCCGAAGTCGGGTACAGCTCCGGCGTGTAGGTGTAGAGCACCGCCCACATGCCGAACAGGAAAAACTGCATCAGCAGCCCGGTGCCGATCAGCAGGCCGACGTTGCCGCCAAACACCGCGCTCTGCCCATACAGAAACGCCATCGCCCCGCCGCCCAGCAACGTGATAATGCACACCGGCTTGCGCCCCCAGCGCTCCACCAGCCAGGCCGCCATCAGGAAACCAGGAATCCCGCCCAGGGAAATCAACACGGTGTAGTACACCGACTGGGTCACGGCGAACCCCGACTGCTGCAGCAGCGCACTGAGCCAGGACGTCAGGCCATAGAAACCGAGCAAGGCAAAGAACCAGACGCTCCAGATCATCATCGTGCGCTGGCGATACAGCGGCGACCAGATCCGCGCCAGGGCCGAAAAGAAATTGCCCGGCGTGCTCTCGACCCTCGGCAAACGGATTGGCTCCGGCAGGTTCTGCTGCCCCAGCGAGGCTCGGACCTTGTCTTCGATTCGCTTGAGCACCGTGTCCGCTTCGTCACCTCGACCGGCCTGTTCGAGCCAGCGCGGCGACTCGGGAATGAAGAAGCGAATCGCCAGGACAAACACCGCCGGCACCGCCAGCACCAGGAAGATGTCGCGCCAGCCGATCACCGGCAGCAGGAAATACGACAGCACCCCCGCCGCCACGAAACCCAGCGGCCAGAAACCATCCATCAAGGCGATGTAGCGGCCACGACGCTTGGCCGGGATCAGCTCCGAGAGCATCGACTGGGCAATCGGAAACTCCATGCCCATGCCGATCCCCAGCAGGATGCGAAACAGCGTCAAGGTCTCGATGTCCTGGGCCGTGGAGCACAGGTAGCTGGCAATGCCCCACAACACGATGCTCCACTGGAACACCGGTTTACGCCCGAAACGATCGGCGAGCATGCCCGACAGTGACGCCCCCACCACCATGCCGAAGAAGCTGGAACTGGCGAGCAAACCGGCCTGGGCGCTGCTCAGGCCGAACTCGGCTTTGATCGATCCCAACAGGAACGTCATCATCGCCAGGTCCATGGAGTCGAAGAAAAACGCCAAGGCGATGATAATGAAGATGACCCGGTGATAACCGCTGATGGGTAACCGTTCCAGGCGTTCCGCCGCGCTGTAGCCGTGAGTGTCCATGCCGCCTCCCCAATCCGATAATTCCCCGGACTGAGTGTGCGCGAACCCTGCTGGTGGCTATTGCTGAATACGACCTGTCGACAGCCCTGAGCGACGCATCGGGAACGTTCCCTAGATCGCCATCTCCACGGTGTCCTGCCGGGCGAACCGGTGGATTTCCTGCTGGCCGAGCGTCGTCACCTGCAGCGCTCGCGAATCGTTGGGCAAGCTCAGCCATCCCGACTGCATGAACAGTTGCAGCAAGGCCGCCCCCAGCGCGCCCCCCAGGTGCGGACGACGCTCGCTCCAGTCCGGGCAGGCGCAGGCGACACGGGCGTTGCGATGGGCCAGGGCCTGGATGAACAGGCCACGCTCGGCCAGTTGATTGGCGCCCTTGTGGGTGACGATCACCCGTTGTTCGAACTGCTCGATCCACCCGGCGTCCAGCAGACGTTGGTAGAGCTCGGCCGCCAGGGTTCCTCCCAGGTGGTCGTCGCAAAGCCTGGCCCGCATCAACGAAGCGGGGGCCGATGGGGCCTTGGTCGGCATGACCCTGCGCCTGAACACGTCCGGAATCTGCCGTGGCGTACTGACCAGCGTCGCGCTGGCCAGCGCTTCGACGGCAGCGCCGATTTCAGGCGCTGCCAGACGGAAAAACCGCTTGCGGCCCCGGGCTTCGATTTTCAACAGGCCACCGGCGGAAAGGCGTCCCAGATGTGCGTTGGCCGAGGACGGCGACAACCCGGCGAGCAACGCCAACTCGTCGGCCTGTCGGGCCGTGCCGTCCATCAAGGCCCACATCATTGCGCTGCGCTTGGGGTCAGCCAGCAACGTGGCGATCTGGCTGATGCAAGGTGCATGTTCCATGTATTCACTCCCTGTTGAATCATTCGTCTACTGCTCTGGCGCAGCCGGTCGCTAGTATAAGCGCGGCGATCGAGCTTTCCTGTCCTCCGGAAACCTTTGGAGGCGATTGTTCATGAGGGAAAAGTCTCTATTTGCCGGCGACTAATGGCCGGCCCCTGTCGAGAATGGAAATCGGGCCGTCAACTGGCCGCAGCGGGCCTGGAGCATGTCCCGCAAAAGGTTGATGGGCTTGCTCAATTGCGCCCGATGGGCGCACAGCAGATTGAGGGGCGCGCGTTCGCATTGCAGGTGCGGCAAGAGGATTTTCAAGCGCCCGGCCAGCACGTCGGTGGACACATCCAGCCACGATTTGTAGGCAATCCCGGCACCCGCCACCGCCCAGCGTCGCACCACATCGGCGTCGTCACTGAAGCGGTCGCCACTGACGGTGAGGCTCACCTCCCGTTTGCCATCATGAAAGCCCCATCGGTCATGGACCCGGCTGCCCAGCATGTACAACAGGCAGTTGTGCTGGGCCAGTTGCTCCAGTTGATGGGGTTCACCCCGACGAGCCAGATAGTCTGGCGATGCGCACAACACCCGGCGGTTATCAGCGGCAATGGGCAGGGCGACCAGGCTCGAATCTTCCGGTTCGCCATAACGCAAGGCAATGTCCACCGGCTGCTTGAACAGATCGGCAATGCGATCGCCCAGCAACAGCCGCACCGTCAGCCCGGGATGCTCGCGCTGGAACGCATCCAGCCAGGGCAGCAGCAGGTTGCGTCCCAGGTCCGACGGTGCGGACAACTGCAACACCCCGCTGACCTGGTCCTGGCCGCTGGTCAATAACCGCCGGCCTTCATCGAGACTGCTCAACGCGGCACGGGCATATTCGAGAAAGCCCTCCCCTTCGGCCGTCAGGCGCAGGCTACGGGTGGAACGGGCCAACAGCCGCGCGCCGAGGTGCTGCTCGATGCGTTTCAACGCGGCACTGGCCACCGCCGCCGACAGGTCCATGACCCTGGCCGCAGCCGAGAGGCTGCCCAGATCTGCCGCCCGGACAAACAATTGCAAGTCATCGAAGCGAAGCATGACGGCCCCATTATCAAAAAATTATTGAAAGAGCCTGTTCTTTTAGCCGGTTTTATCTCGGTGATAAATAGCTAAACATGGCCTCCATCGAACTCACCTAACGGAGCCGCTTCATGAAAGCCATTGCCTACTACCACTCGTTGCCCATTACCGATCCACAATCGCTCCAGGACGTCGAGCTGCCGGAACCGGTCGCCGGCCCCAGGGACCTGCTGGTAGAGGTCAAGGCCATCTCGGTCAACCCGGTGGACACCAAGGTCCGTCAGAACGTCCAGCCCGAAGGCGGCGCAGCCAAGGTGCTGGGCTGGGACGTGGCCGGCGTGGTCAAGGCGGTGGGCAGCGAGGTCACGCTGTTCAAGGCCGGGGACAAGGTGTTCTACGCCGGCTCCATCGCTCGCGCCGGCGGTAACAGCGAGTTGCACGTGGTGGATGAGCGCATCGTCGGCCACATGCCCAAGACCCTTGGTTTCGCCGAAGCAGCGGCGCTGCCGCTGACGGCGATTACTGCCTGGGAGTTGTTGTTCGAGCGCTTGCAAATCCAGGAAGGCCAGGGCGACCAGGGCGACCAGGGCCAGAGCCTGTTGATCGTCGGCGCGGCGGGAGGCGTGGGTTCGATCCTGACGCAACTGGCCAGCCAACTCACGGGGCTGAAGGTGATTGGTACTGCGTCCCGCGCGCAGACCCAGGATTGGGTGCGCAGCCTGGGTGCGGACTTGGTGATCGACCATAGCCAGCCACTGAGCAAGGTATTGAAAGAATCGGGTCAGCCCCAGGTGACTCACGTCGCCAGCCTGACCCAGACCGACCAGCATCTGGATGAACTCGTCGAAGCCCTTGCGCCCCAGGGCAAACTGGCGCTGATCGACGATCCCAAGGCACTGGACGTGACCAAGCTCAAGCGCAAGAGCCTGTCGTTGCATTGGGAATTCATGTACACCCGCTCACTGTTCGAGACAGCCGACATGCTTGAACAGCACAAGCTGCTCAACCGCGTGGCCGCCCTGATCGATGCCGGCACGCTGAAGACCACCGTCGGCGAGCATTTCGGCGCCATCAACGCCGAGAACCTGCGCCGGGCCCATGCCTTGCTCGAAAGCGGGAAGTCCAAGGGCAAGATTGTGCTCGAAGGCTTCTGACCAGGGCTGAGAGCCAGGCTCTTGTGGGGGCAAAGCTTGCTGCGATAGAGGTAGCGCGGTTCTCTATAGGACCGCGTCATCGTTTATCGCGAGCAAGCTTTGCTCCTACAAGAAAAATCCCGTGCCGTCAGTCTGAGAATTGACTCTTGTCACAATTGCGATCGCATTCGGGTCTACACTCGAGGCCTTTGCAACGTAATCTTTTCGTGAGGAGGTCAGCAATGAAGATCCTGATAAAAGAAGTGGCAAAATCCCAATGGCAAGTGCGTCTTGACCAGCACGTCGTCACCTTCCGTACCGAGGCCGAAGCCCAGGCTTTCGCCACGACCTTGCAAGCGCGGATCCACGCGCCCCATCACTTCCCCGAACAACAACAGCAACGCGCGGCCGGCTGAATCAGCCCTCGCGACTGGCCTGGGCCAGTGCCCGGGCATTTTGCAGGCGACGGGTCAGCATCGCTGCACCCACCACCAACAGCCCGCAAAGGCTGATGACCAGCGCCATCGGCACGGCGGTGCCGTCATGCAGCGCCGCCACCAACGCGGCGGCCCCGGCGGCCACGGAAAACTGCAGGCATCCCAGCATCGCCGAAGCGCTACCGGCGCGGGCGCCCTGCCCGCTCATGGCGCAAGCCGACGCGTTGGGAAGGATGCAACCCAGGCTGGCGATGCAGATGAACAGCGGGACCAGCAGCGGCCACAACTGCACAGGCTGCAATGAACTGACCGCCAACAGGCTCAGGCCGGCGCCCAGGTAGACCCATACCGCGCGGGTCAGCAGGAACGCCGGGCCGCGCTTGGACAGCAGCCGGGCGTTGACCTGGGCAACCAGGATGAAGCCCGCCGCGTTGGTGCCGAACAGCCAACCGAAATGCTCGGCCGGGACACCGTAGAGCTTGATGAAGACGAAAGGCGAACCGGCGATGTAGGCAAACATCCCAGCGATGGCGATGCCCCCCGTCAGCGCATGGCCAAGGTAGACGGCGTCGGTCAATAACCGGCCATATTGGCGCAACGCCCCCGACAAGGGTTGCCGAGGCACATAGTCCGGCAAGCTTTCCGGCAGCCACAAGGCCACTGCCGTCGACGCCAATGCGCTGAACACGGTCAGCGCAATGAAGATCGACTGCCAGCCATGCAGGTTCACCAGAAGCCCGCCCAGCATCGGCGCGAGAATCGGCGCCAGGCCCATCACCAGCATCAACTGCGAAAACACCTTGGCCGAACCCACCGCGTCGCATTTATCGCTGACCACTGCCCGGGAAATCACCATCCCGGCGCATCCGCCCAGGGCCTGGATGAAGCGGGCGCCGATCAGCCATTCCAGGCTCGGCGCATAAGCGCAGGCCAGTGAGGCCAGGGTGAACAAGCCGACGCCCGTCAGCAGCGGAATGCGCCGCCCGAATCGATCCGCCACCGGCCCGTAGGCCAGTTGCCCGATGGATAAGCCTAGGAAATAAGCCGCCAGGGTCAGTTGGATGTGCTTTTCGTCAGTACCGAAGGCCGAGGCCATCGCCGGAAAGGCCGGCAGGTAGAAGTCGATCGCCAAGGGACCGAAAGCGCTCAAGGCGCCAAGAATCAGAATGGTACGGAGGTTCATCGGGCGTCCAGCTCAGGCGTCGTTCGACAGCCCGACAGTCTAGCCGGGCCGGGCGCTCTTGAACATTCCGATAGGTCGCTAACGATTAAAAAATTTCAAGAGACACTGACCTCATAGCCCTCCTCCTTGATGGCCGCGATCACGGCATCGGCCGGCAACGAACTCTGGACCTGGACGGTCCTGGTGCCCAGGTCCACGTGCACGTCGGCCGCTGGATCCTTGGCCTGGACCGCCTGGGTGATGGCCTTGACGCAATGACCGCAAGACATGCCCTGGACATTGAAAGTTTGCATGAGATGACTCCTTTGGTTGAGGTTGCCGATAGCTTCAAGCTTGCCATCATGACAAGGTCAAGTTCTGACAAAAACTGCCGGGCTGGCAATCGGCATCGCGCTCAGCCAAGCTGCACACATCAAGGATTTCACACCGGAGGTTCAGCCATGCGCTGGTCAGCGTTCAGCCTGTTTTGCATGCTCGGTTTTTCAGCGGTGGCGCCCCAGGCATCGGCCGCCGGCGAAGACTATGGCGTGCTGATCATTTCTCGCGAGCGCCTGGAAGTGGCGACCTCATGCGAAATCGGCATCTACATCCAGGATCAGCTCTCGGCCAGGCTGTTCCAGGAGCAAAGCACCTCCTTCAACCTGCCCCCAGGCCAGTTTTCCTTGCGCCTGAAATTGCTGCCGGGACAGGCGCCGGGTTGCAACCCGGGCATGCTCGCGCCTGGGTCGCAGAACATCACCCTCAAGGCCGGTGACATCTTGAAGTTCCGCATCGCCATGACCCAGGAAGGTATGTACCTCAAGCAGGCTGGGCTCGGTTACTGACACGCCACTTCCCCACCGTGTGAGCGAGCTTTGTGGGAGCAAGGCTTGCCCACGATGAAAGCACCACGGATTTGCGGATGACCGCAGCGCCTGGATCGCGAGCAAGCTTTGCTCCCACAAAACCAGCTCCCATATCAGAGATGCGTTCAAGCTTTTCGATTGGCGCTTGACCTTGCCAGCATGGCAAGGTTGATCCTGTAGGCATTCACTACAGGGAGCCTGACCGATGTCCGAATCCACCACGTTCGATCTACCGATTGCCGGCATGACCTGCGCCAGTTGCGCCGGGCGGGTCGAGCGGGCCTTGAGCAAAGTCACCGGGGCCAGCGCCGTCAGCGTCAACCTGGCCACTGAAGTGGCGCGCGTGCAGGCTCCTGGAGACAGCCTGCCAGCCTTGATGCAGGCCGTCGAACAGGCGGGCTATAGCGTTCCCGTGCAAACCCTGGAGTTGAACATCGAAGGGATGACCTGCGCCTCCTGCGTCGGCCGGGTCGAACGGGCCCTGGGCAAGGTCGACGGCGTGAACAGTGTCAATGTCAACCTTGCCAACGAGCGCGCCCACCTCGAACTGCTCGGCCAGGTGAATCCACAAACCCTGATCGATGCGGTCAAGCGCGCCGGCTATGACGCCACTGTCTGGCAGGCCGAGCAGCCCGTTGATACGCAGGTCAATCGCCTGAACCGTGAACGCCTGGTACTGGTGCTGGCGATCCTGCTGTCCGTGCCGCTGGTGTTGCCCATGCTGCTGCAGCCGTTCGGCGTGCATTGGATGCTCCCGGCCTGGGTGCAATTCGCCCTGGCGACGCCGGTGCAATTCATCTTCGGCGCGCGCTTTTATGTCGCCGCCTTCAAGGCTGTGCGTGCCGGGGCCGGGAACATGGACCTGCTGGTCGCCCTGGGCACCAGCGCCGGCTACGGCTTGAGCCTTTATGAATGGGTGATCGCCCGTCCCGGCAGCATGCCGCACCTGTATTTCGAGGCCTCGGCCGTAGTGATTGCCCTGGTCTTGCTGGGCAAATACCTGGAAAGCCGCGCCAAACGCCAGACCGCCAGCGCCATCCGCGCCCTCGAAGCCTTGCGACCGGAGCGGGCGATCCAGGTGATCGATGGCCAGGAGCGGGACGTTGCCATCAGTGCACTGCGCTTGAATGACCTCGTCCTGGTCAAGCCCGGCGAACGCTTCCCGGTGGACGGCGAAGTGCTGGAAGGCCAGAGCCACGCCGACGAAGCGCTGATCAGCGGCGAGAGCCTGCCGGTCCCCAAACAGCCCGGCGACAAAGTCACCGGCGGCGCCATCAACGGCGAAGGCCGGCTGCTGGTACGCACGCAAGCCCTGGGCACCGAAACCGTCCTGGCGCGCATCATCCGCCTGGTGGAGGACGCCCAGGCGGCCAAGGCCCCGATCCAGAAACTGGTGGATAAAGTCAGCCAGGTTTTCGTTCCGGTCGTGCTGGTGCTGGCCCTGGCGACATTGATCGGCTGGTGGCTGTACGGCGCGCCACTGGAAACCGCACTTATCAACGCCGTCGCCGTGCTGGTGATCGCCTGCCCCTGCGCCCTGGGCCTGGCGACGCCCACGGCGATCATGGCCGGCACCGGCGTGGCCGCGCGCCACGGGATCTTGATCAAGGACGCCGAGGCCCTGGAACGCGCCCATGAGGTCAAGACCGTAGTGTTCGACAAGACCGGCACCCTGACCTCCGGTACGCCACGCATCGCCCACTTGACGGCCCTGGAGGGAGATGAGGACGCGCTGCTGAAAATGGCCGGCGCGCTGCAACGCGGCAGTGAGCACCCCCTCGCCAAAGCAGTATTGGACACCTGCGCCGAGCGCGGCCTGGACGTGCCGGATATCAGCGACAGCCAGGCCCTGGCCGGACGCGGTATCGCCGGCAGCCTCGGCGGGCGGCGCCTGGCCCTGGGCAATCGGCGCCTGCTGGACGAACTGGGCCTGCACCCCGGCTCGCTGGCCGAATCGGCCCAGGCTTGGGAAACCGAAGGCCGCACGTTGTCCTGGCTGATCGAGCAAGGCGCGGCGCCTCGGGTGCTGGGCCTGTTCGCCTTCGGTGACACCCTCAAGCCCGGCGCCCTCGCCGCCGTACAAGCCTTGAATGAACAGCACATCGCCAGCCACCTGCTCACCGGCGACAACCAGGGCAGCGCCCGGGTGGTAGCCCAGGCACTGGGGATCTCCAATGTCCATGCCGAGGTATTGCCCGCGGATAAATCCGCCATCGTCCAGCAATTGAAGCGCGATTCGGTGGTAGCGATGGTGGGCGACGGCATCAATGACGCCCCAGCCCTGGCCGCCGCCGACATCGGCATTGCCATGGGCGGCGGCACCGACGTGGCGATGCACGCCGCGGGCATCACCCTCATGCGCGGCGATCCGCGACTGGTGCCGGCGGCACTGGACATCAGCCGCAAGACCTACGCCAAGATCCGCCAAAACCTGTTCTGGGCGTTCGTCTATAACCTGATCGGTATTCCCCTGGCGGCGTTCGGCTTGCTCAACCCGGTGCTGGCCGGCGCGGCCATGGCCCTGTCGAGCGTCAGCGTGGTGAGCAATGCGTTACTGTTGAAGTTCTGGACACCCCAGCACCTGGAGGACAAGCGATGAACATCGGCCAAGCGGCCCGCCAGAGCGGCCTGAGCGCGAAGATGATCCGTTATTACGAATCCATCGGCCTGCTCAAGGCCGCCCATCGCACCGACAGCGGCTACCGTATCTATGGCACCGACGATCTGCACACCCTGGCGTTCATCAAGCGCTCCCGGGACTTGGGGTTTTCCCTGGAAGAGGTCGGCAAACTGCTGACCCTCTGGCAAGACCGTCAACGCGCCAGCGCCGACGTCAAGGCCCTGGCCCGGCAACACATCGACGAACTGAACCAGAAAATCCGCGAACTGGCCGAACTGCGCGACACCTTGCAAGACCTGGTAGAGCACTGCCACGGCGACCACCGCCCGGATTGTCCGATCCTCAAGGAACTGGCGTCGGGGTGTTGCAAGAATTGATGCCCACCGCCCCCCTGTGGGGTTGAGGGTTTTGGCAGGCACAAGAAACCCGGCCATGGCCGGGTTTCTGGTCAACCGATCACTGCATCCAGGGCGGAGGCGGTTCTTCGGTCTTGCCGGGCGGGGCATCGTCGGCGGCGCGTACGGCCTGGCGACGTTCCTCATCCAGGCGCGCGGCCTCGATCTCGCGCATGATCCCGCCGACATCCGCCAGTTCTTCCGGCTCGTCGAACTCGCCGGTCAGCAGGCTGGCCGGATGCAAGGTACCGGCTTCATACAGCGCCCACATTTCCTTCGCGTACTTGGTGCGCTTGAGCTCCGGGGCAAACCGGCCGAAGTAGGAGGCCATGTTGCCCACGTCCCGCTCCAGCATGCTGAAAGCATGGTTGTTACCGGCAGCGTCCACCGCTTGCGGCAGGTCGATGATCACAGGTCCCGTCGGCGTGAGCAGGACGTTGAACTCGGACAGGTCGCCGTGCACCAGACCGGTACACAACATCAGCACGATCTGGGAAATCAGATAAGCGTGATATTCACGGGCCTGGTCCGGCTCCAGTACCACATCGTTCAGACGCGGCGCGGCATCGCCATACTCGTCGGCAACCAGTTCCATCAGCAGCACGCCTTCAAGGAAGTCGTACGGCTTGGGCACGCGTACACCGGCGCTAGCCAAGCGGAACAGCGCCGCCACTTCGGCGTTCTGCCAGGCGTCTTCGGTTTCCTTGCGCCCGAACTTCGAGCCCTTGGCCATGGCCCGGGCCTGGCGGCTATTGCGGACCTTGCGGCCTTCCTGGTATTCGGCCGCCTGACGAAAACTTCGCTTGTTCGCCTCCTTGTAGACCTTCGCGCAACGTAGCTCGTTGCCGCAGCGCACCACATAAACAGCTGCTTCTTTACCACTCATGAGTGGGCGCAGCACCTCGTCGACCAGACCGTCCTCGATCAGGGGTTCAATGCGTTTTGGAGTCTTCATCAGCTTTTATTGTGGGTCCTTTATTACCAAACACGCGAATGACAGTCGTTATACGGCAATCCTTCCTCCACGGGGAGGGGTTGCCGACCTATGAACCTGCAATGCACACAATGTGCCGGATTAATCGACCGAGCCGAATCATAGCCGAGACCGGACTTGGCGTTGCCCATTGAATGCACGGGTATTTGCGACAAGAGCTGACAGCCGTGCCTACCGTTGGTTGTAGGCAGTGCGACGACTCAATGCTTGAACAGTTCCCCCGGCGTAAAGCCGAACATTCCCTTGAACGCGGCAATGAACGCCGATGTTGAGTCATACCCACAGGACAACGCGGCGCTGGTGACGCTGTCGCCCTTCTCCAGCGATCCCAGGGACGACAACAAGCGCATGCGTTGGCGCCAGGCGCGAAAGCTCAGGCCGGTCTCGCGCTGGAACAGGCGCATCAGGGTTTTTTCCGACGTACCCAAGCGTTCGGCCCAGGCTTGCAGGGTGACGTTCTGCTCCGGCTGTTCGATCAACTCGTTACACAATCCCAGCAAACGGGCATGCCTAGGCAGCGGCAGGGAGAAGCCCACTTCCGGCAGGGTTGCCAGTTGATCCAGCAACACCTGCACCAGCCGTTCTTCCTGCGTATCGCCCTGTGGGTAATCGACCGGAAGCTGGCAGAACACCTTGATCAACTCACGGGCCAGTGGCGTGACTTCCAGGACCCGACAGCGTTCGTCGGCCCATGGGCAGGCGTGGCGATGCACGTACAGGCTGCGCATTTCCGCCCGGGTGGAGGTGACGACATGGTGCTCCAGGTCGGCCGGGATCCAGATGCCCCGTTGTGGCGGGGCAAAGAAGCTGCCCGCGGCGGTGTGTACACCGAGGACGCCGCTGATGGCGTAGGAAAACTGCACCCAGTCATGCCGATGGGCTTGCGTCCAGGAACCGGCGCTCAAGCTTTCGACACGGGCATAAAGCGGCCTGGGCAATTGCACCAGGTCGGGAATGCGGCGTTCGAGCTGTTGGTGTCCGTTAGGCGGCATTGATTGGCCTTATGTCGCAAGACGACTAGTAGGGACGACGTTAGGCTAAGTCGACTTTTCTTACAACTTGCGGTGCCCTATGCACATCTTCAGACACCTCAAACGCATGGCGACCGACTGGTTCCTGTGCGGCATGTTGCTCGCCACGCTGCTGGCGTACTTCTTTCCAACCTTTGGCGCCACGGGCGGGGCCATGCATGCCGAATGGGTGGTCAACATCGGCATCTTCGTGGTGTTCTTCCTGCACGGAGTCAACCTGTCCGGCGAACAGATCCGCCACGGCTTGAAGAACATCCGGCTGCACGTGATGGTGCAGGGCTTCACGTTTGGCGTATTTCCGTTGCTCTGGCTGCTCAGCAACTGGCTCCTGGGCACCCATGTGCCGGCGCTGCTGATGCTGGGGTTCTTCTACCTGTGCGCCCTGCCCTCGACCATTTCTTCCTCGGTGGCCCTGACCGGCAGTGCCGGCGGTAACGTGCCAGCGGCGATTCTCAATGCGAGCCTGTCCAGTGTAATGGGGGTTGTCCTGACCCCATTGCTGGTCAGTTTCGTGGTCGGCAGCGGTGCCGGTGGCATCGACCTGGGTTCGACCTTGCTCGACCTGTGCATGATGTTGCTGCTGCCGCTAGTGCTGGGGCAGTTCCTGCGGCGTTGGCTGGCCGGTTTTTTCGGTCGGTACAAACGCTACACCAGCGTCATCGACAAGCTGGTGATCCTGTTGCTGGTCTACGCGGCGTTCTGCAATTCGATGGTGTCGGGGATCTGGCAGCAGCAGGGCCACGGCGTGTTGCTCAGCGCCGTGATTGGCAGTGCCGTGCTGCTGGCGATCATCTTGTGGGCGACCACCCGCACCGCCCGAGCCCTGGGATTCAACAGTGCCGATGAAGTTGCCGCCGTGTTCTGTGCCAGCAAGAAATCCCTCGCCGCCGGGGTGCCGATGGCGGCGTTGATTTTCGGCAACCATCCCGGCCTGGGGCTGATCCTGCTGCCGATCATGATCTATCACCCGCTGCAGTTGATCGTCTGCTCGATCCTGGCCGAGCGCTACGCCAGCCGTCACCGGGAACTGGCGTCTGGCCAGAACGGCGTCCTCCTCAACGCTCGATAATCGCCGTCACGCCCTGGCCGGCGGCGGCGCAGATGGAAATCAACCCACGACCTCGCCCGGCCGCATCCAGCAATTTGGCGAGGTTGGCGACAATTCGCCCGCCCGTGGCGGCAAACGGGTGCCCGGCGGCCAGGGAACTGCCCTTGACGTTCAACCGGCTGCGGTCGATGGCCCCCAGCGGCGCGTCGAGGCCCAGGCGGGTCTTGCAGTAGTCCGGGTCTTCCCAGGCCTTCAGCGTGCATAACACTTGGGCGGCGAACGCTTCGTGGATTTCGTAGTAATCGAAGTCCTGCAAGGTCAAACCGTTGCGCGCCAGCAAGCGCGGCACGGCATAGACCGGAGCCATCAGCAGCCCTTCGGCGCCATTGACGAAATCCACCGCCGCCGTTTCACCGTCGCGCAGGTACGCCAGGATCGGCAAGCCCCGGGCCTTGGCCCACTCTTCACTGCCCAGCAGCACCAACGAGGCGCCATCGGTCAGTGGCGTGGAATTGCCCGCGGTCATCGTGCCCTTGGCGCTTTTTTCGAAGGCGGGCTTGAGGGAGGCGAGTTTTTCCAGGGTCAGGTCCGGGCGCAGGTTGTTGTCCCGGGTCAGGCCGAGAAACGGTGTCATCAGATCGTTCTGCCAGCCTTCGGCGTAGGACGCGGCCAATTTCTGATGGCTTTCCAAGGCCAACTGGTCTTGCGCTTCCCGGGGGATCTGCCAGGTCTGGGCCATCAATTCGCAGTGCTCGCCCATGCTCAGGCCGGTGCGCGGCTCGTTGATGCGCGGTAAGTCCGGCAGCAAGTGCTGGGGGCGCAATTGCAGGAAGACTTTGATTTTCTCGGCAGTGGTCTTGGCGCGATTGGCTTGCAGCAAGATCCTGCGCAACCCTTCATTGACCGCGATCGGCGCATCCGACGTGGTGTCGACGCCGCCGGCAATGCCGCTGTCGATCTGGCCCAGGGCGATTTTGTTGGCCACCAGCAGCACCGTCTCCAGCCCGGTGCCACAGGCCTGTTGCACGTCATAGGCCGGCGTCATCGGTGACAGCCGCGAACCGAGCACGCATTCGCGGGTCATGTTCATATCCCGGGAGTGCTTGAGCACCGCTCCGGCGGCCACTTCGCCGATGTGCAAGCCATGCAGGTCGTAGCGCTCGATCAGCCCCTCGAGGGCAGCCGTCAACATCGCCTTGTTGCTGGCGGTGGCATAGGCCCCGTTGGAACGGGCAAAGGGAATGCGGTTACCACCGATGATCGCGACGCGACGTAGCTGTGCCATGAAGAACTCCCCGTGTAAGTCTGAAGGCGCCAAAGGGCCTGAAAAAGACACTGTTCCTGCCCAAGCTTAGGCTTTATCTGGCCGATCGAACGACTGATTGCCAATCATGGTCCACACTTGGAACCTCATCAGCCGGAGTGTGTTCCATGTCTGACCGTTATATCGACTTCGCCAATTCGCCCATTGGCCGGCGCATGGTCGGGTCCCTCGGCCTGCCATCGCCGGTACGCCTGGAACGCTGGCAGGCCGGGCGACTGCGGCCGATCGAAGGCGCATTGCTGCTGGGCGGCGGGCCGTTGATCGAACAGATCGGCACGTTTGCCAAGCGCCTGACCGACAGCATTTTCATCTACGGCGGCGAGCCGACCCTGGCCACCGAGTGGATCCCCGGCCATGGCCCGAAAATCAAGGCGGTGGTGTACGACGCCAGCCATTTGCTGCAGGCCGACCAGCTCAAGCAGCTGCGGGAATTTTTCCAGCCGCTGATGAAAAACCTCGATCACAGCGCCCATGTCGTCATCCTCGGTCGCGCGCCAGAGCGTCTTGCCGACCCGTTCGCCGCCAGTGCCCAGCGGGCGTTGGAGGGCTTCAGCCGTTCCCTGGCCAAAGAGCTGCGCCACGGTGGGACGCTGCAACTGCTGTACGTCGGCGACGGCGCCGAAGCTCAGTTGGAAGGCGCATTGCGGTTTTTCCTGTCGCCCAAGAGCGCCTTCATCTCCGGGCAGGTCATTCGCCTCAACGCCTGTGACACCCAGGTCCAGGACTGGACCCGACCGCTGACCGGGCTCAAGGCACTGGTCACCGGTGCCGCCCGCGGGATCGGCGCTTCCATCGCCGAAACCCTGGCCCGTGATGGCGCCGACGTGATCCTGCTGGACGTGCCGCAGGCCAAGACCGACCTCGACGCCCTGGCCGCACGCTTGAGCGGGCGCAGCGTCACGCTGGATATCTGCGCCCAGGACGCCGCCGCGCAACTGATCGAGCACCTCCCCGACGGCGTCGATATCGTGGTGCATAACGCTGGCATCACCCGGGACAAGACCCTCGCCAACATGACCCCGGAATTCTGGGACGCGGTGCTGGCCGTCAACCTCAATGCCCCGCAAGTGCTGACCAAGGCCCTGCTCGACAGCGGCACCCTGCGCGACAACGGCCGGGTCGTTCTGCTGGCCTCCATCAGCGGCATTGCCGGCAACCGTGGGCAAACCAACTATGCAGCGAGCAAGGCCGGGCTGATCGGCCTGGCCCAGTCCTGGGCGCCGCTGCTGCAACCAAGGGGCATCAGCATCAATGCCGTGGCGCCGGGTTTCATTGAAACACGCATGACCGCCGAGATTCCCTTCGCCTTGCGCGAAGCCGGGCGGCGCATGAGTTCCCTGGGCCAGGGCGGCCTGCCCCAGGATGTCGCCGAAGCCGTGGCCTGGCTCGCGCAACCGGGCACAGGCGCGGTGACAGGACAGGCCCTGCGGGTATGCGGGCAAAGCCTTTTGGGAGCATGAGCATGACGATCCAATGGCATGAGGTCAGCAGCCCGCCATCCATGTCCGGGCTCTATTCAAAAGCGGCGACACGGCGCAAGGTCACTGGAACGACCTTGCCCGAGAAAGGCTTGCGCCAGGTGCTTCAGGTCGACCCGCAACGCCTGGCGGCCTATCGCAAAGTGTGCGGTTTCGTCGATAACGGACTGCTGCCGCCGACCTATCCCCACGTTTTGGCATTTGCCCTGCAGATGCAATTGCTTACGGATCGGGACTTTCCATTTCCGCTGCTGGGGCTGATCCACTTGAGCAACCGCATCCGTGTATTGCGGCCCATGGGCGGGGTCGGCCAGGTGCGGGCCAGCGTCAATGTCGAGAACCTGCAGGCCCACCCCAAGGGCGCGGTATTCGACCTGGTGACCGGCCTCGATGATCAACTGGGGCCGCTGTGGGAGGCCCGCAGCCAGATGCTTTGCAAAGGTGTCCAGCTCGACGGAGCACTCGTGGAGGATTCACCGCAGGCCAGTCGGCCCTTGATCGAAGTCACCCGCTGGACGGCACCGGCCGACATCGGCCGGCAATATGCCAAGGTGTCCGGCGACTACAACCCGATCCACCTGAGCGGCCTCAGTGCCCGCTTGTTCGGCTTCCCCACTGCCATCGCCCATGGCCTGTGGAACAAGGCCAGGACTCTTGCAGCGTTGGACGATCACTTGCCCGAGGCCAACATCGAGATCGATGTGACCTTCAAGAAACCGGTACGCCTGCCCAGCGAGGTGACGCTGCTGGCGAGTGCGGCGGGGTCCAGTGGGCAACTGCAACTGGTGGGGGCTGGGGGGTTGGAGCATATGGTAGGAGAGTGGCGGCCGGTGACCTGAGCAGGTCGATGGTGTTCACAGCGAATTCCTGTGGGAGCGAGCCTGCTCGCGATAGCGGTGGATCAGCTTGCCCCAGGGTTGAATGGGCCGCCGTCATCGCGAGCAGGCTCGCTCCCACAGTTTTGTTCCGGGGTGTTCACGGGTCGAGTGTTCGCCACAAAATCCTTGTGGGAGCGAGCCTGCTCGCCTCCATCTTGAATGCACCCTGGTCAGCGCGGTGGATAGTTGGCCAGAATCCGCCCCACTGTCTCGCGCACGGCCGTGTTGCGGTCCGTCGGGTTGGGAGAGTTGCTGAGCAGTTGTTCGTCGCTGCCACGCCACACCAGCTTGCCATCCTTGCCATCGAGCAGGTCGATCTGCACGGTGGCGACCTTGTAGCTGATGTTGCGGGTTTCGTTGTACATCGGCCCACCCCAATAGCCATTCCAAGGGCCGCCCCAACCGCCGCCATAATTAGTCGTGACCTGCTGCTGGCGATCCTCGACGATCAAATAGGTCTGGACCAGCACATCGCCGCGCCCGCCAGCCGCAGCCGGGCGCAGGCCGCGTTGATCGAGTTGATCGGTAACCGCCTGGCGGATTCGCTGCTCGGTCAGGTCGCTCTTGATGCGTGGGTCATCAGGGCGATATTGCAGCGCCGGCTCTTTCCAGCTCCAGCTGCGGTACGCCGCGAAATCGCGGCTGGTGTCGAAGTCATGATTGACCTGGTTAGAGGCACAAGCGCCCAACAGCAGGGTGAAGGCCAGTAGAGCAAGACGGCGAAACATGGTTTTTCTCCGTTGAGCAATCAACTTGGGGGATACGCCGACAGGGCTTTTTCCACCGCTTCGCGAATGGCGTCGGTGCGCTCGCTCTGGCTGCCACGCTGGCCGGTCTCGGCGCTGGCGCTCCACACCGGCTGCCCGGTGCGGGCATCGAACAGGTCCACCCGAACCACCACGACCTGCTCCTGATACGTGCGCACCATCGGCACCGGATGGTACATGCCATACCCCGGACCATAGCGGTCATAACGGTTATAGCCGCCGTAGTAACCGGCATCGTAGTCGTCCCGGACCTGGCGTACGCGGGTCTCCAGGCGCAGGTCGGCGCTGACGAACAAGTCGGCGGGCCGGTTGTCATGCAGCGGGCGCAGGCCACGCTGGTCCAGGGCATTGCTCACCGCTTCGGCCACCTGGGCCGAATCCGCCCAGGCGGTACCCGAGGGCAGGCGCCCGTCGCGCCAGGCCCAACTGCGATAGCGCCCATAATCACGGGGTGGCGCCGGGTAGGCGCTGCGATCGAACACCGTGGCGGCCTCGGGCGGCGCCGGTGGCAGCGGGTTGGAAGTGGCGACATAGGGGTTGCTGCCCTGGCAGGCCACCAGCCCCAGGCACAGCACCAACAACCCTGAACGACCTTTCATTTCGCTCTCCGATTGCCCCCTCCGATCAGAGGGGACGGCAGATCCAGTGCAGGTAACGTCCCAACCCGGCAAACGCCGGGTGGCGACGGTGGGCCAGCTCCATTTCCAGCAACTGCGCAAGCTCCACGCGGCCCTGGAATTCCACCGGCATGTAGTCATGGAAAACCCGCACGCCACTCTGGCTTTCGACCTGCCACAGGCCTTCAAGTTGCGCCGCCAATGCTCGCGGATCAAGGGGTTGTTGCGGCGTCAGGCTCTGTTTTTCGCCGGCCATGTCGTTCTTGCGCAACTTGCGGAAATGCCCCTTGAGCAAATTGCGATAGACCAGCGCATCACGGTTGTAGAACGCCAGGGACAGCCAACCGCCAGGCGCCGTGAGTTGATGCAGCACCGGCAGGATCGCGTGGGGCTCGGCCAGCCACTCCAGCACCGCGTGACACAGCACCAGGTCGTACGGTTCAGTGAGCTGGCCGAGCAGGTCCTGCCACGGCGCCTGGATGAACGTGGCGCTCTGGCCCGCATCGGCAAAGCGCTGGCGGGCGCCTTCGAGCATGGGCTCGGCCGGCTCGGCCAGGGTCACCTGGTGGCCACGCTCGGCCAGCCACAACGACATATGGCCCAGGCCAGCGCCGATATCCAGCACCCGCAGCGGACGTTGGGGCAAGGTTTCCAGCAGATCGGCCTGAAGCACCGCCAGACGGATCGCGCCCTTGGCCCCACCATAGATTTTTTCCGCAAAGCGCGTGGCGAGTTGATCGAAATGCCGGTCGCTCATTGGCCGAACCGCCGCTCGCTGTCGGCCAGTTTGCTGCGCACCACGGCGTCCATGTCCAGGCCCAGCTCGCTGCACAGCAGCAACAGGTACAACACGATGTCACCGACCTCCTGCCCGGCGTGGGCCAGTTTGTCCGCCGGCAACTGGCGCGACTGGTCCTCGGTCAGCCACTGGAAAATTTCCACCAGTTCGGCCATTTCCACACTGGCGGCCATGGCGAGGTTTTTCGGGCTGTGGAATTGCCGCCAGTCGTTACGGTCACGAATGGCATGCAGGCGTTCGGTCAGTTCAACAAGGTTCATCGGGTTCTCCTGAATACGCATAGCTTCAGGGGGATGACCGGGGAAGGCAAGAGTCTCGGTAGGAAGCGACGGTTTACCCCATAATCGAACCAACTCGGCCGCCACAGCTCCTACAATCAGGAGCCAACGGCTCGGCTCAAACTCCCTCCCATCAGGATGCACATATGCAGGTAGAAAGCTTTTTCGAATGGCTCGGCCAGGCACTCGGTTCGGTGATCCGGTTCATCGTCGACCTGCTCAGCGGTCTCTTCAACACCCTGGCCAATGCCGGCGGCAACTTCGTCGATGGGCTGTCACGCACCCTGGGCATGGACACCTCGATCATCAGCATCATCGCGCTGATCCTCGGGCTGATGCTGCTGTACTCGGCCATCCGCGCCTTCATGCGGGCCTCGATCGTCATGGGCATCATCTGGCTGGTGCTGGGGTTGTGGCTGTTGAGTTGGATCATTCACTAAGGCTGGGATCGATACTGCGCCAGCCCCCTTGTGGCGAGGATGCTCTGTGGGAGCAAGGCTTGCCCGCGATGAATATGACGCGGTTTCCCAGGGAACCGAGGCGCCTGGATCGCGAGCAAGCTTTGCTCCCACAGAATGGGGATAAATCCCCTCGCCACAAGGAGTCCAGGATCCCCTGGAGAACGATCAGACCATAACCCGCTACAATCGCGCTCCATCAAGGAGCCCGCATGTCCAACCTGATCACCGACTGGCGCGACCGCCTGACCCATCGTCGGGTCTGGGCGCTGGCTGCGCCGATGATTCTCTCCAACATTTCCGTGCCGCTGGTGGCGCTGGTGGACAGCACCGTCATCGGCCATTTGCCCCATGCTCATCAGTTGGGCGCGGTGGCGGTCGGGGCGAGTCTGTATACGGTGTTGGCCTGGGCCATGGGTTTCTTGCGCATGGGCACCACCGGGTTCGCCGCCCAGGCCGCCGGGCGTGGTGACGGCGCGGCATTGCGGCAAGTGTTACTGCAAGGCCTGCTGTTGGCGATGGGGCTGGCGGTGCTGCTCGGTGCCGTCGGCGTGCCATTGAGCGACGTGGCGTTGCACTTCATGCAGCCGTCCGCCGAGCTCAACCAATTGACCCGTGACTTCTTCCACACCCGGCTCTTCGGCTTGCCGGCGGCGCTGGCCAGCTATGCGCTGGTGGGCTGGTTTCTCGGTGCCCAGAATGCCCGGGCGCCGTTGGCGATCCTGCTGGTGACCAACTTGGTCAACATCGCCCTGAACCTGTGGTTCGTGATCGGCCTGGACTGGGGTGTGACCGGCTCGGCCCGGGCCTCGGTAATCGCCGAGTGGACCGGCGCGCTGGTCGGCCTGGCGCTGGCCCGCCACACACTGCGCGCCTGGCCCGGACAGGTGGCCTGGGCCGCCCTGGGACTGTGGCAGAACTGGCGCCCGCTGCTGGCCGTGAACCGGGACATTTTCATTCGCAGCCTGGCGCTGCAAGCGGTGTTTTTCCTCATCACCGTGCAAGGCGCGCGCCTGGGGGATGCGACCGTGGCGGCCAATGCCTTGCTGCTCAACGGCCTGTTGCTGACAGCCCATGCCCTGGACGGCCTGGCCCATGCCGTCGAAGCGCTGTGCGGCCATGCCATTGGCGCCCGCGACCGCCTGGCACTGCGCCGCTCGCTGGTGGTGGCGTGTGGCTGGTCGCTGATTGCAAGCCTGGGCTTCGCATTGCTGTTCCTGCTCGCCGGCCACCTGTTCATCGACATGCAGACCAACATCCCCGACGTGCGCGATACCGCTTACCGCTACTTGCCTTACCTCGCGGCCCTGCCACTCATTGCGGTCTGGAGTTACTTGCTCGACGGGCTGTTCATCGGCGCCACCCGCGCCCGGGAAATGCGCAACGGCATGCTGCTGACATTGCTGCTGGTGCTGCCAATCGCTTGGGCGCTGCGAGGGTTGGGCAACCATGGGTTGTGGATCACCTTCCTGCTGTTCATGGCCTTGCGCAGCCTGACCCTCGGCGCTTTCGCCTGGCGCTTGCAGCGACACGACCGCTGGCTCGGCGCGTCAGCCCAGTAACGTTCAATCCTGGCCGTCCTGCCAACGCCGTCGCAACTGATCGAGCCGTTCACGCTGCGAACCGCCCACCAAGTCCGGCACCGGCCGGGCCTCGGGGTATTGCAGGCGCAGCCACAGCCAGTCATCGAGCACTGTCCGCTCGGTAAACCCCAGCGTCAGTCCCTGCTGCAAATCCTCCCAGAGCCGACGGTAATCACGCCCGGTGGCACGGGACCATTGCCAGGCATGACGCTCCAGCAGGCATCGTTGCAACTGGCTCTGCTGTCGATCGCTGAGGCTGTGCTCCGTCTCCAGCGCCGCCACCGGCAGCCCCGGGTTGGACAGTTGTTGCCACCCCTGGCTGCCGATCGCCCGGTCGGCCCAGGTGCCACCAAACCAGCGCAACAGACTGATCGGACCCAGCCAGCAACTGAGCTCCCGAGGGTCGCAGCCGTCGAAGAAATAGCTGGCGATGTGCGGGTTGTAGTAGCTCAACAAGGCTTTGTGATGCAGGCCTAGCGTCACCGTCAGCATGCGCCGCAGATGCGCCAGCAATTGCTCGGCGGGCGATGAGCTGACCAACAGCAGCCCCGGCCAGGAACGTGGGTCCAGGTGACAGAGGCTGACCAGCGCAGGCGATTGACGCAGATCCACCAGCAGCGGGCCGTGCTCTCGCAGCCCATGCAGCTCGGTACCTTCAAACAGGGCAAAGCACCGTGCCTTGGCGAACTGCCCGTGCACCAGCCGTGCGGCTGCAGGCGCACTCGGTACGTCGAGCAACAGCCATTGCGGCGTTGATCCAGGCAGGACGGCGGCACTCATCGAGCAACGCCCGCGCCACGCCCCATGAGCATACGGCAGGTGCACAGCGGTTGGGCGCAGGGGCTGAAAGGCCCGCCTTCGGGCAACAGGCACAACAAGACCAGCGGCTCGGCGTCGCGGATTGCAGACAACAGGAGCGGATCGGCAACAGACTGCACAAATGTTTCGCCTGAGGATGATTCATCCGCAACCTCCCCTGAGACAGGCGCGTCCAGAAATGCACTGATCAATGGCCGATCCGGATCGCCTTCGATAAAGCTCACCAACACCTCGGTGCCGTCACACAGGGCGCCCGCTCCGCCCGCGACCAGTTCGGGCGCCAAGGGTAGCCAGCAATGACTGGGGCTGGAACCTTCGCCCTGGTAGACCCAGTCAAACTGCACCGCCACACGCCCTGCCCCCAGCGCCGGCGGCTCGTCCACTGCCACGACCCAGCCGCGTTGCCGGCTCACCATCCGTGGTTTTGCCGGGATCTTATCCGGCACGAACAGCACGCCCCGGGGAATGGCTTTGAAATGATTGCCGTACACCCCCGCCTGCACCCGGTGCTCGACCTTCGTCAACAGCCAGCGCCGGTTCCAGCCAGCAAAAGGATGAGCCGTCAGCGACAAGATCCGACCACCATGCAGGTTCATCAAATCGCTGCGGCCCTGGGCGACCTGCTCCCCCGACACATCGGTCTGCACGCTGAAGGTCCGCACTGCGGCAGTCGCCTCGTCGTCCGCGTAAACCGCTGCACCGACGGGGGGAAAACTGTGGGCATTGTCGGCGAACACCAGGCAGTGTCCGTCCTGGGTGTGTTCGAAATGAAAATGAATGCCTGCCTGGGCGCATACGCGTTGAAGAAACTGCAAGTCCGATTCCCGATACTGGGTACAGAAGTCCTGTGGCGGATAATCACCAATCAAGTCCAGGCACAGGCCGCGGCCGCTGATGCCATGGGCCTTGAGCACCTGGCGAATGATCTGCGGCACCGAGCGGGCGCTGAAGACCCGCTGGCTGAAGCGCTGCGCCAGACAGGCCAGCTTCGGTCCGATACGCACCCGGCAGCCGGCGCCATGAGGGTGTTGGACCAACTCATGAAGCTGCCCATGAATGCCCCGGCCTGGGGCCCCGAAGCTCAGCCAGACGCTGCGGTATAGCAGGCCCGCCAAGTCCAGGTTCGCATCGGGCAACAACAGCTGCGCTTCATAAACGAAGGGTTCGCTGATGGTTTCGCTACCCGTGAAAGCCACGACGTCAACGGGCTCGGGCAGACCGGCTATCTCCAGACGAAATGCTGGTTCGCTGGCTGGATCGGACATCGGCGTTTCTCTACAGGAGGGGCGGTCGGGGATTCTCGCCGAGAGCCATGGCCGAGTAGAGGGGCCAAGTACAAGTTAGGAAAGGGACTACACGAAATAAGGACATCGCCGGTTAAACGCACCGGAGGGAGGAAATAACCGTGGCGTAAACAAAAACGCCCTCCGGAACTATCCGAAAAAACCCGCAACATGCGGTGTCTTTTCTGACAGCTCTGGAGGGCGTTGCCGATCAGTTATAAGGGTGAGTCCCTCGCCACAAACTTGCCCATCAAGACGACAGGTAGGACGAACGCGTCAGCCCCAGGCGCAAGGCATCGAGGAACTGGGTACGTTCGGCGGCGCTGATGCGGGCGCTGGCGCACTTGTCGCGGTAGTGAGTCATCAACTCCTCCGGCGACAAGTGCACGTAGCGCAGCATGTCTTCGATGGTGTCGTGGGTTTCGATACCGGCGTGATACACGCTGCCATCGGCGTTCTGGTAGATGTTCACCGAGTCGGTGTCACCGAACAGGTTGTGCATGTCACCGAGGATTTCCTGGTAGGCGCCCACCAGGAAAATGCCCAGCAAGTAGTCTTCACCTGGATTGAGACCGTGAACCGGCAGGCTGGTCTCGATGCTCTGTTCGTCGACGTACTGCTTGATCTTGCCGTCGGAATCGCAGGTCAGGTCTTGCAGCACGGCGCGACGCAGCGGCTCTTCGTCCAGGCGATGCAACGGCAGGATCGGCAGCACCTGGCCGATGGCCCAGGTATCCGGCAGGCTCTGGAACACCGAGAAGTTGCAGATGTATTTGTCGGCCAGCTTGTCGTTGAGCTCATCCAGCACTTGCCGATGGGAACGCTGGCGGGCCTTCAACGAGTTGTGCAGGCGACGGCACACCGCGAAGTAGCACTGCTCGGCCAAGGCTTTTTCAGCCAGGGTCAACTTGCCATCGGCATACTGGGTCGCCACATCGCTCATGTAGTGAGTGGCGCGCCAGTAGGTCTCGGTGACCATCTCGATATCGGTCGGGCCCAGCAGGTCAACCAGCCATTGCACGGTTTCCGGCAGGCTTTCCTTGTTTTCGATCACCGGCACGTCATCGTTGTGTTTCTCGACGTCGGTCACCTGCACCACCAGCATGGCGTGGTGGGCGGTAAGCGAGCGGCCGCTTTCGGAGAAGATGTGCGGATGCGGCAGGCTCTGGGCATCGCAGAACTCCTTGAGCATGCCGACCACGACACCGGCGTAATCGTCCATGTCGTAGTTGATCGAACTGGCGTTGCGCGAGTGGGTGCCGTCGTAGTCCACGCCGAGGCCACCGCCGACGTCGATGTGATCCACCGGCAGGCCGAGGTTGCGCAGTTCACCGTAGTAACGGATCGCTTCCTTGAAGCCGTGCTGGTAGTCCGCCAGGTTGGCGATCTGCGAGCCCATGTGAAAGTGCAGCAGGCGAATGCCCTGGTCCAGGCCGGCCGCGCGGAAGCGCTCGACCACCGACAACAGTTGCGCGGCAGACAAGCCGAACTTGGATTTCTCGCCACCGGTATCAGCCCACTTGCTCGAAGCCAGGGACGACAGGCGCACCCGCAGGCCAACCTGTGGCTTGACCTTGAGCGCCGCAGCCTCTTCGATCACCAGACCGACTTCGGACTCTTTCTCGATGACGATGAATACATTGTGGCCCAGCTTCTGGCCCATCAGCGCCAGGCGGATGAACTCACGATCCTTGTAGCCGTTGCAGACGATGGTGCCGCCCTTCGGCGCCAGGGCCAGCACCGCCAGCAACTCCGGCTTGGAGCCGGCTTCCAGGCCGATGGAGACGTTCTGGGTGGCGATGATGTTCTCGATCACCGCTTCTTGCTGGTTGACCTTGATCGGATAGAGCGCGGTGTACTTGCTCTGGTATTCCAGGCGCGCGATGTTGCTGTCGAAGGCACCGGTGAGCTGGCGTACACGGTCTTGCAGGATGTCGGGAAAGCGCACCAGCAAGGGCAGCGACAGGCCGCTCTGGCGCAACTGATCGACTTGCTCGAACAGGTCGATGGGCGAGCTGCCGGGACCGTTCGGGCGGACTTCGACGCGACCGGCTTCATTGATCGCGAAATACCCGGCCCCCCAATGGCGAATCCCGTAAACACTGCGGCTGTCCGCAACTGTCCATTGGCTGCCATCGTCTTTGCGTGTGCGTCGTACGGACATCGAAGTCCCCTATAAAGAAGTCAAAATGCACCATCCGGTCGGAGGCTGGGGCAGTCTAGAGAGTGAAAATGACGAATTGCCTGTTAGCAAGGTAGACCCTGCTCCCAGCGATGAGTTTAGAAACCCGTTCAGAACAGGCTCTGTGAAAACCATGCGGGCGACCTCGAACGTGGGGTTCGGGTCAAGCCGAGGGTGGTTTTCACAGAGGCTGCTAGCCGCCGGATTTCTTTGCCTTGAAACCGTGCTTGACCAGTTCCGCCAGCAGCAGTTCGACGTGATCGCCCTGGATCTCGATGACGCCGTCTTTCAATGCGCCACCGGTGCCACAGCGTTTCTTCAACGTGGTGGCCAGTTCCTTGAGCGCATCTTCGGCCAACGGCACGCCGGTGATCGTGGTCACTGTCTTGCCGCCGCGGCCTTTGCTTTCACGGCGCACGCGCGCAATGCCGTCACCTTCAGGGATGGCGGTCTGTTTGCAGATGCAGGCATTCACCGGTTGACGGCAATCAGGACAATGACGACCGGCGTCGGTAGAAAATACCAGGCCGCCCAAGGCGGCGAAGGATGCGGCTTTTTTGGCCACCGGCAATCCTCTTGGGAGGACAAAGACTGGCCGAGGGGGAACGTGCCTCGACCGCGAAACCCCACTCAGGCAGGGGCAGCGCTACTGGACCGCAGAGACGGTTCAGCTTGAAAAGTCGCGCAGTGTAACGGCAAAAAGCCGACTTGCTAAGGGCCAATCAGCGCCAATTTATAGCTTCTTTGCGACGCCGTCGCCATGGACCCGCAAATAGCGTTCGAGCGCCGTCAAAGAGTCCGGGCAGTAGGGCTTGCGCTGGATTTCATCGAGCACCTGTTCGAGCGGCAGGAAACGCGCCTCGAGGACTTCTTCCGGTTGCAGGACCAGCGGGCCGTCCCACACCGCCGAGAACGCCGAGCACCACAGGCGACTGCCGGGGTCTTCGAAATAAAAATGGTCGTGGGCGGTCAGTTCCACGCCGCTCACACCCAGTTCCTCCGCCAGCTCACGGGCGGCCGATTCGGCATAGGTCTCATCGGCCTGCACCATGCCACCCGCCGCCACGTCCCAGAAACCGGGGTAAATGGCCTTGCTCAGGGTACGCCGGTGCACGCAGAGCTCACCGGCCGAGTTGAACAGCATGATGTAGGTGCCACGTCCGATCAGGCCGCGTTCGCGCAGCTCTGAACGCACCAGGCTGCCAAGCAGGTTGTCCTGCTCATCGACCCACGCGATCAACTCGGCATCCGAGGCCACTCGGTGAGCGACCTCCCGGGGGCTTTCGCTCATGTATCAGCCCTGGTTCAGCAATTGCCGCAAGTCGATGACCGCTGCGTTGGCCCGGGAAATGTAGTTGGCCATGACCAGCGAGTGGTTAGCCAATACACCGAAGCCGCTGCCGTTGAGGATCATCGGGCTCCAGACAGGTTCCTGGGACGCTTCCAGTTCACGAATGATCTGCCGCACGCTGACCGTGGCGTTCTTTTTTGCCAGTACATCGGCGAAGTCCACTTCGATGGCGCGCAGCAGGTGCGACAGCGCCCAAGCCTGACCGCGGGCCTCGTAGAACACGTTATCGATTTGCAGCCACGGGGTCTCGACCACCTCTTCATCCACCTGCGGCACCTGGCCCGGGGCCGGAACTTCGGTTTTCAGCGAGGTGTTGAGCTTGACCCGGCCAACGCTGGCCGACAGGCGCTGGGACAACGAACCCAGGCGAGTGCCGACATCCCCCAGCCAGTTGTTCAGGTTGTCGGCACGGGCGTAGAACAGTGCACTTTTCTGGCTTGGGTCGGACAGGCGCGCCTGATAGCGGCTCAGGGAGTTGATGCCTTCCTGATACTCAGACTCACTGGAGGGCAGCACCCAACTGCGGTTGTCGAAGTTGAAGCGCGGCTCGGCCTTGGCCAGGTCGGCGTCCTCGGCGGACTGGGACTGGGAACGGGCGAAGTCCTTGCGCAGGGCACGGCTCAGGTCGCGGACCTGCACCAGCACGCCATATTCCCAGCTCGGCATGTTGTCCATCCACAGGCCTGGCGGGAAGCGGTCATTGGAGATGTAGCCACCCGGCTTGGTCAGCAGGGTCCCGGCCACCGTCTTGAGCGTCTCGACCGTGGTGTAGCCCACCACCATTTGCCGGCCATCTTTCTCGGCCGCGGCCTGGGCGTTCTGCTGCACCGGGAACAGCGCGGGCTCCTGGCTCCAATACCAGCCGACGGCAATGGTCACCAACAGGTAGAGGCCGATCAGCGTAGCCAGTGCGCGGCTGAAAAAAAGCCCGCCCAGGTAGCTGCGGGCCTCCGATTTCGGCTCGGCGGCACGTTCAGGCGCGCTGCCCGCGCGGTTTTTCCAGTCCAGCATGGCGATATCCCTTCAATCACTTGAGTTCACGGTTCGACCACAACCCTACGCCATCGTGCCTGATTTGAAACGCGATAATGCGCCACCAATCATGCCGGCCACGACAGGGCAGTCGAACCGGCACTATAAAGGAAGCGCTGCCAGCGGCCTATGAGACTGACCGGTCACAAACTGAATTTCGTGCCAGGACAGATTATTGACGTATGACACTCATGTGGGTGAAAAGAGGTGCTAGCATAGAGCCACCAGTCGACCTCAGCATGCACCCTAACTAGTTGTCAGGATATGACCGAGCCAGAAGACCCCAGCCGTGAGCGCCTCAAGCACCACTTTGCCCAGCGGGTAATTCATCAGGCTCGTCAGATCCTGGAGATTTGGCAGCGCCTGCAACGCACTGAGTGGTCAAGCACCGACCTGGCGGAGCTCAGCGAGGCCAATCTGCGCTTGCTGCGCTTTGCCGAGCGCTTCGAACAGCCCGAGCATTCCCAACTGGCCCAAGGCATCAGCCAGTCGTTGCAAGCGGTGGACGCCAATCGCGGACGCCTGAGCAGCCACCTGATCACCGAAATCAACCGCTTGATGCAGCGCTTGTCTCGTACCGGCCTGCGCCACGGCGACCAGCTCGAACAAACCTTCCTGCCACCGCTGCGCAAACCCATCTACGTGTTGCTGCAGGACCATGACCGCGCCGAGCGCCTGGCCAAACAGCTGGAGTTCTTCGGCCTCAGCGCCCAGGCGCTGGACAATGTCGCGGCGTTCCGGGCCGCGATGGTCGAGCGTCTGCCGGCAGCGATCGTCATGGATGTGGATTTCAGCGGCCCCGGCGCCGGCCTGAAACTGGCCGCCGAAGCCCAGGAAGGCCTGGAACAACCGCTGCCACTGTTGTTCTTCAGCCTGTTGGAAACCGACACGCCGACACGCCTGGCCGCGGTGCGCGCCGGTGGCCAGGAATTTCTCACCGGCACCCTCGAAGCCTCGAGCCTGCTGGAAAAGATCGAAGTGCTGACCTGCGTCGCCCAGTACGATCCATACAAAGTGCTGATCATCGATGACTCCCGCGCCCAGGCCATGCACACCGAACGCTTGCTCAACAGCGCCGGCATCATCACTCGCACGCTGATCGAACCCATCCAGGCCATGGCCGAACTGGCGGACTTCCAGCCCGACCTGATCATCCTCGACATGTACATGCCGGCCTGCACCGGCACGGAGCTGGCCAAGGTGATTCGCCATAACGACCGTTATGTCAGCGTGCCGATCATCTACCTGTCCGCCGAAGACGACCTGGACAAACAACTCGACGCCATGAGCGAAGGCGGCGACGACTTCCTGACCAAACCGATCAAGCCCCGGCACCTGATCACCACCGTGCGCAACCGTGCCGCCCGGGCGCGCAACCTCAAGGCGCGGATGGTGCGCGACAGCCTCACCGGCCTGTACAACCACACCCATATCCTCCAGTTGCTCGAGGATTGCAGCTTCCGCGCTCGACGCGAAGGCAAGCCCCTGAGCTTCGCCATGCTCGACATCGACCATTTCAAACGAGTCAATGACAGCCACGGCCATCCCATGGGCGACCGGGTGATCAAGAGCCTGGCGCTGTTTCTCAAGCAGCGCCTGCGCAAGACCGATTTCATCGGCCGTTACGGCGGCGAAGAATTCGCCATCGTCATGCCCGACACCGATATCGACGCCGCCTGCAAGGTGCTGGATGAAATTCGCCAGCGCTTTGCCGAAATCCACTATCCGGCCCAGCCCCAGGATTTGTGGTGCACCTTCAGCGCCGGCGTGGTGGAGATGAGCGATGACTCCGACAGCCTGATGATGGCCAGCCAGGCGGACGAAGAGCTGTATCGCGCCAAGCACGCCGGGCGCAATCGGGTACAGAGCGCCCGGCAATCAAAGCAAAGTGCCACCTTTTCATCGGAATCGACCGATTCGGTCATAAACCTGTAACGCAAGCGCAATAAATTCAGGCACTTACGATTCTGCCCTTGGTAGACCCTTGATGCGCCTGAAGCTGCTGACCAATCTCAATACCCTTCTTCTCGTTGCCGTGTGCCTGGGTCTTGGGGCCACGCTATGGTGGTCGCAGATCGCCCTGGAACGACCCTACTTGCTGATGGAGCGCTACCTGGGCCTGTCGCGGCAATTCCAGGGCGACGTGGCGCGCAACATCGAGGACTACCTGGCCAGCGGCGACGCCTTGCGCCTGAGCGCGGCGACCCAGGCCCTGGAGACCCTGCAAAAAGACCTCGATCAGTTCCCCCCGGCACTGGCCAAGACCCTGCGCCCGAGCCTGTCGAACCTCGACGGTTTCAGCAAGACCGACCTACTGGCCGCCGGCAAACTGGCCGGCGATCCGCAAGCCTTATTGTTGCAAGCCGAGCGCGAACTGAGTGCCAGCCTCGACCAACTGGCCCAATACGCCAATGGCACCCCTGCCTACTTGCCCGCATTGTTTGCCGCTTCACAGCACCTGGGCCGGTTGTCTCTCACGCGGGACAAACTGGTCAGCAGCGGTCGCAGCGAATTGGCCGCCGACGTCGAGCGGGAACTGGCGAGCATCCGCCTTGAGGCCGAACGCCTCGACAGCCTGCCACTGCTGGGCGTCACTACCAGCAGTGAATCGGGCAGCGATGATTTCGCCGCGCTGATGGGCCTGGAGGCCCAGGAAAAAGCCGCTGCCGAAGATGCCGGCATCGCCCTCAAGCGCGAACTCAACAGCCTGCTGGGTCGCTATCCCGCCGAATTGACCCGCACCCGCGAACTGATCCAGAAACGCACCGAACTGAGCAGCGCCACGCATCTGAAAATCACCGACGTGCAACAGGCGATCGATGCCATGGAACCGGCGGTGCGGGCCCAGCATGGGCAGATCCAGGGCGAGGTTCGCCTGATCCAAGGGGTGATGATTGGCTTGATCCTGCTGATCGCGCTGCTCATCGACACCTTGCAGCGACGCCTGGCCCGCACCTTGACGCACCTCGCTCCGGCCCTGTCGACCTGGGCCGAAGGGGATTTCAGCCGCGATATCCATGTCGGCGCCAGCAATCGCGAGTTGCAAGACATCGAAGCGTCGCTCAATCGTCTGCGCGCTTATCTGGTGGACCTGGTGGGCACCATCCGCGTCAACGCCGAACAGGTCGCCGGCAGCAGCCGGGCCCTGGCCGAGTTGAGCGGCGAGCTACACAGCGGCGCCGAGGATCAGGCCGGCGACACGGCGCTGATCCGTGATTCCCTCAGCGAACTGGAAGCGACGATCCAGCAAGTGGCCGGCGATGCCAGCCAGGCCGCGGATGCCAGCCGCAATGCCGGGCAGGCGGTGGAACAAGGGCAGAAAGTCATCGGCCTGAGCCTCACGGGCCTGCACGCACTGGTGGGGGAAGTGCAGGACAACGCGCAGATGATCGAACAACTGGCCGAGGAATCGGCCACCATCGGCGGCGTGCTGACGGTGATTCGCTCGATTGCCGACCAGACCAACCTGCTGGCCCTCAACGCCGCCATCGAAGCGGCCCGCGCCGGGGAAATGGGCCGAGGCTTCGCGGTAGTGGCCGAGGAGGTCCGCTCCCTGGCCCAACGCACGGCCGGCGCCACCGCCGAAATCCAGACACTGATCGCCCGCCTGCAACTGGCCGCGCGCCAATCGGTGGACGGCATGCGCGCCCAGGTCGAACACGCCGAAGCCACCGCCAACCAGGCGCAGGCGGCCGACGGCGCGCTGGACGAAATCGTCGGCGCCATCCAGACCATCTCCGCCACGGCGGTACGTATCGCCGACGTCACCGCCCAACAAAGCGGCGCCGTCAGCGAAATCCGCGATCACAGTGAGCGGATTCATCAATTGGGTGGCGATAATCTGCTACGCATCGGCCAAGGGCGGGAACAGGGCGATAACCTGCTGGTGCTGGGCGGGCGGCTGCACACGGCGGTGCAGGCGTTTCGGGTTTAAGCAGCACAGATCCATTGGGGGAGCGAGCCTGCTCGCGATTGCGGTGGGTCAGCGTGCATCGATATTGAATGTGCCGCCGTCTTCGTGAGCAGGCTCGCTCCCACAGGGCTCAGGACAGGCCGGCGAAACCGGGGATGACCGGATTTTGGAGGTTGGTCACAAATTTCGCGTAAACATCGGTCATCGTGCTGGCTATTGCCGAGAACTGGACAGTCATTAAGGCTTTGCGGCATAGTCGCCAGGTTCTGATACCTGCTCACAGATAACAAGGAACAGCAGATGGCGACCCTATTGGTCCTGCATGGACCCAACCTGAACCTGCTGGGCACCCGTGAACCGGGCGTCTACGGGGCCGTGACACTGGCCCAGATCAACCAGGACCTTGAGCAGCGGGCCCGCAACGCCGGCCATCATTTGCTCTATCTGCAAAGCAACGCCGAATATGAATTGATCGACCGTATCCATGCCGCCCGTGGCGAAGGCGTGGATTTCATCTTGATCAATCCAGCAGCTTTTACACACACAAGTGTCGCATTACGTGACGCGCTGCTGGCGGTGAGCATCCCATTCATCGAAGTGCATTTGTCCAACGTGCACAAACGCGAACCTTTCCGTCATCACTCCTACTTCTCCGATGTAGCAGTGGGAGTGATTTGCGGCCTCGGCGCCAGTGGTTACCGACTGGCCCTGGAGGCCGCCCTAGAGCAGCTTGAAAGACCGGCAACAGCTTGAACAACAAGCGTTAAACGCCCCTGACCGACCCTTGGGAGTTGATGATTCATGGATATCCGTAAAGTTAAGAAATTGATCGAATTGCTGGAAGAGTCCGGCATCGACGAGCTTGAGATCAAGGAAGGCGAAGAGTCCGTACGCATCAGCCGCCACAGCAAGACCCCGGCCCAGCAGTTCTATGCACCGGCCCCAATGCAGGCTCCGGCCGCCGCGCCCGCTCCAGCCGCCGCCCCGGTTGCCGCCGCAGCGCCAGCCGCACCTGCGGCACCAGCGCTCAACGGCACTGTCGCCCGTTCGCCAATGGTGGGCACGTTCTATCGCAAGTCTTCGCCATCCTCGCCGTCCTTCGTTGAAGTCGGCCAGACCGTGAAGAAAGGCGACACCCTGTGCATCGTCGAAGCCATGAAGATGATGAACCACATCGAAGCTGAAACCAGCGGTGTGATCGAATCCATCCTCGTCGAAGACGGCCAGCCGGTTGAGTACGACCAACCGCTGTTCACCATCGTTTGAACCGCGGAGAGCCTTTGATGACTGCGAAGTTGGAAAAAGTTCTGATCGCTAACCGCGGTGAGATCGCCCTGCGGATTCTGCGTGCCTGCAAAGAGATGGGCATCAAGACCGTCGCCGTTTACTCCAAGGCCGACAAAGAACTGATGCACCTGGGCCTGGCGGACGAATCCGTCTGCATCGGTCCGGCGTCGGCTGCGCACTCCTACCTGCACATCCCGGCGATCATCGCCGCTGCCGAAGTGACCGGCGCCACCGCCATTCACCCTGGCTACGGCTTCCTGGCGGAAAACGCCGACTTCGCCGAACAGGTCGAAAATTCCGGTTTCGCCTTCATTGGCCCGAAAGCCGAAACCATCCGCCTGATGGGCGACAAGGTATCGGCCAAACACGCCATGATCGCCGCCGGCGTTCCAACCGTTCCGGGTTCCGACGGCCCACTGCCTGAAGACGAAGAAACCGCTCTGCGCATCGGTCGCGAAGTCGGTTATCCGGTGATCATCAAGGCCGCTGGCGGCGGCGGTGGTCGCGGCATGCGCGTGGTACACAAGGAAGAAGACCTGATTTCCTCGGCGAAACTGACCCGCTCCGAAGCTGGCGCGGCGTTCGGCAACCCGATGGTCTACCTGGAAAAATTCCTGACCAACCCACGTCACGTCGAAGTCCAGGTACTGTCCGACGGCCAGGGCCATGCGATCCACCTGGGCGACCGCGATTGCTCGCTGCAACGCCGTCACCAGAAAGTGCTCGAAGAAGCGCCGGCACCGGGCATCGACGAGCAGGCTCGCGAAGAAGTCCTGGCACGTTGCGTCAAGGCCTGTATCGACATTGGCTATCGCGGCGCCGGTACCTTCGAGTTCCTCTACGAGAACGGTCGTTTCTACTTCATCGAAATGAACACCCGTGTTCAGGTGGAGCACCCGGTCTCGGAAATGGTCACCGGTATCGACATCGTCAAGGAGATGCTCAGCATCGCCGCCGGCAACAAGCTGTCGTTCACCCAGGATGACGTGGTCATCCGCGGTCACGCGCTGGAATGCCGGATCAACGCCGAAGACCCGAAAACCTTCATGCCAAGCCCAGGTACGGTCAAGCACTTCCATGCCCCGGGCGGCAATGGCGTTCGCGTCGACTCGCACCTGTACAGCGGTTATGCCGTTCCACCGAACTACGACTCGTTGATCGGCAAGCTGATCACCTACGGCGCGACCCGTGACGAAGCCATGGCGCGCATGCGCAATGCCCTGGACGAAATCGTGGTAGACGGGATCAAGACCAACATCCCGCTGCACCGCGACCTCGTACGTGACGAAGGCTTCTGCAAAGGCGGCGTCAACATCCATTACCTGGAACACAAGCTGGGCAACCAGCACTGATGCTTCAAGTGATGTAGAAAAGACCCCGGTCCATTGGCCGGGGTCTTTTTTTTGCCGGCCTTGCGGGATGGCGGCGAACCCAATCAGCTCAGCACCACCGTAGGCAACGCCTGCGCTTCGATCTGCGACGCTGTCGCGACCCTGCCCTGCGGAGTACGGATGGCCCCGCTGGCAGTGGCTACCAACGGTTCGCTGCGCAAGCGCGTCATGAACCCACGGGCACGTACTGATACGGGATCGGTGCTCTTTTTCGCCCTCGCCAGCACCGGTATGTAGTAGCGCTCGACTTGACTGCGTGAGGTCTTGAAGACCGTAGTGACACCACTGCGCAGCTCCAGTGACACGCCGTAGGTATTGCCGAAGCAGGAAGAGTACGACCAGTGATCCCAGGTGGGCTGCAAACCCTGGCGTCTCATCGCCGAGCGGACTCGCCCGCCAATGTCGACCCCCGTCAACCAGTCCCCCCCCACCAGCGTGGCGCGGATGTCTTTGCCCGATCCCCCCAGGCGTTGCATCACGTCGCGAACACTGCGTTCGATGAGCGCGCGGATATTGTGATCGAAATGAATCACCGCCCCCACCCGGGTGGTCGGGTTGTACAACGAAGCGATCACACAGGTCTGCGCGTTCAGCGAGAACAGATAGTTGTCCGCCGCCGCCTCGCTGAACCTTGCCACCACGGCCTCGCCTTGCAACGCGCCCCTCGATACATCCGGGAAGACATGGTTGGGAAACGCCTCCCGTAGATCGCTCACTCGCCCAAGGACAAGCGTTTGCTCATTGCCCCCCTTCAAGCCGACCGAGTTGTGCGTCCACTGACCATTTCCCATTCTGCGGATGGGCAGGTTGTACAGAGCGCCGGGGCGACTGGCGTCCACCAGGCACAAGCCGCCGAAACGAGAATCTTCCTTCACCTGGTAGTACTTGCCCCTGCTGCGTATGAAATATGTATTGAGCGGCTGCGATGCACTGGATGGGCTGCGATAAGTCCCCTGGTAAATGCCCTCCTCGGTCACCCGCTCCAGATTCTCGGGGGTTTTGCTGACCGCCTGTTTCGGCTTGAAGCGTATGGGTTGGACGATCGGTCCGGCTTCCTTGGCAATCAGCGGCGTCATGCGTTTCAAGCGCTGCCCGGACAAGGACATGGACTTCACGACAAGCTTCAGGCTTCTGGCCGCCGGCCCCAGTAACGAAGCAATGGTTCCTGCTCCCAGCGCGGCGAACAGTACCCCCCAGGAGGCCATCAACCAGTGGCCCAGCGCGCGATCCGTGTTCCCCTGCCCATGCGCCTGCGCAGCCTGCTTGACACTGACGGCGATCACGGCCGCATCCAGCAACAGAGCAAAGGGCGGGTAAACCAGGCACACCGGTGCCGATGCAAACAGCAGCCCCTTGATAACCTGTCGCCTGATCACTTCGGCACGGCTCTGGGTGATGTCTTCCACATCGGTGACAGCCCGCTCGATGTAAGCATCGAACTCTGCCTGGATATCGCTCACTCGATTGAACTCGCGCAACGTATCGACGCCGATGCTCGCCGCCGCCAGAGCCACCAGTGAACGCCTGACCGCCGTACGGGCGCCGAGTCCGACCCGCTCCAGCACGTAGTCATGCAGGCGCGCGACGACTTTCCCGGTAAAGTCCCGGTACGGGCGAAACGTGACACCGTCCGGAGCGTCAGGCGTATACAACCAAGACGAGCCCTTCGGATCGAAGTAGGTGAAGACGTAGACGCCCATCACGACATGACCGCCGACGGAAAACCTGATCACCCCCTCACGCTGGACGACAGCCCCCGAATACACCGGGCCGACCACCGGCACCGCTTCACTCAGGAGGGTGACTTGTCGAGTGAGCCACCAGAATTCGTTCGCGCTCAACTGGAACTGACCCGTTGCGACACGCAGGTCACGGTCCATCCGGGTCAGCACCAGGTTACGGTAGGCGGTACGACGCAAGATGTACTCAGCGGCACGGGCGTCGAGGAACCGGGCACGGATCTGCCGCGCATACTGCTCACCCACGTACGCCCGTCGAAGATAGGACGCCAGCTCCGCACTGCGGACCTGCCTCAGATCCTGTCCCACCGATGAACGTACGCCTTTTCGCGGATTGTCGATGCCCGAGTTGTCGTCATAGCCGTAGATGGCCAGCTCCAGCAGGCTGGAGACGTTCGTCTTGCCATCGGCCAACCCCGGGTTGTAGTCGATGAGCACCGTTTCGGGATCGACGGCCCCCTGCACACCTTTGCTGCGCATATAAGGAGCAATGGCTTGCGTGACGATACGCTTGGCGAAATCCACAAAGGCTTCGTAGCCTGCCATCTGCTGGCTGAGCACCTCCTGATGAACCAGGAGCTCCTGGCTCAGGCTGCTGATGTTTCGCCGGGAATCAAGCGGCAAGGCGGCGTACCAGCGAGGCGATTCGTCCGCCGCCACCTGTGCCAGATTGTTGTTCAGGCCCATCGCAACGAGGTCTTCCAGGCAAGCCTTGAAACCGCTCACCGCCCCCCGGGGATCCTTGCTCGAATCCCAAGTCGTCGGCTTGTCCACCACGCTGGCAAAGTACTCCCGCGCCCCGCTCCGTTCGACTGGAGAGAGGCGCTGCAGCAAGTACTCGCGACCGACTTCGCTACGGGTCCATGCGCCCATCTCCACGCTGACGGCCCATAACGAGGGCAACTCGATCCACTCCTGCCCATCCGGCTTGTCGGGGGCATACAGCAGCAGGTCACCTTGCAGGTCCTGGCGATAGAACAAGAGAAAATCGGCACAGCGCATAGCGTTCGCAAGCACCACGCAGCTGACCCGCCAAACGCTGGCGGCCTGCGCCGAGGCCTCGCTCTCCCACAAGGCTTTGACCGCCTCATGGTTCGCCTGCTTCAGGTGACCTGCACAGCGGGCAATGAATGCGCTTTGCTGCAACCGTGCCGTGAACCAATCGAGCATGGCGTCTTTCAGATCGCTCCGGCCATACCGGTCCACCAGTGCCCGCAAGTACCCGGCCGGGGCATCGACCTGCGCCAGCATTTGGCTCATGAATGCTGGTGTAAGCGGCTGGTTGCGCAGCATTGCGCCGTTTTCCACCAGGAACACCGAAACAGCGTCCGGCCTGATCGGACCGGCCGCCAGCAACTCACTCAGGCTATGGGTGCGCACTGGCTGGCCCATCACACTTCGCCACTGCAATTGCACCCGAATGCTGTCAGGTTCGACCTCCATGTCCAACTCATGCCTGACATAGTCCTTGACCAACTGCCGAGCGAACGCCCGCAACGACCCCAAGCCCTCAAGCAACCCGTCCACCAGCACCTGCGCCTGGAAGGTCTGGTCCTGGCAAAGCTCAAGTTGCCTACGGTCAGCTTCGCCCAGCCCCCGCAACCAGTCAGGCAGCTGCGAACGCGCGAGCGCTTGCAGACTCTGACGCTGCGACGCGCTCGCCAACGCGACCGGCTCGCTCATCCGACGCCAGCCCTCCTGGAGCTCTTCAAGCTGGCCCCGTAGCTCATCAACGTCCAGGCCTGCCAGTCCGTCCGGTTGGAAAATCATGACGACGTCGGCCATGTGACCTTCGAGCCGTTGCTCGATCAACTCCATCAAAGCAGCTTCGCCCTCGGCCATTGCCCAATGCCGTTGCAGATAGGCCCGGTAGTGGCTGATAAAACCCGAAGCGCTGCTTTCCACCACCTGGGCGATGACCTCCTGGCGCTCGACCGGCATCCCTCGATCAGCCGCGTCCGGCCAACGGTAAGGTGCGTCCTGCTCTTCGTCGGGCATGACCGGCTGCTGGTCGATCATGCGTTGCAACACCGTATCGAGCAGGGTGCCGATGAAGTGCGGATCGATGTTGTCTTGGTAATAATGGGTGCGCAGTTCGACCAGCAGATACTCCTCCAGCACCTCCAGCACGCTCATCTGGGCTTGCAGTCGAGGGTCGATGACTGCCTGCCAGCGAGTCAGTGTTTCCAGGACCGCTTGTGCCGTTGCCGCCTGCGGGGAAGATATCGGCCCCCTGCCGCTCACGTTTCTTTGTCGCTCGACCGTGTTATCCATCACATTCCTCCCTGTTGTGTGGACCCGCACCTTATCTGCCCGCCAGTTCCTCCATGTCATACATATATATATCGAAACACCAAGCTGGACGGCGCATGACTCGCTTATCCACTTTGACGGCGACCTGGCGTACACTGCGCGCCTTTGCAGCCCCGTGCTGTCCCCCTGTAGATTTTTTCCAAAGGTGCCCGCCATGCCTTGGCTGCAAGTACGTCTGGCCATCAGCCCGGAACAAGCCGAAACCTACGAAGACGCGTTTCTTGAAGTAGGCGCCGTATCGGTAACCTTCATGGACGCCGAAGACCAGCCGATCTTCGAGCCAGAGCTCAATACCACCCCGCTGTGGTCCCACACCCACCTGCTGGCCCTGTTCGAAGGCGGTACAGAAGCGGCCAGCGTGCTGGCCCACCTCGAACTGCTCACCGGCAGCCCGCTGCCCGAGCATCACAGCGAAGTGATCGAGGACCAGGATTGGGAACGCAGCTGGATGGACAACTTCCAGCCGATGCGTTTCGGCCAGCGCCTGTGGATCGTTCCGAGCTGGCACGCCGCACCGGAGCCGGACGCGGTCAACCTGCTGCTGGACCCGGGCCTGGCGTTCGGCACCGGCACACACCCGACCACCGCACTGTGCCTGGAATGGCTCGACGGCCAGGACCTCAAGGGCTGCGACGTGCTCGACTTCGGCTGTGGCTCGGGGATCCTGGCGATTGCCGCGCTCCTGCTGGGCGCCAGGGAAGCGATCGGCACCGACATCGACGTCCAGGCCCTGGAAGCCTCCCGCGACAACGCCGGACGCAACAATATTGCCGAGGCGCAGTTCCCGCTGTACCTGCCGCAAGACTTGCCAGCGGTCCAGGCTGACGTATTGGTTGCCAACATCCTGGCCGGCCCACTGGTGTCCCTGGCGCCGCAGCTGTCGAGCCTGGTCAAGCCGGGCGGACGCCTGGCGCTGTCGGGCATCCTCGCCGAACAGGGCGAAGAAGTCGCTGGCGCTTATGCCGCGGACTTTGACCTGGACCCGATCGCCAATCGCGATGGCTGGGTGCGCATCACCGGACGTCGGCGCTAGAATGACCGCCTGTATCCACCGGATTGCCGCATGACTGACAGCTTCGTCACCCAGTGCCCGCATTGCCACACCCGTTTTCGCGTCAGCCATGCTCAATTGAGCGTGGCCCGCGGGGTGGTTCGTTGCGGCTCGTGCCTGCAGGTATTCAATGCCGCACGACAGTTGCTGGAACAACGCACTGCCAAGCAAGCGGCTCCTGCCGTCGCGCCGCCCGCCAAGCCTGCCGTCGAAGCCCCGCCCCGGGCGATCAGCCAGAAACAATGGAGCGCCGCCGAGCTGGATCTGGATGATCTGGACAAGGAACTGGCGCGCCTGGAACGACGCGACAATCGCGCCCCGGGAAATACCGGCCGGCGCCGGGAAGACAACCTGAGCGCGCAACGCGACTCGCTCTCCAGCGAGCAGCAAGCCTGGCCCGACAGCCTGTACAGCGAAACCCCGAGCGAGCGCGTCGAAACTGTCCTCGATACCCCGTTCGAACCGTTCGAACCCCACGAACCGGTGCGACCACCGCGTACCGAGCCGTCCTTGTCCCTGGCCCTTGAACCACTGGAACCGGACGACGAACCTGTCGCCCCGCTCCACCTGGCGCCAGACGACGAGCCCGACGAACACCTCGAGCGCCTGTCCGCCACCGACGACCACGACGACGAACCCGAGCAACCGGCACCGTTGCGCAAGTCACGCGAACGCCAGGAACCCGGGATACGTGCCGAGGCGCTCCACGACCTGGACGACGACCCACTGCAACTGGATTGGCGCAAACGCCGCTCGCCCTGGGGCCGCCGCCTGCTGTGGGGCCTGTTGGTGCTGCTCGCCGCCGCGGCCCTGGGCGGTCAGTACATTGCCTACCATTTCGAGGAGTTGGCCCGCCAGGACCAGTACCGCCCATGGTTCCTGCAAATCTGTCCGACCATCGGTTGCGACGTGCCATCCAAGGTCGACATCGCCAAGATCAAGAGCAGCAACCTGGTGGTGCGCAGCCATCCGGAATTCAGCGGCGCCCTGGTGGTGGACGCGATCATCTATAACCGTGCGCCCTTCTCCCAGCCTTTTCCGCTGCTGGAACTGCGTTTTGCCGACCTCAACGGGCACCTGATCGCCAGTCGCCGCTTCAAGCCAGGGGAATACCTGGGTGGCGATCTCGAGGGGCGCGGCGAAATGCCGCCGCAGACGCCCATCCACATCGCGCTGGATATCCTGGACCCTGGTCCCAAAGCGGTGAACTACAGCCTGAGCTTCCATTCTCCCGAATGAAGCCGGCGCGGGTCGGTCGATTGACGGCAGCTTTCTGACTCACCCCACCCAGACCAAACCGCTGGCGATAACAAAATAGCTGTTCAGATTTTATCCAATTCGACCTTTATCCAGTCATCGAGAGCGGGTATCATGCCAACCCTTTTTCGAACTCTCATGATCCGGCCCCACTTCAGGGAAGTCCTATGTCGGCGGTACGCATCGGCCCATATACATTGCAGAACGGCCTGGTTCTCGCCCCTATGGCGGGCGTCACCGACCAGCCCTTTCGTCAGCTGTGCAAACGCTTGGGCGCAGGTCTTGTGGTTTCGGAAATGGTCACCAGCGACATGAGTTTGTGGAACACCCGCAAATCGCGTCTGCGCATGATCCACGAAGGCGATCCCGAGCCGCGCTCGGTACAGATCGCCGGTGGCGATGCACAGATGCTGGCGGAGGCAGCCCGGGCCAATGTGGCGTTGGGCGCGCAGATCATCGATATCAACATGGGCTGCCCGGCAAAGAAGGTCTGCAACAAGGCCGCAGGCTCGGCACTGTTGAAGGATGAAGCCCTGGTCACCGAGATCCTGCAGGCGGTCGTCGCCGCAGTCGATGTGCCGGTGACCCTGAAGATTCGCACCGGATGGGACCGGGAGAACAAGAACGGCCTGACGGTGGCGAAGATCGCCGAACAGGCAGGCATCACGGCGCTGGCGGTCCACGGCCGCACCCGTGCCGACCTGTATACGGGCGAGGCCGAGTACGACACCATCGCCGCGATCAAGCAGGCGGTGTCGATTCCGGTCTTTGCCAATGGCGACGTCGACTCGCCCGAGAAGGCCCGGTACGTGCTGGACGCGACCGGTGCCGATGGCCTGTTGATCGGTCGGGCCGCCCAAGGGCGGCCATGGATTTTTCGTGAGATCGAACACTACCTGCGCACCGGGGAAAAGCTCGCGGCGCCGCAGTTGGCCGAGGTGGAACGTATTCTGCTAGAGCATCTGGCCGCGCTCCATGCCTTCTACGGAGAAGTCATGGGCGTACGCATCGCTCGCAAGCATGTGGGCTGGTATCTCGCAACCCTGCCGGGCGCCAGGGAGTTTCGCGCCCGTTTCAATCGTTTGGATGGTACGCAAGCACAATGCGCCGACGTTCAGGCGTTCTTCGCTGAGCGTTACAAGAGCCTGACAGGGGACGAAGGGGTGGCCGCATGACGATGATGACCGAGACTTTAGTGAGTGGAACAACACCCGTGAGCGACAACGTGAATTTGAAACAGCACCTCAATACGCCCAGCGAAGAAGGCCAGACCCTTCGCGGGAGTGTCGAGAAGGCGCTGCACAATTATTTCGCCCACCTTGAGGGCGCTGCCGTCACGGATGTGTACAACCTGGTGCTTTCCGAAGTCGAGGCGCCTTTGCTCGAAAGCGTGATGAACTACGTCAAGGGCAACCAGACCAAAGCCAGTGAGCTGCTGGGCCTGAACCGCGGCACCCTGCGCAAGAAACTCAAGCAGTACGATCTGCTGTAAGCATTCAATCAAACCAGAAAGGCGCCCGTGTAAAAAACGGTCGCCTTTTTTGCTGACTTCCCTTGCTTTTGATGGAAATTGAAATGACCGACCAGACCACCCGCCTGCCGATCCGCCGCGCCTTGATCAGCGTCTCCGACAAGACCGGGATCCTCGAATTCGCCCGCGAGCTGCAACAGCTGGGCGTCGAGATTCTCTCCACCGGCGGGACCTTCAAGCTGCTGCAGGACAATGGCGTTGCCGCAGTGGAAGTCGCGGACTACACCGGTTTTGCGGAAATGATGGACGGTCGGGTCAAGACCCTGCACCCGAAAATCCATGGCGGGATCCTCGGTCGTCGCGGCATCGACGATGCAATCATGAACGAACACGGCATCAAGCCGATCGACCTGGTGGCCGTCAACCTCTACCCGTTCGAAGCCACCATCAGCAAGCCTGGTTGCGACCTGCCGACCGCCATCGAAAACATCGACATCGGTGGCCCGACCATGGTCCGCTCGGCAGCCAAGAACCACAAGGACGTGGCCATCGTGGTCAACGCCAGCGACTACGCCGGCGTGCTGGAAAACCTCAAGGCCGGTGGCCTGACCTATGCCCAGCGTTTCGACCTGATGCTCAAGGCCTTCGAACACACCGCCGCCTACGACGGCATGATCGCCAACTACATGGGCACCGTGAACCAGGCCGCTGAAACCCTGAGCACAGAAGGCCGCAGTGAATTCCCACGCACCTTCAACACCCAGTTCATCAAGGCCCAGGAAATGCGCTACGGTGAGAACCCGCACCAGAGCGCGGCGTTCTACGTGGAAGCCAAGCCAGCCGAAGTCGGCATTGCCACCGCCACCCAACTGCAAGGCAAGGAACTGTCGTTCAACAACGTGGCCGACACCGACGCCGCGCTGGAGTGCGTGAAGAGCTTCGTCAAGCCGGCCTGCGTGATCGTCAAGCACGCCAACCCGTGCGGCGTGGCCGTAAGCCCGGACGCCGAGGGCGGCATCCGCCAGGCCTACGAACTGGCCTACGCCACCGACACCGAATCGGCTTTCGGCGGCATCATCGCCTTCAACCGTGAACTGGACGCCGCGACCGCCAAGGCCATCGTCGAGCGCCAGTTCGTCGAAGTGATCATCGCCCCTTCGGTCAGCGAAGAAGCCCGCGCCATCGTCGCCGCCAAGGCCAATGTGCGCCTGCTGGCTTGCGGCCAATGGTCGGCCGACCGTGCGCCGGCCTGGGACTACAAGCGCGTCAACGGCGGCCTGCTGGTCCAGAGCCGCGACATCGGCATGATCGGCAGCGAAGACCTGAAAGTGGTGACCAAGCGCGCCCCGAGCGAGCAGGAAATCAACGACCTGATCTTCGCCTGGAAAGTCGCCAAGTACGTCAAGTCCAATGCCATCGTCTACGCCAAGAACCGCCAGACCATCGGCGTTGGCGCCGGCCAGATGAGCCGCGTGAACTCGGCCCGCATCGCCGCCATCAAGGCCGAGCACGCCGGTTTGCAGGTACAAGGCGCGGTCATGGCCTCCGATGCGTTCTTCCCGTTCCGCGACGGCATCGACAATGCGGCCAAGGTCGGCATCACCGCGGTGATCCAGCCGGGTGGTTCGATGCGTGACAGCGAAGTGATCGCTGCTGCTGATGAAGCAGGCATTGCCATGGTATTCACCGGCATGCGCCACTTCCGTCACTAACATCGATCAATGTGGGAGCTGGATTTGTGTGGGAGCAAGCCTTGCCCCCACACAGACTCGCTCCCACAGAAAAGCATCTCTGTGGTGCTCAACAGAATCAGCGTCATCCGAGGTTTTTGAAATGAATGTTTTGATCATTGGCAGCGGTGGCCGCGAACACGCCCTGGCCTGGAAAGTGGCTCAGGATCCGCGTGTGCAGAAGGTCTTCGTGGCACCGGGCAATGCCGGCACCGCCATTGAAGCCAAGTGTGAAAACGTCGCCATCGACGTGCTGGCCCTGGAACAACTGGCCGATTTCGCCGAGAAAAACGTCTCGCTGACCATCGTCGGCCCGGAAGTGCCACTGGTCGCCGGCGTGGTCGATCTGTTCCGCTCCCGTGGCCTGGACTGCTTCGGTCCGACCGCCGGTGCCGCGCAACTGGAAGGCTCGAAAGCGTTCACCAAGGACTTCCTGGCGCGTCACAAGATCCCGACCGCCGACTACCAGAACTTCACCGAAATCGAACCGGCCCTAGCGTACCTGCGCGAGAAAGGCGCACCGATCGTGATCAAGGCCGACGGCCTCGCGGCCGGTAAAGGCGTGATCGTCGCCATGACCCTGGCCGAAGCCGAAGACGCCGTGCGCGACATGCTGGCCGGCAATGCCTTCGGTGACGCCGGTTCGCGCGTGGTGATCGAAGAGTTCCTCGACGGCGAGGAAGCCAGCTTCATCGTCATGGTCGATGGCAAGAACGTCCTGCCAATGGCTACCAGCCAGGACCACAAGCGCGTCGGCGATGGCGACAGCGGCCCGAACACCGGTGGCATGGGCGCCTACTCCCCGGCCCCGGTGGTGACCGCCCAAGTGCACCAACGGGTCATGGACCAGGTGATCTGGCCGACCGTGCGCGGCATGGCCGAGGAAGGTAATGTCTACACCGGTTTCCTCTATGCTGGCCTGATGATCGACAAGGCTGGTAACCCAAAAGTCATCGAATTCAACTGCCGTTTCGGCGATCCTGAGACCCAGCCGGTGATGCTGCGCCTGCAATCGAGCCTGGTCCTGCTGGTCGAGGCCGCACTGGCCCAGGCACTGGACAAAGTGGAAGCCCAGTGGGATCCACGCCCAAGCGTCGGTGTCGTATTGGCGGCCGGCGGTTACCCGGGCGACTATGCCAAAGGTAGCGCGATCTTGGGCCTGGACGCCGCGGCCCGGTTGGAAGGCAAGGTCTTCCATGCAGGCACAGCGTTGAAGGATGGACACGTGGTCACCGCCGGCGGTCGTGTGCTTTGCGCCACCGCCATGGGCGCCAGTGTCGACGAAGCTCAGCAGCAGGCCTACAAGCTTGCCGCCGAGATCGACTGGGAAGGTTGTTTCTACCGCAAGGACATTGGCTACCGCGCCATTGCCCGCGAGCGTGGCGAAAATCTGGAATAACCCAGCCATTCAGCCAGGCAAGGGTCTACGGCCCTTGCCTGACTGTTCCGGCGCCGCGCATAGTTATAATCTGGCATCAACCTACGAAGGGATTTCGCCGTGCGCTGGCTCAGGATTGCCATAGGCCTTACCGTCACCCTGCTGACGCTGCTCTGCATGCTCCCGGCCCAGGCCGCGCCAGGCAGTGGCTGGGCGGTATTGCTCGACGAACAGGGCGACCTGACGCTGAGCGACATCCGTTCTGCCCGCTACACCAATCAATTCAGCCCCATCGACCTGGATCGCCTCAAGGCCGCCGAGCCCGGCGGAGCATTGTGGCTGCGTTTCCGCCTGGCCCCCGACAGACACGAACAGATCCTGCGCATCTTCGCGCCCGACCTGTCACGCCTGAACCTCTATGTGCTGGACGGCGACACCCTGGTTGACCAACAAGTCAGCGGCAATGCCACGCCGCACACCGAACCCGCGGTCCCCAGCAGCGACTTCATGCTGCCCCTGCCGCGCAGCGACAAATCACTGGACGTCTACCTGCGACTGGCCTCGCGCCATGAACTGCGCCCCTACGTGACCTTGCAATCGGCGGTCGTGGCGGCGGCCGATCAGAACCAGACGCTGATCTACGGGTTGCTGTTCGGCTGCATCGCCATGCTGATCCTGCACAACCTCACCCGCTATGCCTACACTCGCTCACGCAGTTGCCTGTGGCTGGCAGCCTGTGAAGGGCTGCTGATGCTCAGCCTCGCGTTGCTGCTGAACCTGGCCGGGCCCTGGTTGCCTGACTGGCCTGCGGTCCAGACGCCAGGAGCCTACCTGGCCTTGCTGCTGACGGCGCCCTGCGGCCTGATGTTCGCCTACCGCTTCTTCGCTCCCCTGGGACCGCACCCATTGAACCGGCTGCTGCTGGGGGACATTGTGTTCGTCATGCTGTGCTGCCTGCTGCTGTTGTTCGTCAACACGCTGCCGCTCAACATCATGACTTATACCCTGGTGGCCCTGGCCGGCCTGAGCATGCTGTTCGTCAGCGCCTGGCACTGGCAAAAGGGCTACCGCCCGGCCCGGCTGTTCGTCGCGGCCATGGTGGTCTTCAACCTGGGCACGCTGATCATCCTTCCGGCGCTGCAAGGGCTCACGGAAGTTCCTCCCCAGGGCTTGATCATCACCCTGTTGATCTTCATCTGCATCAGCGGCCTGTTGATGAGTGTCGCCCTGGGCGAGCGCCAACGCTCGATCAACGAAAGCCGGTTCAGCATCAGCCGCGACCTGGCGGCGAGCAATGCCGAAATCAATGCCAAGGCCGAGTTCCTGGCCAAGATCAGCCACGAGATCCGCACCCCGATGAACGGCGTGCTGGGCATGACCGAGCTGCTGCTGGGCACGCCGTTGTCGGTCAAGCAGCGCGACTACGTGCAGACGATCCACAGCGCCGGCAATGAACTGCTGACCCTGATCAACGAGATCCTCGACATTTCCCGGCTCGAATCCGGGCAAATCGAGCTGGACGACGTGCAGTTCGACCTCAATGCACTGATCGAGGATTGCCTGAGTATCTTCCGCGCCAAGGCCGAACAGCAGAATGTCGAGCTGATCAGTTTCATCCAGCCCCAGGTGCCGCGAGTGATCAGTGGTGACCCGACACGGCTGCGCCAGGCGCTGCTGAGCCTGTTGGAAAACGCCCTGAAGAAGACTGACGAGGGCGAAGTGCTGATCGTCGTCGCCCTCGACGAGCGCAGCAATCAGCCGCGCCTGCGCATCGCCGTGCAGGACAGTGGGACACCGATGGACGCTGAAGAGCGCGACACGCTGATGCACGCCGAGCTGCACAGCAAGAATTTCCTTTCGGCCACGCGCCTGGGGGGTAACCTGGGCCTGGTCATCGCCCGCCAGTTGATCATCTTGATGCACGGGGAATTCGGCATCAAAAGCGGCAGCAACCAGGGCAGTACCTTATGGCTGACCCTGCCCCTGGACCCGGATCGCCTCGAACATCCGACTTCCGACCTCGATGGCCCGCTGCAAGGAGCGCGCGTGTTGATCGTCGACGACAACGACACCTGCCGCAAAGTGCTGGTGCAACAGTGCAGCGCCTGGGGCCTGAATGTCAGCGCGGTGCCATCGGGCAAGGAAGCCCTGGCGCTGCTGCGTACCAAGGCCCACCTGCGCGATTATTTCGACGTGGTGCTGCTGGACCAGAACATGCCGGGCATGACCGGCATGCAACTGGCGGCCAAGATCAAGGAAGACCCGAGCCTTAACCACGACATCCTGTTGATCATGCTCACCGGTATCAGCAACGCACCGAGCAAGATCGTGGCGCGCAACAGCGGAGTCAAGCGCATCCTCGCCAAACCGGTGGCCGGTTATACCCTCAAGACTACCCTGGCGGATGAGCTGAACCAGCGCAACAGGGGCCAGGCGACGAATGTACAGGTGAATGCCGGTCCGCCCATGCCGGTGAAGGTACCGAGCGATTTCCGTATCCTGGTGGCCGAGGACAACAGCATTTCCACCAAGGTCATTCGCGGCATGCTCGGTAAGCTCAACCTGCAACCCGACACCGCCAGCAACGGCGAAGAAGCCCTCAAGGCCATGAAGGAACAACGCTACGACCTGGTTCTGATGGACTGTGAAATGCCGATCCTCGACGGGTTTTCCGCCACCCAGCAATTGCGCGCCTGGGAAATGGGCAACCAGCGGACCCGCACCCCCGTCGTGGCGCTCACCGCGCATATCCTGGCCGAACACAAGGAACGCGCCCGCCAGGCCGGAATGGACGGGCACATGGCCAAGCCGGTGGAGCTGTCGCAATTGCGCGAGCTGATCGAGCACTGGGTGGCCCAGCGTGATCAGCAGAACAGGTCGGCGGCGCACACATCCTAGGCGGCGACATGGCTGTCAGCGGGCCCCGCCGCTCTGTTCAAAGTTCCAACGCATGCAGATGTCGGACTGTCTCGCTCATCACCGCGGCGGCGACTTTTTCTCTGAACGTCGCGTAGTGCAGCGTGCTGAATGTAATGACCGCCATTTCCTCCTGGCTGCTTTCCACCACGTCCTCTATCGGCCAGAACAGAAATCTCGAGACCGTTCTGCGGGTGCGGAACTGCTTGTGGTAGAGGCCTATTTCTATTCTTCCAGAAGACTTGGACGTGCAAGGAATCACTTGGAAGAATCCCCTATCACGCAGCAGGCTTGTCCTTTCGAATACCTCGAGCGCATCGGGATTACGCCTCAGGGTTCCTAACGCCTGGCTCGCCTGCCGGGAAAAACGTTCATCGAATGACCGGGATATTTGCCGCGAAACGCTATCAACCATCAATCCCTGCCCCGCCCGCCCGGCACTGACAGGACGCGCCGAATCCCATCCCAGATACCTGAGTTTATTCTTGTAATAGTCGAACCAGTTGCCGACCAAACCGTCCTTGTAGGCCGAACGTGTTGCCAATTGCGCGTACAGGTTGCTCAGGTAGATATCCTCCCGATCCTGGAAGGACAGCCCCTCATCGAATGACACGATACTCCCGCCCACCACGGCAGCCGCCGGTGTGCCGCTGTGGCGAAGCAACTGCCCATCGGTCGATCGCCCCCCCATGTCATTCATAAAGACACAGCCCCCGTTACCTCAGGCTCGACCGCGTCGGAAATATCGATGATGTTCTTGGCGGCCTTATCCCCCAGTTTCTTGATAATGGCATCGCGAACGGGCGCATAGAGCGCATCGGACAAGTTCGCCTGGAAGCAGCGCAGTTGAATATCACCCGATACAGGACCGGTGGAAAAAAGCGACCCAAGAGGATTGGTCGTAATGTGCCCAGTCTCAAACTCCACGCAAACACTGTTCAGCACAGGCCCCCGCTGGGCCAGGATGACTTGCAGCCTGACCCTGCACGCAGGCTCCGGGGATCTGGTGCCTTGAACCCGCTTGCACAATTGTTCAATGGCCGGCAAGGTGCAGGGCAATTGAGCGACACGATTCAACAGGCGCGTGAATTCAGTCACTTTAGTTTGGTCAACATATGTACCCAGTCGTTTTTCCACCCAAGTCATCATGGTGCATGTCGAAGAAGCATCGAGTGTAAAGTTGTCCCACGCTACCGCCTTCTGCAACCAACCCGTCTGTAAGACTTCCCGATATGCCCCGTACCATTCATCCAGTGACGTAAGAGCCGGATACTTCTTGTCGGCTACCAGCTGCGCAAACAATACCGAATTCATTACATCGCACTTCTCCTGCTCCAGCATATCCGCTGATAACAAGACAACAGCCCCGGCGTTGATAAAAACCGAACAATGATCACTCATTATAGTTACCTGATTCGCTAATGGATGGCGACCACTGTGTAGTCGCCAAAAGATCAAACGAGATTAAATCTCGTAGTCTTCGATCTTTTTCTGCGCACGATCACCCAACCTTGCAATGATGGTGGCTCGGGTACGATTAATAATTGACGGCACCATGGTCATATGACATTCGCCGCGATACAAATCGACCGAACTGCTGTCCCAATTCACAAACAGGACTTTGGTCTGATTCGTCCGATTAATGAAACGCACGGCCCCCAATGCCATGATGACTTCACCGTGTGGGGTTTCGTGGCAGGTCGCCACACCAAAACCACCCGCACCGGTCTCCCTGATATTTTGATCAAAGAGTTGAAGTGGCTTGTCACTGCTTTGCAGCGCAGCTATTGCGTCACCTGCCACTTTAAGCATCAGTGCCGACGTTGGCCCAGGAACAGCGGCGGCAGCCACGGCCGAACCCAGGATCCTCAACACCAGTTGATCCATCTTGAAGCTCCTGCCCGACGCCGCGACTGTGTCGTAATAGCGTTGCAGGATCGTCCAGCCGCAGTCTTGCATGACTTGCAGAAAGAATTGATACCACTCTCTACCTTGATCTTCCCGTGGATACGCCCTGTTCGCCGCCAACGATGCATACAGATAGGAATGCTGGATATCCGCCTGATTTTGCTCAGTCATTCCCGAGACGAATGCCAGGATACTTTCCCCGACAATCGAAGCGCGATCCGGCTTTTCCACAGCCGCTTTATACCCGACAGGATTGATTGCAACAGTGCGCGAAGAAACAACTAAATTTTCCGGCATGATTTCATAACTATTCAGCCGATCAAGACGATCAGCCAAGGTTAAAACCGAATCAAACTTAACACTCATAGATATATTCCTTATTTAATTAAGGTCCTCCATGGACCCCGGGGACAACATGACTCAAACCCACTCCGAACAACAACTGCAAAACTGTAACGGCACATAATTCCTGCGACACTGACATTTCAACGACACTTCGCTCCTCACAATTAAAGCGAAGTTTTCGGCACTTAAAAATTTCACGTTCACGGGCGAGCCGACAGACACCCCCAGCGCCTGATAAACTCCACGGCAATTTCATTCGTCGTGAGCTTCGACCATGCTCCATGTGCTGTTCAGCGTTTACCTGAAGATGTTGGTGCTCTACAGCCCTTTCTTCGTGTTGTCGTGTTTTATCGGCCTGACTCGCGGCTATTCACGCAAGGAACAACGTCGCCTGGCCTGGAAGGTCGCGACCGCGACGCTGGTATCCAGCGTATTGCTGTACCTGTTCGGGCGAGTGATTTTCAGTGTATTCGGCATCACCGTGGACGCGTTCCGTATTGGCGCCGGCAGCGTGCTGTTCATTTCGGCGCTGGGCATGGCCCAAGGCAAGTCGGCCGTCCAGACCGACAGCGTTCAGCAGGACGTGACCATCGTCCCGCTGACCATTCCGTTGACCGTCGGCCCAGGCACCATCGGCGCCCTGCTGGTGATGGGCGTGAGCCAACCGCACTGGGACGACAAACTCATGGCCATCATCAGCATCGCCCTGGCCAGCTTCACCGTCGGCGTGGTGCTTTACCTGTCCAGCCGCATCGAGCGGATCCTGGGCGACCAGGGCTTGCAGATCGTCAGCCGCCTGATGGGGCTGTTTGTCTGTGCGCTGGCCGCGCAGATCATCTTTACCGGGGTCAAAGGCTATCTGGTGCCGTAATCAACCCACCTCATTGGTTTCCATCGCAGACGACACACTCAGCGCCTTGAGCGTGATACCGCTCTCGGCGTCCTGCAAGGCGTCCAATCGCTCTATCAGGGTCGAAACGGCATAATGTCGATTCCCGCCAAAACTGAGCAGGACTTCCCCACGCATGTTGATATCTGTCGCATACACCTCACGAACAATCACACTGTGCCCACTGTCCGGATCAATGATCACCAGGTGTTCCTGGACACGACTGAACAACAACTGATCAGGCTCATCCAGGCTCCAGAGCAATTTTCCGGGGATTGTCACCGCGCGGCCCAGGGCATGCCGGCAGTCGAGGATGACCGACTTGACCCGCAACCAGGCCGCTTTTGACAGCCGGTAACTCACCGCACCTTGCCCCATGCGCAAAATCAGGGTCGTGACATCGTCGGGCATCAGCGCCAGCAGATCATCGATCTTCATGTCCTGGCCCTCGACGACCAGCACCTCGCCTTCGCGCTGGACATAACTGAGTGGCCCCACATGCCCCGCCTCCGGCAGGGTCAACAGCTTTCCATTCTCGCTTTCATGAAGTAATACCTGGGTCTGGCGCTGGGTTCCCAATAGCTCGAAAGACTGCGCAATCGCGGCCCTGGGAACTCGGATCATACGTCCGGTCTTGGCGACGAACCACGTCAGGCTACCGGGCTCCTCCACCGACAGCAGTGCGCCGTGAGACGACTGGGCCGCCAATTGCCTGAGCCCCTCTTGCTCCCGGCCATCTTGAGCGACCAGCCATTGATGAGTGACACCAGTTATCGAGGCCGGCTCCTGGTCTCGTAACGCGACCACCACCCCCTCGAATGTCACGCCACGCAGCCCCACACCTTCAGCCGTCAGCTCGACAAACTGCCAGGGCGCCCATTCACGCTGCGCGCTGGGTAGCGCATCGATCTGCAGCAAGCGTGAACCCTGGCCAAAAGCCGCCTCCAGTTTCTGTGGGTCGATAAAGGCCTGGCGATAGACTTCACCCCTCGAAACATCGAATAACCACGCCGCCTCGCCATCCGGGGTAGCGCCGAGCAGGCGTACTTCCTTTGCAGGGCCCAGCTCAGCCAGTAACAGCCTGTTGCCGACGTACCAGGCACATAATTTGGCGTCGTCGTTGAAGTTGCTCAAACCGATAAGGGCAAATTGCTCGCTCGCCGATCTCCGGGCCAACGACTCCAATGCCAGCCACCAATGCCCCCGATCCTTGAACCATGTCTCGTTCACGCCGCCCAGCTTGAGGTCGCCCTGGCTCGTCAGATTTAAGAACCGGCCATCGGATGTCAGCACCACGTAGCCACTCTCGGCAGCGATCACATTCTCCAGCTTGTCGGATTGCAACCACCGGTTGGACCACTGCCCTTTGCCCGCGACCAAAGTTCGCTGCCTGCGGCACAGCTCCTTTGCAAGCCGGTCATACACAACAAACCTATCGCTGTCGTCCGCCAGCGTGAGCAGCGTCAGGTCCGTCATGTTCTTGATCGAGTCGGCCCAGCCACGGGGACGGCCGCGTCTCGACGAAGGACGAATGATCAAGCCGTCCCTGTGGCGAACCCAGGCCATGTCCCGCAACTGCGGCTCGCTCTTCCAGCAGACCGAAACGAAGGGAGCCGGTTGCCAATTGACGGTGACAAAGGTGTCCTCGGTGCGAACAGACGGGACAAAGGGGTAATCGCTGCCCAGCACCTGGGACCAGTCGGCCAGTGTCTCGCTGGCGCTGAAAATGGATTCCAGCGCCGGGTCCAGATCGCGCGTGACCGAACTGAGCAGCAGTTGCCCTTCATGGATCACGTACACCAGCACATCGTCGGTCTGATCCTCGCGAGTGATGCGCTGCACGACATGAATCACCCCTTGCGCATCCGCCTCGACACGCTGGATGGTGGCGGTCGCATTCCTTGTGCTGCGCAACCAGTAACGATGGCTCAGCAACCCGGTGACCGCGTCGGCTTGCCAGATGATCAGGTCCTGTGGGTCATAGAAATAGCAGGCGCCACCTGCCACCGCGCCCAGCACCGCGTCATCGACGCCTGGTAGTTCATCACGAATGAACAGGAAACGGTCATCCTTGGCGTCATACCAGGCCGTGATGTAGCGGGGCTCTTCCGGCTTCTCGAACGGCACCAGGTAACGATGAACCGGCGTATACGGCATCACCAGGCGGTGCTGCCTGGCAAGGCTCTTGAAGTGCTCCTGCAATGCCTGTCGATCCATGCCCGCAGGCACATCCTGCTCGACAACCACAAGCTTGCCCGCCTCCACCTTGAACACTTGATTCTGGCTGATCCGCAGCAGCACGTCGTGACGCCCCGATCCAGTGAGCGCCACCTGAACGTCGCCGATGAACAGTCTCGCGTAACGCTCGAGCCGGATATCACTCTCCTGGGCCCAAGGGGCGTCCAACACCCAACTCGAGTTCAACGGGCGCGCCGTATCCAGGGTCAGGCTCACGCCGGGGTGGAGCACCAATGCACAGCGCTTGCCGGCGCCCTGGATCTCATAGGTGATTTTTCCGTGCCAATCCGGTGGCAACACGGGCACCACCAGCGAGCGATCGATGCCATCGAGCAACACCTTGATCACCGTCGGCCGGTAATCCGGGACCAGGCGATAAAGGATGTAGTCACTGGGGAACGAGTAGAAAGAAAACAGAAACAGCCATCCTCCCTGCGCGGTCTTTTTCTCCAGGCGCCGTGCCGTGTCGAACCCGATGTCATGGCGCAGCCCGGCGAAGGGCAATGCCTTGTACTCGTAGCGGTAACAGGTTTGCGGCGTACAGGGCAGGACGATGGCTGCACCTGCCGGTGGCGTGAATCGGGCTCGACCCGGCAGATTCAGCTGGCGACGGATATCGATCGCCCGGTCGTAATCGTCATCAAAGGTAGGCACCCCGAAATGATCGCGCAGCGGATACAGCTTGGGGCTGTCCAGCATCAGCTCGGCGCGGGTCAGGTCCAGTGTATGAACGATCAGCGATGAACGCGGCAACCATGCGCCACCGCGGGCATCAGCCCGATAAGGCTGGAGATGGGCGGTTGCCACCTCATCGAAAAACAGCCCGACCTGCTTGGCTTCTTCGGCAATGGTGGCGAAGCCCTGGGCCAGCGCCGCCACCCCCACCGCCAACCCGCCCAGCATCACCGCAGCGCCGCCCAGCAATGCTCCAGCGGTGGTAGCGCCGGCAGCGTAGGCGCTCACCGACAACATCAGGCTGGCCGAGTCGAACGCCAGTTGGGTACCGAACTGAGCGCGTTCGACGTCGTTTTGTGCAGTCGACAACTGGTAGATGTCGAACCCGACATTCGCCAGTTGCAGCAATCCCCCGGTCGCTTCGCTCACGCTGCTTCCCACTGCGGTCTTGACCACGGGCGCGACGGTTTGGGCAATCAGTTTCTCCTGGGCCAATGCCTGTCGAACCAGGCCGACCAGGCCAGCGATATCGGCCACGTTGCCATGCACCAATTGCGCGTAATTGACATAGGCATGCAACCGGACCGCCAGGCTAAGGGGCCGACCAGGCCCTTCTCGGCCTCGCAAGGCGTTCATCAGCGCTTGTATGGCGAAGCCGGCGTTCAGGGTGTGGACGCTGCCCGCCTCGGTCGGATCGCTCGCTACGGAGGGTCTATTGGCCAAGGCTGAAAAACGTTCCGAGAGGTAGTTTTTTATCCGCAAGAGTCGAGGGTCGTCCGTGATGGCCCGTACCAACTGTTCCGGGTTCCCAGGATCGATCAGACTTATCCGGTACGACCCGTTCGTCATGACCTCCAGGGTTTCGAACAACGGCACAAGGTGAGGGGCCAGCTGATTTTTCTGCTGGAGGCCGCTGGTCACGTGCTCGATCTGCTGGCCCCACCAGTGACCATCCAGCGCCAGCAGGCAGTTGCCCAGCCGCGGATTGCTCTGCAGCGACTGCCCACGAGCGTTGATCAACCGCTGCCTGACAGGACGTTGCAATTGGCCGGGCAACGCTCCGGGTTGCAGCAGTTTCGCGACCTGGACGGCACCCGCCAATGTCACCTGTGACACCCGCGCGCCGTCCAGTTCGATCAGGTCGAACGTCGGGCGAACCGCATCGCCATACGCCGCGTAATGACTGGCCATATTCTGCTGGAGGAAGAACTGCTCCAATGCCTGCCTGAACCGAGTCGAATCCTCGAATTCGAATACCCCAAAATTCGGATCGTAGAAGTGGTAAGTACCGCGCTCGCCCTCCCAGGTCTTGGCTACCAGCATGGCGTGATTATCGGAGTTGAGCATCAGTGTGCTGGTGGCTGTCCTGGCTTGCAGAATGTCCACGACTGCATTCAGGTCCGAGCGTGCCAGTGCACTGCCGACATCGCCGATCTGCACCTCGCGCAACGACTCCACGCACTGCACGAAGGTCGCCGAATCGCTGGCCTCTGGCTCGATAACCCCCAAGTAAAAGCGCTCGCGCAGGGTATTGACCGCCGCCTTGCCCTCCGACAAGGCAGCCGCCATTGCCAGGGCCAGGGGATAACAACGTCCGCCGACCCTATCGCCCTCACCCTGGAGCAGTAAATCCTGGGGCACCAGCTTGATCGTGTCGGCTCCGAAATCGTCCAGGACGGTACCGAGGTGCTCCACGATCCGGACACGGTATTCCAGTTTCGCCACCTGCCGGATGCGAGCCACCTGCCGACCCCATTGGCGCAGTGTCAAAGGCTGTTCCAGCGCGGCTTTCTTCAGCCCCAAGGCAGTTTCGTCATGCCCTGGCGGATCATCGGTAGCGCTGGCGAGCCCGGCCAGGAAGGCTGGGGCCTTATGTTGATACAACGCCTGTTCGATCGTCGCGTAACGGCCAGCGGTGCCATGGGCGGCAAGGTTGTTGGCGAGGTTATCCAACTGCGGGCGAACCGCGTCGAAGCTGCGATTATCCAAGGTCTTCGCACCCGTCAAGGCGCCCAGCAGCAAGCGTTGCAGGGGGCTCAATTGCGCGGCTTCGAAACGCCCTTCGGCGAGTTGCTTCAAGAGCTCGGCGATGGGCAACTGCCGCGTCTTCGCGTCACCCAACGAAGCAGGCGGCAACACGTCGACGCCTTGGGCGAGAATCACCTGACGCTCATCAAAGCCCAGCGGTATGGCCTTGTCGAAAGTCACCACGCCGTCATGGCTCCGACTCATGCTCTGCTTGAACGGCTCACCCAGCTCATCGGCCAGGTGCTGCAACAGGTCGGTGGACAGTACATACCGCCCCTCGATCACCGGCCAGCCGTCATCGAATTGGAGAGTGCGGTACTTGAGCAGCTCAGCCAGCTCACCCGCATAACGAACCTTGAACTGGCCCGTTTGCCAACGTTCAATCTCATCGCTGAGCCACTGCCGGGTGTCACTCTGATTCTCTTTCCAGGAGTGATCCAGTTCCTCCTCGGTGGCGCCATTGACGGTGCCGACGGCGGCAATGGCAGCCTCCTCCCGCCACTGCTCAGCGGTTTGAGGCGTAAAGTGCGTGTTCAGGTATTGCGCCATGCCCTCACGCATGGCGCCAGGCCCGGTCAGATAAATCGTCCCTTCGCTCTGCGGACGGATGCCGTCGCTGTAGTAAGTGGCGGCCGCCTCGACCAGAAAAGCCGCGCCCATTTCCGCTTCCGGCGGCAGCTCATGGAACGCACCGAAAACCTGCGTCGCAGCCTGCCGCGCCAGACCACTCATGGCCTCGACATCGGTGAGGGCCACGTTTTGTTCATCCGCCAGGCGAGCGGTGGCATCGACAATTGCATAATTGCGCCTGAAGCGCTCGAGCACGGCGTTGAGCATCGCCGCCCCTGGGTGGGCCATCAGGAAGGCGTTGCTCAACGAATTTCGTACGGTCACGGCTCGCAGCTCGTACGGACGAGCCAGGCGCTGCGCCGGCGGGCAGAAAACGCGGTTCAACTCGGGTCGGCTTTTGGCGAAACGCTCGAGTGCATCGCGATGCTCGGCCGGGATCGCACTGGAATAATCCGTGTACTGGCCCCGCAATGCCTGACGGCCCGGCATCCATTCGGGATTTCGATCGAGCAGCAACTGCAACACGCCCAGGCGTGCGTCGGTCTTGAACCCGCGAATGTCCACCTCGCCCATCTTGTCCAACAACGGCGGCAGGTGATCGATATCGACGTAGCTGCCACCCTCGCTGAGCAAGGCTTCGACCCGCACGATATCGGAGCCGCCCGCCAACATGCCGCGCAGGCTGATCTCGCGTTCGTAGATATCCCGCAAATGCAAGGGTGCCTCACCAATGGCAACATCGCGCAGTATCAGGTCGCCGTCAGCCACGGCCATGAGACTGAGGCGGTTATCGTTCACCAAGGCCTTCAGCCGTGCCTTATCTTGCCCATAGGCCCGAACCAGCAAATCGATTCTCGCGTCGTCGGCGCTGCCGCCGCTTTCCACCACCTTCTTGATATGGGCGTACATCTGTTGTTTGAGAACAATGGCGCGCTCTTCATAACGGTCGCCCAACGCCAACGCATCGCTACTGGCCTGTGCGCCATTGAGCATGGCATCGGCCTTGGCGGCTTCGACAATGATTCGGTTGGTTTCATGGGCCAGCAGCGCGTCGCTGTCGTACCAGAGGCTGAGACGATAGCCCTCTGCGCCCATTACTTTTTTCCAGACATTGATGTAGTCACGCTGAATCGCCCCGACGCCGCCGCCGAGCCAGACAAAATGCAGGTTCTTCGGCACCTCGGTGGCGGGCAGTTTCAACTGTTCGAAACTGTAGTGCAGACGCGTTTCAAACCCTTCTATCTTGTTATACGTTTGCACCAGGTCCGCAGCCCTGGCGTCCTCTGAGTTCAACGGCCCTGTCGCACGACGAGACCGGCTACTTCCCCGCAAAGCGCCTACCGCTTGTTTGAGCAACCCCAACGGTTCCAACATGCGCGGCGAATCCAGCAAGGTGATACAACCGAAGTAATACCGAAGCACCGCATCATATTGTTCGGAGCCCTTGTGGGAAATTAATGCCTGTTCGAGATCCCTGAGTTTTAACAACCCCACAAAATCGACGTAGTTATCCGCCGATGAAAACTTGGATTCACTCATAAACAACACTTCCATTTATTGTATAGAGATAAGAAAAACTTCACGCATCCATGCGCGAACAGGCCATTGGGAGCCTGCGGCCTAACCAAATGATGAGCATTAACTCAGGCAACAATTATTCCCAATGGGCTGGATAAAAACATAACGATCATTGACCCGCGGCTCAACTAACAAGGAATTCAATAAGTTTCCAACCAGCAGGAGTTCAAACTTGTTTCTTCACCACTTAATAAGCGCAGCGCTGAAAAGTTTTTATATAAGCAATCATTGAACAGACTTGCCCATGTAGAAGCCAGGGCATCACGAGCTCAGGTGAAGGTGGCCCGAACGGGCCACCGGGTTTGATCAAAGAGGTTTGTTGCCATACCAGCGCGGTGTGTACACCCAGTCGCCACCCTGGGCGCGTGGGAACACGCACGTGGTGGAGGAGCCGATCAGCACCATGGTGCGCATGTCCACTTGATCCGGGGTCAATGCCCCCAGCGTGGTGACACGCAACGTCTGCCCCGGACGACCGATATCGCGCCCCAGCACCACTGGCGTTTGCGCCGTGCGATGTTGCCCGACGATCTCCAGCGCCCGGCCCAACTGCCATGGCCGGGAGCGGGAGATCGGGTTGTAGAAGGCCAGGGCCAGGTCGGCCTCAGCCGCAAGAGCCAGGCGCTTTTCGATGATCGACCAGGGCTTGAGGTTGTCCGACAGCGACATCACACAGAAGTCATGCCCCAATGGCGCACCGGCCTGGGCAGCGGTCGCCAGGGACGCCGAGACACCCGGCAGGATCTGCAGGTCGACGTTGTGCCAATGGGCATCCGTCGACTCATGCAACGCTTCCAACACGGCGGCAGCCATGGCGAACACGCCCGGATCGCCGGACGACACCACCACCACGGAGCGGCCCTCGGCCGCCAGTTCGAAGGCATGTCGGGCCCGCTGCATCTCTTCGCGGTTGTCGGTGCAGTGTTGCACCTGATCGGCCCGAAAGGGCCCGGCCATGCGCACGTAGGTTTCATAACCGAGTACATCGGTGGCACGGTCGAGCTCGGCGCGCACCGCCGGCACCATCAACTCGGCGGCGCCCGGGCCAAGGCCGATCACCGCCAGGCGCCCGCGCGCACGACCAATCTGCTGCGGATCGAGGGGTTGCGCGGTCACGGCGATGGCATGGCTGCCCATGACCTGTAGCGACGCCGGTTGACCGAGGGCATCGCTCAACCACGTTTCGAGGTTGCCATTGGCCGCGGCAAAACGCAGCGGCACCCCCAACGCTGAAGCCGTTTCGTGCAGCTCGGCACGGGCCATGTCACTGTCCGCCGCCAACAGGCACGCCAGCGACTGCGGCGCGAGGCTGGCCTGCTCCAGTATCGCGCCGATGTCCGCCGACGCCCCTGCACTCAACGCCACCAGCACATTGCGCGGATAAATACGCAGTTCATCCGCCGCCGGTTTACCCGCAGCACTGTCGATACGAATCGCCAGCCGTGCCTGTTCATCCTCGGGCAACTGCGCCTGATCCAGCCATGGCGCGGCGCCTTCGATGCGCACCGATTCACCGGCCAGCAGATCGGAGACGAAACGCTTGCCTTGCTCCAGGTCGCCGAGGCTATAGCCACTCGGCGGATTGAGCAGGCAAGTGCCAAAACGCAGTTCACCGCTGGTGGTGATCGCCGGCGCGACTTGCAGCGCTGCGGCGATTTCCCGGGCCATGACATTGACCCCGCCCAAGCCGCCCAACAGCGGGACCACGGCGCTGCCATCCTCGGCCACGGCCAGCACCGGCGGCTCGGCGCCTTTTTCCAGCAGCAGCGGCGCCAGGGTGCGGATGACGATACCCGCCGCGCACAGGGCGATGATCGGTGTGTCTTGCTGATAGAGCTCGCGCAACGTGGTGCCGAACTCGAGGTATTGACGATCCACCCCCTCGACCCGCCCAGCCAGGCCGTGGATCAACGCCTCGGGGTAGCGCTGTTGAATCCGTCGGGCGGTTGCCAGGCTGCCGGGGCCGAGGATGACGATGGCCGGCGTCTTGGCGGCCATCAACCCTGCCACCGTTCGCCCGGCACGATGATCAGCGAGAAGTACGGCGACGACATCGGCTCGACTTCATCCAACGGCACGATCTTCTGGTTGGCCATGGTCGCCCGTTCGACGTACAGCGCCCGCCCATCCAGGCCCAGCTCCTGAAGCACTTGGCGAACCTTGGGGAAATTGCGCCCCAGCTTCATGATCACCGCCGCGTCGGCATCGGCCAGGCGTCGCTTGAGCTCGTCATGGGGCAAGACGCCGGAGAGCACCGACAGGCTCTGGTTGCGATAGACCAGCGGCGCACCGAGCACCGAGGCCCCGCCGAGCATCGAGCACACGCCGGGAATGACCTGGGCCTCATAGCGCTCGGCCAGGCGATCGTGCAGGTACATGTAGGAGCCGTAGAAGAACGGATCGCCCTCGCAGATCACCGCTACGTCGCGCCCGGCATCCAGGTGCACGGCCAACTGCTCGGCGGCGGTGTCGTAGAAATCGGCGATCACCTGTTCATAGGACAGCGGCGCCGGCAACGCTTCTGTGGTAACCGGGTAGACCAGCGGCAGCAACGTCTGCGCGTCCTGCAAATGCGCCTCGATGATGCCGAAGGCATTGCCCTTCTTGCCCTTGGCGACGAAGTACGCCACCACGGGCGATTCGCGCAGCAGGCGCAGGGCCTTGACGGTAATCAGTTCCGGATCACCAGGGCCCACGCCGAGGCCGATCAGACGTCCAGGCTGCTGCATCATTCGATCTCCGTAGCGAGGGCGTTGACGGCGGCGGCGGCCATGGCACTGCCGCCGAGGCGGCCTTGCATGATCACGAACGGCACACCACGGCTGTTGGCCGCCAGCATCGCCTTGGACTCGGCGGCGCCGACGAAGCCCACCGGGAAACCGAGGATCAAGGCCGGTTTCGGTGCGCCGGCATCGAGCATTTCCAACAGGTAGAACAGCGCGGTCGGCGCGTTGCCGATGACCACGACGCTGCCCTCCAGGTGCGGACGCCACAACTCCAGCGCTGCCGCCGAACGGGTGTTGCCCAGTTCCACGGCCAACGCCGGCACGCGCTCGTCGCGCAAGGTGCAGATCACCGGGTTGTTGGCCGGCAGCCGAGCGCGGGTCACGCCTTCGGACACCATCCGTGCATCGCACAGGATCGGCGCACCGGCGGCCAACGCCTGGCGCCCGGCCGTGCCCGCGCCCTCGGAAAACTGCAGGCCGTCGATGGCCTCGACCATGCCGCAGGCGTGGATTACTCGCACCGCGAGTTTCTCCAGGTCGGCCGGAATGCGCGCCAGGTTGGCTTCGGCGCGGATGATCGCGAAGGAGTTGCGATAGATCTCCTGACCGTCGCGGATGTAATCAAGCATCAAGGGGGCTCCGGGGGCGAGCGTCGAGCCAGTGGCCGAGCGCTTCAATAGTCAGATTGTGTGCCTGCAACGCGCCGAAACCCGGCAGCGTGGCATCGCGAAAATACAGGTCGTAACGACCGGGAGCGACGGCCAGCAAGGTGGCCGGCGCGACATGGGCCGCCGCGCAGGAGCGCGGGCAGCCCGATAGATGAGCCTTCAAGGCATGACCCTGGCCTTGCAGCCGCTCGGCCAGTTGGCGGGCGTCGGCCTTGGTGTCGGCCAGGGCCTTGGCGCAGCCACTGGAACCGGTGCAGGCGATGAGTTGCGCCAGGGGCTGCTCGACCGAGCACAACAGGCCCAACCCCTCGAGCCCCGCCAGCACTTCGTCGGCATCCGCGCGGCGCACATTGGGCAGCAACAGGCTTTGCCAGGGGGTGAAGCGCAGGCTGCCGTCGCCCTTCTCCCGCGCCAACTGCGCCGCACCGCGCAGCATGGCGGTGTCGAGCCGACCAAGGGGCGCAGCGGCACCGACGTAGACGCGGTCATCGTGCTGGGGATGGATACCGATATGCAGTCCGTCGATGGACACGTCCCGCTGCCAATCGAGACAAGGTTGCAGGGGCACACGACGGGCCAACCGGGCCATGAACTCATTCATGGGGATTTCAGCCAGCAGGTGGCGCATGCGGATCTGGTCCGGGCGGGCCAGCTCGAGAAACAACTCCAGCACCGCCACCACCAGCGCATGCCCCTGGGCCAGGGGCACCCTGCCCGCCGGTTTATCCAACGGAACGCCGGCCAAGCCGAAGGCCAGCCAAGGCTCGCCATCGCGAACAAGGGCCGACAGCCATAGGTCGTGGTGATGTTCGAGCATCGCCAACGCTTCTCCACCGTCCAGTTGCACGGCGAACTTGGCCGACAACTCATGGAAGCGTTCCTGGGTTTGCAGGGTGACGAGAGTCTGCTCGGCCAACGGGCGGGTGTCGAACAGCATCTGTCGGTCGATCCCGGCCGAGGGGCTGAGCATCAGGTTGCGTACGTCATCGCCGGCCGGTTTGCGAGGGCCAAGCCCGGCGGCCAGCAATGGCTCGATCAGCGCACCGTGCTCAAGGCCGATCCCACGGATTTGCAGGTTGGCCCGGTTGGTCGCCTCGATCACGCCCCCGGCAAACCGCTCGGCCACCGACGCCACGGCTTCGGCCTGACTGGCCTGAATGGAACCGCCATCGAGCTTGATCCGGCAGATCCCGCCGTCCAGCGCCTGGACGACACGCAGCAACCCCGGGCAACCGGAGGGGCGTACGACGTTGGAGGATGGACGTTCGTTCAAGGGCAGACCGAGAAATGAGGCACGCCATGACGGCGAAGGAGCGCCATTATGCCTGCTTTGCCGGGGGTCATGAAAAGCTTGCTGGTCGGATTGACGTGAGATTGCTCAAGAACACGGGCGGCCTGTTCCAATGAGGTTGTCTGTTGCTCGCGATAGCGGTCTGTCTGAAAAGCTGATGCTGAATGGACCGACGCCATCGCGAGCAGGCTCGCTCCCACAGTTTTGGTCTGGTGGTGCACAAACTCTGTGGTTCACCCAAAATCCCCTGTGGGAGCGAGCCTACTCGCGATAGCGGTCTGCCTGAAAAGGTGATGTCGGATGGACCGCCGCCTTCGCGAGCAAGCCCGCTCCCACAGGTTTGGTCAGGTTGTGCGCAAATCCTGTGTTCACCACAAATCCACTGTGGGAGCGGGCTTGCTCGCGAAAGCGGTCTAGCAGCCACAATGATGTTGCGCCAGGCGCCTGATCCGCCGGGGCGCGGTATGATGGCGGCCCGGTTCGCGGCGGCAACGTCCTGTCGATCAACCCCATTCATTCGAGGAACAGAGATGACCCCCTGGCTGACCGTAGTGGGCATCGGTGAAGACGGCTTCAAGGGCCTGGGCCGAACGGCTCGCCATGCCTTGCTGCGGGCGTCGCACATTGTCGGTAGCGATCGGCAACTGGCGCTGCTGCCACTGTGTATCAGCGGCGAACGGGAGCTGTGGCCGAGCCCGTTTTCCCTGGAACCGCTGCTCGCTCGGAAGGGTGAGCCGGTGTGCGTGCTGGCCAGCGGCGATCCGATGTTCTACGGCGTGGGCGCCAGCCTGGCGAAACAGGTGCCGAGTGAGCAAATGCTGGTCATCCCCGCGCCCTCATCCTGCTCGCTGGCCGCGGCGCGCCTGGGTTGGCCACTGCAGGACGTGGTCACGCTGTCGTTGGTGGCACGGCCCCTGGCAGCGCTCAATGTGCATTTATCCACAGGCGTCAGGCTGTTGCTGCTGAGCAATGATCGCCACAGCCCCGCCGCCGTGGCGACATTGCTGCGCGAGCGCGGGTTCGGTCCCAGCCCCATGACCGTCCTGGAACACTTGGGCGGCGCGGCAGAACGACGGATCGAAAGCACGGCGACGCAGTGGTCCGACCCGAGCGTCGCCGACCTGAACCTGATCGCCATCGAATGCCGGGCCGAACCGTCGACACCGCGCCTGTCACGCCTGGCCGGTTTGCCAGACACCGCGTTCGAACATGACGGCCAGTTGACCAAACGCGACGTGCGCGCCATCACCCTGGCCCGCCTCGCCCCGACGCCCGGCGAACTGCTCTGGGATGTCGGCGCCGGCAGCGGCTCCATCGGCATCGAATGGATGCGCACCCACCCCAGTTGCCGAGCCCTGGCCATCGAGGCCGACGAAGGCCGCCAAGCCTTGATCGAACGCAACCGCGACAGCCTCGGCGTGCCCGGCCTGCAACTGATTCGCGGGAAAGCCCCGCAGGCTTTGGAAAGACTGGAGCGCCCGGACGCGGTATTCATCGGCGGCGGCGTCACCCGCGCGGGCGTGCTCGACGCTTGCTGGGCCCAACTCAAGCCCGGCGGTCGGCTTGTCGCCAACGCCGTGACATTGCAAAGCGAAACAACCCTCATGCACTGGCGCGAACGTCACGGCGGCGAACTGACCCGCATCCACATCGCCCTGGCCCAGCCATTGGGCGAATTCGACACCTGGCGCCAGGCCTTGCCGATCACCTTGCTCGACCTGGTCAAACCCCTCGATGCGTGACGAAACCGCCGAACAACCCGCCCCCCTGCGCAGCGGCCTGACCACCGGCAGTTGCGCCACGGCCACCAGCCTGGCGGCCGCTCGATTGCTGCTGCGCGGCACCGAAGCCGACGCCGTGGAAATCGTACTGCCCAAGGGCAAGCAGGTGCAGATGCGCCTGGAGTTCTGTCGACTGACCGAACAGGGTGCCGAGGCCGGGACGATCAAGGACGCGGGCGATGACCCGGACGTGACCCACGGCGCCCTGCTGTTTTCCCAGGTGCGCTTGATCGCCGAGCCCGGCGTGCGCTTCGTCGCCGGTCGCGGCGTGGGAACAGTGACGCGACCGGGGTTGGTGCTGGAAGTCGGTGAGCCGGCGATCAACCCGGTGCCGCGCAAAATGATCAACGACCACCTCGGCCGTCTGGCCGAGGAAAGCGGTTACGCCGGCGGCTTCGAAGTCACGGTCAATGTCGAGGGCGGCGAAGCCCTGGCGCTGAAAACCATGAACCCACGCCTGGGGATTCTCGGCGGCCTGTCGATCCTCGGCACCAGTGGCATCGTCCGGCCGTTCTCCTGCGCGGCCTACATTGCCTCGATCCACCAGGGCATCGACGTGGCGAAAACCAACGGCTACCTGCACATCGCTGCCTGCACCGGCAATGCCAGCGAAGACACCATGCGCCGGGTCTACAACCTGCCGGAAATCGCCCTGATCGAAATGGGCGACTTCGTCGGCGCCGTGCTCAAACATGTGCGCAAGGTACCCGTGGAAAAACTCAGCCTCTGCGGCGGCTTCGGCAAAATCAGCAAACTCGCCGCCGGCCACATGGACCTGCACAGCCGTCACTCCAGCATCGACCTGCCACAACTGGCCGAATGGGCCGCCGCCATCGGTGCCGATGAGGCGTTGCAGCAAGGCATTCGCCAGGCCAACACCAGCCAGCAAGCCCTGGCAATGGCCAGCGCCGCCGGCATCGCCCTCGGCGACGCGGTGTGTGAGCATGCGCAGGCCTTCGCCCGCAGTGTGGTGCCGACCCAGGTCCAGGTCGAAGTCTTCGCCATCGACCGCCAGGGCGGGATCGTCGGCCACGCCGGAGCCTTGAAATGAAACGTATCCTGCTGCTCGGTGGCGTCACCGAAGCACTGGCCATCGCCCGAACCCTCGGGCCCCAGCACATCTACAGTTTGGCGGGCATCGGTCGCGTTCCCACCGACCTGACCTGCCAGGTGCGCGTCGGCGGCTACGGCGGCGCCGAAGGCTTGGCGCAGTTCATTCGCGCCGAAGGCATCGACCTGTTGCTGGACGCCACCCACCCCTACGCCGCCCAGATCAGCCACAACGCCGCCCAAGCAGCCCGAGCCTGCGCCATTCCCTGCTGGGCCCTGCGCCGTCCGGCCTGGCAGCCCCAGGCCGGGGACGACTGGCGCGAAGTGGCCGATTGGGCCGACCTGATCCAGGCCCTGCAACCGTTCCACCGGCCCCTGTTCACCCTCGGTCGTGAGCCATTGCAACACCTGCACGAAATTCCGCCCGGGCAATTCTGGACCCTGCGCGCCTTGGATGTTTACCCGGGGAATGAGCGCTGTGAAGTCATCGGGGCGCGGGGGCCGTTTCACATCGAGGATGAGCGTGAGCTGTTTGCGCGGCGGCAGATCGATGTGCTGGTCAGTAAGAACAGCGGGAGTACGGCCACCGAACCAAAGCTTGAGGTGGCGCGGGAGCTGGGGGTGCCGGTGTTGGTGTTGAAGCGGCCGGTGTTGCCGGGGGTAGATCGGGAGTTTGGAGTGGTCGATAAGGTGCTGGACGCTTTATTCGTACCTGACGGGTTCTGAATTCAGCACGCCAACGCGACATTTCCGACGAACTTTCAAGACGGAGCCGGCTGTTTCGTCCAAGACGTTCAACTCTATAGTTCCAATCCTTAATACCCGCCGCAGCACTTGACTGCCATTAAGCATGAACGAGCCGTCTCGCGCCGAGGAAAGTGCTGCTTGCCAATGTGTATCCCAAGGAATACGATCCGAATGATCGAATTTGAACACTCCCGAGTATTTTCAAGCTGGCTTAGCGGGTTGAAGGACATCTCTGGGAAGGCTCGCATCATCGCCAGGCTTCGATCTGCAGAGCATGGAAATTTTGGTGATTGCGAACCGGTGGGCAGCGCAGTATATGAGATGCGTATTCACTCGGGTCCGGGCTACAGAGTGTACTTCTCCCGTCGAGGCCCCGTGTTTTATTTACTGCTTGTGGGAGGTGACAAATCGACTCAGAAACGGGATATCACACGCGCTATTCAAATGGCGCAAACCATGGGCAATGAGGAGTGAATCATGACCGAGGAATTCACACGTTTCGATGCAGCCACCTACCTCAAGACGCCTGAGGAAATGGCCGCATATCTGGATGCCTGTTTTGAAGAAGATGCGGGTGACGGCGTACTGGTTCGAGCAGCTCTTAACGATATCGCCAGGGCAAAAGGCATGACGCAAATTGCCCGTGATGCGGGCCTGGGGCGAGAGAGTCTTTACAAAGCACTGGGAAGTGCGGGTAATCCAGAGTTCACAACTATCATGAAAGTCATGAAAGTTTTGGGCTTGAGGTTACATGCTACAACCATTTAACAAAACGTTCTCCCTCGCCACGAGAGCACTTACTTGAAGATCTGTTGCTACTGTTAAACCCTAGCCCTGCGACCCTACACCGCACGTGGCCTTTTTACTTCTCAACCCCGATCAGGCTAAATACCGCCACCTGATCGCCCAACCGAGCGGATTGCCCCATGTCCCGACAACGGCTTGCATTTGCCTGGATCGCCTGCTTCGCAGTGCTGTTCAACATGCTTGCCATGCCCCTTTCCGGCAGCGGTGGCGCGATGGCGAGTGCACCGACCGAGCAAGTGTTGTGGGGCAGTTTCTGCTCCTCCAGCGGCATGAAAATGGTGGCGATTTCCCTGGGCAAATTCGAGCAGGGCACGCCGCAAAAGGACAATCATTCGACGATGCAGCATTGCTGGTGCTGCTCAGGTTCGGCGCCATCGGTGGCGCTTACCGGGCAGGTCCCCCAGTTGTATCTGGATGCACAGCTGGCGCATCGCAGAATCGCCCATTCGAAACTCGACAGTCCCACACCGCGCCAGCAATGGCCGAGCCTCAACCCCCGCGCCTCGCCTCTGGTCTGATTCCTTCCGCATAACCCTGCGCCTTGAATCGTTCTGGAGAATCACCCATGTTGAACAGACTCATCCTGTTGGCTGCCCTGCTGCTTCCCGTCGGCTTCGCCCAAGCTCACCAGTACAAGGTGGGCGAGCTTGAAATCGCCCATCCGTGGTCCCAGGAATTGCCGCCCAACGCGCCGACCGTGGCCGCGTATTTCGTGATTCACAACAAGGGCACCACCGCCGACAAACTGCTCAGCGTCGATTCGCCGATTGCCGGCAAGGCCGAGCTCCACGAACACGTGATGCAAAACGACCTGATGAAAATGCAACCGGTGCCCGTCGTGGATATCGCCCCCGGTGCCACCGTCACTTTCGCGCCGATGGCGTATCACGTGATGCTGCTGGACCTGAACGATCGCAGCCTGCTCAGCGATGGCAAACGCTTTGCCATGACCCTGCATTTCGAAAAAGCGGGGGATGTCACGGTCGACGTCGCGGTGCAGAAAAAAGCCCCCGGCGGCGAAAAAAACCAGATGCACATGCACTAAGCGCATTTGCCCGTGGCTCTTCCTCGCAACAGGTCCGCCATGCCCCGCCGTCAGCCCATGAGCCTGACACGCGGCAGCTGGCTCAGCCTGTTCGCCATGCTGATGATCTTTATCGGTCCACTGATTTCTCAGTCGATGCCGATGGATCAGCGCATGTCTTCGTCCATGCCTGTGTCTATAGGCATGAGCATGGAGATGGACATGTCGGCAGGAGCCCACGCCGAGCATGCCGCACCAGCGACCGAACACTGCCAGCCTAAGAGCGAGCATCACGCACTGTGGGAAAAGTGCGGCTATTGCAGCCTGCTGTTCAACTGTCCCGCATTGCCGGGTGGCCACACCTTCGCTGTCTTCGACACACCGTCGGCCAGCACCTACACCAGCCCTTTCCCACGCCTGGGCCATGCCCGGCAACCGTTCTTCCCGGGTGCCCGCACCCGCGCACCGCCCCTCGACGCGTAAGCCCGACACTTACCTCATCCCGGTCGCACAAGACAGCCCCAGGCTGCCCGACCGTGTCGTCTACGTCTGTTCGATGGAATTATCATGTCCAGGTTTTCTGCTGGCACCGCTTTGGGCACTGCCCAGGTTCGCTGCCCCCCGAACGAGCCACGGGTTCGTTTACGTCATTCGGTCGCCGCACTGTGCGGCCTGCTGCTCACGCCCTACGTACTTGCCGATGAGCACGAGCATCACGAGGCTCAGCTCGAAGAACTTAGCCCGACAGTCATCACCGCCATCGCCCCCAGTTCGCCCCTGACCGTCGTCACCAACCCCAAGGATCCGCGCCAACCGGTACCGGCCAGTGATGGCGGCGACTACCTCAAGACCATTCCCGGCTTCGCCCTGGTGCGCAACGGTGGCACCAATGGCGACCCGGTGCTGCGCGGCATGTTCGGCTCGCGGCTGAACATCCTCACCAATGGCAGCATGCTGTTGGGCGCCTGCCCAGGCCGGATGGACGCGCCGACCTCCTACATCTCGCCGGAAACCTACGACAAGCTCACCGTGATCAAGGGCCCGCAAACCGTGCTCTGGGGCCCCGGTTCATCGGCGGGGACCATCCTGTTCGACCGCGAGCCGGAACAGTTCGGCGAGCTCGGCACCCGGGTCAACGCCAGCGTGCTGGCCGGCTCCAACGGCCGTTTCGACAAAGTGGTGGATGCCGCCGCCGGTGGACCGCTGGGTTATATGCGGGTAATTGGCAACACCGCCCATTCGGACGACTACCGCGACGGCAACAACGACACCGTGCCGTCGCGCTATGACAAGTGGAACGGCGACGTCACCCTCGGCTGGACCCCGGATGCCGACACTCTGCTGGAGTTGACGGCCGGCAAGGGTGACGGCGAAGCGCGCTACGCCGGGCGTGGCATGGACGGCTCGCAGTTCAAGCGCGAAAGCCTCGGGCTGCGGTTCGAACGCTCGAACCTCGGTGACGTGCTGGATAAGGTCGAGGCGCAGGTCTACTACAACTACGCCGACCATGTGATGGACAACTACACGCTGCGCACACCCTCCGGCACCGGGATGATGGCCGGGCCCATGGCCTCCAACGTCGACCGCCGCACCCTCGGCGCACGTATCAAGGCCACCTGGCACTGGGCCGATGTGCAATTGATCAGCGGCCTGGACGCCCAGACCAACGAGCATCGCCAACGCAGCAGCATGGGCGTGGACACCTATAAGGACCAGCCCTACACCAAGGACGCCGACTTCCACAATTACGGCGTGTTCAGCGAGCTGACCTGGTACGCCGCCGACCGCGACAGAGTCATCACCGGCGCCCGCCTCGACCGGGCCTCGGCCAAGGATTACCGCCAGAGCATCGGTTCCGGCATGTCGGCCCGGCCCAACCCCACCGCCGACGAGACCCGTGCCGACACCCTGCCCAGCGGCTTCGTGCGCTACGAACACGATCTGGACGACAGCCCCACCACCCTCTACGCAGGCGTGGGTCACGCGCAACGCTTCCCCGACTACTGGGAGCTGTTCTCGGCGAACGCCGGCCCCAGCGGTTCGTTGAATGCCTTCGACGCGATCAAGCCGGAGAAAACCACCCAGCTCGACTTCGGCCTGCAATACAAGACCGAAACCCTCGAAGCCTGGGCATCGGGTTACGTCGGGCAGGTACGCGACTACATTCTGTTCGACTACACCCCAGGGATGATGGGCACCACTTCCCGGGCCGAGAACATCGATGCGCGGATCATGGGCGGTGAGCTGGGCGCAGCCTACAAGCTGACCGAGCGCTGGAAAGCCGACGCCACCCTGGCCTACGCCTGGGGCAAGAACAGCAGCGACGGCAGCGCCCTGGCGCAAATGCCGCCGCTGGACGCACGCCTGGGCCTGACCTACAGCGAAGACCGCTGGAGCGCCGGGGCCTTGTGGCGGGTGGTGGCGGCGCAGCACCGGGTCGATGAGAACAAGGGCAACGTGGTCGGCAAGGACTACGGCAAAAGCTCAGGCTTCGGCGTGTTCTCATTGAACGGCGCCTACCGCATCAATAAACACTGGAAGGTCAGCAGCGGCGTCGACAACCTGTTCGGCAAAGCCTACGCCGAGCACTTGAACCTGGCCGGTAACGCCGGGTTCGGCTACCCGGCGAGCGATCCCCAGGCCATCAACGAACCGGGGCGCACGCTCTGGACGAAGGTGGATATGAGTTTCTAAAAACTTGCCCGAAGCAAACATAAAACCTGTGGGAGCGAGCCTGCTCGCGATGCGATCTATCAGACACATTGGTGCTGAATGTACCGCCGTTATCGCGAGCAGGCTCGCTCCCACAAAGGGTTCCATCGTTCAACCCAATTTGCCCTGCGGAGCGCTTTCTAATGAGCCAACCGAAACCCAATTTCTACAACCTGGCCTGGCGCTGGCATTTCTATGCCGGGCTGTTCGTGGCACCGTTCATGGTGATGCTGGCCCTGACCGGGATCATTTACCTGTTCAAGCCGCAACTCGACCCACTGATGTACGGCAGCCTGCTGAATGTGCCCGCCGGCCATCACACCCTGGCGGCGGACGACTTGCTCAAGCAGGTCCGCCAGGCCTATCCCGAAGGCCAGATCAAACAGTACCTGCCGCCGATCAACGCCGAGCGCAGCGCGCAATTCGTGGTGATCGACAAGGGCCGGGAACTGAACGTGTTCATCGACCCGTACCACGGCGATGTCCTCGGCGAGCAGGATGCGAAGAACAACCTGCAAGCCATGGCCCGGGCCATCCACGGCGAGCTGCTGATCGGCACGGTCGGTGACCGCCTGGTGGAAATGGCCGCCGGTTGGGGCGTGGTGCTGGTGGTGTCGGGGCTGTACCTGTGGTGGCCGCGCGGGCAATCGTCGGCCGGGGTGCTGTGGCCACGCTGGAGCGCACGCGGTCGGCTGTTCTGGCGCGACTTGCATGTCGTCGTCGGCTTCTGGGGCGCGGCGTTGCTGTTGGTGATGCTGCTCAGCGGCATGACCTGGACCGGCTTCTGGGGCAAGCAATACGCCAACCTCTGGAACCGCTTTCCGGCGGTGATGTGGAACGACGTGCCCAAGTCCGACGTCGAGGCCGGCAGCCTCAACAACGCCCACCGCCAGACCGTGCCGTGGGCGGTGGAAAATACGCCGATGCCGATGTCCGGCGACCATGCCGAGCACATGGGCCACGGCGGCATGCACGAAGGCCCCGCCGCCCCGACCGTCAGCCTGCAAGCGGTGCAGAACATCGCCACCGAGCGCCAGGTCGAGCCCGGCTACAGCATCACCTTGCCGACCACCTCCACCGGCGTATTCACCATCGCCGTGTTCGCCGACGATCCGCGCAACGACGCCACCCTGCACGTGGACCAATACACCGGCAAGGTCCTGGCCGACGTGCGCTGGGCGCATTACAGCGTCGTCGCCCGCGCCACCGAAACCGGCGTGATGCTCCATGAAGGCAAGATGTTCGGCCCGCTGAACCAGATCATGGTGCTGCTGATTTGCCTGATGATCCTGCTCAGCGCCGTGAGTGGCGTGGTGATCTGGTGGAAGCGCCGGCCCCAGGGCAAGTTCGGCGTGCCGCCGCTGCGTCACGATCTGCCGACCTGGAAGACCGGGGTGTTCATCATGCTGGCCCTGGCGCTGGTGTTCCCGCTGGTGGGGGCTTCGCTGGTGGTGGTGTGGTTGCTGGACCGGCTCGTCAGCCGGCTCAATCGCCAGCCTGAGATCGCTTCATCTTCAAGCTGAAGACGGTGCATTAACGGAAGGCGGCGCGAAACCTCTACAATCGCGCCCGCTATCAAGCTGCAACCACAGTCCGAATGGTGGGAGCGAGCCTGCTCGCGATAGCGGTGGATCAGCCAACAGAGATGTGACTGACCTACCGCTATCGCGAGCAGGCTCGCTCCCACAAGAGGCTGTGTGTCGATCCAATAATTTGAGTAGATGCATGACCTCGCTAACCCTCTCCCACCTCGGCTGGACGCCCCTGGGCCACGGCCACTGCCATCACCAGTTCCAGCTGCGTGACGTGACGTTGCAGGTGGCGGCCGGGGAGTTCGTCGGATTGATCGGGCCCAACGGCAGCGGCAAGACCAGCCTGTTGCGCTGTGCCTACCGTTTCAGCCGGCCGGAACAGGGCGAGGTCAAGCTCGAGCATCACAACGTCTGGAAACAGTCTTCGCGCTGGTGCGCCCAACGCATCGCCGTGGTGCTGCAAGAGTTTCCCGATGCCTTCGGCCTGACGGTGGAGGAGGTGGTCGCCATGGGCCGCACACCCCACAAAGGCCTGTTCGACGGCGACAATCACGACGACCGCCGGCTGGTGCTCCAGGCATTGGAATCGGCCGGGCTTGCAGGTTTTGGCGAGCATGCATTCGCCACCCTCTCGGGCGGTGAAAAGCAACGGGTGATCCTCGCCCGCGCCCTGGCCCAGCAGCCGCAATTGTTGATCCTCGATGAACCGACCAATCACCTCGACCCCCACTATCAATTGCAATTGCTGCAACTGATCAAGGGCCTGGGCATCGGCACCCTCGCCAGCCTCCACGACCTGAATCTGGCCGCCGCCTTCTGCGACCGCCTGTACGTGATCGAACACGGACGCATCGTCGCCAGCGGCACGCCCAAGGATGTCCTCAGCGCCGAGCTGCTGCGTGAGGTGTTCGGCGTCGACGCCCTGGTGGATGAGCACCCGCTGTCCGGCTACCCACGAATCACCTGGATAACCCAACCATGACCTTGCGTTCCCTGCTGTCGCTCGCCCTGCTGCTGGGCAGTGCCCACGCCCTGGCCGAGGCCACCCGCTACCCGCTGACGATCCAGAGCTGCAACCGCCAGGTGGTGTTCAACGAAGCCCCCCGACATGCCGTCAGCCATGACATCAACATGACCCAGATGATGCTCGCCCTGGGCCTCAAGCCACGCATGGTCGGCTACAGCGGCATCAGTGGCTGGAAGTCGGTGACGCCCGAGATGGCGAAGATCCTCGATGGCCTGCCGGAACTGGCGGCCAAGTACCCGTCGGTGGAAACCCTACTCAGTGCCAACGTCGACTTCTTCTTCGCCGGGTGGGACTACGGCATGCGAGTGGGCGGCGACCTGACGCCGCAATCCCTGCAACCGCTGGGCATCAACGTCTACGAGCTGACCGAGTCCTGCGCGTTCGTGATGAAACGCCCGGCAGCCTCGCTGGAAGACACCTACAACGATCTGCGCAGCCTCGGAAAAATCTTCGACGTCCAGGATCGCGCCAACGAACTGATCGCCACGATGCAGGCTCAGGTGGCCGAAGTGCGCAAGCACCTGCCTACCGACCAGCCCCGGGTGTTCCTGTATGACAGCGGCGAAGACCGCGCCATGACCTCTGGCCGCCTGGGCATGCCCCAGGCCCTGATCGATGCCGCCGGTGGACGCAACATTCTCGATGACGTGGAAAGCAGTTGGACCCGGGTGAACTGGGAGAACGTGGTCGAGCGCAACCCGCAGGTCATTGTGATCGTCGACTACGGCGAAGTCAGCGCCGAGCAGAAGCAGCAGTTCCTGCTGAACAACCCGGCCCTGCAATCGGTGGAGGCGATCAAGCAGCGGCGCTTCATCGTCATTCCTTACGTGCAGGCCACGCCGGGAATCGATAACGTGCTGGCGGTGCAAACCCTGGCGCGGGGGTTTCACCGCCAATGAACGGTCGTCGTTATGGCGCCCTGTTGGTGCTCCTCGGCGCGCTGATGCTGGTGTCGTGCGTGGTATCCCTGGGCTTCGGTCCGGCGCGGGTGCCGGTGGCGGTGGTCTGGGACATCTTGCTGAACAAGGCTTTCGGCTTGGGCGAGGTGCATTGGACGCCGGGGCAGGAACATATTGTCTGGCTGATCCGCGTGCCGCGCCTGCTGCTCGGTACCCTGGTGGGCGCTGGGTTGGCATTGATCGGCGCGGTGCTGCAAGCGGTCACGCGCAATCCACTGGCCGATCCACACCTGCTGGGCGTGACGTCCGGTGCGACCTTGGGCGCGGTCATCGTGGTGCTGCATATCGGCGAAATCATCGGCCTGCTGACCCTGCCCCTCGCTGCGTTCATTGGCGCACTGCTGAGCATGCTGCTGGTGCTCGCCATCGCTGCCCGCCAGGGCCGCCTGGAGAGTGACCGGTTGTTGCTGTGCGGCGTGGCAGTGTCCTTCGTGATGATGGCGGCGGCCAATCTACTGCTGTTCCTGGGAGATCACCGCGCCAGCTCCGCAGTGATGTTCTGGATGCTCGGTGGCCTGGGCCTGGCACGCTGGGAGCTGCTGGCAGTGCCGGCGGCCAGTGTATCGCTGGGGCTGGTGTTACTGCTGGGCATGGCCCGGCCGCTGAACGCGTTGATGGCGGGTGAACAGACCGCCGTGACTTTGGGTTTGAACGCGGCGCGGGTACGGCTGTGGATCTTCTTGATCGCGTCGCTGATGACCGGGGTGCTGGTGTCCATCAGCGGCTCGATTGGTTTTGTCGGGCTGATGGTGCCGCACATTGCCCGGCGTTTGGTCGGTGCCGAACATCGCCGGTTGCTGCCGGCCTGCGTGCTGTTAGGCAGCCTGTTCCTGGTGTGGGTGGACGTGGCGGCGCGGACGTTGATCGCCCCAGAAGACTTGCCGATTGGAGTCGCTACCGCAGCCATTGGCGGGCTATTCTTCATCGGCCTGATGCGCCGTCGCTGAAAAGATGCTTCTTTTTGTACACGCCGAATAGCTCGGTCCCAAGGCCTCCATTACGAAAATGCTCAAGCTCCGCTCGAACCATATCAATGACCAATTCCTGGTCTTCAGCGTCTTCAAGATGAAAATTTCCACTGTAGGCAAGATTAACCATTCGCCAGAGGAAGCAGTTGGTGCGGTAAACATCTACCGGTTGTAGCCAACGCTCAAGGAGCGCGGTAATTTCCTCGCTTCGAATCCCCTCAAAACACCCAATCGAATGGTCCTTGTCTGGAATGACAGCATCGACAACCTGAGTGTCGGCATTTAATCGGTAGCGCGCTGGCAAGGAAGAGAATGCTGCGTCAGCAGCCATTATTGCGTCGGGCCACAAACGATTGCCATTACGTCCCACGGCCTCCCCCACACTCCAGAACTCCCCATCATTTTTCAAACTACGGGAGATAAAGAGCATTACCTTTTCCAGCTCCACCAAATGATGCAATGCCGAAACACAAATAATGACATCCCACTGTTCACCGGTAGGCACCAGGTTATTCGCATCCGCCACGATCAAATCGAGGCTGATCCCTGGCGGAAACTGCTTTGCCGCGATTTGGAGCAGGTCCTCATTGATATCCAGCAGTGACCATTCGACGCCTTCGGGAATAGCCGCTGACAAACCCGCCTCTATCCGCGCGGCGCCACTGCAGATTGACAAGACCTTTATTGCCCCGTGGTCCGTGACTTTTTGGCGTAGCCTCGCTTGAAAATCAGGCGGAGTTTGCGGGACGTTCGCCCTCAGGAGACGAGTCGCATAAGAGTAGGCGGCCTCTCCTTCAAACGGCTCCGAAATGACAATGTCAGCCTGCGCACCAAACCCTTGCGCCTGAGCCAGTCCGTTTAATTGGCGAACGGTGCGAGCAACGCCCATTGCAGTTTCACTCTGTCGCTCCTGAACGTTTGAGTAAAACGCGTTCCGGTAGACGCTACTGAAGTGTGCTATCTCGTTTTTCATGCGCATCTGATGATGGGTTTTCGCCAGAAGCGCCTTCATCTGTCCCTCCCTGGCGACACACAAGTCAGCTATCGCCAGCCAGTCGGCCGTAGGATCGTTCTGCGCACCAGGCCCGCACTTTATCAAGAGACGGCCACGCATCCCTGCCAACCAAGCCAAGTCCAAATCCACCGTCCTCCATTCCGACGGTGTATATCCTGCGCAAAAATGAAAAGTTCCAAGTTGAAATTCGGCTTGAGCTTTATCATCGAAAAAAGCAACTGAGCATGTGAGCCCATCCAAACTGATGCTGGGTAGAGCAGCCGAAAAACGAATGTGTAACGTTGAATCAGGAAACACCTTCAGCTCACTACTTCGAAGGTGCTCTCCAGCGATGAGAATCAGCGAATATCTTGCTTCTCTCAAGTGCGCCACATGCATCCATGTCGGATGCTCGGCCAGTTTAACGTCAGGCAACACGTCAAAAACCGCCGTCTCATCGAGAAGAAAAAAGCTTGCAACGCCAGCGTCATTCAAACGGATTTCCCCTCTTCAGAATGGCAGAAGAGTCAGCATAGTCGGGCGGTCGAAAATCTCACGTTGAATTAACCCTTATCCACGCCCCAATGCAGAGCGCCACATTGCACCAGCGCCGGTGATACGGTCACTGATGGTGCATTGTCGTTTTCCTCTCCCGCCGCCAACCCCGCATTTCAAAGCCTTCCCCCGACCGGGCACACCCCTTGCAAAAGCACCTTCAGCGTTTGCATCTGCCCTCGAAAAAAAACTCATAAGTCCACGGAGATCGCACAATGAAGCGTCGTAGCTTGATCAAGGCTTTTACACTCTCGGCAAGCATTGCCGCGATGGGCATGGCCTGGACCGTCCAGGCCGCCGAGACCATCAAGGTTGGCATCTTGCATTCGCTGTCCGGCACCATGGCGATCTCCGAGACGTCCCTCAAGGACATGGCGCTGATGACCATCGACGAGATCAACGCCAAGGGTGGTGTGAACGGTAAGAAGCTCGAAGCGGTGGTCGTGGACCCGGCGTCGAACTGGCCGCTGTTCGCGGAAAAGGGCCGTCAGTTACTGACCCAGGACAAGGTCGCGGTGGTGTTCGGCTGCTGGACGTCGGTGTCGCGCAAGTCGGTGTTGCCGGTGTTCGAAGAGCTCAACGGCCTGCTGTTCTACCCGGTGCAATACGAAGGCGAAGAGATGTCGCCAAACGTGTTCTACACCGGTGCCGCGCCGAACCAGCAGGCGATTCCAGCGGTGGAATACCTGATGAGCGAAGAAGGCGGCAGTGCCAAACGCTACTTCCTGCTGGGCACCGACTACGTCTACCCGCGCACCACCAACAAGATCCTGCGCTCGTTCCTGCACTCCAAAGGTGTGGCGGACAAAGACATCGAAGAGGTCTACACCCCGTTCGGCCACAGCGACTACCAGACCATCGTGGCCAACATCAAGAAGTTCTCGGCCGGCGGCAAGACTGCGGTCATTTCCACGGTCAACGGCGACTCCAACGTGCCCTTCTATAAAGAACTGGCGAACCAAGGCCTGAAGGCCACCGACGTACCGGTCGTGGCCTTCTCGGTGGGCGAAGAGGAACTGCGCGGCATCGATACCAAACCGCTGGTGGGCAACCTGGCGGCATGGAACTACTTCGAGTCCGTGGATAACCCGGCAAACAAGAAATTCGTCGACTCCTGGAAAGCCTACGCCAAGGCCAAGAACCTCCCAGGCGCCGATAAAGCGGTGACCAACGACCCGATGGAAGCCACTTATGTCGGCATCCACATGTGGGCGCAAGCGGTGGAAAAAGCCAAGTCCACCGACGTCGACAAAGTCCGCGAAGCCCTGGCCGGCCAGACCTTCGCCGCACCGTCGGGCTACACCCTGACCATGGACAAGACCAACCACCACCTGCACAAGCCGGTGATGATCGGCGAGATCCAGGCCGACGGTCAGTTCAACGTGGTCTGGCAGACCGAAGGCCCGATCCGCGCCCAACCGTGGAGCCCCTTCATCGCCGGCAACGACAAGAAGCCTGACTATGCAGTGAAGAGCAACTGAGCCCATGGGTGTCGGTCCCGGATCCCGGAACCGACACACAACCCTTGTGGGAGCGAGCCTGCTCGCGATAGCGGTGGGTCAGCCAGAAAAGATGTGACTGACACACCGCTATCGCGAGCAGGCTCGCTCCCACAGAAAGAAGTTCGCGCAAGGCCTAGCATATGCCCACCGCCCTTTACCGCCTCATCCTCGCCCTGGTGCTGCTGTTGCCACTGGAGGCCCACGCCGGCGACGCCGAAGACTTCGTCGCCGCCAACCCGACCCAGCAGGCCAAGCTCCTGGAAACCTGGGCCGCGCAGCCCGAGCCGGAGCGTGTCGAACTGATCAATGCCTTGCAGCAAGGCCAGTTGACCGTCGATGGCCAGCCCAAGACCCTGCGCCTGAACAACCGCTTGCGCGGGCTGATCGAAACCGCCCTGGCCAGCCATCAACTACTCGCTGTCGATGCTCGCGTACGCCTGGGCGCCGCGCAGCAATTGCAAAAAAGCGCCCGTCCGGCGCAACTGGCCTTTCTCGATCGGCAACTGGCCGGCGAGCAAGACGAAGACGTACACGCCGCCCTGAGCCTGGCCCTGGCGAACCTGCAACTGGTGGATGCCAACCCAAGCGTGCGCCTGGCCGCCGTGCGGTTGCTGGGGGAAACCGGCGATCCGCTGGCCCGCACCCGCCTCGAAGGTTTGCTCGAACCCGGCGTCGAAACCGATGCCAGCGTACGCACCGCCGCGGAAACCAGCCTCAGCCAGGTCAAGCGCAAACTGCTGGTGGGCGAGTTGCTGGGCCAGGCCTTCAGCGGCATGTCCCTGGGTTCGATCCTGCTGCTCGCCGCCCTCGGCCTGGCAATCACCTTTGGCCTGCTGGGGGTGATCAACATGGCCCACGGCGAAATGCTCATGCTCGGCGCCTATTCCACGTATGTGGTGCAGATGCTGTTCCAGCGCTTCGCCCCGAACGCCATCGAGTTCTACCCGCTGATCGCCCTGCCGGTGGCGTTTTTCATCACCGCCGCCATCGGCATGGCCCTGGAGCGCACGGTAATTCGCCACCTCTACGGGCGCCCACTGGAAACCCTGCTCGCCACCTGGGGCATCAGCCTGATGCTGATCCAACTGGTGCGCCTGGTGTTCGGCGCGCAGAACGTCGAAGTCGCCAACCCGGCCTGGCTGTCGGGCGGGATCCAGGTGTTGCCCAACCTGGTGCTGCCATACAACCGCATCGTGATCATCGCCTTCGCCCTGTTCGTAGTGGCGCTGACCTGGCTGTTGCTGAACAAGACGCGCCTGGGCCTGAACGTCCGCGCCGTCACCCAGAACCGTAACATGGCTGCCTGCTGTGGCGTGCCCACCGGTCGCGTGGACATGCTCGCCTTCGGCCTCGGCTCGGGCATCGCCGGGCTCGGGGGCGTGGCCCTGAGCCAGATCGGCAACGTCGGCCCCGACCTGGGTCAGAGCTACATCATCGACTCGTTCCTGGTGGTGGTGCTCGGCGGCGTCGGCCAGTTGGCCGGTAGTGTGTTCGCCGCCTTCGGCCTGGGCATCGCCAACAAGATTCTCGAACCGCAGATCGGCGCCGTGCTCGGCAAGATCCTGATCCTCGCGCTGATCATTCTGTTCATCCAGAAGCGTCCGCAAGGCCTCTTCGCGCTCAAAGGACGGGTAATCGACTGATGAACCAGCCCCTGATGCTCACGGCCACGCAAAAGGCCGGCCCCAAAGTCACCCTCGCCGTCGGCGCGGTGATCCTGGCAGTGCTGCTGAGCCTGCCGTTGCTGTCGTTGCTGGCGGCGGACAATCCGTTGCACGTCTCGGCCTATACCCTGACCCTGGTGGGCAAGATTCTCTGCTACGCCATCGTCGCCCTCGCCCTGGACCTGGTCTGGGGCTACGCCGGCCTGCTCTCCCTCGGTCATGGCCTGTTCTTCGCCCTGGGCGGCTACGCCATGGGCATGTACCTGATGCGCCAGGCGGCCGGGGATGGCTTGCCGGCGTTCATGACCTTTTTGTCGTGGACCGAATTGCCCTGGTACTGGGCCGGCACCGACAGCTTCCTCTGGGCCATGTGCCTGGTGGTGCTGGCGCCGGGGTTGCTGGCGCTGGTGTTCGGTTTCTTCGCCTTCCGCTCGCGGATCAAGGGCGTGTATTTCTCGATCATGACCCAGGCCCTGACCTTCGCCGGAATGCTGCTGTTTTTTCGCAACGAAACCGGGTTTGGCGGCAACAACGGCTTCACCAACTTCCGCTCGATCCTGGGGTTTGGCATCACCGAACCGGGCACCCGGGCGGTGTTGTTCCTCGCCACGGTAGTGTTGCTGGTGGCGAGCCTGTTCATCGGCTGGCGCCTGGCCCGCAGTAAATTCGGTCGTGTGCTGACCGCCCTGCGCGACGCGGAAAACCGCCTGATGTTCTGCGGCTACGATCCCCGTGGCTTCAAGCTGTTCGTCTGGGTGTTGAGTGCGGTGTTGTGCGGCCTGGCAGGCGCGTTGTACGTGCCGCAGGTGGGCATCATCAACCCCAGCGAAATGTCGCCGACCAACTCCATCGAGGCGGCCGTGTGGGTCGCCCTCGGCGGGCGCGGTACGCTGATCGGGCCGCTGCTGGGCGCCGGCGTGGTCAATGGCATGAAGAGCTGGTTCACCGTGGCCTTTCCTGAGTACTGGCTGTTTTTCCTCGGTGCGCTGTTCATCGTCGTGACGCTGTATCTGCCCAAGGGCGTGATCGGCCTGCTGAAGAAAAGAGGTGAACAATGAGAATTACAGCGAGTGCCGAATTCATGCTCGAACCCGCTTTTTTTCCGCCCGAACCCAACCAGGACGCCGGCAGCAGCCGCGACGCCATCGGCCTCGGCCAAGCGGCGGGCGTTGGCCTGAACACCCGTCACGGCACCATCCTGACCCTGGAAGACATCAGCGTCAGCTTCGATGGCTTCAAGGCCTTGAACGATCTGAACCTGTATATCGGCGTCGGCGAATTGCGCTGCATCATCGGCCCCAACGGCGCCGGCAAGACCACGCTGATGGATGTGATCACCGGCAAGACCCGGCCCAGCCATGGCAAGGCCTGGTTCGGCGAAACCCTGGACTTGACCAGCATGAGCGAGGTGCAGATCGCCCAGGCCGGCATCGGTCGCAAGTTCCAGAAGCCCACGGTGTTCGAAGCCTTGAGCGTGTTCGAAAACCTGGAGCTGGCGCTCAAGACCGACAAATCGGTGTGGGCCAGCCTGCGGGCCAAACTCACTGGCGAGCAACACACGCGCATCAGCGAAGTGCTGGAAACCATTCGCCTTACCACCTCGGTCAATCGCGCCGCCGGGCTGTTGTCCCACGGACAGAAGCAGTTCCTGGAGATCGGCATGCTGCTGGTGCAGGACCCGCAATTGTTGCTGCTCGACGAACCGGTGGCGGGCATGACCGACGCCGAAACCGAGTTCACCGCCGAGCTGTTCAAGTCGCTGGCGGGCAAGCATTCGCTGATGGTGGTGGAACACGACATGGGCTTCGTCGGCGCGATTGCCGACCACGTCACCGTGCTGCACCAGGGCAGTGTGCTGGCTGAAGGCTCGCTGGAACAGGTGCAGGACAATGAGCGGGTGATCGAGGTGTACCTCGGTCGGTAGTCCTGCGAACACATTCCCTCTGTGGGAGCGAGCCTGTGGGAGCAAAGCTTGCTCGCGATGAACGATAACGCGGTCCTTCCGATGGACCGAGGTGCCGCTGTCGCGAGCAAGCTTTGCTCCCACAGAAAGCCATTGTTCCCACAAGGGACTTGAGGAGAATCTGGAACATGCTGCAAGTCGACAAGCTGCACCAATACTACGGCGGTAGCCACATCCTGCGCGGCCTGTCGTTTGACGTGAAGGTCGGCGAAGTTACGTGCCTGCTGGGGCGCAACGGCGTGGGCAAGACCACCCTGCTCAAATGCCTGATGGGCCTGCTGCCGGCCAAGGAAGGCGCGGTGAATTGGGAAGGCAAGGCCATCACCGCGTTCAAACCACACCAACGGGTGCACGCTGGCATCGCCTACGTGCCTCAAGGCCGGGAGATTTTCGGGCGGCTGACAGTGGAAGAAAACCTGCTGATGGGCCTGTCGCGCTTCCCCGGTTCCGAGGCCAAGGAAGTGCCGGCGTTCATCTACGAGCTGTTTCCGGTGCTGTTGCAGATGAAACAACGCCGTGGCGGTGACCTGTCCGGTGGCCAGCAACAGCAGCTCGCCATTGGCCGGGCCCTGGCGAGCCGTCCACGCCTGCTGATTCTCGACGAGCCCACCGAGGGCATCCAGCCCTCGGTGATCAAGGAGATCGGCGCGGTGATCAAGAAACTGGCGGCCCGGGGCGACATGGCGATTTTGCTGGTGGAGCAGTTCTACGACTTCGCCGCCGAACTGGCCGATCAGTACCTGGTGATGTCCCGGGGCGAGATCGTGCAGCAGGGGCGCGGAGAAAATATGGAAGCCGAGGGTGTGCGCGGGCTGGTTACGATCTAGTCTGTAGCGTCCTGACGATAATCAGAAATCATGAATCTACCTGTCTCATTACTGGCCCCTTCTGCGGTGTTCACCCCCAGTTGGCATGCCGAGCTGGATCTGGGTTACGCCCGCTTTGGCGATTGCACGCGCCCGGTCCAGCGGCGGCACAAAGGCCCGCTGCGGGTGCAGAAGCACCTGTACGCCGAAGGCCCCGAGGTGTGCCAGCACATCATCGTCCACCCGCCTGGCGGGATTGCCGGCGGTGATCGCCTGGACATCTCGGCCCACGTCGGCCCTGGCGCCTGGGCGCAACTGACCAGCCCCGGCGCGGCCAAGTGGTATCGCGCCGCCGGCCCGGCGTATCAACAACTGAGCCTCAGCGTCGCCCCCGGCGCAACCCTGGAATGGCTGCCCCAGGAAACCATCGTCTTCAGCGCGGCCCAGGCCGAACTGAGCACGAGCATCGACCTGCAGGGCGATGGGCGGCTGTTCTACTGGGACATGGTTGCCCTCGGCCGACCGGCCAGCGGCGAGCGGTTCGACCTGGGGCATTTCCAGTCGCGGCTGGACATTCGCCGCGACGGCCAGTTGCTGTGGCATGAGCGCCAGCGCATTGTGGGCGGTGATGGGTTGTTGGACTCGCCCATCGGCCTGGGCGGCGACCCGGTGTTCGCCACGTTGTTGGTGACCGGCGAAATCGACAGCGAGCTGCTGGAGCAATGCAGATCCCTGGGCCATGACGTGCGTGGGGATTTGACGCAGTTGCCCGGGCTGGTCGTGGCCCGCTGCCTGGCGAGCGAGGCGCTGCTGGCGCGGGGATGGTTGATTGAATTGTGGAGGCTTCTGCGCCCGGCAATGCTCGGTCGAGAGGCGGTACCTCCCAGAATCTGGAGCACCTGAATCCGCTGGTCCTGTGGGAGCGAGCCTGCTCGCGATAGCAATGGAACATTCACCATAAATGTTGACTGACACACCGCTATCGCGAGCAGGCTCGCTCCCACAGGGGCAGTATTCAAGGATCTGTAATTTTTACCTGCCTTTATTGGATTGCACATGGACCTGACCCCACGCGAAAAAGACAAGCTGCTGATCTTCACCGCCGGCCTCGTCGCCGAACGGCGATTGGCTCGTGGCTTGAAGCTCAATTACCCTGAGGCCATGGCCTACATTTCCGCAGCCCTGCTCGAAGGCGCCCGTGACGGCCAGACCGTGGCCGAGCTGATGCATTACGGCACCACCCTGCTAAGCCGCGAACAGGTAATGGAAGGCATCCCGGAAATGATCCCGGAAATCCAGGTCGAGGCGACCTTTCCCGACGGAACCAAATTGGTCACCGTCCACCAGCCCATCGCCTGAGGCCGTGTCATGACCTATCACGTTCGTGACGCCCAGCCCGCCGACCTGCCGGCGATCCGTGACATCTACAACGACGCCGTCCTCAACACCACGGCGATCTGGAACGAACAGCCCGTGGACCTGGGCAACCGCCAGGCATGGTTCAGCGCCCGGCAAGCCCAGGGCTACCCGATACTGGTGGTCAGTGACCCCGAGGAGAACATGCTCGGCTACGCTTCATTCGGCGACTGGCGGCCGTTCGACGGCTTCCGCCACACCGTGGAGCATTCGGTGTACGTGCGTAGCGACCAGCGCGGCAATGGCCTTGGCCCTCTATTGATGAGCGCTTTGATCGAGCGTGCCAGGGCCTGCGATAAACATGTCATGGTCGCCGCCATCGAAAGCGGTAACGCGGCCTCGATTCGCCTGCACGAGCGGGCCGGTTTCGTGATCACCGGGCAAATGCCCGAAGTGGGAACCAAGTTCGGTCGCTGGCTGGACCTGACCTTCATGCAATTGAACCTCAATCCCGGGGCGCTACCGCCTGCCGTCGATAAGGAGTGAAAAGCCAATGAACCCCGCCCAGTTGCGTCGAGTCCACGCCGAGAGCTTTGCGCATTATCGCCAGGGCCTGATCGATCTGTTGCTCGACGCCGTCGGGTACGGCGCCAGCGTGGGGTTCATGGCCGATCTCGATGCCGTCCAGGCCCGCGCCTATTTCGACGAGGTCCAGGCCAGCCTCAACCAAGGCCACCTGTTGCTGTGGGTGGTGGTCAAGGATGAACAGGTACAAGCCAGTGTCCAACTCGCCTTGTGCCAGAAACCCAACGGCCTCAACCGCGCCGAGGTACAGAAGCTGCTCGTGCGCGGCGAGGCTCGCCGTCGGGGCCTGGGCCAGCAATTGATGAGCGCCCTGGAACTCGGCGCCCGCCAACACAAACGTGGCCTGTTGTACCTCGACACCAAGGCCGGTTCCGAGGCCGAGGCATTCTACCGCGCCATGGGCTATACCCGCGTCGGTGAACTGCCCGACTACTGCCAGAGCCCGGACGGGACTTACACCCCGACCGCCATCTACTACAAGCTTTTGGGGCAACCGCAATGATTCCAGGCCAATACCAGGTCCAACCCGGCGACATCGAACTCAACGTCGGCCGCCGCACGCTCACGCTGAACGTCGCCAACAGCGGTGACCGGCCCATCCAGGTCGGTTCGCACTATCACTTTTTCGAAACCAACGACGCCCTGACCTTCGACCGCGCCGCCAGCCGTGGCATGCGCCTGAACATCCCGGCCGGCACGGCGGTGCGCTTCGAACCGGGCCAGAGCCGCGAGGTGGAACTGGTGGACCTGGCCGGGCATCGGCGGGTGTTCGGGTTTGCCGGGCGCGTCATGGGCGACCTTTAAGTCATAGGGTGCCAGCACCGGCCCCATCGCGAGCAGGCTCGCTCCCACAGGGGAATGCGATCAACTAATGAAATGGCTACCCCCACCGCCCCCTGCGATCGCCCACTAAGCTTTCGCAGAGGGCTCATCGGAGACTGTTGCCATGAACAAAGTAGCTATTGCCGCCATCGATTTGGGAAAACACTCCTTTCACCTGCATGCTCAAGATGATCGTGGTCATGAGCTTTATCGCAAAAAATTTACTCGA
>Ga0209051_1000208_pt1 | contig 102967 bp, 87 predicted proteins | sample AraplaCvi_mMS_r2_2_FD_184286 | JGI IMG/M metagenome (GOLD analysis project Ga0209051, IMG submission 184286) | Arabidopsis root microbial communities from North Carolina, USA - plate scrape MF_Cvi_mMS_r2 (SPAdes) (version 2) | ecosystem: Host-associated > Plants > Roots > Endosphere | place...
TGCGCATCAGCGTCGCGGTCTCGGGGAACAGCTTGGCGAAGTAGAAGCGCGCGGTCTGCAGCTTGGCGACGTAGAACGGGTCGGTGTTGCCGGCCGCGATCTGGCGCAGCGCGACCTGCGCCATGCGCGCGAACAGGTAGCCGAACACGAAGTGGCCGGCCACGCGCAGGTAGTCGACCGCGGCGGCGCCCACTTCGTCGGGGTTCTGGAAGCCCTTGAAGCCGATCTCGGTGGTGAACTTGGTGAGCTGGTCGCCCAGGCCCGCGATCGGGTTGATGAACTCGGCCATCTTCTCGTTCACGCCTTCTTCCTCCACCAGCTTCGCAACCAGCTTGCCGAACTTCTTGAGCGACGCGCCGTTGTTGCCCAGCACCTTGCGGCCCAGCAGGTCCAGCGACTGGATGGTGTTGGTGCCCTCGTAGATCATGTTGATGCGGTTGTCGCGCACGAACTGCTCCATGCCCCATTCCTTGATGAAGCCATGGCCGCCGAACACCTGCATGCAGGCGTTGGTTGCGATGTGGCCGTTGTCGGTGATGAAGGCCTTGACGATCGGCGTCAGCAGCGCCACCAGTTCGTCCGAATCCTTGCGCACCTTCTCGTCGGGATGGTTGTGCGCCTTGTCGAGCAGCAGCGTGCAGAAGATCTGCAGCGCGCGGCCGCCTTCGGCGTATGCCTTGGCCGTGAGCAGCATCTTGCGCACGTCGGGGTGCACGATGATCGGATCGGCTTCCTTGTCCTTGGCCTTCACGCCCGAGAGCGAACGCATCTGGATGCGGTCCTTGGCGTAGGCCAGCGCATTCTGGTAAGCCACTTCGGTCAGGCCGAGTGACTGGTTGCCCACGCCCAGGCGTGCGGCGTTCATCATCACGAACATGGCCTGCAAGCCCTTGTTGGGCTCGCCCACCAGCGAGCCGGCGGCGCCTTCGATCACGATCTGCGCGGTGGCGTTGCCATGGATGCCCATCTTGTGCTCGAGGCCGGCGCAGAAGATCGGGTTGCGCTCGCCGAGCGAGCCGTCGGCCTTCACCTTGTACTTGGGCACCACGAACAGGCTGATGCCCTTGCTGCCCTTGGGCGCATCGGGCAGGCGGGCCAGCACCAGGTGGATGATGTTGTCGGCCATGTCGTGCTCGCCGGCCGAGATGAAGATCTTGCTGCCGGTGATGCGGTACGTGCCGTCGGCCTGCGGCTCGGCCTTGGTGCGCAGCAGGCCCAGGTCGGTGCCGCAGTGCGGCTCGGTCAGGCACATGGTGCCGGTCCATTCGCCGCTCGTGAGCTTGGGCAGGTAGGTCTTCTTCTGTTCGTCGGTGCCATGGGCCACCAGCGCTTCGTACGCGCCGTGCGAGAGGCCGGGGTACATGGTCCAGGCCTGGTTGGCGCTGTTGAGCATTTCGAACAGGCACTGGTTCACCACGAAGGGCAGGCCCTGGCCGCCGAAGGCCGGGTCGCACGACAGCGCGGGCCAGCCGCCTTCGACGTACCTGGCATAAGCGTCCTTGAAGCCCTTGGGCGTCTTGACTTCATGCGTGGCCTTGTCGAGCGTGCAGCCTTCTTCGTCGCCGCTGATGTTAAGCGGAAAAGTCACCTCGGCGGCGAACTTGCCGGCCTCCTCGATCACCGCGTTGATGGTGTCGGCATCGGTCTCGGCATGGGCCGGAAGCGCCTTGAGTTCGTCGGCGACGTTGAGCACTTCGTGCAGCACGAACTGCATGTCGCGCAAGGGTGGGTTGTAGCTGGGCATCCGGGACTCTCCTGGTCGAAAACTGAAAGGGAAAAAGAAAAAAGGGAAACGGGGCCGCTCAGCGCACCGGCTTGAGCCGGCGGGAGGCGGCGGGCTTGGCCGCTGCCGCGGCTTCGGCGGGCGGCGCATCGGGCGTGGCACTGCGCGCCAGGATGTTGTCGAAGCCGACGTTGGCGCGGCCGATGGAACCCGGTACCTGCAGGAAGCGCGCTTCGTAGTGCAGCGCGAGGATCAGGCCGTGGATCTCGAAGGCCAGCTGCCGCTCATCGGCATCGGCGCGCAGATGGCCTTCGCTCTTGGCCTGCACGATCGCGCGCAGCACGGCCGCCTGCCAGATGCTGACCGACTCCACCAGCGCATCGCGCACCGGGCCGGGACGGTCGTCGAATTCGGAGGCGCCGCTGATGTAGATGCAGCCCGAGTCGATCTCGGCCGAGGTGCGCTTCATCCAGTTGGCGAACATGGCGCGCAGGCGCGGCAGGCCGCGCGGCGCCTCGAGGGCGGGAAAGAACACTTCCTGTTCGAAACGTGCGTGATACTCGCGCACCACGGAAATCTGCAGTTCCTCACGCGAGCCGAAGTGGGCGAACACGCCCGACTTGCTCATCTTGGTGAGCTCGGCCACGGCACCGATCGACAGGCCCTCGAGCCCGATCTGCGCCGCCAGCGCCAGCGCGGCGTCGACGATCACGGCCTTGGTCTGCTGGCCCTTCTGGGCGGCGCGGGCCGGCTTGGCGGGAACGGCATTGACAGACATCGTGAAAGCTCCGGAATAAAACGAACGGTCGTTCTATTTTGCAGGGGCTTTGCACTTTTGGCTGGCAATGACCTTCTACGGTTGAAGGTTAATGGGTGCGCAGCGGGGCCGCCAAGCCCCGCCCTCCCGAATCAGAACTCCTGCGAGACCGGCCGCAGCACCACCTCGTTGATGTCCACGTCCGCGGGCTGCTCCACGGCATAGACCACCGCGCGCGCCACCGAATCGGCGGGAATCTGGTTGGCCTCGTAGAACGCCTTCACGCCGGCCGCGCTCTCGGCGTCGGTGCTGCCGAACTTCAGCTCCGACTCCACCGCGCCGGGCGAGACGATGGTCACGCGCACGCCGCTGTTGCCCATCTCGACGCGCAGCCCTTCGGAGATGGCGCGCACCGCATGCTTGGTCGCGCTGTAGACGGTGCCGATCGGCGTGAACACCTTGAGCCCCGCAATCGACGCGACGTTGACGATGTGGCCGCCGCCCTGGGCCTGCATGCGCGGCAGCACCGCGGCAATGCCGTAGAGCACGCCCTTGATGTTGACGTCGATGGTGCGGTCCCACTCGTCGACCTTGAGCTTCTCGATCGGCGACAGCGGCATCACGCCCGCGTTGTTGACCAGCACGTCGATGCGGCCGAAGGCCTCGACCGTCGCTGCGGCAAGCTGCTCCAGGTCGGCACGCTTGGCCACGTCGGTGGCCACGGCGATGGCCTCGCCGCCGGCCTCGCGGATCTCGGCGACGACCTTCTCCAGCCGGTCGGTGCGGCGCGCCGCGAGCACCACCTTGGCGCCGCGCGCGGCCAGGTGGCGCGCTGTCGATTCGCCGAGCCCGCTGCTCGCGCCGGTGACGATGGCGACCTTGCCGCGGATGTTGTCTTGAACGGATGTCATGGGAAATTCCTTTCGGATGTGTTGTTGAAGAAGTGCATGCAGTGTGGAAAATCCACGCGTTCCCGTAAATGAAACTCTGGCGACTTCAGAATTCCTTGACCTGGAATACACCTTCTCTTGAAAGCCCCCCATGGCCAACCGTCTCGAAGCCCTGCGCGTGTTCTGCACCGCCGCCGCCGCTGCCAATTTCCGCGAGGCCGCCGCGCGCCTGTCCGTTTCGCCGCAGGTCGTGACGCGCGCGGTGCGCGAGCTGGAAGAAGAACTGGGCGAGCCGCTGTTCCACCGCAGCACGCGCGGCGTGCAGCTCACCGATTTCGGCCGGCAGCTCGCCGAGCGCGCGCGTGCCGCGGTCGGCGGCGTCGATGCGCTGTTCCACCGCGCCGACCGGCGCGCGCTGTCGCAGCACGCGGGCACGGTGCGCGTCACCGCGCCCAACGTGTTCGGCCGGCGCCTGATCCCGGAAGCGCTCGCGCCGATGCTGGCCGCGCATCCGGGCCTGGTGCTCGACCTGCGGCTGTCGGAGGCGCATGCCGACGTGGTCGACGAACAGATCGACATCGGCGTGCGCGCGGGCCCGATCCGCGATGCACGCTTCGTTGCGCGCACGGTCGGCAAGATGCGGCTCCACGTGGTGGCCGCGCCCGCGCTGGTCGAGCGCACCGGCATCCCGAAGAGTCTCGACATGCTGTCCGGCTTTCCGCTCACCGCGCTGATGGACCGCAGCTCGGGCCGCCCCTGGTCCTGGTTCTTCAGCAAGGGGCGGCAGGTGCCGGTCGCCGCGCCGGCCTTCGTCACCGACGACGTCGATGCCGAATGCGCCGCGGTGCGCGCGGGCCTGGGTTTCGGCCAGCTCGTGGGGCCGCTGGCCGAGCCGCTGCTGCAGTCGGGCGAGCTGGTGGCGGTGCTCGAAGCCGAAGCCCCAGAGCCCTGGCCGATCCACGTCTACCGCTCGCAGCGCGCGCCGGTGCCGGCGCGCGTGCGGCTGGTGTATGACGAGCTGGTCCGCGTGCTGCGCTGAGGTGGCAGGTCAGTCGTACTTCTGTCCGGTGCGCATCAGCTCCGGCGTGCCGATCACCTCGTTGAGGGCGTCGAAGTCCAGCATCTGCGGCCGCCACGGCTGCGTGGTGCGGTGCCGGTGCAGGCTCGCGTAGTAGCCTTGCAGCGTATGGACCACGGCGCGTGCGGTGCCGCCCGGAAAGATCGCGATGCGAAAGCCATGGGCCTGCAGCGCGTCCGCATCCTGGATCGGCGTCTTGCCGCCTTCGACCATGTTTGCGAGCAGCGGCACGCGGTCGCCGAAGCGCCGGCAGGCGGCGTCCATCTGCCCGGGCGAGCGCAGCGCCTCGATGAAGAGCGCATCGACGCCGCAGGCGAGGTAGGCCTCGGCGCGGTCGAGCGCGGCCTCCAGCCCTTCGACCGCGACCGCATCGGTGCGCGCGAGGATCAGCGTGTCGCTCGAGGTGCGCGCGTCCAGCGCGGCTTTCAACTTGCCGACCATCTCGCGCTCGGGCACCACGGTCTTGCCGTCGAGGTGGCCGCAGCGCTTGGGAAAGGTCTGGTCCTCGATCTGCACCATCGCCGCGCCCGCGCGCTCGAATCCGCGCACGGTGCGCTGCGTGTTGAGCGCGTTGCCGAAGCCCGTGTCGGCATCGACGATCACGGGCAGGTTCACGCGCTCGGTGATGCGCGCGAGCGTGTCGGCCACCTCGGTGAAGGTGGTCAGGCCGATGTCGGAGCGGCCGAGCCGCGTGTAGGCGATCGATGCGCCCGAGAGGTACAGCGCCTCGAAGCCGGCCTGCTCGGCCACGAGGGCGCTGAGGGCGTCGTACACGCCGGGTGCGAGCACGATGTCGTTGCGCGCGAGCCGGGTCTTGAAGGAGGGATTCGTCATGCGGATGCTTCCGTCGATTGGATCAGTGCGGCCGCCGTGCGCGCCGCGATGTAGCCGCCGGCCACGGCGCTCAGCAAGCCGTTGCCGGAGAGATAGCCCCACACCGCATCGCCCGACACGCCGCCCGCCGCGCCGCCGGCGGCGAACAGGTTGGCGAAGGGCGTGCCGTCGTGCCGCAGCACGCGCATGTCGGGCGCGGTGTCGAGGCCGCCCTGGGTGTGGAACAACGCACCCGTGACCTTGACTGCGAAGTACGGCGCTTCGAGTGCGCGTGCGAACACGCGGCCATCGGGCGGCGGCGTGCCGGCGCGCATGGCGTCGAGCGTGCCCTGCAAGGCGGAAGGCTCGCAGCCGATGCAATCCGCCAGCGCAGCCACCGATTCGCAGCGGCGCAGCGCACCTGCCGCTTCGGCCTCGCAGAAGTCGGGAAAGCCCCGCGCCAGTGCAAGCAGCGGCGTGTCGAACACGTTCCATGCAATGCCGCCCGGTTGCGCGAGCACGTGCACGGCGGCTTCCGAGTAGCCCTGCGTTTCGTCGTGGAAGCGCCGCCCCTCGCGGTTGAGCTGTACGCCGCCCTCCATCATCACGGCCCAGGACATCAGCGCGCCTTGCGGCGTGACCCACGAGCCATGGCCCTGGTAGCCGCCCAGGTCGCGCAGGCGTGCGCCCAGCGCTTCGCCCCAGAGGATCGCGCTGCCGTCGTTGCCGGCATGGCCGCCGAAGGTGGCTTCGGCCATCTCGGGCAGCAGCGTGCGGACCATTTCCGAATTGCCGCCGAAGCCGTTGCAGGCGAGCAGCAGTGCGCCGCAGCCCAGCGTTTCGCGGCTGCCGCCGGGCCGCGCACAGTCGATGCCGATCACGCGGTCTCCGTCGTCGAGCACCAGCGTGTCGACCAGCGCCTGCGTCAGCACCGGAATGCCCGCGGCCTCGACGGCCGCCTGCAGTGTCGCCATCAGCGATGCGCCGGTCTTCTGCGGCAGCGCATGCATCCGATGCACGCTGTGGCCCGGATAGAGAAAGCCGTCGAGCAGCATCCACTGCAGGCCGTGCCGCTCCTGCAGCGCATCGAGCGCCGGCCCGATGGCGGCCGCATAGGCCTCGACCAGCGCGGGCGCCGCGCGGCCATGGGCCTTGGCCTGGATGTCGGCGGCGAAGCGCTCGGCACTGTCGTCCTGCACGCCATGCGCCCGCTGCGTGCGCGTGCCGGGCGCGGGAATGAAGCCCGAGGACAGCGCGGTCGAGCCGCTCGGCAACGCATCGCGCTCCAGCACCACGCAGTCCACGCCCGCATCGGCCAGCATCAGCGCGGCCGTGAGCCCGCAGGCACCGCCGCCGACGATGGCCACCGGCACCTGCACCTCGGCCCTGACCTGTGCCGCGCGGCGGATGTGGCGCGAGGGGCTTGCCGTCATGCGAGCGATGCGATGAAGGCCGCGCAGTCGGTCACCTCGGCCACGTTGCGCATGTCGGCCAGCGAGGTCTGATGGCGCTCTTCGCCGAAGGCCGCGCAGCCGTCGGCCAGCACCAGCGTGCGGTAGTCGCGCATGTGCGCATCGCGCACGGTGCTGGCCACGCCGCCGTTGGTCACGATGCCGCACACGGCCACGGTGTCGATGCCCGCGCGGCGCAGCACCCAGTCGAGCTGGGTGTTGAAGAAGGCCGAATACGCGACCTTGCTGACCGCCACGTCGACGAGCCCGGCCAGCGCATCGACATTCGCCTGGCCCCAGCTGCCGGGCGCGAAGTCGCCCTTCCTCAGATAAGGACGCAGCGCCTTCAGGTGCGGCGACACTATCGGCTCGCCGGCCGCATCGGGCCACAGCGTGAACTGGCTGGCCACCACGAGGCCGCCCGCGGCCTTGAGCGCGCGCGCCACTTCGGCCACGCGCACCGGCAGAAGCAAGGCCGGCGGGTTGGTGTCGCCGCCGCGCGCATAGGCGCCCTTGGCATCGAGGAAGTCGTTCTGCAGGTCGATGATGACCAGCGCCGTCTTCGCTGCGCTCATGACGGCCTCACCAGCAGGTTGCCGTGCGCATCGACCTCGGCGTGGAAGCCGGGTTCGAGCCACACAGTGGTGTCGGCCTGCTCGAGGATCGCAGGCCCTTCGATGCGCGCGGCCACCGGCAGCTCGAGCCGCGCGTAGCGCACGGCCTCGTGCCACTGGCCATGGTGGAACACGCGCTGCGTGCCCAGCGGCGCGGTGCTGCCCTGCCCTTCGGGGGCCAGCACCTTCAGGTCGAACTTGGGCCGCACGCCGATGCGCGCATAGCGCAGGTTCATCACGCGGATCGGGATGCCGTCGAGCACCCGGCCGAAAGCGGCGCTGTAACTGGCCTCGAATGCGGCGCGAATGGATTGCGCGGTGATCGGCGTACGGCCCGCATCGGCCAGCACCACGGGCAGCGTGTGGGTCTGGCCCGTATAGAGCATGTCGAGCGCGATCACTTCGCGCACTTCGTCGAAGCGCACGCCCGAGGAGTCGAGGCGCTGCTGGCAGGCGGCCGAAAGTTCGTCGATGCGGCGCTGCAGGTCGGCCACGTCGAGTTCGGCCAGCGGCCTGTTGAGGGTCTGCACCGCGTCGTGGCGCATGTCGGCGATCACGCAGCCCAGCGCCGAGGTCACGCCGGGATAGCGCGGCACGATGCCGGTGGCGACGCCCACCTCGCGCATCATCGCGCACACATGCAGCGCACCGCCGCCGCCGAAGGGCATGTACGCGAAGCGGCGCGGATCGTGTCCGCGCTCGATCGACACGAGGCGGATCGCGCCCGCCATGCGCGCATTGGCTACCGTCAGGATCGCCTCGGCCGCGGCGTGCACATCGAGGCCCAGCGGGCGCGCGACGTGCGCCTCGATGGCCTGCCGGGACTTCTCTGCGTCCAGCGCCGCGAGCAGCCCGCCGCCGAGCGGCCGGTCGGCGGCGATGCGGCCGAGCAGCACGTTGGCATCGGTCACGGTCGGGCGCATGTTGCCGCGCCCGTAGCACGCCGGTCCCGGCACGCTGCCGGCGGACTCGGGGCCAACCTGCAACATGCCGCTCGCATCCACGGAAGCGATGGAACCGCCACCCGCGCCGATGGTTTCGATCTGGATCATCGGCGAGCGGATCACCATGCCGAACTCGATCGCGGTCTGCGCGGCCAGCGCAGCCTCGCCGTTGGCCACCAGCGACACGTCGAACGAGGTGCCGCCCATGTCGCCGGTGATCGCATTCGGAAAACCCGCGGCGCGCGCGATGGCCGCGCAGGCGATCACGCCGGCCGCCGGGCCCGAGAGCGCGGTGCGCACCGGCAGGTCGCTCGCGGTCTGGCGCGACATCACGCCGCCGTTGCTCTGCACCACCAGCAGCTCGCCCGCGAAGCCCTGCGCGCGCAGGTCGGCTTCGAGGCGGCCGAGGTAGCTGCCGACCACCGGCTGCAGCGCCGCATTGAGCGTGGCGGTCGAGCAGCGCTCGAACTCGCGGATCTCGGGCAGCACCTCGCTGGCCGAGGTGACGTGCGGGTTGGGCCAGAGCGCGCGCACGGCCGCCACGGCGAGCCGTTCGTTCTCGGGGTTGGCGTAGGTGTTGATGAAGAATACGCAGACGGCCTCGCAACCGGCCTCGAGCAGCGAGCGTGCTTCGGCGCGCACCTGGTCCAGGTCGACCGGCGTGTGCAGCGTGCCGTCGGCCAGCACGCGCTCGTCGACTTCGCGGCGCAGGTCGCGCGGCACCACGGGCACGAAGCTGCCGCGCAGGCCCCAGGTCTCGGGCCGGTCGCGGCGGCGCATCTCGAGCACGTCGCGAAAGCCGCGCGTGGTGATGATGCCGGTGCGCGCCACCTTGCGTTCGAGCAGCGCATTGGTGCCGACGGTGGTGCCATGCACGATGGTGGCGATGGCCGCGGCCGAATCGGCCACGCGCGCCACGCCGTTCATGAAGCCGCGCGCTTCCTCGCCGCGCGTGGAGGGCACCTTGACGATGCGCGCGCTGCCGTTGGCCTCATCGAGCACGAACAGGTCGGTGAAGGTGCCGCCGACATCGACGCCGACGACCAGGGATTTGCTTGTGGTGCTCATTCGGATGCTTTCTTGCCGCCGCTAGCGGCCGTGACGTAGCCCATGGCAGCATCGGCTTCGCGCTGCGAAGCGGGCCGCTCGCCGGAACGGCCCCAGCCGCCGCCGCCGGGCGTTTCGAGCCGCACGCGCTCGCCGCGCGCGAGCTGGATGCCGCGCATCTTCGACACCATGGGCGGCGTGTGCCATTCGCCCGCGTTCTCGTAGCGGAACACGTTGAGGGCGCCCGGTCCGCCGCCCGCTATGCCCTTGGGCGGCGAGGTGCCGCGCTCGCCGAAGACGAACACCTCGGCATCCTTCTCGAGCAGTTCGATCTCGTAGACGGCGCCGAGGCCGCCGCGGTGCCGGCCGTCGCCGCCCGAATCGGCGCGCAGCGACCATTCGGTGAAGCGCACGGGGTAGGCGGCCTCGAGGATTTCGAGCGGCGGAATCGTCGCGGTCGAGATCGGCGCGTTGCCGTGCGACAGGCCGTCGCCGCCCGAATGGCCGCCGTGCCCGCCGCCGAAGAAGCTGAACATCACCCAGCGCTGGCCTTCGCGGCCCTTGTCGCTGCGGTGGCCCGCGATCGACAGCGCGTTGATGGTGCCGTAGGCCTGCGCCACCGCGCGCGTGGGGTCGGCCTGCGCGGCGGCGCTGAAGATCACGTCGATCATGCGCAGGATGGTCTCGGTGTAGCCGCCGACCGGGCGCGGGCGCTCGGCGCTGATCACCAGCTTGTCGGGAATCACGAAGTCCACCGCGTCCAGCACGCCGGCGTTCGCGGGCACGTCGGGGAACAGGTGCTTGAGCGCGACATAGCAGGCCGCGACCGCCGTGGCGCGCGAAATGTTCACCGGCCCCGCGCATTGCGGCGAGGTGCGCGAGAAGTCGAGCGTGAGCCGGTCGCCGGCCACCGTCATGTCGAGCGCGATGGTGAGCGGCTGGTTGACGATGCCGTCGTTGTCGAGCACGTCCTCGAAGCTGTAGCGGCCGTCGGGCAGCGAGGCGATGTGCGAGCGCATGAGGCGCAGCGCGCGGCCGCGCAGCTCGCCGAGCGCATTCAGCACCAGGCCGTCGCCGTATTCGTCGAGCAGGCCGTGCAGCCGCTTCGCACCGAGCTCCAGCGCGGCGAGCTGGCCGTTGAGGTCGCCCCAGAGACTGTCGGGCAGGCGCGTGTTGGCCTGCAGGATGGCGAGCACGTCGGCATCGAGCACGCCGCCCTGCACGATGCGCACCGGCGGAATCTGCACCGCCTCCTGCCAGCACTCGGTGGCCGCGGGGTTGTAGTTGCCGGGCACCGCGCCGCCCACGTCGTGCCAGTGCGCGGCCGAGGCCATGTAGCAATACAGCTTGCCGTTGCGGAAGAAGGGCTTGACCAGCTTGAAGTCGTTGGCGTGCGTGCCGCCGTCGTAGGCATCGTTGCTGATCCAGATGTCGCCGTCCTTCATGCCGCCGCGCGGCGCGGCCGCCTTGGCGGTGGCGCGCACCGCGAAGGCCATCGCGCCCACGAACACCGGCAGGCCCGACTTGCCCTGCACCAGCGTGTCGCCGGTCGTGGCGTCGTAGAGGCCGTGGCAGGCGTCGTGCGCCTCGGCAATGATGGGATTGAACGCGCTGCGGTAGAGCGTGGCGTCCATCTCGTCGGCCACCTGTTCGAGGCGGCCGCGCAGCACGGCGAGCGTGACGGGGTCGAGGGTGTCGTTCATGTTCAGTCCACTTTCGCGCCGCTGGTCTTGACGACCTTGGCCCATTTGTCGATCTCGCGCTTCACGTGCGCGGCGAATTCCGCTTGCGTGGAGCCCACGGGCTCCGCGCCCAGCGCCGTCAGCTTCTCGCGCACCTCCGGCAGCTTCAGGATGCGCTGCACCTCGGCCGAGAGCTTGTCCACCACGGGCTGCGGCGTGCCCTTGGGCGCGAACAGGCCCGACCATGCATCGGCGTAGAAGCCCGGGTAGGTCTCGGCGATGGTCGGCAAGTCGGGCAATGACGGCGCGCGGCGCAGGCTGGTGAGCGCAATGGCGCGCAGCTTGCCGGCCTTGACGTGCGGCAGCGCCGACGGGAGCCCGTCCACCATCATCTGCACCTGCCCCGCGAGCAGGTCGGACACCGCCGGCGCGCTGCCCTTGTAAGGCACGTGCGTGATGTCGACGCCGGCCTCGGACTTGAGCATTTCCATGCCCAGGTGCGCGGCCGTGCCGTTGCCGAGCGAGGCGTAGTTGAGCTTGCCGGGCTCCTTCTTCGCAAGCGCCATGAGCTCGGCCAGGTTCTTCGCGGGCACCGAGGGATGCACCACCAGCACGTTGGGCACCACCGCCACCTGGCTGATGGCGACGAAGTCGGCCACCGGGTCGTAGGGCATCCTGCTGTAGAGCGAGGTGTTGATCGCGTGCGAGCCGGTCACGCCCATCACCAGCGTGTAACCGTCGGCCGGCGCCTTGGCGACGAGGTCGGAGCCGACGTTGCCGCCCGCGCCCGCACGGTTGTCGACCACCACCGGCTGGCCCCAGTGCTCGCCCATCTTCACTGCGACCAGCCGCGCCGCCGCATCGGTGGCGCCGCCCGGCGGGAACGGCACGACGATGCGGATCGCCTTGTTCGGAAAGTCGCCCGCCTGCGCGGCGGCGACCAGCGGCAGGCAGACAAGGAGCGTGCTCGCGAGATGGCGCAGGAGTTTCATGGTGGGTAGGTGGTGAGAGTGATGAGTGGTTCAGGCGTCCGCAAGCTGCTGCCACAGCTCGCGGAGGCTGGCGCCTGCGGGCGCGTCCAGCACGCCCTCGCAGAAGCGCGCGGCCTTCGGGCCCGGCACGCTGTGCGCCGCGTAGTGCGCGAACTTGGCGATGAGCGCCGCGCGGTCGAGCGGACGGGCAGCGTCCCCCGCGATGATGCCGACGGCTGCCTCGAGCGTGCCGCCCGCGTGCGACACCTGGAGCGTGGCACCGCGTTGCCCGCGTGCCGTCAGTCCGGCATCGGCTTCGAGCACGACCAGGGCTTCGAGCCGACGCAGTTCGAGGTCGTCGAAACGCGGCACGGCATAAACGGAGGGATCGACATCGCCGAAGCGCAGCATCGCCGCGACGCCGAAAGACAGGCTGAACTGCGCCTGGATCGGCGTGCGCGGCGCGCGGTTGCCGCAGTAGACGATCGCCTCTTCGTATATCTTGAGCACGATGCCCTGGATGCCGGTGGTGTCCCGGGCCAGTTGCTCGCGGATCTGGCGCGCGGCAGTGGCACCGTAGTGCACGTGGCGCACGGCCGCGAAGGGCTTGAGATAGGCATCGCGCAGCAGCGGCGTCGCCGCACCGGGCATCGGCTGCGCGGTCGCTGCCGAATGCGTGTGTGCGTAGTGAGCCAGCGCACCGTCCGGCGCGTCGATGCCCGCTGCGCTGGCAAAGGCCGCCTGCAGCCCCAGTGATGCGCTGTGGCCGAGGTAGGTGTTGCGCGCGGTGCGGCCCTGCTGCACCGGCAAGTAGAGGCTGGTCGCGAGCTGGCAGGCCGCGATGTCGATGGCCTGCACGATGCCCGCTGGCGGCAGCGCGAGCAGTCGCGCCACGCCGGCCGCGACGCCCAGCGCGGGCCAGTTCGCATCGACATGCATGCCGGGCCGGATGCGCAGCCAGGCGCCGCAGCGCGCGCCGACCTCGTAGCCGAGCACGAAGGCATCGATGAACTCGCCAAGGCTGGCGCCGCGCCGCAGCGCAAGTGGCAGCAGCGCCGCCACCAGCGGCACGCCGGGCCTGCCGTGCGCGAGTGCATGGCCCTCGCAGGCCTCGTCCCAGGTCGCGGCCATGGCCAGCACCTGCGCGGCGGCCTGCAGCGCCATCGGCGGGCCGCCGGGGAAAGCGAAATCGCCGGGCTCGCAAGCCGCGAGCGCGGCTTCGAGGCGCTGCACCTCGCTCGCATGCCGGCCCGCGAGTGCGCAGCCGGCCGTGTCGACCAGCAGGCGCCGCGCCTGCGACGCGGCCTCGGCGGTGGCCGACTGCGCCGCGTGCAGCGCCACCGTGGCCTGCAGCACGGCACGTTGCGGATCGTGTTCAGTGCCAGTGCTGTGCATCGGCTTCCTTCTTCGCTGCCATGCGCCGGCGCAACAGCCGCAGCAGGCCGCCGGCATCGACCATCTCCATCAGGAAGCCCGGCACGGGCTCGCAGGCGAGCGTGTGCGCATCGGCGGTGCGCACGGCGGGCGTGCGGGTGTCGAGCACGATGCGTTCGCCGTCCTGCAGCGACTCGGCTTCGGCGCAGGTCAGAAGCAGCAGGCCCACGTTGAAGGCATTGCGAAAATACAGGCCGCTGTATGAAGGCGCAATCACCGCGGCCACGCCCAGCTGAACGAGCACGGCCGCGGCCTGCTCGCGCGACGAGCCGATGCCGAAGTTGGGGCCGGCCACGATCACGTCGCCCGGTTGCACCTTGCTTGCGAACTCGGGGCGGATGGCTTCGAGGCAATGCTTCGCGATGACGTCGATGCCGTGCTTCATCGCATGGCCGGGCGCGAGCGCATCGGTGTCGATGTCGGCGCCCAGGCGCCAGACCCGATGCGGGCGGTGCAGGATGTCGGTAGTCATGCGAGCACCTCGCGCGGATCGGTCACGCAGCCGCGCAGTGCGGCCGCCGCCACCGTGTAGGGCGAGCCCAGGTACACCTGCGCGGTCGGCGAGCCCATGCGGCCCTTGAAGTTGCGTGCCGTGGTCGAGATCACCGTGATGCCGTCGCCCATCGGATCGCCGTAGCCCGAGCAGGCGCCGCAGGCGGTCGGGAACAGTTCGGCGCCAGCGTCCATCAGCACCTGCAGCACGCCCTCTTCGCGCGCCCGCTCCTGGTCGTGCAGGCTGGCCGGCGCCACGATCAGGCGGATGCCCGCCGCCACCTTGTGGCCGCGCAGCACCTGGGCCGCGGCGCGCAGGTCGTCGAGCTTGGCGCCGGTGCAGGCGCCGATGTAGGCCACGTCGACATGCGTGCCCAGGTACCGGCTCACGCCGTGCGCGTTGGCCGGGCTGTGCGGCGCGGCGACGTAGGGCTCGAGCGTGGCGGCGTCGAAGCGGTGGTGCGTGAGCGCGGCGCCTTCGTCGGTGAACCAGGGTGCCATGTCGACCGGCGGGGCGCCGGCTTGTGCGAGGAACGCGGCGGTGGTGGCATCGGGCGCGATCAGGCCGGCCTGCGCACCCAGCTCGGCGCTCATGTTGGAGAGCGTCATGCGCTCCTGCATCGACAGCGCGGCGACGGCCGGACCCGCGAACTCCACCGCCTGGTAGCGCCCGCCGTTCATGCCGAAGCGGCCGATCATGTGCAGCATCATGTCCTTGGCGGTCACGCCGGCGGGCAGCGCGCCGTCCCACCACATGCGGATGGTCTCGGGCACGCGCAGCCAGATCTCGCCGGTGACCATCACGCCCAGCATCTCGGTGCTGCCGATGCCGAACATGTAGGCGCCGAATGCGCCGCCCGTGGGCGAATGCGAATCGCCGCCCACGCACAGCATGCCGGGGCGGATGTGGCCGTGCTGCGGCACCACCACGTGGCAGATGCCCTGGCTGTCGTACACGTGCGGCAGCTGCTGCTCGCGCGCCCAGTCGCGCGCGATGCGCACGATGCGGCGCGAGTCGTCGTCGCGCTCGGGCACGTAGTGGTCCATGACCAGCACCACGCGGGAGCGGTCCCAGATCTGCGCGCCGAGCTCCTCGAGCATCGGCTGCAGCCGGCGCGGACCCGAGGAGTCGTGGAACATGGCCATGTCGACGCCGCAGGTCACGATCTCTCCCACCGCCACCTGCGCGCGGCCGCTGGCGCGCGCGATGAGCTTCTGCGCCAGCGTCCGCTGCGCCAGCGCGCGGTCTGAAGCGTTGAAGGTCATTCCGGCTTGGCTCCCGAGAACTTGACGACCTTGGCCCAGCGCGTGATCTCGCTCTGCACGAAGGCGGCGAACTGCTCGGACGAGTTGCCCACCGGTATCGCACCCTCGGTGTCGAGGCGCTGGCGCATGTCGGCCTGCTGCAGCGCATGGCGCGCGGCGTCGCCGATCTGCTTCACGCGGTCCGCCGGCATGCGGGCCGGGCCGAAGAGGCCGAACCATGCGCTCGACTCGTAGCCCGGCAGCGCCTCGGCGATCGCGGGCACGTCGGGAAAGGCCGGCAGCCGTTTGCCCGTGGTCACGCCCAGTGCCCTGAGCTTGCCGGCCTGGATGTGCGCCTTGACGTTGCCCACGGCCGCGAACATCAGCTGCACCTGGCCGGCGAGCACGTCCTGCACGGCGGGCGAGGTGCCCTTGTAGGGGATGTTCACGATGTCGACGCCCGACTGCATCTTGAACGCCCCGCCCGCCATGTGCAGCGACGAGCCCACCGCGCCGATCGCAAAGTTGAGCTGGCCCGGCTTCGCCTTGGCGAGTGCAATGAGCTCGCGCACGTCCTTCGCAGGCACCGACGGATGCGCGACGAGGATCGAGGGCGAGGTCGCCACGCAGGTGAGCGCGGTGAAGTCCTTCACCGGGTCGAAAGGCAGCGCCGGATAGAGCGTGGCATTGATCGCATGGCTGGTGAAGCTCATCAGCAGCGTGTTGCCGTCGGGTGCGGCCTTGGCCACGGCATCGGCCGCGATGTTGCCGCCCGCGCCGGGCCGGTTCTCGACGATCACGGTGCGGCCGAGCGCCGGGCCCATGCTGACGGCCAGCGAACGGGCCAGCGTGTCGGTCGAGCCGCCGGCGGGTGCGCCGACGAGGATGCGGACCGGCGCATTGCCGATCTGCGCGCGTGCACCGCCGGCCATGGCCAGCGAGGCCAGCGCGGTGGACGAAATGAGGATGTCGCGGCGTTTCATGAAGTCTCCTGGCTCATTTTTTTTGAGGGCACGTCAGAGCCCCAGGTAGGCGCGCCGCAGTTCGTCGCTGCCGAGCAGCTCGCCGGGCAGGCCTGAAAAACGAACGCTGCCGTTCTCCAGCACGTAGGCGCGGTCCGCGATCTCGAGCGACTGGCCCACGTTCTGCTCCACCAGCAGCACCGCGAGGCCGCCGTCGCGCAGTTCGCGGATCAGCGAGAACATCTCTTCCACCAGCCGCGGCGAGAGCCCGAGCGAGGGCTCGTCGAGGATCAGCAGCACGGGCTCGGCCATGAGTCCGCGCGCGATGGCCAGCATCTGCTGCTCGCCGCCGCTCATGGTGCCGGCGTGCTGCGCCATGCGTTCCCGCAGCCGCGGGAAGATGTGGAACATCTTCTCGATGTTGGCCGCGCGGCGCTCGCGCGCCCGCGTGAAGGAGCCGAGCTCCAGGTTCTCCAGCACGCTGAGGTTGGGAAACACCTTGCGGCCCTCGGGCACCTGGATCAGGCCGGCCTTGACCACGTCGCGGTAGTGCGCGCCGCTCAGGTCCTTGCCGTCGAAGCGCACATTGCCGCTCCAGGCGGGGCACAGGCCGCAGACCATCTTGTTGAGGGTGGACTTGCCCGCGCCGTTGCTGCCGAGCAGCGCGACCATTTCGCCGGCGTTCACCTGCAGGTCGACGCCGCGCAGCACCTCGACGCGGCCGTAGCCGCCGCGCAGGCCCTGGATATCCAGCAACGCGGTCATTCAAATACCTCCGTGCTTCGCACTGCGGTGCGAGCTTGCTTGGGAGCGGCCCGGCGCGCGCTCATTCGAATACCTCCGTGCTTCGCACTGCGGTGCGAGCTTGCTTGGGAGCGGCCCGGCGCGCGCTCATGCCTGGACTCCCGAAGCGGCCTTGCGCAGCCGCGCCGCGGTGCCATGGCCCAGGTAGGCTTCGACGACCTTGTCGTCGGAGGTCACCTGCGCCGGACTGCCTTCGGCAATCAGCTGCCCCTGCGCGAGCACCCACACATGCTCGGCCAGGTGCATCACGGCCTGCATCACGTGCTCGATCATCAGCACCGTGACGCCGCTGTCGGCGATGCCGCGCACCACCGGCATCATCTCGGCGATCTCCTGCGGGTTGAGGCCGGCAAGCACTTCGTCGAGCAACAGCAGGCGCGGGCGCGTGGCCAGGGCACGCGCCAGTTCGAGCCGCTTGCGCCCGGCCACCGTGAGGTCCGACGCGGGCTTGTCGAGCTGCGGCGCGAGGCCCACGCGCAGCGCGATGGCCTCGGCATGCGCCAGCGCCTCGCGGCGGCCGCGCTGGTGCAGGTGCGCACCGACCGCGATGTTCTCGCGCACCGTCTGCGCCGCAAAGGGCTTCACGATCTGGAAGGTGCGCGTCATGCCAAGCAGCGCATTGCGGTGCGGCTCGCGGCCCGTGATGTCCTGGCCCGCGAAGCGCACGCTGCCGGCATCGGGCTTGAGGAAGCCCGACATCAGCGCGAACAGCGTGGTCTTGCCGGCACCGTTGGGGCCGATCAGCGCGCTCAGGCTGCCCTCCTTCACCGACAGGCTCACGTCCTGCACCGCCTTGAGTCCGCCGAAGGAACGCGAGAGACCGCCCACGGCCAGCAGCGCCTCAGTCATGGCGGCCTCCCTTCGCGCTCCACAGCTGCCGCACCGACAGCCCCAGCCCCGCGACGCCGCGCGGCAAAAAGATCACGATCACGACCAGCACCGTGCCGTAGATCACCATGTTGATGCCCGGCAGTTCGCCGAACAGGTTGCGCGTGAGGTCCGACAGCAGGTGCAGCACGACCGCGCCCAGCACCGGGCCCCACAGCGTGCCCATGCCCCCCACGATGGCTGCCACCAGGGCTTCGACCGACACGGCCGGGCCGTAGGCGATGCCGGCGTCGATGTACTGGAACACCTGCACGTAGAAGGCGCCGGCCGCACCCATGAAGGCGGCCGAGATGCCGATGGCCGCGAGCTTGACGCGAAACGGGTTCACGCCCACGGCGCGCGCCGCATCCTCGTTGTCGCGCACGGCCTGGAGGTAGGCACCGAAGCGGCCGTTGCGCAGCCAGCAGGTCACGAGCAGCGCCAGCACCACCATGGCCAGCACCACCCACAGGTAGCCGGCGCGCGAGGCGAACTGCAGGTTGGCCGCCGATTCGCGCAGCGGCACCATCAGGCCCACGCCGCCGCCCGTGAAGTTCACCGACAGCGCGAGGATGCGGAACACCTCCGCGAAGGCCAGCGTGACGAGCGCGAAGTACGAATCCTTGAGGCCGTAGCGGAAAGTGAGCGCGCCGACGAAGAGCCCGACCAGTGCGGCGCCGGCCACCGCCAGCGGCAGCGCGACCCAGGCGTTGATGCCGCCCTGCAGCTGCGCGATGGCCTGGATGTAGGCCCCGGTGCCGAAGAACAGCGCATGCCCGAACGAGAACTGCCCGCCGAAGCCGCCGAGAATGTTCCAGGCCTGCGCGATGAGCGTGGCGTAGAGCGCCATCATCACGAAGTTCAGCGTCACGCCCGACTTCGTGACGAGCGGCACGCAGCCGACCAGCACCGCGAAGAGCGCGATGCCCGCGAGTTGCCTGTGCGCGCTGCTCATACCCTGGCTCCGAACATGCCCTGGGGCCGGAACAGCACCACGCCGATGAAGATCGCGAAGATGCCGATCTGCCCGAGCGATTCGCCGAGGTACAGCCCGCCGAGCGACTCGACCACGCCGACCAGGAAGCCGCCGGCGAGCGCGCCGACGAAGCTGCCCATGCCGCCGAGCACGACGATGGTGAAGGCCACGAGCACGAAGCCGCCGCCTACCTGCGGGTTGACGTAGTAGGCCGGCAGCAGGAAGCAGGCCGCCGCGCCGAGGCAGGCCAGGCCGATGCCGAAGCTCATGGCGTAGACGTGGTCCACGTCGATGCCCATGAGCTTGGCGCCTTCCTTCTCCTTGGCGACGGCGCGGATGGCGCGGCCGAGATCGGTGCGGCCCATGATCCAGAACAGGATGCCGGAGACGACAAGCGCGCCCGCGAAGGCCACGAGCTTGGGCACGGCGATCATCGCGGGGCCGATGGCGACGGTGCTGAGCGAATAGGCGGTGTCGATGTTGCGGGTGTCCGACTTGAAGAACAGCAGCGCGAGGTTCTCCATGACGATGGCGATGCCGAGCGTGGCGAGCAGGATGTTCTCGTCCTTGCCGTGGCCGGCGCGGTTGATGACGATGCGCTGCAGGCCGTAGCCGAGCGCGAACATTCCGGCGATGGCGATGGGCAGCGCCATGTAGGGGTCGATGCCCCAGCGCTCCTTGAGGAAGTAGACGGCGTACAGCGCCAGCATCAGGCAGGCGCCGTGGGCGAAGTTGATGATGTGGAGCACGCCGTAGATCAGGGTGAGTCCCAGCGCGATCAATGCGTACACGGCGCCGGTGGTGAGGCCGTTCAGGATCGAGGGGAAGAGGATGCTTAAGTCGAACATTTGTTTCGTGCGCTTTGTGGGGTCCGCCCGGTATGCGGTGCGGGCCGTGCGACCCCACTGCGCCGGCCCTTCGGGCTGCCCTGCGGTGCTCGCGCTTCGCGGGGTCTCGCAGAACTCGCTTCGCTCAAACAGCTGCGAGCCCTGATCCGCGAAACGCTGCGCTCCTCGGCCGCGCAGAGGGGATCGCCCGGCCCGCACCGCATACCGGGCTCCAGGGTGGAACAGGCGCGGCCGGAATACGAAGGGCGCACCCGCAGCGTGCCCACACCATGCGGTAACGTGTTCATGCCCTGAGCGGAAACACAGGCTCCACCTCGCGGTAGTCGCGCGGGATGATCACCTTGATGTCGTTCTTCACCACCTGCGTCATCAACGGCTGCGCGCCCTCGTTCTGCCCGTTGACGAACTTCGTCGGACCGTACGGCATGATGTGATTCGAGAAGGTGCTCTTCTCCAGCGCATCGACGACCGCGGCGCGCTCGGCCGACTTCGCGCGCTCCAGCGCATCGGCCAGCAGCCACATCGAGGTGTAGGTCATGAAGACCTCGTAGCTGAAGAACTGGCCCTTGGCTTCCACGCGCTTGCGCAGCTCCTGCGAGCGTTTGTCCTTCGGGTTGAACCAGTGGTTGCAGTCGATGATGCCGTTGGCCGCGTCCGGAAACTCCTTCACGAACTTGTAGCTCGACGCGGCGCCGCCCAGCACCGAGAAGATCGCCTTGGGCACCACCTTCTGCTGCTGCATGGTGCGCACGAGCAGCGCGTACTCGTTGTAGTAGTTGGCAGGGATCACGATGTCGGGGTTGACCGACTTCATGCGCAGCACGATGTTGTTGAAGTCGCGCGTGGGGTTGGCGTGCTTCACCACCTCCTTCACCTCGAAGCCGTAGCCCGGCAGTTCGCGCGAGAGCAGCTGCGCGGTGCCGGCGCCGAACAGCGACTCCTCGTGGATGATCATCACCGTCTTGGCCGGGTTGCCCGCGGCCTTGTTGAGCACCAGCAGGTTGGCCATGGCCACCTCGGTCGACTTCCTGTAGCCGGGGCCGAAGCGGAAGGTGTTCTTCAGGCCGCGCTCGACGATCTGGTCGGCCACGCCCACGTCGACCACGTGCGGCAGGTTGTACTTGGCCGCCGCCTGCGTGGTCGCCAGGCAGATGGCCGAGGCGTAGGCGCCGACGATGGCCGAGACGCCGGCTTCGTTCATCTTCTCGACCTCGGCCGCACCGGCCTGCGGCTGCGATTGCGCGTCGCCCAGCAGCGCCTCGAGCTTCGCGCCGCCGAGCGACTTGATGCCGCCGGCAGCGTTGATGTCCTCGATGGCCATCAGCGCGCCGAGGCGGCACTGCTGGCCCGAGTAGGCCAGCGCCCCGGTGACCGGATGCAGCACGCCGACCTTGACGGTCTTGGGCTGCGCGCCGGCCACGAGCGGGAAGGCGACGGCGGTCGCCAGGGCGGCGGACTGCGACACGAAACTGCGGCGGTTCTGCATGGGGCTTTCCTTTTTCTCTTCAGTTGAACTTGGCTGACACGTCTTTGCTGACCCACACCTTCGCGTCGATGCCGCCCACGCGGGAGAGCTGCATCTCGTAGGTGTAGCGGTCGGGGCGGTAGAGGCCGTGCAGCCACTGCACGGGCCGCTCGTCCTCGTCGTAGATCAGGCGGCGCACCGCGAGCAGGGCCGAGCCGACCGACACGTCGAGGTGCTGCGCGATCAGGCTGTCGGCCAGGCGCGCGGAAATGGTCTGGTGCGCGCGCCCGACCTTGACGCCCGACTCCTCGAGCAGCACGAGGATCGGCTTCTTCGACAGCTCGCGGCGGCCGAAGCGGCGCGCGATGGAATCGGGCACGTAGGTGGTGATGTGCGAAAGCGGGCCTTCCTTGGTGGAGCGCACGCGCACCGCCTTCTGCACCGGGTCGCCCAGCTGCAGCTGCAGCGCCTCGGCCACCTGGGTGGAGGCCGTGATGGTGGCGACCTCGATCACTTTCACCGAGGTGTGCAGGCCCATCGTCACCAGGTTCTCGAGCAGGCCGCGCAGATTGGCACGCTCCATGCTCCTGCCGCTGTTCGCTTCGCCCGCGGGCACGGGCGGCAGCGCGCGCGTGCGGCGCCCCGGGTTGCGCGCGATCAGACCTTCGGAAGACAGCTGCTCGAGCGCGCGCCGCACCGTGACGCGCGCCACGTTGAACTGCGCCATGAGCGCGAGCTCGCCGGGCAGCCCCTCCGCAAATCGGCCTTCGTGCAGCTGCTCACGCAGGACCAGGTAGATCTGGTGGTACTTCGGCAAAGGCATCTGCGACATGCCTTTGATGTTTTTGCAGTTTCAATGTTCTGTCAATGGGACATTTAAAACCGCAGCGGCACAAAGAAGAACGGCGCGCCGGGCCAATGCCCGCCGCGCCGTTTGGGGCTGCTCGCTTGCCGCTTACAGCTTGAACGGAATCACTTCCTGGCGCTGGTCGCCCAGGCCTTCGATGCCCAGCGTCATCACGTCGCCCTTCTTCAGGTAGAGCGGCGGCTTCATGCCCAGGCCCACGCCGGGCGGCGTGCCGGTGGTGATGACGTCGCCGGGCAAGAGCGTCATGAACTGGCTCAGGTAGCTCACGATCTTGGCGATGCTGAAGATCATCGTCCTGGTGCTGCCGGTCTGCATGCGCTTGCCGTTGAGGTCGAGCCACATCGACAGCTTCTGCGGGTTGGGCACTTCGTCGCGCGTCACGAGCCACGGGCCGATCGGGCCGAAGGTGTCGCAGCCCTTGCCCTTGTCCCAGGTGCCGCCGCGCTCGATCTGGAACTCGCGTTCGCTCACGTCGTTGATGGTGCAGTAGCCGGCCACGAAGTTGAGCGCGTCCTTCTGCGAGACGTAGCGCGCGCGCGCGCCGATGACCACGCCGAGCTCGACCTCCCAGTCGCTCTTGACCGAGTTCTTGGGCAGCATGACCGGATCGTTCGGGCCCTGGATGCAGCTGGTGGCCTTCATGAAGACCACCGGCTCCTTCGGAATCGGCAGGCCGGACTCGGCCGCGTGGTCGGCATAGTTCAGGCCGATGGCAATGAACTTGCCGACGTTGGCCACCGGGCTGCCGAAGCGCGGCTTGCCCTTGACCAGCGGCAGCTTGTCGACCTTCTGCTTGCGCAGCTTGGCCAGCGCGGCGTCGCCGAGCTGCTCGGGCCCGATGTCCTTGACCAGCGCGCTCAGGTCGCGCAGCTGGCCGTTGTCGTCGATGAGGCCGGGCTTTTCCTTGCCGGGATTGCCATAGCGAACGAGTTTCATGTGGTCCTTTCTTGGGGGAGACTGACTATCTAGTAAGTGGAGCGGCCGCCGGACAGGTCGAACACGGCGCCGGTGGAAAACGAGCAATCTTCGGTGCAGAGCCAGCCGACCATTGCGGCCACTTCCTCTACCGTGCCGAAGCGGCCCATCGGTATTTTCGACCGCATGAACGCAATGTGCTCCGGCGTCATCTGGTCGAAGATGGCGGTCTTCACCGCCGCGGGCGTCACGCAGTTGACGCGGATGCCGGTGTCGGCCAGTTCCTTGCCGAGCGACTTGGTGAGCGCAATGACGGCGGCCTTGCTCGCACTGTAGGCGCTGGCGTTGGGGTTGCCTTCTTTCCCGGCCACCGAGGCGATGTTCACGATGCGTCCGTAGCCTTGCGCGCGCATCTGCGCCACCACTTCGCGGCAGCACAGGAACACGCCGTTGATGTTGACCTCCATCACCTGCCGCCAGTCGTCGACCGGGTAGTCCCACAGCTTCGTGTTGGGGCCGGTGATGCCGGCGCTGTTGACCAGCGCATCGATGCGCGGCGCATGCGCCAGCGTGGCCGCCACTGCCCGGGCCACGGAAGGCTGCTGCGCCACGTCAACCGTCACGGCGAAGGCCTTGCCGCCCAGAGCCGCTGCGGCCTTCTGCGCGGCCGCTGCGTCGCGGTCCCACAGCGTGACGCTGCCGCCCGACGCGATCAGCCGCTCGGCGATGCCGTAGCCCAGCCCGCTCGCGCCGCCGGTCACCACTGCGTGGCGGCCCGCGAAATCGAGCTGGTTCATATGGTGATGCCGCCGTCGACCGTGAAGGCCTGGCCGGTGGCGAACACCGATTCGTCGCTGGCCAGGAACACCACCACGGGCGCGATTTCCTCGGCCTGCGCGAGCCGGCCCATGGGCTGGCGCGCGATGAAGGCGCGGCGCGCCGCCTCGGGGTCCTCGTTGGCATTGATGCGCTCCCCGAGCGAGGGCGTGTCGACCGTGCCGGGGCACACGGCATTGCAGCGGATGCCGCGCGCCACGAAGTCGGCCGCCACGCTCTTGGTCAGGCCCAGCACCGCGGCCTTGGTGGTGCCGTAGACGAAGCGGTTGGGCAGGCCCTTCATGCTCGAGCAGACGCTCGCCATGTTGATGATGCTGCCGCTTCCTGCGGCCAGCATGCCCGGCAGCGCGGCCTGGATGGTCCAGAACTGCGCGCGCACGTTGAGGGCGAACGCGAACTCGAGGTCCTTGTCGGTGGCCTCGAGCGCGGTGCCGTTGTGCACCACGCCGGCGCAGTTGAACAGCACGTCGAGCGCGGGAAGACTCTTGAAGAAGGCGACGATCGCGTCCTTGTCGAGCACGTCGAGCCGGGCCGTGCGCACGTTGGCGACGCCCGTGTAGCGCTCGAGCAACTTCTCGTTCACGTCGGTCGCCCAGACCTGCGCGCCTTCGGCGGCCATCGCGAGCACGCTCGCATGGCCGATGCCTTGTCCGGCTGCCGTCACGAGCACGGTCTTGCCCTTGAGTCTCATGCATGTCTCCTTGGAAAAATGGGGCGCTGGCTGCCGGACGTTCAGGGTTTGGCCCGATGGCAGCGGCGCAGTGCGGATCGTATTCTGAATTGGCCTTACCACTTGTCCAATTCAGGACAACCCTTAACCCCCCCCCCCGCCGTGCCGCTCCAGACCGTCGAACCCCAGCGCCTCTATCGCCAGATTGCCGACCAGCTCCGAGGACTGATCGGCAAGGGCGAGTTCCTGGCCGGCGCGCGATTGCCGGCCGAGCGCGACCTGGCCAAGCAGCTCGGCGTGAGCCGGCCCTCGGTGCGCGAGGCGCTGATCGCGCTCGAGGTCGAGGGCTGGGTCGAGGTCCGCACGGGCTCGGGCGTGTACGTGCTGGACCGCTCGCACCGCGCGAGCAAGCCGGTGGCGCCCACCGAATGGGGCCCTCTGGAGCTGATTCGCGCACGCCGCGTGATCGAGGGCGAGACCGCCGCCATTGCAGCCGCGGTGGGCAAGCGCAAGGACATCGACGCCATGAGCCGCGCCATCGAAGCGATGCGCGGGCTCGCCGACCGCGAAATACTGCCGCTCGAAGGCGACCGCGCATTCCACGTGGCCATCGTCAATGCCAGCGGCAACGCCGTGCTGGTGGAAACGGTGCAGAGCTTCTGGGATTCGCGCAACGGACCGATCTTCACGCGGTTGGGCGGCTACTTCGAGACGGTGGCCTCCTGGCGCTCCGCCATTGCCGAGCACGAGGCCATCCGCGACGCCGTGGCCGCACGCGATGCCGAGGCCGCGCGCGCCGCCATGCACGCCCACATGGACAACTCGCACCAGCGGTTCAGCGCGAGCTGGCGCCGCGCCAGGAAAGCCTCGTCCTGAACCGCGCCGGCGACTTCTTCAACACATCACACCAACGGAGACAAACCGATGAACAGCAAACGCAACACCCTCAAGGCCATCGCCGCCTGCGCCCTGGCGGCCACCGCGCTGGGCACGGCCGGCATCGCCGGCGCGCAGACCAAGCTCAAGTGGGCGCATGTCTACGAAACCTCCGAGCCGTTCCACAAGTACTCGGTGTGGGCCGCGGAAGAAATCAAGAAGCGCACCAACGGCAAGTACGACATCCAGGTGTTCCCGGCCTCCAGCCTGGGCAAGGAGTCGGACATCAACCAGGGCCTGACGCTGGGCACCGTCGACATCGTGCTGACCGGTGCCAGCTTCGCGGGCAACACCTACAAGCCGCTGGCCGTGACCTACTTTCCGTTCATCTTCCGCGATGCGGAGCACCTGCTGAAGTACGCCAAGAGCGATGTGTTCCAGGAGCTCGCCAAGGGCTACGACGACAAGAGCGGCAACCACATCACGGCGCTCAACTACTACGGCGCGCGCCACGTCACCTCGAGCGCCGCCAGGCCGGTGGCCAAGCCCGAAGACATGAAGGGCCTGAAGATCCGCGTGCCCGACGCACCGGCCTACCTGGCCTTCCCCAAGGCCCTGGGCGCCAACGCCACGCCCATTGCGTTCGCCGAGGTCTACCTGGCACTGCAGAACAACACGGTCGATGCGCAGGAGAACCCGCTGCCCACCATCGAGGCCAAGAAGTTCTTCGAGGTGCAGAAGAACATCTCGCTCACGGGCCACATCGTCGACTCGCTGCTGACCGTGGTCTCCGGCCAGCTGTGGGGCAAGCTCTCGGCCGACGAGAAGAAGATCTTCACCGACGTGATGCAGGAGGCCGCCGAAAAGACCGGCCGCGAGATCATCGCCTCGGAGATCCGCCTGGCCGAGGAGTTCAAGAAGCGCGGCAACAACGTGATCACCGTGGACAAGGCCGCGTTCCGCGAAGCCGTGCTGAAGAACACCAAGCCCACCGACCACGGCTACCGCCAGCAGGACTACGACCGCATCACGAGCATCAAGTAAACCCAGGGCGCCGGCATGACTGAACCGAAGATCATCGACGACGAAGGGCACTTCCACGCAGAAGACGAGGCCGTCGACCTTTCCCACACCATCGCCGAAGGCTGGATCTCGCTTGCGATCTTCTGGATGCTCGCGCTCACGGTGTTCTACCAGTTCGTCACGCGCTACGTGATGAACGACTCGGCCGCATGGACCGAGGAGGTGGCGCGCTACATGCTGATCGCGGTGGTCTTCATCGGCGCCGCCATCGGGGTCGCGAAGAACAACCAGATCCAGGTCGACTTCTTCTACCGCCACATGCCGGCGGCGATGGGCCGCTGGATCTCGCGCGCGGTGGACGTGCTGCGCACCGCCTTCTTTGCCGCGGCCGTGGTCATGACGGTGCAGATGATGCTGAAGATCGGCAACACCACGCGCATGACGATCGTCGATGCGCCAATGAACATCGTCTACGGCCTGTGCCTGTTCGGCTTCATCGCGATGACCTGGCGCTCGGTGCAGGTCGCGCGCATCCACTGGAAGCGCGGCTACAGCGTGCTCGAACGCCCCGAGTCCACGCTCGCCGACCGCTGAGCCCCCGAGAACATCTGCATGCTGAAAATATTCTTTCTTGTCTTCATGGCGGGCGGCATTCCGGTGGCCGTGGCCATGGCCGGTGCCTCGCTGGCCTACATCCTCGCGAGCGGCAGCCTGCCGCCCTTCGTCGTGATCCACCGCATGGTGAGCGGCATCGACAGCTTTCCGCTGCTGGCGGTGCCCTTCTTCATCCTGGCCGGCAACCTGATGAACAACGCGGGCATCACCACCCGCATCTACAACTTCGCGCTCGCGCTGGTGGGCTGGCTCAAGGGCGGCCTGGGCCATGTGAACGTGCTCGGCTCGGTGATCTTCGCAGGCATGAGCGGCACCGCCATTGCCGATGCCGCGGGCCTGGGCACCATCGAGATCAAGGCGATGAAGGAGCACGGCTATTCGACCGAGTTCGCGGTGGGCGTGACGGCCGCCTCGGCCACGCTGGGCCCGATCATTCCGCCCAGCCTGCCCTTCGTGATCTACGGGATGATGGCCAATGTGTCGGTGGGGGCGCTGTTCCTCGCGGGCATCTTGCCCGGCGCACTGCTGGCCATCCTGATGATGCTCACAGTGGCCTACTTTGCGCACCGCAACGGCTGGGGCGGCGACGTCAAGTTCTCGAGCACGCGCTTCTTCAAGGCCATGTGCGAGCTCGCCGTGGTGATCGCCTGGCCGCTGCTGATGTGGCTGCTGGTGGCCAAGCTGGGCACGCCGCCGCAGCTCACGGTGTTGGCGGGCCTCGCATCGCTGTTCGTGCTCGACCGGATCTTCCGCTTCGAGGCGCTGCTGCCCATCATGACGCCGGTGCTGCTGATCGGCGGCATGAGCACGGGCCTGTTCACACCCACCGAGGGCGCGATTGCCGCCTGCGTGTGGGCGATGATCCTGGGCTTTGGCTGGTACAAGACGCTGTCGTGGAAGATGTTCGTCAAGGTCTGCCTCGACACCATCGAGACCACCTCCACCGTGCTGTTCATCGTGGCGGCCGCGTCGATCTTCGGCTGGATGCTCACCGCCACCGGCGTGACCACCGACATCGCGAGCTGGGTGCTGGGCTTCACCAAGGAAGCCTGGGTGTTCCTGCTGCTGGCCAACCTGCTGATGCTGTTCGTGGGCTGCTTCCTGGAGCCGACGGCCGCCATCACCATTCTGGTTCCGATCCTGCTGCCGATTGCCACGCAACTCGGCGTGGACCCGATCCACTTCGGCCTGGTGATGGTGCTGAACCTGATGATCGGCCTGCTGCATCCGCCGATGGGCATGGTGCTGTTCGTGCTGGCGCGCGTGGCGGGCCTGAGCTTCGAGCGCACGACGATGGCCATTCTTCCCTGGCTCATCCCGCTGCTGCTGGCACTGGTGGTGATCACCTATGTACCTTCATTGGTACTCTGGCTGCCGAAAATGTTCTTCTGATCCCCAACACAACACGAGTTCCACGATGAATCCCTTCATTCGCCTGCATCCGGCCGACGATGTCGTGATCGCGCGCAGCCAGCTGGTCGGCGGCGCCAAGGTCGAAGACTTTGCCGTGCGCGGCCTGATTCCCGCCGGGCACAAGGTGGCGACGCACGCCATTGCCGTTGGCGAACCGGTGCGCCGCTACAACCAGATCATCGGCTTCGCGAGCAAGCCGATCGCGGCCGGCGAGCACGTGCACACGCACAACCTCGACATGGGCCCCGACAAGGGCGACTTCGAGCGCGACTACGCCTTCGGCGCCGACGTGAAGCCTGCGCCCGCGAAGCGCGAGGCCACCTTCATGGGCATCAAGCGGGCCGACGGCCGCGTGGCCACGCGCAACTACATCGGCGTGCTCACGAGCGTGAACTGCTCGGCCACCGCGGCACGCGCCATTGCCGACCACTTCTCGCGCAAGACCAATCCATCGGCGCTGGCCGGCTACCCGAATGTCGACGGCGTGGTGGCGCTCACCCACGGCACGGGCTGCGGCATGGACACGCAGGGCATGGGCATGCAGATCCTGGAGCGCACGCTCACGGGCTATGCCACGCACCCGAACTTCGCGGGCGTGCTGGTGGTGGGCCTGGGCTGCGAGGCGAACCAGATCAATGCCTGGCTCGCGACCGGCCACCTGGCCGAAGGCGAGAACTTCCGCACCTTCAACATCCAGGACACCGGCGGTACGCGCAAGACGGTCGACAAAGGCATCGCGCTGATCAACGAGATGCTGCCGCGCGCCAATGCGGTCAAGCGCGAACCCTGCAGCGCGGCGCACATCACGATCGGGCTGCAGTGCGGCGGCTCGGACGGGTATTCGGGCATCAGCGCCAACCCGGCGCTGGGTGCGGCGGTCGACCTGCTGGTGGCGCACGGCGGCACGGCCATCCTGAGCGAAACGCCCGAGGTCTATGGCGCCGAGCACCTGCTCACGCGCCGCGCCGTCCGGCGCGAGGTCGGCCAGAAGCTGGTGGACCGCATCAAGTGGTGGGAGCACTACACCGCAATCAACGAAGGCGAGATGAACAACAACCCCTCGCCGGGCAACAAGGCCGGTGGCCTCACGACCATCCTCGAAAAATCGCTCGGCGCGGTGGCCAAGGGCGGGACCAGCAACCTCGAGGCGGTGTACGAATACGCCGAGCCGGTCACGGCGCACGGCTTCGTCTACATGGACACGCCGGGCTACGACCCCGTGAGCGCCACCGGGCAGGTCGCGGGCGGCGCGAACCTCATCTGCTTCACGACCGGACGCGGCTCGGCCTATGGCTGCGCGCCCTCCCCCTCGCTCAAGCTCGCGACCAACTCGGCGCTGTGGCAGCGGCAGGAAGAGGACATGGACATCAACTGCGGCGAGATCGTGGATGGCACCAGTTCGATCCAGGAGATGGGCCAGCGGATATTCGAACTGGTCTTGGCCACGGCATCCGGTGAACCCTCGAAGAGCGAGAAGCATGGCTACGGCCAGAACGAATTCGTGCCCTGGCAAGTCGGCGCAGTGATGTAAGGAACCTATGCCCCAAACTCTTTCCTCCTCTGTTCTCCGGGCGCACTGCGCCCGCATCCTCGAAGCCGCCGGCAGCACGCCGGCCGAAGCCGCGCAGGTGGCCGCCAACCTCGTGCTGGCCAACCTGAGCGGCCATGACTCGCACGGCGTGGGCATGCTGCCGCGCTATGTCGACGCCGTGGCCGAAGGCGGGCTCGTGCCGAATGCCGCGGTCAAGGTCAACACGGACATCGGCACCCTGCTCGCGCTCGATGGCCAGCATGGCTACGGCCAGATCGTCGGCGTGCAGGCGATGGCGCTCGGCATCGAGCGGGCGAAGCAGCACGGCAGCTGCATCTTCACGCTCGCGAATGCGCACCACCTGGGCCGCATCGGGCATTTCGCCGAGATGGCGACGGCCGAGGGCCTGGTCTCGATGCACTTCGTCAACGTGCTGTCGCGGCCCGTGGTGGCGCCATGGGGCGGCGGCGACGGACGCTTCGGCACCAACCCGTGCTGCATCGGCATTCCGCTGGCGGGCGCCGAGCCCTTCCTGCTCGACTTCGCGACCAGTCGCGTGGCGCAGGGCAAGATGCGCGTCGCCCACAACAAGGGCGAGCGCGTGCCCGACGGCTACCTGATCGACGAGCGCGGCGCGCCCACCAACGACCCGGGCGTGGTCGTGGTGCCGCAGTCCAACGGCCTGTTCGGCGCGCTCATGACCTTTGGCGAACACAAGGGCTACGGCATGGCGATGGCCTGCGAGTTGCTGGGCGGCGCACTCACCGGCGGCGGCACCTGGCACCGCCCGGCCGACACGGCGCGTACGGTGCTCAACGGCATGCTGACGATCCTGATCGACCCCGCCAGGCTCGGCACCCAGGAGAGCTTCGCGCAGGAAGCGACAGCCTTCGTCGACTGGCTGCGCCAGAGCCCGCCGGGCGCCGGCTTCGACCAGGTGCAGATCGCGGGCGAGCCGGAGCGCGCCGCTCGCGTGGCGCGCGAGCGCAACGGCATCTGGCTGGACGATGCGACCTGGGGCGAGATCGTCGCGGCCGGGGCGAAGGTGGGCGTGGCGGTCGCGTAAAGGCCCGCGCTTCTAACGCCGCGCCTTGCGCGACTTCTGGCTCAGCACGATCGCAATGCCGCCCAGGATGGCCACCGAGGCGGCCGCCAGCCGCGGCGTGATCGCCTCCGACAGCAGCAGCACGCCGCCGAACGCGGCCAGCAGCGGCACCGACAGCTGCACGGTGGCTGCCTGCATGGCCGAAAGGCGCGCCAGCGCCGCATACCAGACGACATAACCGAGGCCCGAGGTCAATGCGCCGGAGGCCACGGCCAGCGCGATGCCGGTGGCATCCGCATGGGCGCGCATCATGAAGGCAAGGCTCAGCGCCAGGGCCAGCGGCACGGCCCGCATGAAGTTGCGGCCGGTGGCGGCCAGCGGATCGGGCACGCCGCGGCCGCGCAGCGAATACACGCCCCATGCCACGCCGGCGATGGCCATCAGCACGGCGCCGAGCAGCGGCGGCGCCGCGACGCCCGGCAGCACCAGGTAGACGAGCCCGCCGGCCGCCAGCACGAAGCCGAGCCATGCCACGGGCCCGAAGCGCTCGCCGGAGCCCAGGCCCGCGCCCAGCATCGTGAGCTGCACCGCGCCGAACAGGATCAGCGCGCCCGTGCCCGCGGAAAGGCTGAGGTAGGCGAAGGAGAAGAACGCGACGTAGGCGAACAGCATCGCGGCCGCAAGCCAGTCGGCGCGGCCGGGCACAGCAGGCCGCGCCCGGAACTGCACGACGAGCGCGAGCGTGAGCGCACCGGACACCAGCCGGATGCTGCCGAAGCTGGCCGGGTCGATGCCGCGCTGCTGCAGCGCGAGCCGGCACAGCAGCGAATTGGCCGCGAACGCCACCATGGCCACCGCGGTCAGCGCGACGGTCTGCAGGGTGGACGGCGCGCGGCGCACCTCGGAGATGGCTTCAGACATGCGTCGCCACCACGAAAGCCGCCCAACCCAGCAGCGCGAAGCCCATCGGTGCGCTCAGGCGATGGCCCCAGGGAACGTTCTTTTCCAGCGCCATGGCCGCGGCCAGCAGAAGCATCCAGCCCAGGCTGCCGGTGCCGAGCGCGAACATCAGCAGCATCAGCGCCCAGCAGCAGCCGACGCAGAACAGGCCGTGGTGCAGGCCCAGCGCGAAGGCCTGGCGGGCCTGCGCACGGCCGCGCCAGTGCTCGATGACAAAGCCGAGCGGTGTGCGGCACTTCTCGAGGCACTTGTGCTTGAGGCTGCTGAACTGGAAGGCGCCGGCCAGCGCGATGGTCGCGGCGCCGATCACCCAGCCGTGCCAGGCCAGCGTGGGCGCACTCGCGAGCAGCGCCAGCACCGCGCTGTGGAGCCCGTGCGCCAGCAGCCCGAAGGCACCCCACACGGCCATGTAGCCGAGCCCCAGCATCACGAGCAGGCGCGCGTGGTCCGAGCGCGCCGCGGTCAGGCGGTCGAAGGCGTTGAACAGCGGCAGCGTGGTCGGCAGCATCATGGCCATTGTCATGAGGATCCACGCAAAGGCATAGAGCACAGCAGGCACGACCACGCCGCCGGCGGGAATGGCCTGGCACAGGAACGCGGCCGGCCCGGAGGCGGTCCAGTCGCCGTGTTCGAGATAGCGTCCGTAAGGGCTGCGCGCCCAGGCCCACAACACCACCCACGCGAGCATGACCAGCGCGGCAAGAACCGGCAGGAACACGCGTCGGTGGCTCACGGCAGTGCGAGCAGCCCCCTTCGGAACGGCCGGGCGGAGGCTCATGCGTCGAAGACGAAGGTGCTCTGCAGGGCGTTGTGGTTCTTGATGTCGAGATCGATGCCGAGGACAGGGTTCTTCGAGCGGTAGGTGGGCGCCTTGCCGACGAACACCGGCGCGCCCGGCACCGTCGAGAACACGGTGTCCGACAGCGTGGTCTGGCCGCCGGTGGCGCCGCGGTAGGGCTCGAGTTCGGCGTAGTAGTCCTTGCCGATTTCCAACTCGCCCTTGCCTTCGTTCACGGTGAAGCGGATCGGCGCCCGCTCGACCGACACCACCTGGCCGATGAGGGCGGCCAGATCGGCGATGGGTCCGCCGGCCTTGCCGGTGTAGACCCTGAGCAGCGCCTCTTCCTGCGCCTGGGAGGCGTTTTCGTCGACGAAGATCGCGGCCGTCCAGTTGCCTTCGAGGATGTTTCCGGGCACATGCGCCACGGCCGCGATGGTGTTGCCGCCAACGTCGACGCCGTCGATGGTTCCCTTGTCGATGCGCCACGCGACGATGGTGTCGCAGGTGCCGTTGTCAGGATCCTCGCCGATCCAGCAGGGACACAGGACGTTGCAGTTGCACACCTCGAGCAGGCGACCTTCCAGGTGATAGCTCATACGAACCTCCGTTCAGAAGCCACACGAACACAGGCTTGTCGCCGCGACTCAGCGGCAAGGGGGGCGCTGATCCTACGCTTCGCGATGAAGCAAGTCGAGTGCGATGCCGCGCCTCGCGCCCTCCCCTGGGTACCCCATTGCCGCCTCGGATCAGCTGCGGCTCGCGTCGTGCGCCGGCTTGCCGACCTGCACGCTCACTTCCTCGCCCTTGAGCTTCGCCTGCACGGCCTTGATGGCCTTGTCGAGCCGCGCGCCGTAGTCGGCATCGGCCTGGCGGAAGTAGCTCACCGAACGGTCGATGATGTCCTGCCGCGTCACCGCGCCCAGGCCGCCCGCGATGTTGTTCACCAGCCGCTCCTTGGCGGCTTCGTCCATCAGGCGGTAGAGGTCGCCGGCCTGCACGAAGTCGTTGTCCTCGGGGTGCTTCTGCCACTGGTGGCTGCCGGTCCAGCCATGGATCTCGAGCGGTGCGTAGACCGGCTCGTTGCTCTGCTTGGGTGCGTCGCTGAAGCTGTTGGGCTCGTAGTTGGGACCGCGGCCGCCGTTGCCGTCGCCGCGCATCGCGCCGTCGCGGCCGTAGTTCTGCGCCGTGGTGGCGTGCGGGCGGTTCACCGGCAGCTGCGTGTGGTTGATGCCCAGGCGGTAGCGCTGCGTGTCGCCGTAGCTGAACAGCCGGCCCTGCAGCATCTTGTCGGGCGAAGGGCCGATGCCGGGCACGAAGTTGGCCGGGTTGAACGCGGCCTGCTCGATCTCGGCAAAGTAGTTGTCGGGATTTCGGTTGAGCGTGAGGATGCCGATGTCGATCTTCGGATAGTCCTTGTGCGACCAGACCTTGGTCAGGTCGAAGGGGTTGAAGCGGTAGGTCTGCGCCTCGGCCACCGGCATGATCTGCACCTGGACGCGCCAGCTCGGGAACTCGCCGCGCTCGATCGAATGCAGCAGGTCGAGGTGGTGGTGGTTCGGGTTTTCGCCGCCCACGCGCTGCGCCTCTTCGGCCACGAAGGTCTCGATGCCCTGGTTGGTCTTGAAGTGGTACTTGACCCAGAAGGCCTCGCCCTTGGCGTTCACCCACTGGAAGGTGTGCGAGCCGAAGCCGTCCATGTGGCGGTAGCTCTTCGGAATGCCGCGGTCGCCGAACAGCCAGGTGAACTGGTGCGTGGCCTCGGGCGAATGCGAGAAGAAGTCCCAGGCGTTGTTGGGCTCCTGCACATGGCTGTAGGGATCGCGCTTCTGCGAGTGGATGAAGTCGGGAAACTTGAGCGGATCGCGGATGAAGAAGACCGGCGTGTTGTTGCCGACGAGGTCGTAGTTGCCTTCTTCGGTATAGAACTTGAGGGCGAAGCCGCGCGGGTCGCGCACGGTGTCGGCCGAGCCGAGCTCGAGCGCCACGGTCGAGAAACGCGCCAGCACTTCGGTCTTCTTGCCGACCTGGCTCAGAAACCTGGCCTTGGTCCATTTCGACACGTCGGCCGTGACCTCGAAGGTGCCGAAGGCGCCCGAACCGCGCGCATGCACCACGCGCTCCGGAATGCGCTCACGGTCGAAGCGGGCGAGCTTTTCGATCAGGTGGTGGTCCTGCATCAGCACGGGGCCGCCGGGGCCCGCCGTCTGCGACTGCTGGTTGTTCTCGACAGGCGCGCCGTTTTCGGTGGTGAGCTTGCGGGAATCGGTCATGGGTGGGCTTCCTCTTGAGTTGATGAGCCCATGCATTCTCTCAATGGACGCAGCCCTGCTGCATCACATTGAGCTATCGCCTCGATAGGCGGCCGACCTAGACGATCAGCGCGATCGTGGCTTCGAGGTGCTCCGACGGCGCCCGGCGGAAGCCCGAGCGCGTGAAGCGCTGCAGCTGCCCGACCACGAAGGCCGTGAGCGCGGCGGCGCGCACCTGCGCATCGACGCTCGGGGTGGCCGAGCCGTCCGCGGCGGCTGCCCCGCGCAGCACCTGGCGCAGGGTGGCTTCGATCTTGTCGAAGAACTGGTTCATGCGCTGCTGGAGACGCTCGTTCTCGAACACCAGCGCGTCGCCCACCATGACGCGCGTCATGCCGGGGTTGCGCTCGGCAAACTGCACCAGCAGCGTGAGGATCTTTGCGGCCTGCTGGGCCCCCGTCGCGCCTTCGCGCTCAAGGATCTGGTTCACCAGCGTGAAGACGCTCTGCTCGATGAAGTCGATCAGGCCTTCGAACATCTGGGCCTTGCTCGCGAAGTGGCGGTAGAGCGCGGCTTCGCTGACGTCGAGCCGCGCGGCCAGTGCCGCGGTCGTCACCCGCTCGGCGCCGGGCTGCTCGAGCATGGCGGCCAGCGCCTGCAGGATCTGCACGCGCCGCTCCCCGGGCTTGGGACGCTTTCGGACCGGCGCGACGGGCGTCGACGTCTCGGTAGGGGTTTCTGTGCCGGGATGGCTTGTCTCTTCGTTCTGCATGGAAGCGCGTGCAAAGATGTAATCAATTGATTCTCGCACAGGGCCGCGCAGTGAGCGCGCGCAAACCGGCCCCGGGGAAAGCTCGTACAGAATCGGCCCATCCAACCAAGCAAGAGTTCTCATGGCCCCAAAAAGCGTTCTGGTGACGGGTGGTGCAGGTTTCATTGGCAGCCACACCTGCGTCGCGCTGGCCACCGCCGGATACACACCGGTGATTCTCGACAATCTGGGCAACAGCGACATCCGGGTATTGGAGCGGTTGCGGCAGATCACCGGCAGCGCGCCGCGGCTGATCGAGGGCGACGTGCGCGACCGGGCCCTGCTCGACCGCGTGCTGGGCGAAGAAGGCTTTTCGGCCGTGATCCACTTCGCGGGCCTCAAGGCCGTGGGCGACTCGGTGGCCGACCCGCTCACCTACTACGACAACAACGTGCACGGCAGCCTCGTGCTCGCCTCGGCCATGCAGCAGGCGGGCGTGCGGACGCTGATCTTTTCGTCCTCGGCCACGGTGTACGGCGAACCCGACCATTCGCCCATTCCGGAAGACGCGCCCTGCAGGCCGGCCAATCCTTACGGCCGCTCCAAGCGCATGGTGGAAGAGGCGCTGGCCGACCTGCAGCGCGCGCAGCCCGGCTGGCGCATTGCGCTGCTGCGCTACTTCAACCCGGTCGGCGCGCATGAAAGCGGGCTGATCGGCGAACACCCGCAGGGCAAGCCGAACAACCTGATGCCCTTCGTCTGCCAGGTGGCCGTGGGGCAGCGCGACAAGCTGCTGATCCACGGCAACGACTATCCCACGCCCGACGGCACCGGCGTGCGCGACTACGTGCATGTGATGGACCTCGCCGAGGGGCATGTGGCGGCGCTTCGGCATGCGCAAGGCCATGCGGGCCTGGTCACGCTGAACCTCGGCACCGGCCGCGGCGCCTCGGTGCTGGAGGTGGTGCATGCCTTCGAGCGCGCGAGCGGGCGTCCGCTGCCTTATGAGATCGGTCCGCGCCGGCCCGGCGACGTGCCCGCCTACTGGGGCGATCCCTCGCTGGCGGAAGCCACGCTCGGCTGGCGCGCGCACCGCGGGCTCGACCAGATGTGCGCCGATAGCTGGCGCTGGCAGCAGGGCAATCCGAACGGCTACGAAAGGTCACTGACCGCCGGCTGACCGGGCCTGCCGGCCTCCCCGGAAAGAAGGCCCTCAGGTGCCACCGGGCATGTAACGAATGCACACCCCGGAACCCGGCCGCAACAAATGTTAAGTCGATTGTTACCCAAAGCAATCTTTCGCCTCGCTATTCTGAATTGATGGGGGGCTCTGCATGCCGGCAAGCCCCGAGGGTTGTGCCATCTCTTTGCAGAGTAGGGGGAATGATTTGCCGATTGATCAAGCGCGATACGCCCAATGGGCCGCGGCGTGCCGGTTCTCTGCCTTCACCGACACCGCCTACAGCGCGTGGACACGCGAAGAAGCGTCCCGCCACAAGGCAGAACAGCCGGCGCTTCGCTCTGAGCTGGAGAATCTTCCGTACCGCGAGGGCTTGACCTTCGCCGTTGCCGACAGCGGCAGCGACGAGGCATTGCGCAACACGCTGGCTTCGCTCGCCGCGCAACTGTGCCATCGCTTCGACGTGGTGGTGGCCTGCGAGCCTTCGCGCGCCGAAGCGGCCGCCCATGCGCTCCTGTTCGTTCGCGATTCGATCAACGTGCGGCTGGTGGCCGCGAGCGCGCCGGCCAGCCGGCTCGAACTGCAGAAGCTCGCGCTCGCGCACACGGCCGAACCCTGGTTCGGTGTGATCCTCGCGGGCGACCGGCTCGCTGCGCAGGCCGTTTCGTCGATCCAGCTCACGCTCGCGAAATGGCCCGATGCGGCGGTCATCTATGCGGACGAGGACTGGAGCGCCGAGGGCCAGGCCCGCTGCAAGCCGCGCTTCAAGTCGGCATGGGACCCCGAGGCCCAGCTCGGCTTCGACCTGCTGGACGGCCTGTGCGTGATGAAGCGCGCCAACGTCCTGGAGGCCGGAGGCTTTCGCGCCGAATTCGAGCCGGCCGCCAGCTACGACCTGCACTGCAGGGTGGCGATGCCGCTGCCCTGCAGCCAGGTGCGCCATATTCCCTCGGTGCTGTACCACCGGCAGGTTCCGCCGATCATCGATGCGAGCGACACCCGGCAGGCCGTCGAGGCCTATGCAGCGGCGGCCCGGCGAGTGGCGGCTGAAGCGGCGTTCCGGCAGACGGGTATGGCGGCCGAGGTGCTGCCCTCGCCGATCGCGGAGTTCGTCAACCATGTCCGCCGCCCACTGCCCAGCCCCGCGCCACGGGTCAGCGTGCTCGTGCCGACGCGCGACCGCGCCCATCTGGTGAGGACCTGCCTGGACGGCCTGCTGCGCAAGACCGACTATCCGGATTTCGAAGTCCTCATCCTCGACAACGACAGCGTCGAGCCGGCGACGCTGTCCCTCTTCGCCGAGCTGGCCGCGGACCCTCGCGTGCGCGTGCTGCGCGTGCCTGGCCCGTTCAATTTCTCGGCCATCAACAACACCGGCGTGCAAGCCTCGACCGGAGAGGTGCTGCTCTTCCTGAACAACGACATCGAGATCCTCGATGGCGGATGGCTCAGGGAGATGGTCGGCGAAGCCATGCGGCCGGACATCGGCTGCGTGGGCGCCAAGCTCCTGTACGGCAACGGCACGGTCCAGCATGCCGGCGTCATGCTGCAGCACGGCCCGCTGGCGATGCATGTCTGCCGCACCGATGGCGCCACCGACACCGGCCTGGACGGGCGGCTCGCCGGCACGCGCGACTACCTGGCGGTCACGGGAGCCTGTCTTGCGGTTCGGCGCTCGGTGTTCGAGCAGGTGGGCGGCTTCGACGGCGAGCACCTGCCGGTGGCCTACAACGACATCGACCTGTGCCTGAAGGTGAACGATGCGGGCTACCGCAACATCTGCACGCCGTTTGCCTCGCTGCTGCACCTGGAGAGCGCCTCGCGCGGGCACGACCATGTTTCCGAAGAGAAGCAGCAGCGGGCAGCGCGCGAGCAGGCGCATGCCAGCGCCAAGTGGATCGATCGCTTCGAGCACGACCCCTATCACAACCCGAATGTCCAGCTGGACTGGGTCACCGGCGCGCGCCTGGCCCCCAGCGCCGGCCAGCATTGGCAGCTCGCGCGCTGAGGCGGCGCGGCGGTTTCATCGACTTTCTAGCGGAGGCCCGGACTCGTCCGGGCAGGAATACAAATGAAAGAACCCACCCTCATTCTTCCGACGGTCGATAGGTCGCTCGACGTGCTGACGCACCCGGTGCTGGACCCACTTTTCTGGACGCCGCACCTGCTCGGCAAGGCCAGCGCCTGGTGGACCCACACGCCGTTCGCGTTCTGGATCGTGGCCGCCTGCAAGCCGGACCTCTTGGTGGAACTGGGCACGCACAACGGCGTGTCGTACGCGGCGTTCTGCGAGGCCGTCGCGCGGCTCAAGTCGGCCACGCGCTGCTACGCCGTGGACACCTGGGCCGGAGACGAGCATGCCGGGCACTTCGACGCCCAGGTCTACCACGAGCTGCGCGACTTCCACGACAAGCACTTCAGCGCCTTCTCCGAACTCCTCAAGTCCACCTTCGACGACGCCCTGCCGTACTTTGCCGACGGCTCCGTCGACCTGCTGCACATCGACGGCTTCCACACCTACGAGGCGGTCAAGCACGACTTCGAGACCTGGCTTCCCAAGCTGTCGGACAAGGCCGTGGTGCTGTTCCACGACACCAATGTGCGCAGCGGCAATTTCGGCGTCTTCCGCTTCTTCGCCGAGCAGGCGCGGCACTATCCCTCGTTCGAGTTCCTGCACGGCCACGGGCTCGGCGTGCTGGCCGTGGGCGACCGCGCGCCGGCCGCCGCCATGGCGCTGTGCAATCTCGAGCCCGAACGCGCCGACGCCGCCAGGTCGCGCTTCTCGCACCTGGGCGCGCGCTGGTTCGTCACCACGCGCGAACAGCTCGGCTCGGCCGAACTGCATCAGCGCATCCACGAGGCCCATGCCCAGCGCGCGCCGGTGGAAGCGGAACTGGCCCAGGTGGCGGCCGCCCGCGCGGCCGAGGCCGAGGCCCGCGCCAGCGCCGAAGGCAAGCTGGACGCCCTGGCCCACGAGGTGGCCCAGAAGGCCGCGCAGCTGGAAGACCTGAACCGGCAGGCCAGCGATGCGCAGGCGAAGGCCGCCCAGGCCGAAGCCGCCGCCCGCGCAACCGGCTTCGCCCACGAGCAGGCGAACCGGCGCGTGGCGGAGTTGCGGAATGTCGTGGCGCAATTGGCCTCCGACCTGAACAAGACCCGCGACGACCTGAACGAGACCAGCGAAGCCAGGAGCCTGCAGCAGCGCACCGCGCTGGCCTGGAAGAACCTCGCCGACCGGAAGGAAGACCGGGTCGAATCGCTGATGGAGCGCTTCACGCGCCTGCGGGTGGACCCGTCCCTGAGCGTCAAGGCCAAGCTGCGCAGGCGTCTGCGGCTGCTTGCCCGCCGCCTTGCCGGCAAGCGGGTGGACCTGGGAGCGGTGGAGATCGTCCGGTTCTCGCCCTACTTCGATCGCGAGTGGTACCTGAAGACCTACTCCGACGTCGCATCGGCCGGCACGGACCCCGCGGAGCACTACGTCACCCACGGCGCGGCCGAAGGGCGCCAGCCCGGCCCGTGGTTCTCGGGCACCGAATACACAGCGCGCTACGGGGACGCGGCGGGCTTCAACCCGCTGCTTCACTACATGCTGGTCGGCGCCCGAGAGGGGCGGCGCGCCGGCCTGCTCGGCAGCGACGATACGGAGCCGCCGCCCCTTCCTGTTTTGCCGAGTCGGGTGTTCTCGATCTTCTATGTCTCGGGCGAGGCGGATACGCCCGGCCATCTGTACCGCGTGGCGCGCTACATCGAGGCGGCGCGGATGAACGGCGTGCCGGCGGAATGGGTCCGGCAGGAAGAACTCGAGGCGCGGCTCGAGCTGACCTCACGGCACGACGTGATGATTCTCTGGCGCACCCAGTGGAGTTCCGCCCTCGAAAAAGCCATCGGGCTGATGCATGCGCAGGGCAAGAAGGTAGTGTTTGACATCGACGACCTGATGATCGAGCCGGACCTGGCCGACACCAAGGTGATCGACGGCATCCGCTCCAACGCCCATCCGGAAGCCGCGGTGCGCGAGCTCTTCGCGAGCGTACGCAGGTCCATGCTCGCGGCCGACGTGTGCATTGCCAGCACCCAGGAGCTGGCCTACCACATGCGCTGGGCGGGCAAGTCCACCCATGTGCTGTTCAACGGCTTCGACGACCAGACCTTCGAACTGTCGCGCCGCAGTGCGAGGCAGTGGCGCAGCGCGCGCACCGATAACCTGGTGCGCATCGGCTATGCCGGCGGGTCGCGGACGCACCAGCGCGACCTGGGCCTGGCCATCGAGGCGATCGCGCGCGTGCTGCGCGAAAACGAGCTGTGCCGTCTGGTGCTGTTCCAGACCGAATCGGGCATGCGCCTGGTCGACGTGGAGGAATACCCGGTGATGGCCGGCCTGGCGCACCGCATCGAATGGCGGCCCTTCCAGACCCTGGAGACACTGCCGCGCGAAATTGCGCGCTTCGACATCAACATCGCGCCGCTGGAATTCGGCAACCCCTTCTGCGAGGCCAAGAGCGAATTGAAGTTCTTCGAGGCCGCGCTGGTCGACGTTCCCACCATCGCGTCGCCGACCGGGCCGTTCACACGGGCCATCGAACACGGCGCGTCGGGCTTCCTGGCCGCGAGCGCCGACGACTGGTACCACCATCTGTCGGCGCTGGCGTCAGACCCTGCGCTGAGGGCCAGCGTCGGCTCGGCCGCGTTCCTGCGCGCCATGGCCTCGTACGGCCCGCTGCAGCGGGCCGCGCAGTTCGGCCGGGTGCTCGACCAGCTGCAAGGTGATGCGCTGGCCGCGCGGGCCTTCGCGCTCGATGCGCGCGTGCGTTCTGCGCCGATCCGCCGGCCCCAACTGATGCCACTGGAAGTGCTGTTCGAGCACCGGGCCGAAGAGGTCGAGCTCGCGGATGTCACGGTCGTCATTCCGCTCTACAACTACGAGCAGTTCATCGTCGAGGCGCTGGAATCCGTGTGTGCCCAGACGCTCGCGGTGCTGGACCTGGTGGTGGTGGACGACTGTTCGACCGACGGCTCGCTGGACACCGTGCTGGCATGGGTCCGGCAGCACGCCAGGCGCTTCAACCGCGTGGCAGTTGCCCGGCATGAGGCCAACAGCGGCCTGGGCCTCACGCGCAATGCGGGCTTCCACCTCGCGGACAGCCCCTACGTGCTGCCGCTGGATGCGGACAACCGGCTGCGCCCGAAATGCTGCGAGGAGCTGCGCCGCGCCATCCGCACCGAGCGCGTGGCCTTCGCCTACCCGACCATCCAGCACTTCGGCGCCTCCAGTGCGCTGCTGGGCGACTCCCGCTACGAGCCACAGCGCTTCGTGGCCGGCAACTACATTGATGCGATGGCGCTGGTCTCGAAGGAGGCGTGGGCGATCGTCGGGGGCTACAACCACGTTCGCCACGGCTGGGAAGACTTCGACTTCTGGTGCCGGCTCGCGGAGCAGGGCCAGCGCGGCGTGTGGGAGGCACAAACGCTCGCGGACTACCGCGTGCATGCGGGCTCGATGCTCAAGGCCGAGACGACGGTCCCGCAGAATTACCAGCGGCTGATCGAGAACTTCAAGGCCCAGTATCCCTGGGTGTCGCTGATCGACGAGCGGCTCGCGCGCAAGCCGCCGGCGCTGCAGGTGGCGCTGAGCGACGACGGCGCGAAGTCGCGGCTCCAGGCGCTGCTGCCGATTCTTCGCTGCCCCAAGACCGGGCTCAAGCTGACGGCCGATGCGGCAAGCGGCGCGCTGGTGACCGTGGACGGCTGGCGGCGCTGGCCCGTCGTCCAGGGCCGGGCGGTTCTTTGCGAGGACATCGGCGAGCCTGAGGTCAAGCCCGCCGAGCACGTCAGCAATGCGCTGCCGCCCGAAGCCCTGAAGCTCGCAAAGAGCACCAAGGGGTGGGTGCTGAATCTCAGCGGCGGAGGCTCGCAGGAAAAGATCGAGAACGTGGTCGAAGTCGAGTACGGCCTGTTCAGGCACACCGACGTGGTCGCGGACGCCCACGTGCTGCCGTTCGACGACGCGGTCTTCGATGCGGCAATCGTCATGAACGCCTTCGAGCACTACCGCGAACCGCAGAAGGTGGCGGCGGAGCTCCTGCGGGTGCTCAAGCCCGGCGGCCGCATCCTGGTGCGCACGGCCTTCATGCAGCCGCTGCACGAGCGGCCCTGGCACTTCTTCAACTGCACCCGCTACGGGCTGGAGCAGTGGTTCCGCGAGTTCGAGGCCGAGCGCGTGCGGGTGTCGGAGAATTTCGCGCCGAATCACTCCGTCAGCTGGCTGGCGTCGGAGTGCGAACAGGCGCTGCGCGCCAACGTGTCCGACGAGGCCGCGGAACGCTTCCGGGAGGCCCCTGCGGGCGAGCTCGTGGACCTGTGGCGCGATCCGTCGCTGCGCGGCACGCCGCTCTGGACCGATTTCGAGAAGCTGCCGCAGTCGGTGCAGGAGGTGGGCGCCGCGGGGTTCGAATTCCTGGGCCGGAAACCCGCGGTTGGGAGGGCGAACGTGAACGGCTGAGGCTGCGGCCTCAGCGCGCGCGGATCATCGTGCCGTAGGCCTGGTCGGTCAGGATCTCGAGCAGCATCGCGTGCGGCACGCGGCCGTCGATGATGTGCACCGCGTTGACGCCGCTCTTGGCGGCATCGAGCGCGCCCTCGATCTTGGGCAGCATGCCCCCCGAGATGGTGCCGTCGGCAAACAGGTCGTCGATCTCGCGCGCGCTCAGGTTGGTGAGCAGATTGCCGTCCTTGTCGAGCACGCCGGGCGTGTTGGTCAGGAGCATGAGCTTCTCGGCCTTGAGCACGGTGGCAAGCTTGCCGGCCACCACGTCGGCGTTGATGTTGTAGCTCTCGTTCTCTTCGCCGAAGCCGATCGGGCTCACCACGGGAATGAAAGCGTCGTCCTGCAGCGCCTTGACCACGCTGGGGTCGATGGAGACGATGTCGCCGACCTGGCCCACGTCGTGGTGCAGGGTGGGGTCGGCGCGGTCCGCCATCTTGAGCTTCTGCGCGCGGATCATGCCGCCGTCGCGGCCGGTCAGGCCCACGGCCTTGCCGCCGGCCTGGTTGATCAGGCCCACGATGTCCTGCTGCACCTCGCCGGCCAGCACCCATTCGACCACCTCCATGGTCTCGGCATCGGTCACGCGCATGCCCTGGATGAAGCTGCCCTTCTTGCCCAGGCGGTTGAGCGCCGCCTCGATCTGCGGGCCGCCGCCATGCACCACCACCGGGTTCATGCCGACCAGCTTGAGCAGCACCACGTCTTCCGCGAAGTCGGCCTGCAGGGCCGGATCGGTCATGGCATTGCCGCCGTACTTGATGACGATGGTCTTGCCGTGGAACTTGCGGATGTAGGGCAGCGCCTGGGCCAGGATCTCGGCCTTGTCGCGCGGGGGAATGTTGAGGACGGGATCGGTCATGGGCGGGCGGGCTCCAAAACGGTGGGGACGATGGGAGGAAAGAAATTCTCGCAACAAGGCGCCGTCACGGGCGCAGCCAGCGCGGCACCTTGAATCGCACGATCATCAGGTACGCGCCCACATAGGTCGTGACGAACAGCAGGCAGAACAGCATCAGCACGATGGTGTTGTTCCAGAACAGCACGGCCGGCACCACCGACAGCGCTGCGAACATCCAGAGGTAGGGAGAGGTCCGGTTGTTGCGGGCGAGCAATTGGCGCGCCTCGTCGTCCGCGAACGCCACACGCACGATGCGCCGGAAGATCAGCTGGTGGAAGTGCAGCGCGTCGGCGGTGCCGGGCGACTGCCCGCGCGCCAGCTTGCGGTAGATGGAGAACAGCGTCTCCCAGACCGGGTAGATTAGCAGCAGCATCGGAAACCACGGCGAGACGACGCGGTGGCGCTGCACCAGCGTCACGCAGGCCAGCGCAATCACCATGCCCCATACGTAGGCGCCGCCGTCGCCGGCAAAGATCTTGCCGCGCGGATAGTTCCAGATCAGGAAGCCGATGGTAGCGCCGACCAGGCAGACCATCATGGCCGCGAGCTGGCGGTCGCCCACCTGCAGCGCCACGTGCGAAATGGCAAGGCACACCAGCACCGCCACCGTGCCTGCCAGCCCGTTGTAGCCGTCGATGATGTTGAAGGCATGCGGCAGCCCGCCGATGGCCAGGGCCGCGAACAGCACGGCGCCGTACGGCACCATGGCCAGCCAGCCGTCGACCGCCTCGATGCCGGTGCGCGACAGGCCAAGGCCCAGCACCCAGCACGCGAGCAGCGCAGAGCCGATGGTCAGCGCCAGCCGCCAGCGCACCTTGACGTTCTGCGTCACGTCTTCGACGATGCCGCCGAGGACCGCCGGCGCGATGCACAGCAGCGTGAGCATCGAGGTCTTGAGCGGCCAGGACACGTTGAACGGGTCGGTGCCGGTGATGCCGGAGGCCATCCAGGCCACGCCCATGCCGAGCAGGATGCCCGCCCCCCCGAGCCGCGGCACGTGGCCCTTGTGGAAGCGCTGGGGCATGTCGGCGCCATAGAGCCGGGCGTGCCTGCGCGCGCGGCGCATGAACACCTGGACCCCGAAGGCGGAGACGAAGAAACTGATGACGATCAGAGCAATCATGTGTGGGTGTTGGGGAACCCTAGAATTCCCGAGCGAAATTAGACCATGCCAGCGCCCCCTTCCCCTTCTTCCCCCCCGATCACCATTTCGATCGTCAGCCACGGCCAGCTGGCATTGGTGCGCCCGCTGCTCGAGCAGCTGGACCGTTTCTGCCGCAGTTCGACCGCCAAGGTCGTGCTCACGCTGAACATCCCCGAACCTGACGTGCTGGCCGGCCTGGAATGGGGGTTTGCGGTCGAGCGGATCGAAAACGCCAGCCCCAAGGGCTTTGGCGCCAACCACAACCAGGCTTTCGAACGCTGCGACACGCCCTGGTTCCTGGTGCTCAACCCCGACATCCGCCTGGACGGCGACGTGCTGGCGCCGCTGATGGCCCAGGCCGCGCCCGATGCCGGCCTGCTGACGCCGCGCATCCTCGAGCCCGGCCGCAGCACGCCCGAGCAGCACCGCGCCATCATCACGCCGCTCGAGATCCTCACGCGGCGCAAGCCGGGGTACGTGCGCCCGGCGGTGCCGGACTGGATTCCGGGCCTGTTCATGCTGTTCCGCAGCCAGGCCTACCGCCAGATCGGGGGCTTCGACGAGCGCTTCTTCATGTACGGCGAAGACTTCGACATCTGCGCCCGCACCCAGCTGGCGGGCTGGAAGCTGCAGGTGGGCGAAGACCTGCTCGCGCGCCACGAGGCCCAGCGCGCCAGCCGCAGCAGCAGGAAGCACCTCTACTGGCACGTGACCAGCCTGTTCAAGGTGTGGACCTCGGGTGCGTTCTGGCGCTACCTGCGGGCCCGATCCCGCCAGGCCTGAAAAAGGCGCTTGTGCGTTTGCGAAGACAATCCGGGGCCGGGAAGCCAGAGACCGCAGGCGCCTTCCCCTCCCCAACGACGACGATGACGACCACGAGCAGCCCGACAGCCCCGCAGGAACACGCCCACCTGCTCCATCCCAAGTACCGACCCGACATCGACGGCCTGCGCGCCGTCGCCGTGCTTTCCGTGCTCGGCTACCACGCGTTTCCGCAGTGGATCAAGGGCGGGTTCATCGGGGTCGACATCTTCTTCGTCATCTCGGGCTTCCTGATCACCACCATCATCCTGGGCAGCTTCGAGGGCGACGGGTTCAGCTACCGCGAGTTCTACGCCCGGCGGGTGAAGCGCATCTTCCCGGCGCTGGTGCTGGTGCTGGCCGCGACCTTTGCCTTCGGCTGGTATGCGCTGCTGCCGCACGAGTGGGAGCAGCTCGGCAAGCACGTGGCGGCGGGCGCCGGCTTCGTCTCGAACTTCGCTTTCTGGAGCGAAGCCGGCTACTTCGACAACGCGGCCGAGACCAAGCCGCTGCTGCACCTGTGGTCGCTGGCCATCGAGGAGCAGTTCTACATCTTCTGGCCCGTGCTGCTGGGCCTGGCCTGGAAGCGCAAGTGGCGCGTGCTCGCGGTGGTGGGCACGGTGGCAGCCCTGTCGTTCCTGCTCAACGTCACGACCATCCACAGCCACCGCACGGCGGCCTTCTATTCGCCGCTGTCGCGCTTCTGGGAGCTGATGATCGGCGGCATGCTGGCGTACATGCGGCTGCACCGGCCCCTGCCCAAGCCGGGCTGGGGCCGCCACGCGCAGTCGATCGCCGGGCTGGTACTGATCGGCCTGGGCCTCGCGTTCATCCGCGGCGGCAAGGCATTCCCGGGGTTCTGGGCCATCCTGCCCACGCTGGGTGCGTTCTACTGCATCGCGGCCGGCCCGACCGGCGTGCTCAACCGCTACGTGCTCGCCTCGAAGCCGATGGTATGGGTCGGTCTGATCAGCTATCCGCTGTACCTCTGGCACTGGCCGCTGCTGGTGTATGCGCGCATCGTCGAGGGCGACCTGCCCTCCAATGGCCTGCGCGCGCTGATGCTGCTGGCGGCCGTCGTGCTGGCCTGGCTGACCTACCGTTTCGTCGAGCGCGGCACGCGCCGCAGCGAGAACGACACCGTCATCTCGGTGCTGGTGGCGCTGATGGTGGGCTTCGTGGTGCTGGGCACCCTGGCGGCCACGCGCTACTACGTGGGGCGGCACAGCGACCCCTACTTCAACAAGACGGCCGCGGCTGCCAAGGACTGGGGTTACCCGGACGGGCTGAGCCCCATCAAGGTCGACGGCGAGGTGCTCCAGCAGATCGGCCATGGCAAGCGCCGGGTGCTGCTCTTCGGCGACAGCCACATCGAGCAATACGGCCCGCGCGCCGTGGAACTCAGCAAGATCGCGCCCGACACGCTCGATTCGCTCTCCTTCGCCACCTGGGGCGCCTGCCCGCCCATTCCCAACGTGGTCGACGAAAAGAACAACCTGTGCGGCGAGCGCCGCGATGGCGCCATGCGCCTGGCCATCAGCGACAAGTTCGATGCGGTGGTGTTCGGCGGCTGCTGGAACTGCTACTTCTCGGAGACCGGCAAGCCCAATGCCGCGAACGCCGACGCGGACCGTTACTACTACTCCGACGGCAAGACCAAACACCGCTTCATGGGCGGCGGCGGCGTGGACCTTGCGCTCAACATGCTCGAGGCGGTAATGACGAACCTTGCCAAGCACAAGCAGGTTTATCTGGTGCTGGACAATCCGGTGGGGGAAGGCTATGGGCCTGAGGAATTCATCAAGGGGGGGCGGCTCGGCGACATGCGGGTGGCGCGCATGTCGCCCACAGCACCCTGGACGCAGGCTCAGAAGGCACTCCACGAACGCATGCGCCAGATCGCTCAGCGCAGCGGCGCCATCGTGATCGACCCGATCCCGACGCTTTGCAAGAACGACCAGTGCACCCGGGCGGACGCGGACGCGACACCGATCTACAAGGACTCCGGCCACCTGCGGGCCGAATATGTGCGCCAGTTCGCCACCTACATCGATGTGGCGATGACGACGCAGAAGCAGCCTGCGACGGCCGCTCGCTAGCTGGCCCGGCGGCGAGCCGCTGCGTCAGCTCTTGTAGATGCGCCGCAGGCTGCGGATGCCCGGCAGCCGAGTGACCGCGCCCACGAAGCGGACCATGCCCGGCGTGCTGTGGCGCAGCAGGAAGAGCGTGATCCAGAGACGCAGCTTCTTCTTGCGGCCCACATAAGGGTTCGCAAAGACGATGGCGGCGTACTCGGCCAGCACCGCGCTCATCTCCCCGCGGTACTGGTCGTCCTTCTTGATCGCTTCGATCGCTTCATTCACGAAGAACAGCTGAAAGCGCGGCATCAGATATTCGCGCAGGTAGTAGCGGCCGCGCTGATGCTCGTCGGGGAACATCTGCAACAGCTTCTTGAAATACTTGAAGCGGCTGCGGACCATCCGGATGCCAAACGACGTGCTCGCCGTGTGGATGCACCACACCGTCACCGCCTTGTCCACGAAATGATTGCTGTAGCCCTTGCGGAAGATGCGCAGGAAGAGGTCGTCATCCTCGTAGCCCATGAACTGCGAGTCGAAACCGCCCACTGCTTCGAAGGCCTTGCGGCTCACGAGCGTGGCCGAGGGCAGCACGAACATGTCGTAGCGCAACAGGTCGAAGATGCTGCGCTTGGGATGTTCCGCATGGTCCTTGATGACGCCCGTGCGGATCACGTTGCCATCGCCATCGGCCTCGTACAGGTCGGCGTAGATATAGCCGAAGAGCCGGTCGTCCGGAGGGATCGAGGTGACGAGCGTCTCGATGTGGTTCGGCAGGTAGAAGTCGTCCTGATCCAGGAAGCAGATGTACTCGGACGTGGAAGCAGCCACCCCGGCGTTGCGTGCGGAGCCCTGGCCGCCGTTCTCCTTGTCCAGGATGCGGAAGGGATAACGGGCCGCGAGCGCGTCGAGTGCCGCGCGCTCCTCGGGCCGGGAGCCATCATTGACCACGATCACTTCGTTCGCGGGCACGGATTGCTCGAACACGCTGCGAACCGAGCGCTCGATGAAATCGGCGCCGTTGTAGAACGGGATGATCACCACCACGCTGGGCGAAGCGCCCGAGGCGCCGGCGATGGTTGCTGGAGAGGGATTCGTGGTGGTCATTGTTTTTCTGGAGTGACGCGATTCGCTTGGGGCGCAAGCCTACACAGATTCGAAGAGGTCGCGCACCACGCCCCGGAAGCCACGGCCGAACTTGTCGTAGCGGCCGGTCATGGCTTCGCGGAAGATCGGCAGGCAACGGGCGAGCCGGGACGCGGGCAAGGCGGCGCGGAAGCGCTGGTGCTCGATCTTGCTGCGGACCTTGTCGAGAATCTCTGGCGAGACCCGGCCTCCGATCTTCTGCAGCCGTGCGAGGAGGAGTTCGGCCTTGATGGCCCGCTCGACATGCGTGTTGCCCCTGGAAGCCAGGGCCTTGCGCACCTTGGCTGCGAAGGTGTCGCGCCGCGCCCCGATCTGGTTCGACGCGTGCTGGCGGTAGTCGATCAGCGGCTGCTCCAGCAGGTCGACCCGGCCGATGGCCGACGCGATGATGCCAAGCCATTCGTCATGCACCCATTCGACAGGCAGAGGCATGGCGTGTTCGAGCAGCGCGCGGCGAAACACCGTGGTCGCGCCGGTCACGAGGTTGCGCCGCAGGAACACATCGAAAGCCTTGCCGCCATGGATGCGCTCGATCTCAAGCGGAGTCACCTCGAGCGCATGGAACAGCGTATGGCCGATGTCGCGCAGCTCGGCGTCGACAAGACGCGCGTCGGTGTGCAGAAGGAGCAGCTTCGGGTCTTGCTCGAAAAGCGGCACCATCTGCGCGAGGCGATCGGGAAGCCAGACGTCGTCCTGGTCGCTGAGCGCAATCAGCTCGCTGGTGCAGGCGCCGATCGCCTGCTCGAAGTTCTTGACCACGCGCAGCGCGGGCCTGTTCTCGAAGATGCGCAGGGCCACGGGGTGTTCCGGCCGCTCGGCCGCACATTCGGCCACCGCAGCGCGCACCACGTCCACCGAGCCGTCGGTCGATGCGTCATCGGACAGCACGATCTCCACCGGCGGCAGGGTCTGCAGACAGATGCTGCGCACCTGCTCGCGCAGGAAAGGCGCGCCGTTGTGGGTGCACAGAGCAACGGAGACCTCAAGGGGGCGAGCGATGCTCATGAAATGGCGGGTTCCAATAGTTACGGGCCCTCCAAGACGAGGGCCGGTAAAATTATCCACTTCTTCACATTCGAACAAGAAAATGCGCGTCCTGTCAGTTGTCCTCCCGGAGGCGCAGAATCGCCGGTCCGCTTGGCATTTATGGGATCAGGGCGGAACTGTCACTGCAATATCATCACCAATGCGCAGCGCATTGGGCCGGTGTCCAGGGCCGAGGTATTGACCAGATTGGCAACGTCCGACACAGGACCTTCCTCGGCGGATATCGCCACACCCATTTGAAAGAGAAACATCGATTGACGAACATCGGCAACGAGTATCTGGTGCTTATTGAAGCCCAGTATCGAGAACATCCGGGCAAGAACGAGATCGTCCGCCTGGCAAATACCTGCGGACGCGTATGAGCCAAATCCATTCCAACTTGCATCGCAGCCCATGGGCCGACTGGTGGGAAGGTACCCGCCGTACTGACATCTGGTGGACGCTCGCATGGTTCGACGTCGTGCTGCGTTATCGCCGCTCGATGCTCGGGCCACTCTGGCTCACATTGAGCATGGGCGCAATGATCGGCGGCATGGGGCCCCTGTATAGCTCGCTGTTCGGAACGGAACTCTCCAAGTTCTTCCCTCACCTCGCCTTAGGCATCATTTTTTGGGGCTTCTTTTCCAGCGTCGTCACCGAGTCATGCAACGCCTTCGTGGGGTCCTCCAACTACCTCAAGCAAGGCTATTTCCCAATCAGCCTGTTTGTCTGGCGGAGCATCGCGCGCAACCTGATTCAGTTTGCGCATCAGATCGTCCTGTACATCCCGGTTGCGCTCTGGGCGGGCATCTCTCTTTCGTGGTCTGCCATGCTGGTCATTCCCGCGATGGCCATCGCGATCGTCAATGCGCATGCACTCGGATTACTGCTTGGGCTCATCTGCACGCGCTTTCGTGACGTCACCCAGATCGTGAACAGCGTCATGCAGATGCTGATGTTCCTGACCCCCGTCTTCTGGCTGCCCGAGAGTCTGCCAGACCGCGCCCAGTACATCCTGTGGAATCCGTTTGCCCAGATGCTCGACCTGCTGCGCACGCCCCTGATGGGCGGAGTTGCTACGGTGCACAGCTGGCTGGGCATCATCGGATGGACGGCCTTGGCTCTCATCGGCTCCGCAATTTTGTTCTCCAGATACCGTCGACGCGTCGTCTATTGGCTCTGATACATGGCTTCCATTTCACTAAAAAACGTTGCTGTCAACTTTCCGATCTATGGCGCTGGTGCAGCTTCATTGAAGAAGACGCTGGCGGCATCCGTCACCGGCGGCAGGTTTGGCAAGGAGACCGGAGTTACCGTCGTCCAGGCACTGAGCGACATCAACCTCGAGCTGAAGAGCGGAGACCGCCTGGGGCTGATCGGACACAACGGTGCGGGCAAATCGACCTTGCTCCGCACACTGGCTGGCGTCTATGAACCTTCCGCCGGCGAGTTCAAGCGCGAAGGAACGGTATCGAGCCTGATCGATCCTTCCCTCGGAATCGAGCCCGATGCAACAGGTATCGAGAACATCATGCTGCGCGGACTCGTCATGGGCCTGAGCAAGAAGGAAATCGACGCACGGATCCCGGAGATCTGCGAATTCAGCGGGCTGGGGCAGTACGTGAACATGCCCGTGCGCACGTACTCCACCGGGATGATGATGCGGCTCGCCTTCTCGATCTCCACCAGCGTCGAAGCAGACATTCTCCTCATGGACGAATGGCTCTCGGTGGGCGACGCGGATTTCACCGAAAAGGCAGAAAAGCGCATGCGGGAGGTGGTTTCCAAGTCCGGCATCCTGGTCCTTGCCTCGCATTCCCCGGCGCTGATCGCGAAAGAATGCAATATGGTCGTGAAGCTCAGCCATGGGCGGCTCGAAGCCGCCGAGATTTCCCAGATCGTCGACGCAACAGAACTGGACGACCGGCCCTAGGGACCTGCCCTTCCAGCGTGGGCATGGGCAAGCAGGCTGATGCCCATGTGTCAAATCTCTCTCTTCCAAGGCAGAATTCAAGCGTCTGCAGCACGTATCGGCATCCGGCGTGCGAACCTGGGCGCTTTCCTTGAATCAAGAGAGAGGATTCCATGAAGAAACATGCGGTCGTTACAGGCATCACCGGACAAGACGGCGCTTATCTGGCGGAGTTGCTGCTTGCCAAGGGTTATGTCGTCTACGGGGCCTACCGGCGCACCAGTTCAGTGAACTTCTGGCGCATCGAAGCGCTTGGAATACAGGACAACCCCGATCTTCATCTTATCGAGCATGACCTTACTGACCTCGGCAGTTCGATCTCGCTGATCCGCGACGCAGCACCGGACGAGGTCTACAACCTCGCCGCACAGAGCTTCGTCGGTGTCAGTTTCAACCAGCCTGCAGCCACCACTCAGATCACGGGCGTGGGCACGCTGAATCTGCTGGAAGCCATCCGCCTCGTCAATCCCAAGATCCGCTTCTATCAAGCCTCGACATCGGAAATGTTCGGCAAAGTCCAGGCCATTCCGCAGACCGAGGAAACGCCCTTCTATCCCCGCAGTCCCTATGGCGTCGCAAAGCTCTACGCCCACTGGATGACGATCAACTACCGCGAGAGCTACGGCATCTTCGGCTGCAGCGGCATCCTCTTCAATCACGAAAGCCCCCTGCGCGGCCGGGAATTCGTCACGCGCAAGATCACCGACAGCGTTGCGAAAATCAAGCTCGGCAAGCTGGACGTGTTGGAGCTCGGCAACCTCGACGCCAAGCGCGATTGGGGCTTTGCCAAAGAGTATGTCGAAGGCATGTGGCGCATGCTGCAGGCGGAGGAACCCGACACCTACGTGCTCGCAACGAATCGTACAGAGACCGTGCGCGAGTTCGTGACCATGGCTTTCCAGAGTGCCGGCATGGCCATCGAGTTCAGGGGCAGCGGTGATTCGGAGTCTGCGGTTGACGCCGCCACCGGCAAGACCGTCATGCGCATCAATCCAGCGTTCTATCGCCCTGCCGAAGTGGAGCTTCTGATCGGCAATCCTGCCAAGGCCAAGGCCAAGCTCGGCTGGGAACCCGCCACTACGCTCGAACAATTGTGCCAGTTGATGGTGGAGGCAGACCTCCGGCGGAACAGCCAGGGCTTGTCGTTTTGAGAATACTGCTGACCGGTGCCGAAGGATTCACCGGCCAGGTGTTTGCCAGGCGGGCCATTGCGGCCGGCCACGTCGTCATCGCGCTTCAGTCCGATCTGACGCATCGCCATTCCCTGCACCAGGAAGTGCTGGCGCTTGCGCCCGAAGCCGTGGTGCACCTGGCGGCCATCAGCTTTGTGGGGCACGCCAGCGAAGCAGCGTTCTATGCAGTCAATGTCGTCGGAACCACCAATCTGCTGGACGCGCTGGTGCAGTTGCCTACAAGGCCTGCTCGGGTTCTCTTGGCCAGCAGCGCCAACATTTACGGCAACACGGCCCAATCGCCCATCAAGGAAGACCAGCCACCGGCGCCGGTTAATCACTACGGCATGAGCAAGCTTGCCATGGAGTTCATGGCAAGGACTTACGGCGACCGGTTGAACCTAGTGATCACGCGCCCCTTCAACTACACCGGCCCTGGACAGGATGCCCATTTCCTGATTCCCAAACTCGCCGCGCACTTTGCCGCCCGCGCGGCATCGATCGCGCTGGGCAACCTGGATGTGGAACGCGAGTTCAACGACGTGCAGATGGTCTGTGACGCCTATTTGCTGCTGCTCAGCCACGGAGAACCGGGTGAGACGTACAACATCTGCTCAGGCCGACCGTATGCGCTGCGACGAATCATCGAGACACTTGAACGGATGACTTCACACAACCTGCGCATCGAGATCAATCCGGCCTTCGTCAGGGTGAACGAAGTGCGCTGTTTGTGCGGCGCCCCGCAGAAGCTCCAAGCGCTGCTCTTAAGGCAGGGAGCCATCTTGAATGAGCCCGCACTGGAAGAGACGTTGGGGCGCATGTTGCTTGCCAAACGTCATCGCTGACCTTGCGTTTCTTGGCGGCCTCGGCCATCGTGATGCGATCTGCTTCGCGCAGAATCGTGACCATTGCTCTTCTGAAGATCGATCTTCTTCATGGGCTCCTCTTCGGGCGGGAGCCATCTTTCTAGAAATCAATGTCTCGGAGAAACCGGGCAGGTCAGTCACTTTCAGGCGGCAATCGCCTGAGAAGGACGCTCCAATTAGCCCCCGAGGCCATTTTCCTTAGTCAACGAGCACTCAGCAAATGCATATCCCATCGTCCGATCAATAGTCGAGCGACTTCGCGCATTCACGCTGTAACGGTCAAAGAGATTTGATCTAGAGAATGATCTTTATCGGCCATCGAACCAGAAATCTTCGCAAGAATCGTCTCTATGGCCTCTCCCCAGCGCACCGCATTTTTTTCAAGCGTTCGAGATTCCCGAACATACGAGAACGCTTCCTCCGACAAAGTGCGCCGAAACGCCGAATCTTCAGCCAAGAGATTTAGGGCGTCCGTCCACTCCCTGGACTCGGCGGGCACGAGCAACCCGTTCCTTTGATTGAGGACTGTTTCGATATAACTTTCTGTTGCACTATAAATCCCCGGGATAAAATTTAACGAGTAATCCAAGAACTTCAAATCAGATTTGCAATCATTAAATTCAGACGCGACCAATGGTGCGATTGCAAAATCCCATTCAATTTCCCGCTGCATCCACGTCATAAACCTTGGATATTCAACCTGTCCAGAAGGGACTTTAACGACGGAAACAGGCAAATCATTGAATAACCCTCTAACCAACTCCTCGTCGCCAATGCCAACAATCTCCATTCGAATCGAATCTTTTCGAGCATAAAGAAATCGCCTTAAGGGCTCGACGATCATTAGCAGGTCTCCGAGGTGAGAATAGGTACCCATGTACCCAATCACCAGGCTTGAGTCTCCGAACTCTTGGCGTTTTTGGAATCTTCGCTGTAGATAATCAAAATCAAACAACCGCTCATCCAAATGGTTTCCGACCACATGAATATTAGGATTTAAGCGCGCCATTCGGCGCTTGAGCGCGTGGGTGGAAACAATGATGCCAGCCGCGTTCCTGGCGTACCGAATGATTATTTGTCGCTGTTCTGAGTTCGGATAATCGGGCGCCCCCGGTTCGACATTTAGATCCAACAGGTTGTCGTCTATTTCATAGATATAGGGAATTCCAAGCAGCGTCAAACGCTTCAATAGGCGGGCCTGATCCGCCAATGTATGATCATGGCGCCACCCACGCTCCAAGATAACCAAGTCGACAGCAAATTCCGGCAAATCCGTACCAAAGGTTAAGCTGACTTGATCCTGAACGCTCGGATGCGACAAAGGTCGTAATAGACGAATATGACTGGCTCCGTATGGCATGCCATCTGCTCCACATTCAAACATCACGTGAATGCGCTTCTTCATTGACACACCTCCGATGCCGTCTCGTCCGAAAAGATCGTCTGCGCCAATGCCGACGCCGATCTATCAGGGAAATAGATTGAAGTTCTCTCTACACCGGCAGTCCCCAGTCGCCGCCTTAGGTCAAAATCATCGACCAATCGGAGGCAGGCCCTCATAATCTGCTCCTCATCACGTGTATCGACAAGAAGTCCTGATTCTTCATGAATCACGATCTCTGAAAGCCCACCATTCACAGGCCCAATGACAGTCGCACCACTCGCCATAGCCTCGAGGCAACTCAATCCCATTGCCTGATATACCGACAGATCGAGAAAGACGTCCGCACGCCTCATTAAAGCTTCTACTTCTGCAGAACTCAATTCACCGTAATTTCGATAACCCGGAAACGATTTCAGAGAATCCAGAATTGGGTCTGTGGATACACATCCAAAGGTGCGCACCTGGACCGCATCCGCACGCTCCGTAAGCAGGCGCCGCAGGATGTTGACCGTCATTTGCGGTCCACGGCGCGGCGTTGATGGTCGGACCATGGCGCATACAACGACTTTCCCGGGGCTTCGCTGAGTTGCGGGTGGTGAAAACCTCGACCAGTCGAAGCTCGGGCCAACGAGCGCCGGTGTCTTGCCTGTTTTCTCTACAACCATCCTTTGATTCCATCGGGTCTTTGTCATCAGCTTCATCGGAACTTCCGAGTAGCTTGCAAGCGCTTGTCGATAAGACTCACTTCCCTCCTCGAAGAAATCAGGCTCGAAGTCCTGGATGTAATATCCCACCACAGGTTTGTGAGGACACTTTTCTAACGCGGCTTTAATCCAAAACACGGACAAATATAGTGTCGCCACTATTGCATCATAGAGATGCGCGTGCTCCGATAATTGGTTCCAATCTGAGAGCCATAATTTCGCCAGCCGACAGTTTGGATAAGAAGTCTCGAACGACGCTCGAGCGACCTCGATATTTGCGATGACGACATCGACTCCGCACTCCTGTAAAACTGAAGCTTCGCTCAAAATAACGTTGGCGCCGCCACCGGCATGAAAGATGGGCAAAACAATTAGAATCTGCTTCCCCTCAAACCGTTGACGGATCTGTTCGCGAATACGTAGTCGCTCATCCATCACTTGCATACGGCTGCGCGCAGCTGTCAATCCAAGGTTATAGCGTGTGATTTCGAGTTGACTCATGATCGGGGCACTGGTGTGCTTACGATGCAGATTCTCATCGGCTGCCTTTACAAGCTTCATCCTGCGCTCGGTCGAATAGCTCTTCGATTGCGCATGAAACACGTACACGTCGTCAGCAACAGCCAATTGCCACCCTTTCAAGAACGCCCTGATGCACAGATCATTCTCTTCGCCATAACCTTTTCCAAAGGTCTCTTCGTCAAAAAGACCCACGTCCGTCAACTGCTCGCGGCGAATCAGAAGGCAGAAGCCGTTAAGGAAACCTACCCGCGGATAAGACCGGCGCGACGCCATAGCCACTCGTCGCGCCATTGCCGAGATCGTCAATTCAGGCGGCAAGGGGTTAGAAGACCAGTCTCCATCTTCGTCGAAGATTCGGGGGACGGATTGCCAAGAAGCGGTATTGCTTAGCGGGCCAACCATTCCGATTCGTGGATCGGAAGCTGCGCACTCGACCATCCTGTCAAGCCATTGATCGGAAACAACCGTATCACTGTTCAGGAGAACGACGAATTCGCCATTAGAAACCCGCATACCTGCATTGGCAGCAAGCGTGTACCCTTTGGCAATGTCATGCCGTACTAATACGCCACCTTGTTCCTGAACGAATTCAGCAAGATAATTCTTTGTATCTTCGTCACTGCCATCATCGACAACAATAATCCGATAAGGCGGCAGCGTATGAGCGACGACCGAACTAAGGCAATTTTTGACGTCAGATAGCGCGTTGTGTACGCAGACGATCACATCAACCGTTGCAGAGTGCCGATTCACGGTGTAATGCGTTTGACGCTGCTCTAGCGCGGGCTCCGTCTGCATATGTGCAACGTACCCAGATTGGTCGAAGGCGACTATTCGCCGCTTCAGTCCTGAGATGCCCTCTTGCGCGAGGACCTTGCCCACGGTCTGCATCAACCGCAAACGACCTCCAGTAGCCTTGCTGGCCGGCCCAAAAAGTCGCTTGACCGCACGTGCGTTTGCTAGTCGGGCGCCCGCCCACCGAACCGGACGCGTCACCTTCCAACTCGTCGATGCCCAAACCTCTCTCAATGATGCATCGAGTGCGGCTTCCCGTTCTAGGGCTTGAGCAAGCTGTAACTGGCTGCTCGCGCGTTCCCTTTCCCTCTTTATCTGCTCTGCTCGCCGCAACTCGTCTAGGGTCTCAAGGTGATTGAGGCGCCCGTACATATCCGAGACGCGGGTCTCACAAACATTGAGTTGAGCTTCTTTCACTTTAAGCCGAGCCGCGACCTCGGCGTGCTGCGCCTGCAACTCGCCGATACGCTCATCTCGAGCAGCAACTTGATGCCTCAACTCCTCCTCCGTACCGGCAGCAGCTTCAACCCGCTCACTCAGCGCCTTGGAGAGATCAACAATTTTTCGGTCAATCTCGATCGATCGACCGAGTCCGCCGAATAATCGTGTGATGTAAGAACGGCCCGCTTCTGTGCCAAAGGATCGCAACAGAGATACTGTTGCCGGGCATTGATCCGGGCCATAGAACAAGACGCCCAAGCCATGCGAGTGCATGAATTCGATCGTCGGATAGGCACCCGACAACTCCTCCCACAGGCGCCATACGCCGAAACCCCGCTCCCGAACATTGATGTCGTGAAAGAGCACCACCGATCGCTGTGTGAGCTTGGGTTTCCAAGATTCGAAATCGTGCTTTACCGCTTCATATGTATGAAGCCCGTCTATGTGTAATAGGTCGATACTGCCGTCCGAAAAATAGTTGACGGCATCATCGAAAGTCATGCGCAACAAGCGCGAAAAGCTCTCGAACTGAACGTTCCGCGATTGAACGTCCGAAAAGACCTCCTCGCCATAGAGCCCAGCGTGTTCATCGCCCTGCCAGAGGTCCACCGCGTAGCATTTAGCATCCAGCCGCGCGCGCTCAACTGCTTGGCAAAATGAAAAATAGGAGTGCCCGAAGTGCGTACCAAGTTCGACCAGCACGCGTGGCTTAACCACTTCGACGATCCATGTTCCAAATGGGATATGGCCTATCCAGGCGCTCGGCTGTGGCGCAATATCAATCTTTTCCAGCGCGGCGCTGAAATCAAGCTCAGACATAATCTCTCAATTCACTTTTTATGGATATCGCACGTCGGGCGCATCCGACTCGCTGCGTTGCAGCGGTCACATACTAAAGCCGTCGATGCTGCATCACGCAGCAAAGATATCAGCCTGATGCAGAGCCGTTCCCGCGGCATCCTTTGATGAGAGCATTGGCGCAATTGCCATATTTGGCCAAGCGATTGCGATGTCCTTGTCGTTCCAAGCGATGCACCTCTCATGCGCCGGCGCATAGTAGTCGGTGGTCTTGTACAAGAACTCCGCCGTCTCGCTCAATACAAGGAATCCGTGAGCGAACCCCTCCGGCACCCACAATTGCTTGTGGTTGTCCTCACTGAGCTCCACCCCCACCCATTGGCCAAACGTCGGCGACGACCTGCGGATGTCCACCGCCACGTCGAACACCGCACCGCGCACCACGCGCACCAGCTTGCCCTGCGGCTGCTGGATCTGGTAGTGCAGCCCGCGCAGCACCCCCTTGGCCGAGCGCGAATGGTTGTCCTGCACAAACTCGACGTGCCGCCCCACGGCCTCGTCGAACGCCTTGCCGTTGAAGCTCTCGTAGAAGAAGCCGCGCGCATCGCCGAAGACCTTCGGCTCGATGACCAGCACTTCAGGAATCGCGGTGGGTGTTGCCTTCACGAGCGCACCTCCTCGGCCAGCAAATGATTCAGGTACTTGCCGTAGCCGTTCTTTTGAAGCGGCACAGCAAGCTTTGCCAATTGCTCGCGATCGATGAATCCATTGCGCCACGCAATCTCTTCAGGGCAGGCAATCTTGAGCCCCTGCCGATGCTCCAGGGTCTGGATGAACTGCGCGGCCTCCAGCAGGCTCTCATGCGTGCCGGTATCCAGCCAGGCATAGCCGCGCTGCATGATCTGCACATTGAGCTGCCCTAGGTCCAGGTAAGCCTGATTGACTGCCGTGATTTCGAGTTCGCCGCGCGCGCTGGGCTTCACCGCCTTGGCAATCTCGACCACCTGGTTGTCGTAGAAGTACAGGCCGGTGACCGCATAGCTGCTCTTGGGCTTCAGCGGCTTCTCCTCGATGCTGCTGGCCTTGCCCTCGGCATCGAAGGCCACAACGCCGTAGCGCTCGGGGTCATGCACGTGATAGGCGAACACCGTGGCGCCCGACGATTTCGAATCGGCATCGGCGAGCAGATGCGCAAAATCGTGGCCATAGAAGATGTTGTCGCCCAACACCAGCGCGCTCGGCGAATTTCCTACGAATTTGTCGCCGATGATGAAGGCCTGCGCCAGTCCATCGGGACTGGGCTGCACCGCGTACTGCAGGTTGATGCCCCACTGGCTGCCATCGCCCAGCAGTTGCTGGAAGCGCGGCGTGTCCTGCGGCGTGCTGATGATCAGGATGTCGCGCATGCCGCCGAGCATCAGCGTGCTGAGCGGGTAATAGATCATCGGCTTGTCGTACACCGGCAGCAGCTGCTTGCTGAGTGCGAGCGTGGCGGGGTGCAGCCGGGTGCCGGAGCCGCCTGCCAGGATGATGCCCTTGCGTTGCGTGGTCTTCGTGGTGGTCATTGTGTTGTGCTCTCCGCTTCTTGCGTGCTTCGCTTGCGCTGCTGTCAAAGGGTCTCGCGCAGCATGCGGGCCACGCCCTGCTGCCAGTGCGGCAGCACCAGGCCAAAGGTGGACTGCAACTTGTGCGTGTCCAGGCGCGAGTTGGCCGGACGTGTTGCGGGTGTGGGGAAGGCGCTGGTGGGAACGGCATCGACCTCTGCGGGCCCGGCCTTGAGTTCGACGCCCGCCGCCTTGGCCTGTTCGAGCACGAAGCGCGCATAGCCGCACCAAGTGGTCTCGCCACCGGCGACTGCGTGATATAGGCCGGCCTTGGCCGGGTCCTGCAGCGTGGCACGAATGGCGTGCGCCGTGACGTCGGCCAGCAACTCGGCGCCGGTGGGCGCGCCGAACTGGTCGTCGATGACGGTCAGGCGATCGCGCTCCTTGGCGATCCGCAGCATGGTCTTGGCAAAGTTGCCGCCGCGCGCGGCGTAGACCCAGCTGGTGCGAAAGATCAGGTGCCTGGCGCAATGCTTGGCCACCAGCTGCTCGCCTTCGAGCTTGGTGCGGCCATACACGCTGAGCGGGCCGGTGGCGTCGCCTTCTTTCCAGGGCTTGCTGCCGCTGCCGTCGAAGACGTAGTCGGTGGAGTAGTGCACCATGAGCGCGCCGATCTGCTGCGCGGCCTCGGCCACCACGCCGGGCGAGGTGGCGTTGAGCTTGCGCGCGAACTCGGGCTCGCTCTCGGCCTTGTCGACGGCGGTGTGGGCCGCGGCATTGACGATGACGTCGGGGCGCACTTTCAGCACGGTTTCGGCCAGTTGCTCGGGGCGGCTGAAGTCGGCGTTGAAGTCGGTGCTGTCGAAATCGAGCGCGACCAGTTCACCCAGCGGTGCGAGGCTGCGCTGCAGCTCCCAGCCGACCTGGCCGCCCTTGCCCAGCAGCAGCAGCTTCATGCCGCAGCCTTGGCCGCGGGTGCGGCGTCGTATTGCTTCTCGACCCATTCGCGGTAGGCGCCGCTTTGCACGTTGCGCACCCATTCGCCGTTGGCAAGGTACCACTCGACAGTCTTGCGGATGCCGCTGTCGAAGGTTTCGGCGGGCTTCCAGCCGAGCTCGCGTTCGAGCTTGCGCGCGTCGATGGCGTAGCGCCGGTCGTGGCCCGGGCGATCGGTGACGTAGCTGATCTGCGCCTTGTAGGGCTTGCCGTCGGCGCGCGGGCGCAGTTCGTCGAGCAGGGCGCAGACGGTGTTGACGATCTCGATGTTGGGCTTCTCGTTCCAGCCGCCGACGTTGTAGGTCTCGCCGAGCTTGCCGGCTTCGAGCACGCGCCGGATGGCGCTGCAGTGGTCCTTCACGTAGAGCCAGTCGCGCACCTGCATGCCGTCGCCGTACACGGGCAGGGGCTTGCCGGCCAGGGCGTTGACGATCATCAGCGGGATGAGCTTCTCGGGGAAGTGGAAGGGCCCGTAGTTGTTGGAGCAGTTGGTGGTGACGACCGGCAGGCCGTAGGTGTGGTGCCAGGCGCGCACGAGGTGGTCGCTGGCGGCCTTGCTGGCCGAGTAGGGGCTGTTGGGCTCGTACTTGTTGTCTTCGGTGAAGGCGGGGTCGGTCTTGGAGAGGGAGCCGTAGACCTCGTCGGTGGACACGTGCAGGAAGCGGAAGGCGGCCTTCTGCTCGGCCGGCAGCGCGCTCCAGTGGCCGCGCACGGACTCGAGCAGGCGGAAGGTGCCGAGCACGTTGGTCTGCACGAAGTCTTCGGGGCCGTGGATGGAGCGGTCGACGTGTGATTCCGCGGCAAAGTTCACAATGGCCCGCGGTTTGTGCTCGGCCAGCAGGCGATCGACCAGGGCGCTGTCGCCGATGTCGCCCTGCGCGAAGATGTGCCGCGGGTCGCCCTTGAGGGACGCGAGCGTCTCGAGATTGCCGGCGTAGGTCAGTTTGTCGAGATTCACGACAGGCTCGTCGCCCTGCGCCAGCCAGTCGAGTACGAAGTTGGCGCCGATGAAGCCCGCGCCGCCGGTTACCAGGATCATGAGTCTCCCCGAAGTTTCGAATCGATGACAATTATCCCATTGCTCCGAATTGTCAAAATTCATGGTTGGCGGCTTTGCGGCCTCCGCCTACAATCGTTTCATTGCAGGAGAGCGAGTAGTACTTATTGCTACTCCACCGAAGGCGCAAACTCCCATAAACGCTCAGGTCGGCCGAACGTAACCTTGAAGTTCTTTCAAAGAGTTGCGTGGCATGTACTGCATCAATTGACAGGCCGTCTGGAGAGCCATCGCCCCGCGCGATGCACCGAAGGAGCAAACCCGTTGCAAGGTGCAACAGGTGAATCTCTCAGGTACCAAGGACAGGGGGAGCGGCGACTTGGACGGCGTTCGTCCGGTTGCTCGCTATTGAATCAGTAGCACACCAAGTCCGCCGTTCAAGTGCCCATCTTCAAAAGGTACTTGAAATGCGCGTGATCGTTCTTGGCGCCGGCCTGCTCGGCGTGACTTCGGCTTACTTCCTCCAGCAACTCGGCCACGAGGTGACCGTGATCGACCGGCAGGCCACGCCGGCCGCCGAAACCAGCTTTGCCAACGGCGGGCAGATCTCGGTCAGCCATGCCGAGCCCTGGGCCAACCCGAGCGCTCCGCTCAAGGTGCTGCAATGGCTGGGCAAGGAAGATGCGCCGCTGCTCTTTCGCATCCGCGCCGACATGCGCCAGTGGCTCTGGGGCCTGCAGTTCCTGCGCGAATGCACGCCGGCGCGCACCCGGCACAACATCGAGCAGATCGTGCGACTGGGCACCTACAGCCGCGACGTGCTGCAGCAGCTGCGCCGCGACACCGGCCTGGACTACGACCAGCGCACGCAGGGCATCCTGCACTTCTATACGACGCAGAAGGAGTTCGACGGCGCCCTGGAGCCGGCCGAACAGATGCGCGCGCTCGGCTGCGAGCGGCGGGTGATCTCGGCCGACGAGGCCGTGAAGATCGAGCCCGCCCTCGCCCACATCCGCCCGAAGCTGGCCGGCGCCACTTACACGGCGGAGGACGAGTCCGGCGACGCGAACCTTTTTGCGCGCGAGCTGGCGAAGCGCGCGGCCGCAGCGGGCGTGAAGTTCCTCATGAGCCACACGGTCACGGCGCTGCGCGAGGCCGGCGGCAGCATCGACCATGTCGAAGCCACCGACTGCGAAGGCCGCTTCCAGCGCATCCGCGGCGACGCCTTCGTGCTCGCGATGGGTTCGCTGAGCCCGATCGTTGCCGCGCCGCTGGGCATCCGGCTGCCGATCTATCCGGCCAAGGGCTATTCGGTGACGCTGCCGGTGAAGGACGCCTCCAGGGCCCACCAGGTTTCGCTGACCGATGACGAGTTCAAGCTCGTGTTCTCGCGCTACACCTCGGCCTCGGGCGACCGGCTGCGCATTGCCGGAACGGCCGAGCTCAACGGCTACGACCGCGACCTGAACCGCGTGCGCTGCGAGGCGATCGTGCGGCGCGTCGAGGAGCTCTTTCCGGGCGCCGGCGACACCACGCAGGCCCAGTTCTGGACCGGCCTGCGCCCCGCAACGCCGAGCAACGTGCCGCTGATCGGCAAGACGAAACTGCCGAACCTGTACCTGAACACCGGCCATGGCACGCTCGGCTGGACGCACGCCTGCGGTTCGGGCAAGTCGATCGCGCGCATCGTGAGCGGGCTCGCGCCCGAGGTGGACTTTGCGTTCACCGGCCTGCCTGCGCCGGCAGCGCGCGTGCTGCAACCGGCCTGAACACAGGCAGGGCTGGGTTCAGTCCTTGCTGGTGAACACCGTCAGCACGCCGGTGTAGCCGTAAAGATGGTGGCGGGCGATTTCGCCCGCGGCGAAGAAGCCGACCAGCGGCACGTCGCCCAGCGCGTGCCGCACGATCTGCAGCTCGGCGCCCGGTGCGCCGAAATGCGGCCCGCCGCGCCCCGAGCAGCTCACGTACACGGCGCCCGCGATGCGGCGCGCCGGATGCGGCGCCGCTTCGGCCTCCCCGGCCGCGACGGCGCGCGCGGTGGCCAGCGTCTGCTCCTCGGGCTCGAGTTCCTCGCGGATTTCCGCGCAGATGCGCATCAGGTCGGCGCGCGCGGCCTGCGCATTGCGGCGGCAGAAGGTCAGGCGCATGCCGGCCTCCGCCACGTCGGCAATGGCGATGCCGCGGCGCGTGGGGTCCAGGCCGATGATGTGGCGCACCAGCACGTCGGCTCCCAGGTCGCCGGTGCGGCGGATGCCGTCGCTGCCCGCGTCGGCCAGGCCCACCAGGGTGGCGCGCACGGCGTCGATGGCCTCCTGCGGCCGCTCGAGCGACACCTGCAGGTCGTCCAGCAGCACGTCGAGGGCGGGTTCGCCGTCGAGCTTGAGCAGCAGGTTGCCGTCGGCTTCGGTGATCTCGCGCTCGCGCCCTGCGCCCGAGCGCAGCGGCTGGCAGCCCTGGGTGACGCGCGACACCAGCCGCACGCCCTCGCCGAACACCACGCCCGACAAGCCGCCCGAGAAGACGCCGCCCGCGGCGCCGTGCCCGCGGATGTTGCCGTTGCCGCCGACCGCGAACTGCAGCGCGCCCGCACGGCCCGACGAGAGCCCGCCGAACAGGTAGCCGGTGTTGGTGCGGCCCGCCATCTCGCCGATCAGTTCGGTCAGGTCGGGGGTGGCGGGATCTGCGTGCACCAGCGCCGTATGGGCCTCGAAGCCGCTCATCTCGGAATTGCCCAGCGGCGCCACGCCGGAGAACACGCGGTACTGGTCGCTCGGCAATGCGCAGAGCATCAGGCTCAGGCCGGGCTCGTCGAAATATTCGGCATTGTTGGCCGAGACGCCGATGCCGACCGTGCCGGACCAGTCGGTGACCTCGGGCAGTTCGGCGCTCAGGTGGTCGAGGATGTCCTGCGCATCCGACGCGTAGTGGTCGGTGATGTAGAGCAGCCCGAGCGTGGGCGACGCCGCGTAGTCGGGCAGCGCCATCTGCGCGCGCAACTGGGCCAGCACGAGGCCGGCTGCCATGCGCCATTGCGGGTGGGTGGCATGGCCGGAAGGAAACAGCTTCATGATGCGTGCCAACCCGTTCTCTTCAAGAAATGTGTGTGTATGACGTCAGCGCCGGCCGGCCGTTCGCTTGCGCGCGGCGACCGATGCCTTCTTTGCGGCGGCGGGCGCTGCCGCCTTCCTGGCCGCGGGCTTCGAGGCCGTGGGAGCCGCCGCCGGCTTGCCCATGGCCTTGCCCACCGCATCGGCCATCGGCTGGGCCATGGCCGGCACCTTGAGCTGGGCCGCATCCTGCAGCGCCGAACTCGCGATCTGCTGGAACTGCTCGGTCAGCGAGCCCCACCATTGCATCGGATCGATCACGCCGGCGCCGCCATTGCCGCCACCACCGCCTGAAGCCGGCTTGCTGCGCGCTTTCTTCGCAGGCGCCGGGGCTTCTTCGGGCTCGGCTTCCGGTTCGGCCGGCGCCGCAGCCGCCGGTGCGGGTGCCGGCGCAGCAGCGGCAGGCGCCACGGCGGCCGCCTGCTTGGTGAACGCGCTGGCGATATCTTCCATCCGCACGTTCATGCCGCGCAAGGTCGAAAGTGTCATCTTTTGCACTTCGAGCGCCTGGATGGTGGCCTTGAGCGCGTGGCCGTTCTGCTCGAGCCAGTACTGCACCGTCTTGAGTTCCTGGATGCGCTTGTCGACCTCTTCCACGCTCAGCGTGGGGGCCACCCAGCTCGCGAGGCTCGGCAACCCGGGCACCGCGCCGCCCGCCGAACCGCCGGCGCCACCGCCGGCAAGGTTCTTCAGAAAATCGAATCCGGGGACGAATTGGCTGAAGTCGAAGGGTTGGCTGGCATTGCTCATGCGGAGGTCTCCGGGTTGGGTTTTCTTGTGATGCCAGCTTACTCCAAGGCACCGCCGTTTTGGGCCTGCCAGCCCCGCCCGTTCGAGCCGTCAGAGTTCCGCGCGCACCTTGCTGAACACCTTCCAGAACGCCGCGTCCTGCGAGGTCGCGAAATTGATCCGCATCATCGTGCTCGGCGGCCGCCGCGCATGGAACAGCGAGCCCGGCGCGAGCAGGTAGCCCTGGTCGAGCATGCGCTGGGTGAGCGCGTCGGTGTCCACGCCGGTGTCGACCCAGCCGAACAGGCCCGCCGGTTCCGAGGCGAAGGTGCAGCCGTGCGCCATCGCGAGCTTCACCGCGCGGCCGCGCGCGCCGTCGAGCCGGATGCGGATGCGCTCGGCATGCCGCCGCAGCTGCCCCTGGTCGATGCACCACGAAAGCGCCCGCTCGAACAGCGTGGGCGTGGTGAGCGTGGCCAGCAGCTTGGTTTCGAGCAGCCGCTCCTTCAGTTCTGGCGAGGCGGCCAGGAAGCCGATGCGCCAGTTGGGCGCCAGGATCTTGGCGAACCCGCTGACGTAGATGGTGCGCTGCAGCCCGTCGAGGGCGCTGAGCCGCGTGGCGTGCTCGGGCGCGAGGTGGCTGTAGGTGTCGTCCTCGACGATGTGGAAGTCGTGCTCGTTGGCCAGCTTGAGCACGCGGTGCGCGCTGCCGGGCGTGAGGCTGTAGCCGGTCGGGTTGTGCAGCACGCTCACGCTGACGAAGAGCTTGGGGTTGTGCAGCTGGCAGTACTGCGCCATTACCTCCAGGTCGGGCCCGTCGGCGCGGCGCGGCACCGGCAGGATGCGCATGCCCAGCGCCTCGAGCCGCGCGAACTCCAGCGCCCAGCCGGGCTCCTCGACCATCACCGGATCGCCGGCGCGCAGCAAGGTGCGGCTCACGATGTCCAGCGCGTGCGTGGCGCCCACCGTGGTCACGATCTGGTCGGGCGCGGCGGGCACGTTGATGCCCACCAGCTTGTTCGACAGGCTGCGCCGCAGCGCGGCGTCGCCCGAGGGTTCGCCGTACTGGAGCGAAAGCTCCTGCAGCGCCGCTGTACTGGTCATGCGGCGCACGGCCGTCGGCATGAAGGTGGACGACATCCATTCGGGCGGAAACACCCCCATGCCCGGCTGCGGCTTGTCGCTGGGCCGGTGGAACATGCTGCGGATGAGCGAGCTCGCATCGGCCGGCACGCGCGAGGCCATCATCTGGATGACCATGGGCGCCGCATTGGGCGGGCGGCCCTCCTGCGCCGGCGCCGAATCGCGCACGTAGAAGCCGCGCTGGCGGCGCGCCTCGACCAGGCCCTGCGCCAGCAGCTGGTCGTAGGCGGCCACCACCGTGTAGGGGCTCACGCCCTGCTGGCGCGCGCATTCGCGCACCGAGGGCAGGCGCGCGCCGGGCGGCAGCAGCCGGGTGCGGATGCGTTCGGCCAGCCGGTCGGCCAATTGCCCCGTGAGCGACTGGGTGGAGGTTCGTGTCAGCATCTGGGCCCGGCTTCTGTGTCGAAAGAAAGGCCAATACAGTTTTGATATATGTTCGACCAACTGTATCGGAACTGTAATGGTGTGAAAGTTTAGAGTGTATGCAATGAACTGGCAAGAATTCACCGCGCTGCTGGTGCTGGCCACGGCGATGAGTTTCTCGCCCGGTCCCAACACCACGCTTTCCACCGCCCTGGCGGCCAATGGCGGCCTGCCGCGCGCCATGCGCTTCGTGGTGGCCGTGCCGGTCGGCTGGACGCTGCTGCTGGTGCTGTGCGCGGCCGGCATCGGCGCGCTGGTGGTGGCGGTGCCTTCGCTGCGCCTGGGCATCAAGGCGCTGGGGGTGGGCTACCTCCTGTGGCTGGCCTGCAAGCTGAGCGGCAGCAGCACGCTCGGCAGGGCCGACGGCGCCAGCCTCTCTGTCGGCTTCGGCCAGGGCGTGATGCTGCAGTTCGTCAACATCAAGGCCTGGCTGCTCGCGCTCACGCTGGTGGCCGGCTGGATCGCGGGGCAGCCCGATGCGATCGGGCGCTTTGCCATCGTCGCGCCGGTGATGCTGGTCTACGCCTTCATCAGCAACTTCACCTACGCCCTGGCCGGCGCGCTGCTGCGCGAATGGCTCTCCAAGGGAAAGCGCCTGCTGTGGTTCAACCGTGCGATGGGGCTGGTGCTGGTGCTTACGGCCTGGTGGATGCTGAGCGTATGAGCAGCCGCCTCCTTATCAAGGACGAGACGCTCGGCATGTGGCTCGGCGTGATCGGCGTGGCGCTGTTTGCGGTCACCTTGCCGATGACGCGGCTGGCCACCGGCACGCAGGACGCGCCGCAGTTGTCGCCCTGGTTCGTCACGCTCGGACGCGCCGCGCTGGCGGGCATTCTCTCCGCGGTCTTCCTGCTCGCCACGCGCTCGCCGCGGCCCGCGCCGCACCAGTGGAAGCCGCTTGGCATGGCGGTGCTCGGCAACGTGATCGGCTATCCGCTGCTGCTGGGCTACGCCTTGCGCGTCGTCACGGCCAGCCACGCGGCGGTGGTGACGGCGCTGCTGCCGCTGGTCACCGCGGCGGTCGCGGCCTGGGTGCTGCACCAGCGCGCGCGGCTCGGCTTCTGGCTCTGCGCCATCGCGGGCAGCCTGCTGGTGGTGATGTTCTCGGTGCTGCGCGCGAGCCAGGGCGGCCATGGCTTCGGCTTCGAATGGGCCGACCTGCTGCTGGTCGGCGCAGTGGTCGCGGCGTCGTTCGGCTACATCTACGGCGCGCAGGTCACGCCGTCGCTCGGCGCGGAGCGCGTGATCTGCTGGGTCTGCGTGATGGCGCTGCCCGTGACGCTGCCCGCCACGCTGGCCATGTGGCCCACGGAGCCCATCGCCACCTCGGCCTGGCTGGGCTTCGTCTACGTGGGCGTGTTCTCGATGTGGATCGGCTTCTTCGCCTGGTACCGCGGCCTGGCCCTGGGCGGCGCGCTGCGCGTGAGTCAGACCCAGCTGCTGCAGCCTTTTCTCTCTATCCTTGCATCCATTCCGCTGCTGGGCGAACCGCTCGACGTGGTCACGCTGGGCTTTGCCATGGCCGTGGTTTGCACGGTGGTGCTCGGCAAGCGCCTTTCGCAGCCGCAGCCCGTTCCTGCCGTTTCACCGCGTGCAGCGCATGCCGAACAATCCTGATCTCACCTCACCCGCCTGAAAGAAAACCCCATGAACTGGAAACTCGCCGCCCGCGCCGCCAAGATGAATCCGTCGGTGCTGCGTGAAATCCTCAAGGTCACCGAGCGCCCCGGCATCATCAGCCTGGCCGGCGGCCTGCCCTCGCCCAAGACCTTCCCGATCCAGGCCTTTGCCGACGCCTGCGCCGAGGTGCTGCACAACGACGGCCAGGCGGCGCTGCAATACGCCGCGAGCGAAGGCTATGCGCCGCTGCGCCAGGCCGTGGCCGACATGCTGCCGTGGAACGTCGATCCCGCGCAGGTGCTCATCACCACCGGCTCGCAGCAGGGCCTCGACCTGGTGGCCAAGGTGCTCATCGATCCGGGCAGCAAGGTGCTGGTCGAAACGCCCACCTACCTGGGCGCGCTGCAGGCCTTCGGCCCGATGGAGCCGAACCCGGTGAGCGTGGCGAGCGACGACGAAGGCGTGATCGTCGAAGACCTGGTGGCCAAGGCGAAGGATGGGCGCTTCATCTACCTGCTGCCCAATTTCCAGAACCCCACCGGCCGCACCATGACCGAGGCGCGCCGCGCCGCCGTGTCGGCCGCCGCGGCCGCCGCCGGCCTGCCGATCGTCGAGGACAACCCCTACGGCGAACTGTGGTTCGACGAAGCCCCGCCGCTGCCGCTGACCGCGCGCAACCCCGAAGGCTGCATCTACCTGGGCTCGTTCTCGAAGGTGCTCGCACCGGGCCTGCGCCTGGGCTTCCTGGTGGCGCCGAAGGCCATCTTTCCGAAGCTGCTGCAGGCCAAGCAGGCGGTCGACCTGCACACGCCGATCTTCACGCAGCGCATGGTCTCGGCCGTGATGAAGGACAACTTCCTCGAGCGCCACGTGCCGACCATCCGCGCGCTCTACAAGCGCCAGCGCGACGCGATGATGGCCGCGCTCACGCGCGAGATGGCCGGGCTGGACGTGAAGTTCAACGCGCCCAAGGGCGGCATGTTCCTGTGGGCGCGCCTGCCCGAGGGCATCGACACGGTGGCGCTCCTGCCCAAGGCGGTGGAGCGCAACGTGGCCTTCGTGCCGGGTGCGCCCTTCTATGCGGACCAGGGCGATCCGCGCACGCTGCGGCTGTCGTTCGTGACGGCCAGCGTCGAGGAAATCGACACCGCCATCGCCGCGCTGGCCTTGACGCTGCGCGAGGAACTGGCGCTGCTGGGCGAGCGCAAGCTCGCGCCCCAACCTGTCTGAGCCACGAAGCAGAGATACGTCACGATGCACATCGCCATCCTTACCTTCGACGGCTTCAACGAACTCGACTCGCTGATCGCGCTCGGGGTGCTCAACCGCATCAAGAGGCCGGGATGGCGCGTGACGCTGGCCGCGCCCAGCGCCACGGTCACCTCGATGAACGGCGTCACCGTGCATGCGAGCTCCACGCTCGAAGCGGCCGCCGAAGCCGGCGCGGTGCTCGTCGGCAGCGGCATCCGCACGCGCGAGATCGCGGCCGATCCGGCCATCATGGGCGCGCTGCGCCGCCTCGATGCGAAGCGGCAGCTGATCGGCGCGCAGTGCTCCGGCACGCTGCTGCTGGCCAAGCTGGGCCTGCTGGGCGCGGTGCCGGCCTGCACCGACCTCACGACCAAGCCCTGGGTGCAGGAAGCCGGCGTCGAGGTGCTCAACCAGCCCTTCTTCGCCAAGGGCAACGTGGCGACGGCGGGTGGCTGCCTGTCGGCGCCCTACCTTGCGGCCTGGCTCATCGCTCGCAGCGAAGGCATCGAGGCCGCACGGAGCGCGCTGCACTATGTTGCGCCGGTGGGCGAGAAGGAAGACTACGTGGCGCGCACCCTGCGCAACATCGCGCCCTATCTCCCCACGGTTGCGGCGGCCACGGCCGACGCGGCCTGAAGGAAGCGCTGCAGGACGCACATCATGATCAGCCTCGCCACGCTCGCGCTCTTCCTGCTGGCCGTTCTCGCGCTGTTCCTGTCGCCGGGGCCGAACATGGCCTTCGTGCTCTCGCACGGCGTGGCCCATGGCCCGCGCGGCGGCTTCGCGGCGGCACTCGGCATCTCGTCGGCCGACCTGGTGCACACGCTCTTCGCCGCCACGGGCGTGACCGCGCTGGTAGCGGCCTGGCCGCCTTCCTTCGACCTGCTGCGCTACGCGGGCGCGCTGTACCTGCTGTGGCTTGCGGTGCAGACCGTTCGCAGCGGCGGCGGCCTCCCCGCGGGTGCGCGTGCGCAGCCGTCCGCCTTCGCACGCATCGTGCGCATGGCCTTCCTGAACAACCTCGTCAATCCGAAGGCGCTGCTGTTCTTCATGGTGTTTCTGCCGCAGTTCGTCGACCCGGCGCGCGGCAGCGTGCCCTTGCAACTGGTGCAGCTCGGCGTCATGCTGTCGGCAGCCGCGCTCGCGTTCAACACGCTGCTCGGCGCCTGCAGCGGGCAGGTCGGCCGATGGCTGCAGCGGCGCCCGGGGACTGAAAAGTTCCAGCGCGGCCTGTTGGCCCTGGTGATGGTCGGCCTGGCGATCCGCCTGCTGCTGCTCGACCGTCCCGCCGTGCCATCCGCCCTGTCCGCCACACCTGTCCAAGGAAGCTGAACACCATGCTCAACATCTGGGGCCGCATCAGTTCGATCAACGTGCGCAAGGTCGTCTGGTGCGCGCAGGAACTCGGGCTCGACTTCCAACGCACCGAGGCCGGCGGCCGCTTCGGCGTGGTGCAGACGCCCGAGTACCTGGCGCTCAACCCGAATGCGACGGTGCCCACCATCGACGACGGCGAAGGCAGCGATCGCGTCACGCTGTGGGAGTCGAATGTGATCGTGCGCTATCTCTGCGCCAAACATTCGCATGGCAAGTTCTACCCGAGCGAACTGCCCGCGCGCTTCGATGCCGAGCGCTGGATGGACTGGCAGCAGACCACGCTCAACCGCGCAAGCCGCGACGCCTTCGTGCAATGGGTGCGCACGCTGCCGGCCGAACGCGAACCGGCATTGATCGCGGCCTCGGTCCATGCAAGCGAGGCGCTGTTCGCGATGCTCGACGCGCACCTGGCCCGGCAGCCCTTCATGGCCGGCGACCGCTTCACGATGGCAGACATTCCCATCGGCTGCGAGGCGCACCGCTGGTTCGGCCTGCCACCCGCCGAATACCAGCGCCCCAGCTGGCCGAACCTGGAACGCTGGTATGGCGAACTGATCTCCCGGCCGGGCACGCGCGGCGTGCTCGATCTTCCGCTCGAATGAAACCCATGAAACCCCGCCCGTTCAAACAAGTCGACGTCTTCACCGCCACGCCCTACCTCGGCAATCCGCTCGCCGTGGTGCTCGATGGCGGTGGCATCGACGACGCCGAGATGCAGCGCTTTGCGCAGTGGACCAATCTTTCGGAAACCACCTTCCTGCTGCCGCCGACCGATCCCACGGCCGACTACCGCGTGCGCATCTTCACGCCCGGCGGCGAGCTACCCTTTGCCGGCCATCCCACCATCGGCAGCTGCCACGCCTGGCTGCAGGCCGGCGGCAAGCCCAAGGCGGCGGGCCGGATCGTGCAGCAGTGCGCGGCCGGCCTGGTGCCGCTGCGCCATGAAGGCGAACGCCTGGCCTTCTCGGCCCCGCCGCTCAAGCGCAGCGCGCCCAGCCCCACGCTGCTGGCCAAGGTGGCGGGCGCGCTGGGCCTGAAGGCGCAGCAGGTGGTCGCGGCCCAGGTGCTCGACAACGGCCCGGTGTGGTTCGGCCTGCTGCTGAGCGATGCGGACACGGTCCTGCGGCTCGTGCCCGACCACCGCATGCTCAAGGAGCTGGGCGTGAAGGCCGGCGTGGCGGGCATGCCCGCCGAGCAGGGCTCGTCGATGCTGATCGGCCGCTCGAACCGCGAGGCGCGCGCCTTCGGCGGCAAGGCCGTTGCCACCGGAGACGACGACCCGAAGATCGACCTCGAGGTGCGCGCCTTTGCCGCGCCCATCGGCGTGGAGGAAGACCCGGTCACCGGCAGCCTCAACGCCAGCCTGGCCGAATGGCTGATTGCCGACGGCCACATGCCCGCGCGCTACACGGCCGCGCAGGGCCAGTGCCTCGGCCGTTCCGGGCGCGTGTACATCGAGCGCGACGCCGACGGCAAGGTGTGGGTCGGCGGCGATGCCGTGACCTGCATCGACGGCCAGGTCACGCTGTAAGGCAAAGCACCATGCGCGCGCAACTCGACCATCTGGTGATCGCCGCTGCCTCGCTGGCTGAGGGCGTGGCGTGGTGCGAGGCCACGCTGGGCGTCACGCCGGGCCCTGGTGGCTCACATCCGCTGATGGGCACGCACAACCGGCTGCTGAACATCGCGGCCGAGGCGTTCCCGCAGGCCTACCTCGAAATCATCGCGATCGAGCCCGGCAAGCGGCCCTCGCGCCCCGGCACGCGCCGCTGGTTCGACCTCGACGACCCCGTGCTGCAGGCCGGGCTTGTGCGGCGCGGACCGCGGCTGGTGCACTTCGTCGCGCGCGTGCCCGACGCCCACGCCGCGCTGCAGGCGCTGGCGCGCGAGGAGCACGCGCACATCGACCGCGGCCAATTGCTCGAAGCCTCGCGTGACACGCCCGCCGGCCGGCTCGAATGGCAGATCACGGTGCGCGACGATGGCCAGCGCCTCTTCTACGGCGCGCTGCCCACGCTGATCCAGTGGGGCCCGGTGCACCCCACCGACGCCATGCCGGCCTCGGGGCTGGCGATGCGCTCGCTGCAGGCCACGCATCCGCGCGCGGCCGACCTTTCTGCGGCGCTGTCGGCCATCGGCATGGCCGGCCTGGCGGTGCAGGCCGGCGCGCCCAACCTGGCGGCCGTGCTCGACACGCCCCGCGGCCCCGTCACGCTTCAATCCGAAGGACTCTGACATGCTGAGCTTGACCGAAATCGCCTGGTTCGCACTCGCCTCGCTGCTGCTGGCGCTCACGCCGGGGCCGAACATGATCTATTGCGTGTCGCGCACGCTGATCCAGGGCCGGCGCGCCGGACTGGTTTCGCTCGGCGGCGTGATGATGGCTTTTCTTGCGCACCTGTTCGCAGCCGCGCTCGGCCTCACCGCGCTGCTGCTGGCCGTGCCGCTCGCGTTCGACGCCATTCGGCTGGCCGGCGCAGCCTACCTGCTGTGGCTCGCATGGCAGGCGGTCAGGCCCGGCGGCAATGCGCCCTTCGAGCCGCGCGCGCTGCCGGCCGATCCGCCGGGCAAGCTGTTTCGCATGGGCTTTCTCACCAACCTGCTGAACCCGAAGGTCGCGATGTTCTACCTCTCGTTCTTTCCGCAGTTCATCCATCCGGAGCGCGGCTCGGTGCTGCTGCAGAGCATGCAGCTGGGCGTCGCGCAGATGGCCAGCAGCGCCGCGGTCAACACCGTGATGATCCTCGGCGCCGCGAGCATCACGGCCGTGCTCTCGCAAAGCGCCGGCTGGCTGCGCGCGCAGCGCTACGTCATGGGCAGCGTGCTGGCCGCACTGGCGGTGCGCGTGGCGCTGACGGAACGCAAGTGAAAAAGGAAAGCGCGTGAGATTCAGCCGCGAAGAAATCGAAGCCGCGCAGCGCACCGTGGGTGCCGCCATGCCGCCCACGCCGCAGTACGCATGGCCGCTGCTCGCGCAGCGCCTCGGCTGCACGGTGTGGGCCAAGCACGAGAACCACACGCCCGCGGGCGCCTTCAAGATCCGCGGCGGGCTGACCTATTTCGAGACGCTGGCGCGCGAGCAACCCGGCGTGCGCCATGCGATCAGCGCCACGCGCGGCAACCACGGGCAGTCGGTCGGCTTTGCGGCGCGGCGCCACGGGCTCGCGGCCACCATCGTGGTGCCGCATGGCAACTCGCTCGAGAAGAACGCCGCGATGCGCGCACTGGGCGTGCAGCTGGTCGAGCATGGCGACGACTTCCAGGCGGCCGCGGAGCATGCGGCCCTGCTTGCGGAGCGCGACGGCATGCACCGCGTGCCCTCGTTCCACCGCGAGCTGGTGCGCGGCGTGTCGACGGCGTATGTCGAATTCTTCAGCGCACTGAAAGATGCGCCGCCCGACGTGCTGTTCATCCCGATCGGGCTGGGCTCCGGCTTCGCGGCCGGGGCCGCCGCGCGGGCGCACTGCGGCGTGTCGACCCGGCTCGTCGGCGTGGTGTCGGCGCATGCCACGGCGTACCGCGATTCGTTCCGCGCAGGCCGGCCCGTCGAGTCGCCGGCCGGCACGCGGCTGGCCGACGGCATGGCCTGCCGCACGCCGGTGCCCGAATCGCTGGAGGTGATCCTGCGCGAGGCCGACGACGTGATCGCCGTCACCGACGACGAGGTGGCCGAGGCCATGCGCATTCTCTTCAGCGACACGCACAACGTGGCCGAAGGCGCTGGCGCCGCGGCGCTGGCGGGTGCGCTCCAGCAGCAGGAGCGCTGGCGCGGAAAGACGGTGGGCATCTGCCTGAGCGGCGGCAATGTCGATTCCGGCATGTTTGCCGAGGTGCTGGGGGGCGTTGGCTGGGCGGCCTGAACGGCTACGGCAGCGGCCCCGTACGGGCCGTATCCAGCGGCATCCGAGACACCTCCGCCAGCAACAGTGCGAGCTGCTCCGCAGCCGCATCGACAACAGCCTGCCCGCGCGGCGCCGTCGCGGCGGCGGCGTTGCCGGCCGCGCCCTGTGCGTTGTAGTCCTCCATGGCCCAGCCGAGCTTGGCGCTCTTGCCGTTGCCGAGAATCGCGTAGCCGGCCGCGCGCTGCTCGGAGGTGGAGCGAAAATTCTTCGCCTCGCCCATGCGCACCTGCTGCGGCGCCAGGGCCAGCATCATCGAGGTCTCGATCTCGCCCGCATGCACGCCGAAGCGGTGTTCGTGGGCGCCGAACTGCGCGCCCGCATCGCCCAGCGGCAGGTTGAACCAGCTCACGCTGTAGACGATGAGGCCGTGCGCCGCGCGCAGCTCGCGCGCCACGATGTCCATCGCGCCCACGTGGCCGCCGTGCGCATTGAACAGCACCAGCTTCTTCACGCCGGCATGCGCCACGCCGGCGCCGATCTCCTTCCACATGCGGATCAAGGTCTCGGCCGACAGCGTGAGCGTGCCCGCGAAGCGCGCGTGCTCGGGGCTCAGGCCGATCTGCTGCGTCGGCAGGAACAGCACCGGCAGCGCGGCCGGCAGCAGCGGCAGCGCCGCGGCGACGATGCCGTCGGCCAGCACCGTGTCCACGCCCAGCGGCAGATGGGGCCCGTGCTGCTCGGTGGCGCCGAGGGGCAGCACCGCGACCGTGGCAGCCGCGTCGAGCGCCGCGAAATCGCGCGTGGTGAGCTGGGACCAGAAGCGGGGCAGGGAGGCCGGTTGTGCGTGCATCTCGCGATCTTAGGCTGAGGCGCTGCCGGCGCCCAGATGGCCCGTGCGAAGCGCACGTGGAAGCCTCGATGCCCCTTGATCTGCGAATCAGTTCACGCTCTGGTCACATCTTTCATCGCTTGTGAGTAGTTTGTTAACAAACTCCCATAGAGTCACTTTCTAGGAACTTTTCAATACAGCTTTCGTGGCTTCGAGAAGTTCTGCCCTGAACGGCGATTCGCCGTGCAGGAGTGCTATCAAAGGGAGCAGAGTGTCAATCCACAAGAACGATGGAGGCACGGTCGTGGCTGGACGCAATGCGGCGCCGGCCGACCCATGGCCTCGATACCTCACACAGGCTTTGCGGAAGCTGCCTCCGGTCGTCTGCCTGCTGGCGTTCGGCGCCTCCGCCGCACCGGCGGCCCCGGTTGCCATTGCCTCGCCCGCGGCAGCCGATCACGCTGCGGCCATCTATACGCCGCAGCAACACGATGCATTGATCGCCGCCTATCGCGCGCATCGCATCGCGCCGCTGCAGGCGCTGCAGCAGTTGAGGACATGGCTGGCGGCAGCGCCGGGCCATGCCGAGCGGCAACGCATCATTTCCGATGCCGTGGCGATCGCTGCCGCAGACGGCCAGTTCGCCGATGCCGCGGCGCTGGGCCGCCAAGGGCCGCCTGCCAGCCTGCACGACTACGCGCTCGGCGCGCTGGCCCTGGCGGCGCGCCGCACGCAGGACCTCGCGCTGCAGGGCGAGGCCATCGCCGTCTGGCGCGCCCGCCTGCCGGCTTCGCGCGATGCGCAGCGCGAAGCCGAACTGCTGCTGGCGTCGAGCGGTGCCGCATCCGCGGCCTTCGAGGAAGCCGAAGCGGCGGAGCGCGCGAATCCCGGCGCCTTCACGGCGCTGGTCTTGTGCACCCTGCAGCAGCAGGCGCTCGCACAGCAACTGCGCTGGGCGGTGCTGGAGCGCGACGAGCGCGTCGGTGCGGCGCGCGTGGCCGCACTCGACAAGGTGTTGGCGCAGCAGGAGTTCGCGCTGGCCCGGCTCGATGCATCGGCACTGCACGCCGACCCTGCCGATGCCGATGCGTGGCGCTCCGTTCGCCTGCAGCTGCAGTCCGATCGGCTGCTGGCGCTGGTCGAGCGCGGCCGCCCGGCCGACGCCATTGCGCTGTTCGAGGCACTGCGCGCCGACGGATCGGTGCTGCCGCCCTATGCGCTCGGCGCCGCGGCCCGCGCCTTCGCGCAGGAACGCCGCTCGGTCGATGCGGTGCCGCTGTTCGAGGCGGCTGTGGCCGGCAGCGGCCCGGCACTGCCGGCCGCCGATCCGATCTACCAGGGGCTGGCCTACGCCTACCTCGATACCGGCCGATTCGAGGAAGCCGATGCGCTGCTCGCGCGCATCGAGGGCGCCACGCCCGCCACGCTGCGCCTCGCGCCCGAGGCGGGCCTGCCGAATGGCGAGTACACCGAAGCGAACGGCATGCGCGCCATGCTGCTGCTCTACGGCGACCGGCATGCGCTCGCGCAGCGGCGCTTCGCGCTGCTGACCGGCGAAGCGCCTCTCAACGCCGGCTTCGCCGCCGGCGCAGGCCTGGCCGAACGGCTGCGCGACCACCCCGAGGCGTCGCTCGCGCGCTATGAAGCACTGGCCGCCGACCACCCGCACGACATCGGCGCACGCGCCGGCCATGTCGAGGCGCTGCTCGATGCCGGCGAATTCCGCGAGGCCCGCCGCCGCGCCGAATCGCTCGAGGCCGACGCACCCGACACCGCCCAGGTGCGCGACCTGGCCCGCAAGCGGCGCGCAGCCACCGGCCCGCGGCTCGATCTCGATGCCGAGGCAGCCTCCGGCGGCGCCGCCATCGCGAACCGCGAATGGCGCGTTGCGAGCCGGCTCAGCTCGGGGCTGATCGACGACGAATGGCGCATCTTCTACGACCAGGTGCTGGGCCGCGCAGACACTTCGGACGGCAACGGAAACTGGGCGCGCGGCGGCATCGGACTCGCCTGGCAGCGCGGCCGCTGGCTGGCCGAGGGCGCCGTGCAGCATTCGAACACCGGGCCCTATCGCACCAGCGCAGCCGCACGCGTCGACTACCGCGCCGGGGACGCATGGCGGCTCTCGGCCACCTTCGACGGCGACAGCAAGGAACTGCCCTGGAAGGCACGCATTGCACGCATCGGCGCGCGCGACACCGGCCTGGGCGTGAACTACGTGGTCGACGAGTCGCGCCGCTTCGAGCTGCAATGGCAGCGGCTCGACTTCAGCGATGGCAACCTGCGCAACGGCCTCGACTTCACCTGGCGCGAACGCTGGGTCAGCACGCCGCGCTTCCAGCTCGAGACCCGGCTCGGCGCCGGCGCCAGCCGCGGCCGGCAGCAGGAGGCCGCGTACTTCAACCCGCCCCGCGATGCCAGCGCCCTGCTCACCGTGCGCGCGCAATGGCTCCACTGGAAAAGCGACGACAGGCAGTTCTTCCAGGCCGTGGAGATCGGCGGCGGCAGCTATCGCCAGGCCGGCTTCGGCACTGGCCCGCTGTGGAGCGTGCGCTACGAGCACAGGTGGAACCTGGGGCCGAAGCTGACCCTGCGCTACGGGCTGGGTATCTCCAGCCATCCCTATGACGGCGTGCGCGAACGGCAGCGCAGCGTCTTCCTGAATCTTTCGATGCCCCTGCCCTGATGCGAACCAACCTGACCACCCTGCTGCGCGCGGCCATGGCCTGGCTGCTGCTGGCGCTCGCGCTGCCCGGCGCGGCCCAGCCGCTGCCGCCCGCCGATACCGACGACGGCCTGAGCTTTCGCGTGCTCTCCTTCCACGACGTGCGCAGCAACGTGCGCGCGAGCTTCGAGAGTTCGCCCGACGGCACCGCCATCGACGAGCGCACGCTGGCCGAGGTGTTCGCCTGGCTGCGGCACAACGGCTACCACCCCATCAGCCTGCAGCAGGCGATCGATGCGCGCGCCGGCGGCCGGCCGCTGCCCCCCAAGCCCGTGCTGCTGACCTTCGACGATGGCTACCGCAGCGCCTACACCAAGGTCTTCCCGCTGCTCAAGCGCTTCGGCTATCCCGCGCTGCTGGCGCTGGTGACGAGCTGGCTCGACGTGCCGGAGGGCGCAAGCGTTCCCTACGGCGACAAGCCCGCGCCGCGCGGCGACTTCCTGCGCTGGAGCGAGGCCGCCGAAATGGCGCGCTCCGGCCTGGTCGAGCTGGCGAGCCACAGCCATGCCATGCACAACGGCGTGCCGGCCAATCCGCAAGGCAACATGCTGCCGGCCGCCGCCACGCACCGCTACGACCCGGCCACGGGCCGCTACGAGGACGACGCCGCCTACGTGCAGCGCATCGAATCCGACCTGCGCCGCAGCCGCGGCATCATCGAGGCCCGCACCGGCGCCAGGGTGCGCGCGATGGTGTGGCCCTACGGCGCCTACAACAGCGCGGCATTGAAGGCCGCCGAGCGCGCGGGGATGCCCGTCACCTTCACCCTCGACGACGGGCCGAACACGGCCTCGGTGCCGCTGTCGCGGATCCGCCGCGCGCTGGTGGCCTACGACAACGAGGCGCCCGAATACGCCCGTCTGCTGAGCAGCCCCGTGGGCGGCGAGCTGCGGCCGGTCAACCGCGTGATGCACGTCGACCTGGACTACGTCTACGACCCCGATCCGGCACAGCAGGAGCGCAACCTCTCGGCCCTGCTCGACCGCGTCGCGGCCATACGTCCGCGCGCCGTGTTCCTGCAGGCCTATGCCGATCCCGATGGCGACGGCGTGGCCGATGCGCTCTATTTTCCGAACCGCCAGCTGCCGATGCGCGCCGACCTCTTCGGCCGCGCGGCCTGGCAGCTGCGTAGCCGCACCGGCGTGAAGGTCTATGCCTGGATGCCGGTGATGGCGTTTCGCCTGCCGGCGTCGAACCCGCTCGCGGCGCATACGGTACGCACCGCGGACGGTGGCACACCCGCGGACCGCTACCACCGGCTCTCGCCCTTCGACCCCGAAGTGCGCGCGCTGGTCGGCGGCATCTACGAAGACCTCGGGCGCCATGCCTTCTTCGAGGGGCTGCTGTTCCACGACGACGCGATGCTGTCGGACGACGAAGACGCCAGCCCGCCCGCGCTCGCCGAATACGGCCGCTGGGGATTGCCGGCCGACGTGGCGGCCATCCGCGCCGACCCGGCCCTGATGGCGCGCTGGACCCGTGCCAAGACGCGGTACCTGACGGCATTCACCCAGGAGCTCGCCGCACGCGTGGGCGCCTGGCGGCCCGGGCTGGAAACCGCGCGCAATCTCTATGCGCGGCCGGTGCTCGAACCCGCGGCGGAACAATGGTTCGCGCAGGACTACGAAGCTGCGCTCGCGGCCTACGACTACGTGGCGCTGATGGCCATGCCGCGCATGGAGCACGAGGCCGATGCGCAGGCCTGGCTCGCACGCCTTGCGCGCCGCGCGGCCGGCACGCCGCGCGGCCTGGACGGCACCGTCTTCGAACTGCAGGCGCGCGACTGGCGCACCGGCCGCCCCGTGCCGGACGAGGAACTCGCGCGCCAGTGGACGCTGCTGCACCGCATGGGCGTGCGGCACCTGGGCTACTACCCCGACGACTTCCTCGCCAACCAGCCCTCGCTCGAGGTGGTGCGCCGCGCGATCTCGGTGCGCGCGCTGCTGCCGCGCGCGCTGCCCGCCCTGGCGCCGCCACCCGAAGAGGGCCGCTCGCCATGACCACCTTCCACGCCCTGTCCGAGGCGCTGCCACCGCTGCTGTTCGGCTTCGTCTTCTACTACCCCTTCTTCATGGCCTATGTCTGGATGGCGGGCGGGCTGTCGCATGCCTGGGTGTTCGAACGCCGGCGCGACGTCGAAATCGATCCGCTGGACCTGCTTGCGTCGCGCCCCCTGGTGACGGTGGTGGTGCCCTGCTTCAACGAGGCGCCCCACCTGCGCGAAGTGATCGAGCAGCTGATGCGCACGCGCTATCCGAACTTCGAGGTGATCGCGGTCAACGACGGCAGCACCGACGGCACGGGCGAGCTGCTCGATGCGATGACGCAGGAATACAGCCGCCTGCGCGTGATCCACAACGCCAGCAACCAGGGCAAGGCCGTGGGCCTGAACACCGCCTGCCAGCTCGCGCGCGGCGAGTACATCCTGGGCATCGACGGCGATGCGCTGGTGGACGCCAACGCCATTGCCTGGATGCTGAACCCGATGCTGGAGTCCGAGCGCATCGGCGCCGTGACCGGCAATCCGCGCATCCGCACCCGCACCACGCTGCTCGGGCGCATGCAGGTGGGCGAGTTCTCCTCGATCATCGGACTCATCAAGCGCTCGCAGCAGCTGGTGGGCACGCTGTTCACGGTGTCGGGCGTGATCGCGATGTTCCGCCGCCGCGCCGTGATCGACGTGGGCTTCTGGAGCCCCGACGTGCTCACCGAGGACATCGACATGAGCTGGAAGCTCCAGCTCGGCGGCTGGCAGCTGCGCTTCGAGCCGCGCGCGCTGTGCTGGATCCTCATGCCCGAGACCTTGCGCGGCCTCTGGAAGCAGCGCCTGCGCTGGGCCGTCGGCGGCATCCAGACCATGCTGCGCTACACCACGCGCATCCTGCGGCCGCGGCAATGGCGCATGTGGCTGATCTATGCGGAGTACATGGTCAGCGTGGTGTGGGCTTATGCGATGGCGCTGGTGCTGCTCATCGGCTTTCTGCGGCCGTGGCTGCCCGCGGCGTCGGCTTGGCATTCGGCGCTGCTGCCGCACTGGCAGGGCACGCTGCTGGCCATGACCTGCATCCTGCAGATGCTGCTGAGCCTGTGGATCGATCGCCGCTACGACCGCGACCTGTTGCGCTATTTCGCCGGAACGATCTGGTACCCGATCGCTTTCTGGACCATCACGATGGCGGCCACCGTCATCGCCCTTCCCAAAGCCCTGATGCGCCGCCGCGGCAAGCGTGCGGTGTGGACGAGCCCTGACCGAGGAGTTTCCGATGCACCACCACCCTGAATCCCACACCCCGCCGCCGGTACGGCGCCGCTCCTGGGGCCAGCCCAAAGGAGAAGAGCCGATCATCGATGCCGCGCGCATTTCGCTGCGCGCCTTCGGCAGTGGCCGCTCGCCGCGGCGCACGCTGGCCATGTACCTGTGGCTGCGCGTGCTGCGCCCGGCCGTCACGGTGGCGATCTGGTTCTGCGCGGTCTGGTACGCATGGCCCTACGTGCTCGGCGCTCGCTCGCAGCCCGAGGTGCTGCACCTGCTGGGCCTCTATGCCACCGTGATCGGCGTGATCCTGGTCTCGATGCTGCTGATGGCGCCGTTCCGCCGGCTGCAGCAGTTGCGCGAGACGCCGCCGGACCAGGAGCAGTCGTCGCTGTTCGCACTGGCCTCCTACATCGCGGTGCCGCCGGCGCGCCTGTCCACCTGGCAGCGCGCCCGCCAATTGCTGGTGCACCACGACCGCGACGGTCAGCTGCGCCATGCCGAGGACGCGGCCCGCGGCCTGCCGGAGTCCGCGCTGCAAACGGCCACCGCCGCGCGCTGACCGGTACGGCCGCATCGCTGCAGGGGTTTCGCGTCGGTGATTCAATCGCCCGGGTTCGCAGCAACCCTTCAAGGACTTTTCGATGGATCTCCAGCTCCAGGACCAGCACGTTCTCATCACCGGCGGCAGCAAGGGCATCGGCCTGGCCTGCGCGCTGGGTTTCCTGCAGGAGGGCGCGCGCGTGAGCCTCGTGTCGCGCGACCTGCAGAACCTGGAGCGGGGCCGCAAGACGCTGGCCGAAGCGTTCGCGCAGGCCGGGGGCCGGGTCTCGGTGCATGCGGCCGACCTCAAGGATCCGGCCAGCGCCGTGGCCGCGCTCGATGCGGCCGAGCAGGCCTTCGGCCCGGTCGACGTGCTGGTCAATTCGGCCGGCGCCGCGCGCCGCACGCCGCCCGACGAGCTGGATGCCGCCGCCTGGCACGACGCGATGGATGCCAAGTACTTCACCTACATCCACATGATCGATCCGGTGGTCAAGCGCATGGGCCGGCGCGGCCGCGGCGCGATCGTCAACGTGATCGGCCAGGGCGGCAAGGTGGCGAGCCCGGTGCACATGGCCGGCGGCGCGGCCAACGCGGCGCTGATGCTGGTGAGCGCCGGCATGGCCGCGGCCTATGCGGCCAAGGGCGTGCGCGTGAACGCGGTGAACCCCGGCCTCACGCTGACCGAGCGGCTGCAGGAAGGCCTGAAGGCGGACGCGAAGCTGCAGGGCATCGGCAGCGACGAGGCGCTGCAGCGCGCCACGGCCCGGCTGCCGCTCGGGCGCATCGCCACGCCGCAGGAAATTGCCAACACGGTCGTGTTCCTGGCCTCGCCGAGGGCAAGCTATGTGACGGGCGCGATCGTCGCGATGGACGGCGCGGTCACGCCGATGATCTGACGGCCGTCAGCGCCTCGAACTTCAGCGCCAGGAAATCCACCAGCGCCCGCACACGCGCGGGCACGAAGCGCCCGCTCGGCAGCAATGCGTGCAGCGGGTAGGGCTCGGTGTCCCATTCGGGCAGCAGGTGCACCAGCCGGCCGGTGCTGATGTCGTTGCGCACGTCGAGCGCGGACTTCAACGTGATGCCGCGGCCGGCCACCGCCCACTCGCGCGCGAGCGAAGCGTCGTCCACGCTGCGGTCGCCCTTCACGCGCACTTCGGTCCACTGCCCGTTCTGCGCGAAGCGCCAGGTGCGATGGCGGCGCCCGCCGCGGTCGAAGGTGAGGCAGTTGTGATGCACCAGGTCCTGCGGCGTCTTCGGCGCGGGGTGGCGGCGCAGGTAGTCTGGCGATGCGGTGAGCAGCGGATGGGTCAGCGCGAACGGCCGCGCCACCAGCCGCGAATCGGCCAGCGCGCCGTAGCGCAGCGCCACGTCGACCTCGTCGCGCGTGACGTCGAGCAGCCGGTCGCCGACGGACAGCGACAGCTGCACGCCCGGGTGCAGCGCCAGGAATTCGTCGAACCAGGGCAGCAGCGTGCTGCGCGTGAGGTCCGACGGGGCGGCCACGCGCAAGGTGCCGACCAGCTCGCCGCGCTCGGCCGTGACCAGCGATTCGCCTTCGGCGAGCAGCTCGAAGGCGCGTACGGCGTAGTCGAGCAGCGTCTGGCCCTGCGAGGTCAGGCGCATGGCGCGGGTCGAGCGCTCGAAGAGCCGGGCGCCGAGCTGCGTTTCCAGCCGCTTGAGCGTGGCGCTGGCCGCCGCCGGCGTCATGCCCAACGCATGGGCCGCGGCCGTGAGCGTGCCGCCGCGCGCGGTCTGCACCAGCACCTGGAGGTCCGATATATTTTCAATCTTCATTTGAAAGTGTTGCTCATCGAGGCGGTCTTATCAATTCTTGGTTGCCATCCTACAGTCGAGCCATCGTCCGGGAAACACACAAGGAAAGGTCCTCCCCATGAAAGCCATCGGCTACTACCAGCCCCTGCCCATCGACAACCCCGAGTCGCTGCAGGACATCGAATTGCCCGCCCCCGTGACCGGCCCGCGCGACCTGCTGGTGCGCGTGAAGGCCATCTCGGTCAACCCGGTCGACACCAAGGTGCGCAGGAACATGGCGCCCGAAGCCGGCCAGGCCAAGGTGCTGGGCTGGGATGCCGCGGGCACGGTCGAGGCCGTCGGCGCCGGCGTGAAGAACTTCAAGGTGGGTGACCGCGTGTACTACGCCGGCTCGATCGTGCGGCCCGGTGCCAATTCGGAACTGCATGCGGTGGACGAGCGCATCGTGGCGCTCGCGCCCACGAGCCTCGACGATGCGCAGGCCGCGGCGCTGCCGCTGACCACCATCACCGCCTACGAGTTGCTGTTCGACCGCCTCCAGGTGCCGAAGAACGGCGGCGCGGGCCAGACGCTGCTGGTCACCGGCGGGGCCGGCGGCGTGGGGTCGATCCTGATCCAGCTCGCGCGCCAGCTCACGCAATTGCGCGTGGTGGCCACGGCCTCGCGCGCCGAGACGCGGGCCTGGTGCCTCGCGCTCGGCGCCCACGCAGTCATCGACCACTCGAAGCCGCTCGCGGCCGAACTCCAGGCCGCGGGCATCGGCGAGGTCGACATGGTCGCGAGCCTCACGCAGACCGGCCAGCACTATGCGCAGATCATCGAAAGCCTGAAGCCCCAGGGCCAGCTCGCGGTGATCGACGACCTGCCGGCGCTCGACGCCATGCCGCTCAAGACCAAGTGCATCTCGCTGCACTGGGAAATGATGTTCGCGCGCTCGCGCTTCGAAACGCCGGACATCGCCGAGCAGGGCGCGCTGCTGGCCGAGGTGGCTGCGCTGGTCGATGCGGGGCGCATCCGCACCACCGCGAACGCCAGCTTCGGAACCATCAACGCCGCCAACCTCAGGAAGGCACATGCGCTGATCGAGAGCGGCAAGGCGCAGGGCAAGGTGGTGCTCGCGGGGTTCTGAGCACAATCGGCCGCATGGCCGACAGCATCCAGCCCCCGATCGAATTCGAAACCCCGCGCCTTCGGCTGCGGCAATGGCGCGAGAGCGATCTCGCGCCATTTGCCGCGCTCGCGGCCGATCCGCAGGTGATGGAATTCCTGCTGCCGGTGCCCACGCGGGCCGACAGCGATGCGCTGGCCGCGCGCATCAGCGCCCGCATCGCCGAGCAGGGCTGGGGCCTCTGGGCCGTGGAGCACAAGGCATCGGGCGAGTTCGCGGGCTTCACGGGCCTCAACGTGCCGCTGGCCGCGCTGCCCTTTTCGCCCTGCGTCGAGGTCGGTTGGCGCTTCGCCCGCCAATGGTGGGGCCAGGGGCTGGCGACCGAGGCCGCGCGCGCCGCCTTGCAGATGGGTTTCGAGCGGCTGGGATTCGAAGAGATCGTGGCGTTCACGGCGCTCGGCAACCACCGCTCGGCGGCGGTGATGGAGCGCCTGGGCATGCGCGAGGACCTGGAGGGCGCCTTCGATCACCCGGCCGTGCCCGAGGGGCATGCGTTGCGGCGGCACCGGCTCTATCGCATCGCGCGGCCGCAACAACGATGAAGGCCGCGCGCTACTTCGCCTGCGCCGACACGCGCCAGACCACGTTGCCCACGTCGTCGGCCACCAGCAGCGCGCCGCTCTTGTCGAGCGCCACGCCCACCGGGCGGCCGTGCGCCTTTTCGTCGGCCGAGAGGAAGCCGGTCAGCACGTCGACCGGCGGCCCGCTCGGCTTGCCGCCGGCGAACGGCACGAACACCACCTTGTAGCCCGACTTCGGCTTGCGGTTCCAGGAGCCATGCTCGCCGATGAAGGCGCCGCTCGCGAACTGGGGCGGCATGCCGCGGCCGTCCGAAAACACCAGGCCCAGCGCCGCGACGTGGGCGCCGAGCGCATAGTCCGGCGCGATGGCCTTGGCCACCATTTCGGGGTTCTGCGGCGTGACGCGCGCATCCACCTTGCTGCCGTAGTAGCTCCAGGGCCAGCCATAGAAGGCGCCGTCCTTCACCGAGGTCAGGTAGTCGGGCACCAGGTCGCTGCCGATCTCGTCGCGCTCATTGACCACGGTCCACAGCGCCTTGGCCTCCGGGTGCCAGGCCATGCCGTTGGGGTTGCGCAGGCCGCCCGCGAACAGGCGTTTCTGGCCGCTCTTCACGTCCACTTCCCAGATGGCGGCGCGGCCTTCTTCGGCGGCCATCCCGTTTTCGCCGATGTTGCTGTTGGAGCCGACCGTGACGTAGAGCTTGGTGCCCTCGGGATTGGCAATCACGTTCTTGGTCCAGTGATGGTTGATGCCCGCGGGCAGCGGCGTGACCACCGTGGGCGTTGCGCCGATCGTGGTCTGGCCCTCGGTGTAGGGCACCTTGACGAGCGCGTCCGCGTTGGCGATGAACAGTTCGTTGCCCACCAGCGCCATGCCGAACGGCGAGCTCAGGTTCGACAGGAACACCTGCCGCACCTCGGCCGCGCCGTCTCCGTCGGCATCGCGCAGCAGCGTGATCCGGTTGGCGCTGGGCACGTTGGCCCCGGCGCGGCCCATGACCTTGCCCATGACCCAGTTGCGGATCTTGCCCATCAGGCCGCCGGCGCCGTCGCTGCCTTCGGGCTTGGGCGGCTTGTTGCTTTCGGCCACCAGCACGTCGCCGTTGGGCAGCGTGTAGACCCAGCGCGGATGGTCCAGCCCGCGCGCCAGTGCGTTCACGCGCAGGCCCGGGGCGGGCTTGGGGGCGGCGGTGTCGGTCCAGCCGACCGCCGTGGCCACGTTGACGGTGGGAATCAGCGTCTTGTGGGGTTCGGCCAGTTGCGGACGCGGCCCGGTGGTGGCCTCGGGCGCCAGCTTGGCGGTTTCGCCGCAGCCGGCCAGCGCCAGCGCTGCAGCCACGGCGGCCAGCGGGGAAATGGCGATGCTCGGTACCTTCATTCGCGCTCCTTGGTTGCTGCGGCGCGGAGGCCGCCTTTCTTCTTTCTTCGTTCGCTTCGGCGTTCCTTCGGCAAATCATGAGGACGGCACCGGCATGGGCTGTCGGCCATGGGCGCTTTTGGGCGTGGGCGCACCCCGTTCACGCATCGCCGCTACCATCGGCCGCATGACCGACGACCTGTTCCGCGCCGACGCCTACCTGCGCGCCTGCGAAGCCCGCATCCTGCGCATCGACGATACCGGCATCGTGCTGGACCGCACGGTGTTCTATCCGCTGGGGGGCGGGCAGGCCGGCGACACCGGCGTGCTGGCACTGGCTGACGGCCGCGAAATCGTCATTGCCGACACCCGCAAGGCGAAGAACGAGGAAGGCCAGCCCACGCAGGAAGTCGTCCACGTGCCCGCGCCGGGCCAGGCCGAACTGCTGGCCGCGCTCGAACCCGGCGCCGCCGTGACCGCGCGCCTCGACTGGGAGCGCCGCCACCGGCTGATGCGCTTCCACACCGCGAGCCACCTGCTGTGCCACCTGGTGCCGGTGCCGGTGAACGGCTGCTCGATCACGCCCGACTACGCGCGCATCGACTTCCACATGACCGATCCGCTCGACAAGGAAGCGCTGACGGCCGGCCTCGCGCGGCTGGTGGAAGCCGCGCATCCGCTGATCGTGGGCGCCATCACCGACGAGGAGCTCGACGCGAATCCCGCGCTGGTCAAGAGCATGAGCGTGCAGCCGCCGCGCGGTACGGGCACGGTGCGCACCATCCGCATCGGCGGCGAAGGCGAGGCGCAGATCGACTTCCAGCCCTGCGGCGGCACGCATGTTGCGAACACCGCCGAGATCGGCGCGGTGATGGTCACCAAGATCGAGAAAAAGAGCGCCAACAGCCGCCGCGTGGTGCTGGGCTGGGCCGCCTGAGCCCGCGCAATCGACCGGAACTTCGCACCGCTCCCCTGCTCCGACTGACGGCATGATCTTTTCCCGTTTTCACATCGCTACGTTTCTGGTAGCAGCCGCCGCAGCCTGCATGCCGGCTGCGGCCCAATTGGCATCAAAACCGGGCGCGGTGGTCACCACCCCCCACGTGCGCGCCGAACTGGTGGCGCATGCGCCCGAGGGCGTTGCGCCGGGCGCACCGGTCTGGGTCGGGCTGCAGATCACCCACCAGCCCGAGTGGCACACCTACTGGAAGAACGCCGGCGATTCCGGCCTGCCCACCGAGCTGAACTGGACGCTGCCGAGCGGCGTGGCGGCCGGCGAGATCGCCTGGCCGGTGCCGCGCAAGATCCCGGTCGGCAACCTCGCCAACTACGGCTACGAAGGCACGGTGCTGCTGCCGGTGCCGCTCGAGGTGTCGAGCAACTTCAAGCCGCCGCTGGCGCTGGGCGCCGGCGCATCGGCGCTCGACGTCCGGCTCAAGGCCAGCTGGCTGGTGTGCCGCAAGGAATGCATTCCCGAGGAAGGCGAATTCACCCTGGCGCTGCCGCTGCAGGGCTCGACCGCGCTGCACAAGGCCGAGTTCGACGCGGCGCAGGCCGCGCAGCCGCAGCCGCTGGGCAAGCCGGGCGCCGTCGAGGTCAGCGGCAACACGCTGCAGGTGCGGCTGGAAGGCCTGCCCGCCTCGATCCACGGCAAGACCCTGGGCTTCTTCCCCGAAACGCCCGAGCTGATCCGTACTGCCGCCGAATCCGGCAAGGACTGGACGCAAAGCTGGCAAGGCGGCACCTGGACCGCCACGCTGCCGCTGGCCGACCAGCGCAGCGCCAGCCCGACGACCCTGCCGCTGGTGGTGGCGCTGGCCGAATCCGACCGGCAGCCGGGCCAGCCCATGGCCTGGCGCGTCGAGGCACCCGTCAGCGGCAGCTGGCCGGCCGCTGCTGCGCCGCGCGCGGAGGTGTCGCCCGCGCTGCAGGCGGCCCTTGCCGCCAATGCGGCCGCCGCTCCTTCATCGACCTCTGCGGAACTGCCGCCGCAACCCACGGTCACGCTGATGGCCGCGCTGCTCGGTGCGCTGCTCGGAGGGCTGCTGCTGAACCTCATGCCTTGCGTCTTCCCGATCCTCGCGATCAAGGTGCTGGGCTTCGCGCGGCAGGCCGGCAACCACCGCGCGCACCGCACCGCGGGCCTGGCCTACACCGCCGGCGTGATGCTCTCGGTGCTCGCGCTGGGCGGCGCGATGCTGGCGCTGCGCGCGGCCGGCGCCCAGCTCGGCTGGGGCTTCCAGCTGCAATCGCCGGCCGTGGTGGCGGCGCTGGCGGCGCTGTTCACGCTGATCGGGCTCAACCTGGCGGGCATGTTCGAGTTCGGCCGCGCGGCGCCCCTGTCGCTGTGCTCGGCGCAGGCCCGGCATCCCATTGCCAACGACTTTCTCTCGGGCGTGCTGGCGGTGGTGATCGCCTCGCCCTGCACGGCGCCGTTCATGGGCGTTTCGCTCGGCTTTGCCATCGGGCTTCCGGCCACCCAGGCGCTGCTGCTGTTCGCCGCGCTGGGCCTGGGCCTGGCGCTGCCGTACCTGGTCGCGGGCTTCATCCCGGCCGTGGCGCTGCTGCTGCCCAGGCCCGGCCCCTGGATGAACACGCTGCGCCGGCTGCTGGCGTTCCCGATGTTCGCCACCGTGGCCTGGCTGGTCTGGGTGCTGGGCCAGCAAAGCGGCATCGACGGCGCGGGCACGCTGCTCGCGCTGCTGGTGTGCATGGCCGCCATCGTCTGGGCACTGACGCTGCGCGGCCGCACGCGGCTGGTGATCGCCACGCTGATGGTCGCTTTCACAGCGGTGCTGGCCGCGGCCATCGGACGCAACGTGCTGCAGACGGTGGAGCCGGCCAAGATGGCGGCCACCGCGGGGCAGCGCTGGCAGCCCTGGTCGGCCGAGCGCGTGGCCGAGCTCACGGGCGCCGGGCAGCCGGTGTTCATCGACTTCACGGCCGCCTGGTGCGTGACCTGCCAGTACAACAAGAAGGCCACCCTGGCGGATGCCGAGGTGCTGGCCGATTTCGACCGCAGGAAGGTCGCGATGCTGCGCGCCGACTGGACGCGCCGTGACCCCGCCATCACCGCCGCCTTGACCGCGCTCGGACGCAGCGGCGTGCCGCTGTATGTGCTGCAGGCGCCCGGCAAGGCGCCGGTCGTGCTGACCGAGATCCTGGGCAAGGACGAGGTGCGCGCCGCGCTCGCCGCGCTTTGACCCCCGGCGTGACATGGGTTGTCACATCCACATGAGCAAAGCGGCCTAAGCTGTCGCCGTTGTTCGTTTTTTCTTTTGGAGTTCCAGCTGGCCATGACACTTTCGCCATCGTCCGACTCGCGTTCCATTCGTGCCGCGCGCCACGCCCGCGCGGCCCTCAGCCGCGCCTCGCGCCGCGCCGTGGTGGCGGCCGCCGTGGCGCTGGGCGCCACCTTCCTGATGGGCAACCATGCCTTTGCCGCGCCCGCCGTGGGCCAGCAGGCGCCCGACTTCGTTGCGGTGGACACCAGCGGCGCCAAGCACAAGCTGTCCGACTTTGCCGGCAAGTTCGTGGTGCTCGAGTGGACCAACCCGGGCTGCCCCTTCGTGCGCAAGCACTACAACAGCGGCAACATGCCCGCCACGCAGAAGGCCGCCACCGCCCAGGGCGTGGTCTGGCTGTCGGTCAATTCCACCGAGCGCGCGGCCAGCGACTACCTGCAGCCCGCCGCGCTCGACGCCTGGATGAAGTCGCAGAAGGCCGCGCCCACCGCGGTGCTGATGGACGAGGACGGCGTGATCGGCCAGGCCTACGGCGCGCGCACCACGCCGCACATCTTCATCATCGATCCCAAGGGCATGCTGGTGTATGCCGGCGGCATCGACAGCATCGCCTCGGCGCGGCCGGACGACATCAAGAGCGCGACCAACTACGTGAACCAGGCGCTCGGCGAGGCCTTCGGCGGCAAGCCGATCTCGACGGCCTCGACGCGGCCCTACGGCTGCTCGGTGAAGTACAAGAGCTGACGACGCCCCACGGGCAGTGACAGGTACCTGACTCGCGCGGTCAGGCGGTGGTCGGGAACCCCGGCCTACCCTCGGGTGAACGACACCGCCCAAGGGGACAACGAGATGAATCCTGCGCAATCCGCCGCGCAACCATCGGCCGCGGCCGCCGACCGCGCCGCTTCAGGCACCGCTTCTTCCAGCGCCTTTTCTTCCTCCTCCTCCTCGAAATTCGCCACCGTGCTGCGCGTGACGGGCGGCAATTTCATGGAGATGTTCGACTTCTTCCTGTTCGGCTTCTACGCCACGCAGATCTCGAAGGCCTTCTTCCCGGCGGGCAACGAATTCGCCTCGCTGATGCTGACCTTCATGACCTTCGGCGCGGGCTTCCTGATGCGGCCGCTGGGCGCGATCTTCCTCGGCGCGTACGTCGACCGCGTGGGCCGCCGCAAGGGCCTGATCGCCACGCTCGCGCTGATGGCAGTGGGCACGCTGCTCATCGCCTGCGTGCCGGCCTACGCCACCATCGGCTTCGCGGCGCCGCTGCTGGTGCTGGTCGGGCGGCTGCTGCAGGGCTTCTCGGCCGGCGTGGAGCTGGGCGGCGTTTCGGTCTATCTGTCGGAGATGGCCACGCCGGGGCGCAAGGGCTTCTACGTGAGCTGGCAGTCGGCCAGCCAGCAGGTGGCGATCATCGTGGCGGCCGCGCTCGGCTACTGGCTCAACGTGACCTTCACCTCGCAGGAGATCGGCGACTTCTACTGGCGCATTCCGTTCTTCGTCGGCTGCCTGATCGTGCCGGTGCTGTTCATCATCCGCCGCTCGCTGCAGGAGACCGAGGAGTTCATGGCGCGCAAGCACCGGCCCGATGCGCGCGAGATCTTCCAGTCGATGGTGGCCAACTGGGGCCTCGTCGTCGCCGGGATGATGCTGGTGTCGATGACCACCGTGTCGTTCTACCTGATCACGGTCTACACGCCCACCTTCGGCAAGTCGGTGCTGCACCTGAGCACGACCGATGCGCTGGTCGTCACGCTGTGCGTGGCCATCTCCAACTTCATCTGGCTGCCGGTCATGGGCGCACTGTCCGACCGCGTGGGCCGCAGGCCGCTGTTGATCCTGTTCACGGTGCTGACCATCCTGACCGCGTACCCATCGCTCAAGTGGCTGGTCGGCGCGCCGAGCTTCGCTCGCATGCTGGAGGTGGAGCTCTGGCTGTCGTTCCTCTACGCGAGCTACAACGGCGCGATGGTGGTGGCGCTCACCGAGGTGATGCCGGTCAATGTGCGCACTGCAGGCTTCTCGCTCGCGTACAGCCTCGCGACGGCGCTGTTCGGCGGTTTCACGCCGGCCATCGCCACCGGGCTGATCGAGATGACCGGCGACAAGGGCGCGCCGGGCCTGTGGATGACGGCCGCCGCCGCCTGCGGGCTGGTGGCGACGTTGATGCTTTACCGGCGCAACGTGAACCCGGAGGATGCGCAGCGCGTGCCGTTGGTCTGAGTTCTTTTCAGACCAGCCGCAGGCCGCCATCGCACTCGATGACCGTGCCCGTGGTGTAGCCGTTCCCGATCAGGAACTCGATCGCATGCGCAACGTCCTGCGGCTGGCCGACGCGGCCGACGGGCAGCAGCTCGACCTGCTGGCGGAACAGCTCGTCCTTGGCTGCGGCAGGCATGCGGTTCCACCAGGGCGTATCGACCAGCCCCGGCGACACCGCATTCACGCGGCTCGGCCCGAGCTCGCGCGCGAGGCTGCCAACCATGGCCTCCAGCGCCCCGTTGATGGCGGCGAGCCCCGACGTGCCGGGCAATGCGTTGCGCGCCGAGATCGCCGTCACGAAAGTGATGCTGCCGCCCTTTCGCAGCACCTTGAGGCCGGCCTGCGCAGCTTCGAGCTGCGGCCAGAATTTGGCCTCGAAGCCGCGCCGCAGCGATGACAGGTCGAGCTGCGCGAACTCGCCCGCGCCCTCGCCGCCGCTGAGCGTGAGCACCAGATGGTCGATGGGCCCCGTGGTCTCGAAGAACGCATCGAGCGCCCCCCGATCGCAGGCATCGACCCCATGCGCGCTCACGCTGCCGCCCAGGCCGCTGGTGGCTTGCCGCACCTTCTCCCTGTCGCGCCCCGCCGCGAAGACGCGCGCGCCGGCCGCCGCGAGCCGCCGCACGGTTTCCAGCCCCACGCCCGAGGAGCCGCCGATCACCGCCACTGTCTGGTGTTCCAAAGCCATGTCAGATCCTTCACAAGATGTTTTGCAAGGACTTCAGCGTAGGGATCGCAGGCTTATCATTCCAATCGTTTGGAATCATGAACAACATCAATCAAAGTGATTTCAGGCGGCTCGACCTGAACCTGCTTCTGGTGTTCCATGCACTGCTTCAGGAGCGCAGCGTCACCCGCGCAGCCAACCGCCTGTTCCTCGGGCAGCCGGCCCTGAGCGGTGCACTCAAGCGCCTTCGTGCGGCCTTTGGCGATGAACTGTTCGTGCGCACCTCGCACGGCATGACGCCCACGCCGCGCGCGATCGAACTGTCGCGTGCGATCGAGCCGCTGCTGCTGTCGCTGCAGCAGGCGCTGCATTCGAAACCCGCCTTCGATCCCGCAACGGCCGAGCGGGTGTTCCGCATCGGCCTGAGCGATGCGCTCGAGATCGCGCTGATGCCACCGCTCATGCAACGGCTGTCGGCCGAGGCGCCGGGCATCCGGCTGATCGCACGGGCGGCGGACCGCACCACGGCGCGCGACCTGCTCGATGCGGCCGAGATCGAACTTGCGCTGGGCGTGTTCACCGAATGCGCGGCCTGGCACCGGCAGCGCGCGCTGTTCGACTGGAATTTCGTGTGCGTGTACAACCCCGCGCTCGTCAAGGCGCGCGGCAAGCACCTGACGCTGAAGGAATACCTCAGCCACCCGCATCTGCTCACGTCCTTCGGTGCCGACCTGAGCGGACTGGTCGACGAACTGTTGCAGCGGAAGGGGCTCGCGCGCAGGGTCGTGTTCTCGAGCCGCAACTTCGCGACCAGCCCCTTCATCGTGCGGCAGATGGCCGCGATCACCACAGTGCCGACCTTCGCAGCCGGCAGCTGGCGCGACGCGCTCGGGCTCGCGGTGAGTCCGCTGCCTTTCGACAGCCCCGGCTACGCGGTGTCGGCGATGTGGCCTTCGGTGCGCGACGCCGATCCCGGCCTGCAATGGCTGATCGGCCTGCTGACCGGGACCTTCGGCAGCAAGGCTTTTGCCTGAGGCGCGGGCGCGGGCGCCTGCGACAATCGGGGGATGCCTTTCGCCCCCTTGCAAAACGACACTTTCCTGCGGGCCTGCTGGCGCCAGGCCACCGACCACACGCCCGTCTGGCTCATGCGCCAGGCCGGACGCTACCTGCCCGAGTACGTGGCCACGCGCGCCAGGGCCGGCAGCTTCATGGGGCTGGCGACCAACGTCGACTACGCCACCGAAGTCACGCTGCAGCCGCTCGCGCGCTATCCGCTCGACGCGGCCATCTTGTTCTCCGACATCCTGACCGTGCCCGACGCGATGGGGCTGGGCCTGTCGTTCGAGGCCGGCGAAGGCCCGCGTTTCGCGCGCCCGGTGCAGGATGAAGCGGCCGTTGCGGCGCTCGAGGTGCCCGACATGGCCAGGCTGCGCTACGTTTTCGACGCCGTGGCGTCGATCCGCAAGGCGCTGGCCGGCCGCGTGCCGCTGATCGGCTTTTCGGGCAGCCCCTGGACGCTGGCCTGCTACATGGTCGAAGGCGCGGGCTCGAGCGACTACCGGCTCGTGAAGAGCATGCTCTACGCGCGTCCCGACCTGCTGCACCGCCTGCTCGCGGTCAATGCCGATTCGGTGGCCGCCTACCTCAATGCGCAGATCGACGCCGGCGCGCAGGCCGTGATGGTGTTCGACAGCTGGGGCGGCGTGCTGGCCGACGGCGCGTTCCAGGAATTCAGCCTCGCCTACACGGCGCGCGTGCTGGCCGGCCTCAAGCGCAACGGTGCCGACGGCCAGCCGGTGCCGCGCATCGTCTTCACCAAGGGCGGCGGCCTCTGGCTCGAGGCCATGCGCGAACTCGATTGCGAAGTGCTCGGCGTCGACTGGACCGTGAACCTCTCGGCCGCGCGCCGGCTGGTCGGCGAAGGCTCGGATGCCAAGGCCAAGGCCCTGCAGGGCAACATCGACCCCAACGTGCTGTTCGCACCGCCCGCGCAGATCGAGGCCGAGGTGGCGAAGGTGCTGCGGGCCTTCGGCAAGCCGCATGCCGATGCCGCTTCCAAGGGCCCGACCCACATCTTCAACCTGGGCCACGGCATCAGCCAGTTCACGCCGCCGGACCATGTGGCGGCGCTGGTGCAGGCGGTGCATGCACAATCGCGCGCCCTGCGCAAAGGTTAAAAACGGTAAACGAGCCGCCCGCCGCGCAGGGACGCGGCCGCGGCCCCAAAAATCGATTTCCTGGCGTTTGTCAAGCATAAAAACGGTGTAGGAACACCGACTTATGCACAAAACACGTGTTGCACTGCGCAAGATTATCTGTAGGTCTCCCCTCTTTGCTCCTAAACCAGTAGCGACGCTAAGTTGTTGATTTATATAGAAATTGAACTTTGCTTTTTTTGAGGGCAATCCAGCCAGAGGCTTGATTTTCAAGGCTCGCCGGCGTGTCGAGCCCGGTTGTCAACAAAGTTATCCACAGAAACTCTGGATGGCTCCCAAAGCGCTGGAAAATCAACGACTTAAGCGATCTTGCTCAAAGTCGCATTAACAAACCTTGCCAACAAGGACGCCCATTCCCACCGTCGACCCTGCCTCCGAAACAGCCGCAGCGCCAGCGGCCGGCTCCGCGCCGGCGGCGGCAAGCGGGCCGGCCGCAATGGCCTGGCGGCTCGACATCGCGGTGCAGACGCCCGCCCATGCGGCGCTCGGCGACCTGCTGAGCTATGCCAGCCCGATCCCCCTCGTGCCCGGCACGCTGGTGCGGGTGCCGCTGGGCCGGCGCGAGGTGCTGGGCGTGGTCTGGAATCCGCCGGTCCCGCTCGACAATGCCGAGCCCGACATGGCGCTGAAGCCCGTGGGCGCCGCGCTGGACGCGCTGGCCCCCCTCGGCAATGCCTGGCGCGACCTCGTGGCCTTTGCTGCGCGCTACTACCAGCGTTCGATCGGCGAGATCGCCCTGGCCGCGCTGCCGCCGCAGCTGCGCGACCTGAGCGGAACGCAGCTGGCGCGCCGGCTCAAGCGCAAGACGGCGGCCGGCCCCGTGGCCGAGACGGCCGAGGCCGCGCACCCGGTCGCGCTGAGCGCGGAGCAGACCGCCGCGCTGGCCCGCATCGAGGCGGGCGAGGCCGGCACCTTCCTGCTGGTCGGCAGCACCGGCAGCGGCAAGACCGAGGTCTACCTGCGCTGCGTGGCCGACCTGCTCGCGGCCGACCCCGGCGCGCAGGCGCTGGTGATGGTGCCCGAGATCAACCTGACGCCGCAGCTCGAAGCGCGCTTCAAGGCGCGCTTCGGCGACGACGCGGTGGTGTCGCTGCACAGCGGCATGACCAACCCGCAGCGGCTCGCGAGCTGGCTCGCGGCGCACAGCGGCGCCGCGCGCATCGTGCTGGGCACGCGCATGGCGGTGTTCGCGTCGATGCCGGGCCTGAAGCTCGTGGTGGTCGACGAAGAACACGACCCGAGCTACAAGCAGCAGGAAGGCGCGCGGTATTCGGCGCGCGACCTCGCCGTCTGGCGCGGCCAGCGCGAGGGCGCGAAAGTCATCCTCGGCTCGGCCACGCCCTCGCTCGAAAGCTGGCACCAAAGCCGCCCCGCCGAGGGCGAGGACCCGGGCGGGCGCTATGTGCGGCTGGCCATGCCGTCGCGCATCGGCGCCGGGGAGCTGCCCACGGTGCGGCTGGTCGACATGAACCTGCAGCCGCCCAAGACCGTGATCTCGGGCGCGCTGCTCGACGCCATCGGCCAGCGCATCGGGCGCGGCGAGCAGAGCATGGTATTCCTGAACCGCCGCGGCTATGCGCCGGTGCTGGCCTGCGCCGACTGCGGCTGGAAAAGCGAATGCCCGCACTGCAGCGCCTACCGCGTGTTCCACAAGATCGACCGCACGCTGCGCTGCCACCACTGCGGCTTCACCGAGCGCGTGCCGCGCGCCTGCCCGTCCTGCGGCAACCCCGACATCGCGCCCGTGGGCCGCGGCACCGAGCGGCTCGAAGAACACCTCGCGGAACTGTTCGCCGCGGTGAGGCGGCCCGACGGCAGCGCGGTGCCCGGGCCCGTCAGGATTGCGCGCATCGATGCCGACAGCACCAGGAAGCAGGGCGCGCTCGAGTCGCAGCTCGCGGCCGTGCATTCGGGCGAGGTCGACGTGCTGGTGGGCACGCAGATGATCGCCAAGGGGCACGACTTCCGGCGCATCACGCTGGTGGCGGCGGTGAACCCCGACGGCGCGCTGTTCTCCAGCGACTTCCGTGCACCCGAGCGCCTGTTCAGCCTGCTGATGCAGTCGGCCGGCCGCGCGGGCCGCGACGCCGCCTACCTGGCGGCGCAGGGCGCCACGGCCGAGATGTGGATCCAGACCCACCACGCGCAGCACCCGCTTTTTTCCGCGCTGCGCAAGCACGACTACACGGCCTTCGCGCGGCAGCAGCTGGAGGAGCGCGCCGCCGCCGGCATGCCGCCCTTTGCCTTCCAGGCGCTGCTGCGGGCCGATGCGCGCACCCAGGAAGCCGCGCAGGCGTTCCTGAACGCAGCCAGCGCCGCCGCCGAGGCGCTGGAAGGCGCCGACCGGGTGGTGCGCTATCCCGCGGTGCCGCTGGCGATCCAGCGCGTGGCCAACGTGGAAAGGGCGCAGATGCTGATCGAAAGCCCCTCGCGTGCCGCCTTGCAGCGCCTGCTGGCGCAGTGGCAGCCGCTGCTGCACGCCCTCAGGCGCACGCCCGAAGGCAAGGGCGTGATCCGCTGGCTGGTCGATGTCGACCCGCACAGCATCTAGGGCCTGCCTCGCAGGCCCCGGCCGCGACACTCAGTACAGGCCTGCAGGCTCCTTGCCGACGTCGACGTAGCGCAATTCGGTGCTGCGGCGCCGCGCGCTGCTGGCGGGCCATGCGAACACCACGAGGCTCAGGGCGCCCAGCGCGAGCGAAGTGCCGGCCCCGAGCATGTCGGCATGCCAGGACCAGCTCACGCCGGCAACCCAGGCCAGCCACAGCAGGATACGAATAAGTATTGCCATCGTGCTGCCCCATTCAAACATTGGTTTGTTAACACTCTAGCAGGCATTATGCAAACTCAAGTATTCATCTGAAGTAGTAGCAGTAGCTATGCCTTACGGCCGTTACTCGGCAGCGGAAATATTCTGAAAAAACCGTTGACTGCGCCCCCGCGCGCTGCACAAGCTGTCGCTGTGCGACGCCCGTTCCGGCGGCGCACCTCAAGCAAAGCGCGCTGGTCCTCGGGGTCGTCTGTCGTGAAACTGCCTTCATCTGCTGTGGTTGCGGTTTTCCTGTTTGCATGCCTTGCATGCCCGGCGGCCGAACTCGACCTGCAGGGCAGCCGGCTCGTGGTGTCGGGCATGCTCGACGGCAGCGCCATCAAGACTTTCACCGAGCACCTGGGCAGGGGCACCGTGCGCACCGTGGTGTTCGAGGATTCGTTCGGCGGTACCGCCGAGGCGGCCGGCGCCTTTGCCGACGCCATCCGCGCGAGCGGCGTGGACACCGAGATCCGCGGCCAGTGCATGGCCGCCTGCGCCTATGCCTTCCTGGCGGGCAAGGCGCATCGCTTCGGCTACGGCCTGCAGGTGAACGGCGTGCTGCTGCCGGTGGCGGCAAGGCCCACGGCCGCCGAGCTGGCGGTGCGCTGGCGCGGCGAGGAAGCCCACAAGACGCTGGCGGAATTCACGCCCATTTCGGCGGCCGCGCCCATCCAGCCCACGGAAAGCCGCGCCGCCGGGACACCCAGGGAGAACTCCAGGGACAACTGGCAGCCCGAGCACGGCGTGCTCTTCACAGCCAGCCCGACGCTGTTCGGCCGCATCTACAACGCCTTTTATTGCGACGGCACCCAGGGCCGCGACTTCTCCAAGTGCGAGCGCCTGTCCGATGCCGATCCTTTCAAGCTGGGCGTGCTGACGCCCTGAGGCCGCTCAGCGCAGCACGCCGACCGCGAACGGAAAGCTGAAGAAGGTCGCCACCGTCGTCCACAGGATGATGCGCGCGATACGGCCGTTGTCGGCCCCGAAGCGCTCGGCCAGCATCGAAACGTTGCTCGCGCTCGGCAGCGCCGCCACCAGCACGATCACCATCAGCGCCGAAGAAGACAGCGGCAGGCCCAGGGCCATGGCCCCCTGCCCCAGCACCCAGACCAGCACCGGATGCACGAGCAGCTTGGCCGCCACCACCGGCAGCACGTCGGCCAGCGGCGCCCTGGGAGGCACCGCCGACTTCGTGCCCATGGCGGCCGCCACCGCCGCGCTGGCGCCGTGCTCGCGCGCGAGCAGCGCCGAGCGCGCCAGCACCGCGCCGATGGTGAACAGCGCCACCGGCGACGCCGCATCGGCCAGCATGGCGATGGTGCGCTCCACCGGCCCCGGCAGGCGCCAGCGCGCCGCCGAGAGCAGCACGCCCAGCAGGATCGACCACGGCATCGGATTGACCAGCACGCCGCGCAGCGCCTGGCGCGCGGCCAGCCGCGGCCCGTGCGGCCCGCCGGCACCGTCCAGGCGCGACAGCGCAATGCACAGCGAAGAAGTCACGACCAGGTCGAACGCGATGGTGATGATCATCGGCCCCGCAGCCTGCGCGCCCAGCAGTGCCACCAGCAGCGGCACGCCCATGAAGCCGGTGTTCGGAAAGGCCGCGACCAGTGCGCCGAAGGCGCCGTCGTTCCAGCCGATGCGTGCGTTGCGGGTGAAAACGACCACGCCCGCCACCACGGCCAGCGCGCTCAGGCCCCAGACCAGCGCCACGCTGCCATCGAGCAGCTGCCCGATCGGCGTGCCCGCGCCGAAGCGCAGCAGCATGCACGGCAGCGCGAAGTACAGCACGAAGGTGTTGAGGCCCGGAATCGCGTCCAGCGGCAGGATCCGGGCGCGCGCGGCGCCGTAGCCGGCCGCGATCAGCGCGAAGAAAGGAAAAGTTACGAGAAATACAGGCAGCACGCGCTGATTGTCGCCGCGTCCCGCATCGTGAACTCTGGCGGCCTACCCGGAAACATGCGCCCCGTATCATTGCGCGCTTTGCGCCAGCCGTTCCTTCGCGGCCTTCCGTCCCCACTCCCCATGTCCTCCGGTCTCAATCTCGCGCAACAAGAAGCTGTCAACTACCTGCACGGCCCCTGCCTCGTGCTGGCGGGCGCGGGCTCGGGCAAGACGCGCGTCATCACGCACAAGATCGGCCGCCTGATCCAGGCCGGGCTCGAGCCCAAGCGCATTGCGGCCATCACCTTCACCAACAAGGCCGCGAGCGAAATGCGCGAGCGCGCCAAGGGACTGATCGGGCGCGAGGCGAAGCATGTGGTGATCTGCACCTTCCACGCGCTGGGCGTGCGCATGATGCGCGAGGACGGCGCCGTGCTCGGCCTGAAGCCGGCCTTCAGCATCCTGGACAGCGACGACGTCACCAAGATCCTCAAGGACGCGGGCGGCACCACCGACACCGCCACCGCGCGCATCTGGCAGTGGACCATCAGCAAGTGGAAGAACATGGGCCTGAACGCCGCGCAGGCCGAGGCGGCCGCGGCGGACGACAACGAGCGCATCACCGCGCGCATCATGGCGCGCTACGAGGAGCGGCTCACGGCCTACCAGAGCGTCGACTTCGATGACCTGATCGGCATGCCGCTCAAGCTGCTGCGCGACTTCGACGAGGTACGTGCCAAGTGGCAGGCCGCGCTGGGCCACATCCTGGTGGACGAATACCAGGACACCAACGCCACGCAATACGAGGTGCTGAAGGCGCTGGCCGGCGAGCGCGGGCGCTTCACCGCGGTGGGCGACGACGACCAGTCGATCTACGGCTGGCGCGGCGCCACGCTGGACAACCTGCGCAAGCTGCCGGTCGACTATCCCAACCTGAAGGTCATCAAGCTCGAGCAGAACTACCGCTCGACCAGCGCGATCCTGCGTGCGGCTAACAACGTGATCGGCCCCAACCCCAAGCTGTTTCCGAAGACGCTGTTCTCCGAGCTCGGCGAAGGCGAGCCGGTGCGCGTGGTCGATGCCGACTCCGAGGCGCACGAGGCCGAGCGCGCGGTGGCGCGCATCATCAGCCTGCGCGCGGGCGACACCGCCGTGCAGGGCAAGCAGTACAAGGAGTTCCGCGACTTCGCCATCCTCTACCGCGCCAACCACCAGGCACGCGTGTTCGAGCAGGCGCTGCGCAAGGCGCAGATTCCCTACAAGGTGTCGGGCGGCCAGAGCTTCTTCGACCGCGCCGAGATCAAGGACCTGTGCGGCTGGTTCCGCCTCTGGGTCAACAACGACGACGACCCCGCGTTCCTGCGCGCCATCACCACGCCCAAGCGCGGCATCGGCCACACCACGCTCGCGAGCCTGGGCACCTTTGCCAGCCAGTACAAGCTGAGCCTGTTCGAGGCGCTGTTCAGCCCGTCGCTGCCGAGCGTGATGCCCAAGCGCACGCTCGAGGGCATCCACGAGTTCGGCCGCTACATCAACGACCTCGAATACCGCGCGCGCCGCACCATGGGCGCGGAAGACTCGCGCACCTTCATGCTCGACTGGCTCA